>JGI2924J29684_1078519_pt1 | contig 61428 bp, 60 predicted proteins | sample BenlonsequencITS_FD_29684 | JGI IMG/M metagenome (IMG submission 29684) | reverse complement strand
AAAGCCGGCTTTCTGATTGTCTCTTTTTCCTTTCTCTTCAGTGGCGTGAACATCTTTTCTTCTGCTCTTTTTACAGCCCTCTCCAATGGAAAACTATCTGCGATCATTTCATTCCTAAGAAGTCTGGTCCTCCTTTCCATCGGGATTTTGCTATTGCCCCTCTTCCTTGGAACAGAAGGACTTTGGCTTGCAATTCCCTTCGCGGAAGGTACTACGTTTTTGGTTTCAATACTGTTTATATGGAAAAAGAAAGAGATATATCATTACATATAGGCTCTCACTCCCCAGAACTTCATGATTTCTCTTGCAATCTTTCGACTTCATAGCCGACATGTGTAACACAGAAACCATTTGTCGTTAGACTTTACCTCTTTTGTATTTTGGTCGATTCCTTTTGTTTCAGGATGCACGGTATCTTGATGAGAGAAGAGGATTCCGCAGGGGCCGTGCCCCCGATAAGCGAGAAAAGCGTTTTCGCAGCTTCTCTGCCGATATCGGTAAGGGGTAGCGCTACGGACGATAGGGTTGGAGAATATGCTGTACAGATCTCCCTGTCGTCGAATCCGATCAAGGCGATATCGGTCCCAACGGAAATACCGTGTTCGGTCGCATATGCCAGTACACCGCCGGCGAGCAAATCGTTCATGGCAAAAATGGCATCGACGGGCTGAGAGAACAAAGAGGTACAGGCACGGTAACCGCACTCGAATTCCCATCCCCCGGGAACGACGAGGGCGGGATTGAACAGGATTTCGTTGTCGTACAGCGCCCGCTGATAGCCTGCGAGGCGCCACGCCGTATGTACGCTGTTGCTTTCTCCGCAAATGACGCCAATGTGACGACGGTTACCGGCGATCAAGGCGGTCGTCGCGTCGTAGGCGGCTCGTTCATCGTCGAAGATGACGGAAGGGATCCTGCCGTTGCTGCCAAAACTGTACGCAAGAACGACGGGAATGGGAATTCCCGAGAGATCCAGGGAAAGTTCCCGCACATGGCAGCCAACATAGATGACGCCGTCGATACGTTTCGTCATTAGGACCTTGATCCTGTTCGCGATATGGGAATGATGCTGGTTGGAGTTATAGAAATCGGCATGAAACCGTTTGTAGAACCGGAGATTTTCGATGAGGACTTCATACCCCTGCCGTTCACTGTATTCCTCAATTCCATCGACAATTTCTGGTGTATTGAATACCGTTAAATCTTCCGTGATGATACCGATGGTCTTCATATTTTTCGGCGCTTTCAGGCGCCGTGCAAATGCATTGGGACTGTAATGCAACTCTTTGATGACGGAGAAGACCTTTTTCTTCGTCGCCTCGCTGGCTCTCCCCTTGTGGTTGACAATATTCGAGACCGTGGTAGCGGAAACGCCGCACCGCTTCGCGATCTCACTGACTGTGGCCATAGTGTTGTTGTCTTTTTTCATACTCTCCGCTTATTTCTTGCCCTCGTCAGGGAGCCTGATGAGTTCCTTCAGCCACACCGCCATTTCCCCGGGAGTCCTGTTGCCCCAGCAATAATAGGGAACGGCAACAAATTCGGTCTTTTCCATGATAAACGAATCGTCTGTCGAATACAATGCAGTGCTGTTTCCGGTCCGGCGGTAGCCGGAGAAGTGGACCGTTACAACACCATTTTCCGCCCTCTGCTCCTCGGGCCTGTGCGAAGTATCGACGTACACGGCAGACAGAGGCTTCCCGTTGTCCGTCTCTTCTGCACAATATACCTGCGGTCCCCGTTTGATCGCTACTTTACCCGCGTCGGCGGCAACGCGGGAATTCGCACGGACGAACACCGGAGGCGCTTCGAACGTTATGCGTATCGATACGGTCTGTACGCCGTCCAGCGCAATATGGCAGTATCCTCGATGCAGTGTTTTCGCATACGGAATTTCCTGCGATCCAAGAATGACCCGGTAATTACGGGCAAAATGCGGCACACGGATAGCCAGGGTCCTTATTTCCTTTATCTCCGACATCATCACCTCAATAGTATTTTCCCTCGGATAGTCCGTCTTCACTTCGATATGCGTCCCATCGGGCAGGTCCGCCGTATTTGAAACGAAGAAGTTGAGGAATACGGTCGCATCTTCAAGGCTGTACACAAATAGCCCCAGTGAAGCAATCGTCCGGGCAATGTTGGGAGGACAACAGGCTACGCCAAACCACTTTTGCCTGACCGGCTTGACGTGCGCCATGCTTGTATGGCTCATGCATGTCTCGGGAACGACTTCCAGGGGATTAACGTAGAAAAAGCTCTTGCCGTCCAGAGCAACGCCGGCAAGAACAGTATTGTACAGCGCAAGTTCAGCGACATCGATATAGGAGGCATCCTTATACAGCCGGGCCAGCCGAATTCCCAACTGCAGCAGTCCTATAGACGCACAGCTTTCGCTGTAGTTGCGTTCGTTAGGTAAATCGTAATCGCACGTAAAGCGTTCCAGCACCCCTGAGGAACCGATACTGCCGGTCAGATACATGCGTCGTCCGACGATATTATCCCAAATGGTCCCGGCGGCACGCAAAAGCGTTTCGTCCTGTGTACGTTCCGCCACATCGACCATTCCGCAGTACAGATACACGGCCCGTACGGCATGCCCCTCGGCGGTCTTCTGTTCTCTGACAGGGAGATGGCTCTGTGAATAACGGGGATCATAATCGGCGAATTCGGGAAACTGGTGATGGAAACCCGGCCGTTCTTCTTCCGCAAGGAACCAATTTTTTCCCGAGCCCCGCCTGTCCAGAAAATATTTCGCTTGCCTGAGATATGCACCGTTTCCCGTCACATCCGCCAGCTTCACAAGCGCCAGCTCAATCTCCGGATGTCCGGGATATCCGTGGATCTGCCCATCCCCGTCCCCGAATGTTTGGCAGATGAGATCGGCGAAACGGGTTGCAACGGTGAGTATCATATGCTTGCCCGTTGCGCAATAGTAGGCGACCGCCGCTTCGATGAGATGTCCGGCACAATACAGTTCATGCCCTTCCATAAGGTTGGACCAGCGCTCATATTCCGGATGCAGAATGACGTACGTATCGAGATAGCCGTCGTCGCACTGGGCTTGGGCTATCAATTCCACGACCTTGTCCGCCTGCTGTTCCAAGAACGAATCGCAGCGCTGGGCCAGGATGTAGGAGACACCTTCGAGCCATTTATAGACATCGGTATCCTGGAAAAGCGCCCCGTAGTAGGCCCCTTCTTTCTCGTGTGCCGCAATTCTGAAGTTTTCAATGCTGTGGCTTGGCGGGGCTTCGGGAATCTCGTCGTTGATTGCCTTCCACTGGTACGGCAACATTTCATATTGAACAAGGTCCAGGTATCTGGACCAGAATTCGTCGGTGATATGTATCTTGTCAAGCGATACGGTTTGTCGGTTTTGCATGGACATTACCCCTTTACGGCACCGGCCGTCATACCTCCGATGATCTTGTCGGTAAGGAAGGCATAAATAATGATGGTAGGCAGAATCGAAATAACCATTGCCGCAAAAGCATGGGCATAGTTAGCACTGAAGGTGGTAAGGAACGAACGGATGGCGACCTGGATAGTCCGGGACACATCGCTCTGGCTTAGGAGATTGGCGAACAAGAGTTCGTTCCAGCAGTTTATGATGATGAAAATACATGCCGTAACGATTCCCGGAACGCTTATCGGCAGCACAATTTTTCGCAGGATCATGTGGGAAGAGGCTCCGTCGATATCGGCAGCTTCAAGAATCGTTTTGGGAATTGAACCCATATATCCTTTGATGATCATGAGGCTCTGCGGTAAGTTTATCCCAGCATAGACAAACATGATTCCCATGGCGCTGTCGTACAGCCCGATTTTCGTGATCATAACATAATACGGTACCAAAAAAGCATTGGTAGGTATAAACAGTCCGATCGCCAGGAAGGCAGCCACCTTCGTAGCAGCGGGAAAGGCATACATGAATGCATACGAAGCCAAGACAGAAACGAATGAACAGAGGAATGTCGCACATACAGCTACGACGACGGTATTACCGAAATACAGGAGGATCGGCTGGCTTTTGAATACCGAAACGTAATTTTGGAACGACAAGTGCCGGGGTACGGCGAAAGGTTCCCTGAATAATTCTGTATTCGGCCGGAATGACGAGATGATGAGCCAGGCAAACGGAAGAATCATGATGATGAGGACACAGATAAGGAACAGCGAAAGCAAGACCCTGCTTACCGGAAATATAGTATGTTTTGTCATAGTTCCTCTTCTTTCATGCGTTTTTGTACCCACAGGATAATTCCCATCACGATGCAACCGAGAATGATGGTCGCGAGACCGCCAACCATTGAGTATCCGTAGCGATTGGACTGCATCATTTCCCGGTAAATGTATAGCGATAGGTTCATAGTGGAGTTTGCAGGTCCGCCGCCGGTCATAAGAAATGGATATTCGAAGGTCTTCAGGCAGAACGCCAAGTTAAGCATAAGGTTTGTGATGATGGCGGGACGGACCAGAGGAAGAGAGATATACCAATCCTTCCTCCAGCCCACGGCTCCGTCGATCCTCGCTGCTTCGAAGATATCGGGAGAGATGGTGGATAGCTGCGTCATGAAGATGACCATGGTAAGTCCGACATATAAGGCAAAAGGCACTTGGTTGCAAAACAATGCCGTCGCAGGCTCATTGAGCCAACCGTGCCGGTACGTACCCAGCCCGATAAGCTCAAGGATGCCGTTGATCAAACCGAGATCCACATGATACAGGAAATACCACAGGAAGGCTATCGCGGTCGTCGATATGATATTCGGGATGAAGAAAGCGAAACGGTATACCTTCCATCCTCTCGGCCTCCTGTCTAGCAGGAAGGCTAGTAAAAGACCGAGCGGAACATGAATGAACGTCGCTGTCAGCATCCAAATAATGGTATTGCGTACGGAAATCCTGAATACGGGATCTGCAAGTACCTTACGGTAGTTTCCGATCCCGACGAATTTCATTGGGGTCAAACCATCCCATTGGAAAAATCCGACGTAGAGCAGATAGACGAACGGGACGATGAAAAATATGACGGTCATACATATGGCAGGTAGCAGATAGAGCGTTCTTTGCTTTGTGGTCATAGTGCAAAAGCAATCCTCGTACGTTGCGTGTGCCGTAATAACGGCAGAAAGGAGAAACAATGCGTTCCCTAGCGAAGGAGGCCTTCGCTAGGGACATATCGTTCATTGATTGTCTTGTGCCAATTGCTGCGCGAATTCCTGTGGAGTGATCATACCAAGCGCCAGGCTTTCCATCAGCGAAGGAATCTGGGCATTCGCGGCCAGCTTGAGATTCCTCTGGATGTTCACGATACTCTCAGGAGCCGTGGAATTGATGGTTATATACTGGACCATGAGCGGATCGACATTACCGAGATCAACACCGTCCAAATCGAGATGAGGGGAAAGAAAGACACTACCGTTGAGCGTCAGATCCCTGGTATTTTCCGCATTGGTGACGAATTTCATAAATTCCACGATGGCTTCCTCTTTCGCCTTATCCGTTTGCGTTGAGGCAGCCCACGGGGTTTGGGCATCGGTAACCGTAAAACCCGGTTTTACGACGCCGTCGCCGAACGTTGGTGCAGGGGCAATGGCCACATGCCCCTTGATATCGTCGTCAAGAGAGCCTATCAGCCACGGGCCGTCTATGACCATAGCAGTCTTCCCGGCAGAAAAATTATTTACGCTGACACTGTAATTCGCCCCGATGGCGTCTCCGGTCGTCATGGCGAAAGCCTTCGCAAGGTAGGTGGCACCTTTTATCATTGCGGGAGTATTGAGATCGACATCCGTCTTGTTAAAGAATTCCGTTCCTCCAGCGCTTGCCGCAAGGTAGGAAAGAAGATTCGTCGCATGCCATGCATCGTCCGCTGTATAGAGGGAAATACCCTTCATGCCGTCTTTCCCAAGCTTCTCGAACGCCTTGAACAATTCATCCCAGGTAGTCGGGAACGATGTATATCCGTCCTTTGCGAACAGATCCTTGTTGTAATAGATAAGGGCACCAGCTTTCTCAAAGGGTATGGAAGTCAGTTTCCCGTCGATCGTCAACGCCTTGAGGTCTCCCTCATTGAACCGCGATCTCCATGTATCGTCCATGTAGGGGGCGAAATCCATCAATTTACCCGACCGCTGTCTGGACAGGTCATTCGGATTAAAGTTGTAGTGAAAAATATCCGGAGGATTCCCCGCCGATATCATGGCCTTGATCTTTTCCTGGTAAGCGGGAAAGTCCGGGTTGATGTCTACGTTGACCTTGATGGACCCGGCATGTTCCTCGTTGAATTTGGCGATGATATCGTTGAGGGCCTTTCCACGCTGGGTGTCAGTACTCCAGCTGTGGTAGAGACTAATCTCGATGACATTCGCCTTTCCCGACGTCGCCTGTTCTTCCTTGTTTCCCGTTGCAAACAGCGGGAAAAGACAGAGCAGGAACATGAGACACAAAATGATCTTTTTCATTTTTTTCTCCTTTCATCTGCTGCAAGATTCTTGCAGAATTTTTCATAACGGGTAATCCCGTCGATCGTCGCACTGTATATCCATCCGAGAGAGCCCCAGACGTCTCCCTTTTCGATCAAGTCGTCGTCGCATCCTTCGGGACATATGCCCCAGCCTTCCGGCTGCATGCCGATGCCTGCGAAGCCGAAAGTGCAGCCGGGATACGAAATGCACTGTGCGGAAGCGCGCACAATTTCATCCGCGGCCTTCAGAAAAATCGGCTCATCCAGTTCACGGCCCAGATACACCAGTTCCGCCGTATGAAACAGAGCGTAAATGTCCACTACGCCGCCGCCCCATATCGAGTTAATCCCGCCCATCCCGCGCGTCCTGAACGTGCAGCGGTCGGTGAATGCCCCCTCCAAGTTTGGTGCATTCCAAGTATAGATCCAGCTCAAAAACTGATAGGCGGCACATCTCGCACCTTCCAGGTAGTCTTTCCTTTTCGTCAAACGATAACAGGCCACAAGAGCCGCCATGGTATATTGGGCGGCTTCCTTGTCGACAACATTCGGATTATCCATGGTCCCCCCGCGAAAACATTCGCTTCGCACAGAGGAACGGAGAAGGTGCTCGGCCCCTTTCCCTATGGATGTCCGGAGCGCCCGTGTGTCTTCTCCGTCGGTCTCAAGGAACTCACAGAGAGCACACAGGAACGGAAGGGGGATGGGCGTACCGCTCTTCTCCGCACTGCGGTCCGGCTGACTTTTGTCGACTGCAGCGGGAAGGCCGTCGGGTCCGTAGCCGCGGTACCATGATCCGTCGGTATCCTGTGCGCGAACAAGGAATGCGGCAAAAGCCAGGATACACGCCTTCCAGCGCGGTTTCTCCGTGCCATACTGCGCAAAAAGCCGATAGCATCGGAGCAAATCGAAAATCGGTTCAACCATCGTCCTGAGATAATTGCCCTTTTTGTCTGTGTTCCATACGTAATGGAGCCGCGGGGCATTGGGGTCACCGAATGAGAAAACCGGTTTTTGGGCACTGATATCGTAGAGCGAATAGACCCATCCGGAAGCGACGGTACACCGATCTACGAAGAAATCGATCACAACCTCACTGCGTTCCAGCCACTGGGCGGGGTCGGCTTTGGCCAAAAGATATGCAGCATTGAGCTGCCTTCCTGTAAAGCCGTACTCCAGTACATGCGAATAGGATGTTTCTGGAATAGTACGGAATGAAGAACCGAAGCCGGAAGGTAGCGATCCGTATCCCTTAGTCGGGTCGAAATGGAAAAAGAACCCGGCCCCCCTACCTTCCTCGAATGTCCGGTAAGTCTCGGCCAGGGAACGTATTTTATAGGTGACGGCATCCTCCGCCGAAAGGTTCCCCCCGCAAGGAGAAGGCGTACACTCGAAGCTTCTTGTGTATTCCCGGAAGATCGCTTCAGAATAGGAAGCCGCCTTTTTCGAGGAAAGCGTAAACACAAAAGAAAAGGTTCTTTGCGCTCCGTTCATCGGATAGAATGCCTCCGGAGCCGAACCGTTCCGATCAAGGGATATGCTGCCTTCCGTTTCCCGATATGGCCAATGAAACAGGAACATTCCCTTCTTTGTATACCCAAGCGAGGAAATATCGGTTTCGTGCAGATATTTTGTTGCCCCTTTCCTTCGGTGGGGGCGGCGACAAAAGAGAGAAACCGAATCCTTGGAAAAGCCGAATGCGGTTCCGTCCGACTGGTGGTATACAAGAACGAACGGTGATGGCAGACGATCTTCGCGGTATTCGGCAGTCTCCGGCCCCTCTTCTGGTCCGTATTGCAACGACGGAACGCAGACTCTTCCCGCCATGTTTTCAACAGCAGCAGTCATGCTCAGGCGGATCCCCGTACCGATATCGCCGGCGGCAACAGGCAGGGAAAAGCGCAGAGACAAAACCGTATCATCCTCTCCTGCAGCTTTGGCTTCAAGGAAGACAGCAGTATCGTAGGCGGCCGTGTCCCGCACGGTCTTCTGCGCGTCGAGCGTCTGGATAGTTATGGTAACGGAACAGGGGATATTCCCGATCCTTATCTCTTTTCTGATCATTGTATTGATACCATCATGGTTTAACGTTAAATCAAAATTCCAGAAAATCCTCTATATTTAGTTTAACGATAAATCATTTAATTTCTTATGTAAACCCTTTTTTCCAGAAACCGATATATATAGCCAAATACCAGCAGCTTTGCTATTTCGTCAAATTCTTCATAAGGCCTACTTTCTGCTTCAGTTAAGTTTTGAAAAATATATAGTGTTCGGAATCCTGGTGGTGCACATGCCGTTTAGCCGGTAGATACCTTTCTTTTCTGCCCTTGCATACGTTTTCCCATGGTTTGGCTTTCAATTGACGAAGAGAAAAGGAATTGTCTCCTTTTAACCACCAGGATTCCGAACACTAAGTAAAAAATTTGGAGCCCCCAGCGTATCCCTTGGATTGGCTCTGAAACCTTACTATAAAAACCCATTTTCAGTGAATTTGTCGCCATTACCCTATGACCTTGCTTTTGTAAAAGATTCCTGGGCATGTTTCCGAGACAGGTGTCACATACCATTCGACCGCCAGCTTCTTCTATGACTTTCACATAGCCCATCTTTTCAGCGAATGATTTTACCTCCCTGGAGGTCAAAACCCAAAGCGCCACTCCGGAATGCACCTTTTTCCCGGAAAGGAGCTTCGCAATAGCCTCGATTTCGTTAGTTGAGCAATGAGGACAACCGATCAATACGAAGTCGACTTCTTTGGCAGTTGTTTTTGAAATTAACTCCTCAGTCTCCCGAAGTTCCTTTTCCCCAAACTCATAACGCTCCAAATCCACCGGTTTCTTATTTCAGAAGGCAGCTTCTTCGGTTGGGGCCTCCGGCGTGACACCCACAACGTGATGAAGAGCAACACTACCCGAAGTCGATGCAGCGGCTCCGAGCAAGCCCAAGTCACCCCACGTCAAAGGAAGCGACAGACCTGTCACGGCAGGAATCCTGTCCTGAGCTACCGTACCGACGAAATAGCCCAAGGTTCCATAATCATGACGATCCTTGAGTTTCGCCGTAACCGAGATCTTTAATTCCGCGCGGAGATTTCGGTCGGGATGAAGGCCGTACTCGGGTACCCTCCCCACTATGGCGGCAGCCAAAGGAACAGGTTCAGCGTCCCTGTTTGTTCTGGCACCAAGGACAGAATTCGCGAAACTGATCGCCGAGGATTCAGTCCAGGAAACATGCTGCCCACAAGAGGGGATATTACCCATCACATGCGGGGTACAGGTACTGGCGACATAAGCTCATAAACATCGCCCCGGCCTTACCTGCAAGAAAGCGTCCTCCTCCTGCATGAGCAGACACGATAGGTATCATCCTGGCAGCGTCATAGCACTTACCTACGCGAACAAGGATTTCCATCGATTTCCGGACAGCGTTACCGTACTTGCCTTCCAACATCTTCTCTTCTTCTATAGTTAGATGCATATGACCTCTTTATTAAGTATTACCGGGTTCTTTTGCATGTGAGTCGTTGAGATGCATATATGCCCATTTAAAAATCTCATAGTAAACAGGCATTAAATCTTTTCCTTTATCAGTTAAATAGTATTCAACATGAGGAGGAATTTCATTGTATTGGATTCGATGAATCAGACCATAGGATTCCAATTCGCGTAATGTCGCAGCCAACATTGTGTTCGTGATTTCAGGTACTAATTTTTTTATTTCACCGAAGCGCATCCTGCCATGGCACAATAATTCATAAAGAATATGATTCTTCCATTTGCCCTGCAACATAACAAGAGCCTGAGTAACGGGATGTTCCCGACTAATTTCCGGTAATGTATTCGTCTTAACTGCTTGCAGGAACTCGTCATAGGTCATAGTAAAACCCCTGTGGCGCTGCTTAGCTTCTTTTACGATACTAAGACAGATTATTTTATATACTTGAATTAAAAACAATTTTTAGTATATTTTATATACCATAGAAAGTCAATGAGGATCAAAGAGACCCATACAGGTAGTCGTTGCATTTACCGGCGGGCTTCAGAAAAGATGATGATTTTGTATGAAAGGAGGTCCTTCCGGGTCATGCGAAATTATCAACGAACTTATACATGAAAAGGCGAAGTTTGTTTTATGAAAAACTCAGGAAAAGTCAAACTGGTATCACGAAACTACCTGATTTTAATCGCTGTTAATCTATTTTTTTCCACTAATGTCTATTTACTCTTTGTCATCACGCCGGAATTCGCGATGAATGTTTTTCACGCGTCTTCCGCACAGGCCGGATTGGCCGCGAGCGCGTATATGGCCGGAGCCCTGCTGACCCGTCTTGTGGCCGCGAAACTGCTCTCGCGTTTCGGCTATAAACGAACCATTGTTTACGGGTGCGTGGTCAACACGGTTATGTGTATCCTGTATTTTTTTGTCAGGAGCATTCCACTGCTCATCGTTGTACGATTCCTGAACGGTATTGCGTACGCCCTTGTGTCTACGGCGGCGGCCACGATACTTTCTCATGTAGTGCCTTCCGAGCGCAGAGGTGAAGGGATCGGTTATTTCGCGTTATGTCAGACCTTATCCAATGCGATTGGCCCGTTCCTCTCGATAAAGCTGAGTGGCGGTGGTAACTACAACCTCATTTTTGGTATGTGCGTACTCATCTCGGTGTTCAGTGTCATCCCTTCGGCTTTATTGTCCGTAAAGGCATATAATTTTACGGAAGAGCAGCGCGAGGATATGCCCGGTTTTAAGATCAGCAGCTTGCTCGACGCAGGTGCTTTTCGCGTTTCGCTGACGATACTGCTTGCACAGATCTGCTTTGCGGCACTCTCCTCGTTCATGAAGATTTTTACGGAAAACATCGGCCTGGCGGCAGCATCCGCTTATTTCTTCCTCATCTATGTTTTGGCTGCTATGATATCCCGTCCCGGTGCCGGCAGGCTCTCCGACAGCAAGGGGGAAAAATCAATGTTATACCCCGGAATTATAGTCAACGCCGTGGGGTTTCTGCTGTTCGCGTTGAGTAAGTCAAGTTATATGCTGTTCACCGCAGCGATTTTCATCGGCTTGGGACTCGGCACGATTCAATCGATAACCCAGACCCTGGTTGTAAAAATAACGCCCTCCCACCGGCTTGGACCGGCCAACGCTACATATTATTTGTGTATCGACCTCGGCAACTGTATCGGCCCGATACTTGCAGGCCTGCTGATTCCATTTACCGGGTACGGCGGAATGTTTATGGCAATAGCCGGTATAGCGTTCTTTACATTCTTTGAATTCTGGTTCGTTTATGGCAGAAGAGCCAACTGAAGTTCCTGCGAAATTCACTGGAACTTTTTGAATAATAAAAAAAAGAGCACGGTATGAATAATTTTTACAGCAGTCCATTGCTTGTGCCGATCGATGAACGATGTTATCCCCCATGAATTAACGGTGGATGAAATTAAGCAAATCGTGGAAATGTTTGGTGATTATGCTTTCTTCTACAAGCGAGGCGGTTACGACGGCGTCGAGATCTCAGGCGCTCATGGCTACCTTATTGCTGAATTTATGTCTACCTATGCGAATAAGAGAAGCGACGAATACGGCAGAACTCTGGAATGTACAACGTCACCCATGAGCTATCCTCCCGCTTATCTGGCTGATTATGCAAAGGAGATAAAAAGCGTCGTCAACAAGTCGGAGAGAATCTGTTTGATGGATGAGCTAAAAATCAAGTCTCTCACGGATGCCAAGGTCGTAGAAATCCAGGAGGACGGCATTATTGTCAATAAGGACGGTGAAAACATCAAACTTGTGTGTGATACGGTCGTATTGGCTTTCGGTACACTTCGGAAACATCCCTTTATGAAAAACTTAAGGACATCTTACCTCCTAAGCTTTTGTACCGTTATTATAAGCTCCTTTCAACAAATTGAATTCTCATACCATTGGGATCTAAAGCAATGATAAATCTTGTTTTCGGATTGGGCTGAACTGGACCTTCAACGATTTCTATGCTCTCTTCCCTAAGAATCTGTATGGTGTCATCAAGAGAGCGCACTTCAAATCCTATTGAAATGTCTTTACCGTATTCTTTTTTTTCATTTTTAGAATCGCAGATTAATTCTATCTTTGTATCCTGAGAACCTAAAAACACTATCTCATAGGATTCATTGGGTTTAAGCCGTGAATCAACCTCAAGACCTACAATCCTAGTATAGAAGTCAAAAGACTCTTCCATATTGTTGACATGAAGTGTTGTCCAACAAAATTTCATGCGCTTCTCCTTTAACTAAGATAACTAAGATACTTTATGAACTTTAGCACTTATCATTATGTACTGACAAGCATTCTGAAGCGATGGACATCCTCGATGAAGGATTAGAAGACCACCTTCAGTTCTTCGGCGCAGAGTCTTACCTGCGAATAGAGACCTGCAACCTGATTGAATACACCGAAGACTGGACAACAAGCAGATCCTACATTAAAAAGGAAGATATGACGAGTTCGACCTCTATGGAAAAAAAGGTTGCCATATAAAATGATCCGCCCTGCCACAATCGAAGATACAAAGCCGATTGCCCACATCATTATAAAAGCATGGGAACAGGCATATACGGGGATTATTGATCCCGACTACCCCAAAAACATGAAAGAGAGTACCTTCATCGACATCATCGGCTCCAATATACTCCAAGAACGGGAAACCATATTTCTTTACGAAGATCATGCTCAGATCAGGGGATTTATTTCGGGTAAACGCCAAGAGGGCACATATGATTGTCAAGTAATCGGCTTTTATATTCTGCCGGAGTACCAAGGCAAAGGGATCGGAACGGCTTTACTCAGCCACATGAAACATCATTTTAAGGCCCAAGGTTGCAAGGCCATGATCATTTGGACCCTGCTTCATGCAAAAAACAATAGCTTTTACAAAAACCAAGGAGGCATAGCCTCAGAAAATGCACAACTGGAAATTGGCAGCCGAAGATATCCAGGTGTCGGATTCTCTTATACACTCTGATTTCATTTGTACAAGGAGAGCGTTTTCATTTTGTGGCATGCAACAGGAAGAAGAAGCAGAGGAGAAATAAAAGCGGCCGATCTTGTTCCATATCGGTCGATGGATGAAGAAGACCTTATACATTTGCTTCATTCAAGTGAAGCAACGAAACGAACCGTAGCTGGCATGTTGCTTTCCCATATACCGACAGAACGTACAGTCAAAGAGCTCTGCAGTAGATTGCAATCAGAAAAGAAGTTGTATACAAAAATCGCAATATCAGAATCATTAATAGCACTGCAGGAAATTTCATGTCCATATGTACTTCCCTTACTTGGCACGATAGGAAACAATCAGGAAAGAGAAATACCGCAAAAAGGATTCCTTAAAATATCCTACCCTTTACCAAGAGATTTAGCAGCACGAACACTTTGCCGCTTTGATACGAAATTTTTGCAGCGATTTATTGAACATGCATATCAACTGGAATCTCACATCGCATTGGAACAACTTATCGATGCTATTGGCCACATGATATATACCAACAGGGTACACACGGCCGCCTCCGAAATTATTCCTCTTTATGAGAAACATCAAACCGAAATGATAAAATCCAAGGTCATCAGGTGCCTGAGTGGCATAAGAGACAAGGAGGCTGAAATATTCTTGTATAATTCTCTCATTACCGAAAGTGGCAGTATGCTATTTGAGGTCGTCAGAAGTGTAATTCTATCCGGTATCGGCTTGCCGTCCGATACTGAAGCACATATGCCGCCAGAATACAGGGCCTTTGCAACAAAGCTCAGAAAAAAGCTGTAGACTCACAGAACATGAACCAAAGTATAAACAACCGAAAGACTCTATACTATAAAAGGAAAATATACGAAACATACGGGATCTTGTCTTTGCGGTAAAATCACCTTTGAAACAACAAGGCGGGGAAGGAAGCCCTCTCCGCCTTGTATGTCATGAGCAATTGTACGAAGCACATAGGATACTTATTCCACGTTTCGATGTCGTTTCTCCATTTCCTCAGAGCTTACCTTACATCGTTTTTCCAGATCGAGAATCATCAGATCAAAAAGCATGAAAAGATGCTGCTCGAATAAACTTCCCATAGGCTGAATGGACGAAACCACCTCATCGGTTCCATTGAACACCATTGCCGGTACAAAAAGTACCTGGTCGGCCAGGGCCGAAGCGGCTTTCCCGGAAGGTGATCCAGTTACGACCAAAACCTTACACCCGCTTTTTTTTGCTTGTTCAATAACATAATTAATATGACCGATACGGGAACTTCCGTTGACGGCAATCAAAAGATCGTCTTCCTGCAGGCCCGGGGTGGTATCATCCCAGATCCAGTGAACCGTTTTCCCCACATGCATCAGGCGCATGGCAAAGGAACGAGCGGCAAGGCCCTCACGTCCTACACCGATGACAAAAATACGCTCATAGGATGCAATCAAAGCAACAGCAGCATCATATTGCTGCATATCCTGAGCAGCAAAAACCTCTCTATGCTCCTGCAAAATCGTTTCGGACAACTCTTTATACGTATCCATAATTCTTTCCTTCACACTCCTTCAACAATCCTTTCGCTTTTTTGCGATACCCACTTTTTCAGAAATCCTTCTGAACACCCGCCTTATGCGATCAGATTCTCTCGTCAGGCCCATAACCACAACCAACATCAGGCCCCAAATCATCTTCGTTGCATAGGGAGACAATTGCATGATGGTAAAAGAAGAAGAAAGCATCTGCATCAAGATTACCGCTATGACGATGCCAATAGTCCTTCCCCTGCCCCCCAGCGGATTAATACCGCCGATGACGCAAACGATCAGAGACTGTAAGAGATAGGCATCACCGTATCCGACCTTCGCGGAATTTACCCGGCTGATGATTGTCAGACCCGACAGACCGGCTAGTACTCCAATCATAGTAAACACGATGAAGATGATCCGATCATTATGAATTCCCGAAAACAAGGAAGCAACGGGACTCTCTCCACAAAGATAGATCTTTCGTCCAAGCCGTGACCGTTCCAAGAAAAGCCCCATGAGGAAAGCGACGATAATAAACATGATAAAGATGATGGGAACCCCTGCTATGGAGGCAATACCGATTTTGGTAAAGGCTTCAGGAAATCCGACAATGCTCTTCCCGCCGGTAATCGCCATACCGATCCCCGCATAGAGCGTCATGGTCCCCAAGGTCGCAATGAGCGAGGGAGCCCCGAAACGGGTAATCAATAATCCGTTGAAACTGCCCAAAGCAGCGGAAACAAGAATGGCTCCGATGATTGCCACAGGGATCTTCATGCCCTCCGGAATAAACGGAAGCCACTGTCCTGTCAGAACATGCGCGGCTAAAATCCCCGAAAGGTTTGCATTTGCGATGATGGAAAGGTCGATACCGCCCAGCAGAAACGCCAACATCATTCCCAAGGTAACAAAACCAAATTCCGGCATCTGAAATGCCATGGAGGAAAGATTTCGCCCCGAATACATGGCCCTGCCAAACACAATGGCAAAGACTACCAGCAATAAAATGGCGACACAGGACAGGGAGGTAGGATTTTTCTCAAAGGTCTTTTTTTCATATCTCATACCACACCTCCTTATATACTCGCATTAAAAATCAAGTGTTTTTGGTTCTTTTTCTTTTCCTGATAGGAAGTAACTGCAACGGAAATAATCAGGATGGCACCCACAAACAATTGGTTCCACGAGGATGTGAGGCCAAGAAAAATCAATGTTGAATTCAGGAGGTAGATAATAAAAATTCCCAAAAGGGCGCCTAAGATTCGTCCCTTTCCTCCGCTAATGCTGACACCGCCGATAATGACTCCCGCTACCACCATCAATTCATTTCCAACCATCTTATCGGGATATACTGCATTCACCTGGCATACATAGATCATGCCCGCACAACCGGCAAGAAGGCCCATATATCCATAGGCGACAATTCGCAAGAGGAGGGGCTTGTATCCAATTCGTTTCGTGGCTTCTTCAGAGTTTCCTAAGGCAACAATTCCCCGTCCCACTGTCGTGCGATAGATTAAAAAGTAGGTAAGCAACACCGCTCCGAGCACAAAAAGGATACTGGTGCTTAGCCCCACATCGCCAATATCCGTATGGACCTTAAATAGGGTTGAAGATCCGAAATTGGAATAGCTCGGCGGTAATCTTCCTCCGCCATAGGTTTTCGCGCCGATAAAGGTCGCCATAACGCCGTGGAAAAGATTCGACGTCCCAAGGGTGATAATGAATGGAGGAAGCCGCAACCAACTAACCAGTAAGGCGTTGATAATCCCCAAGCCGATGCCAACTCCCATGGAAATTGCAAAGGCAAGGAGAATACTGGAAGAACCCGTCGATACCAGGATCTTTGTCGCTGTATAGCTACCGAACAAGGCCATTGCCATAAAGGAAATATCAATGCCTCCACTCAGCATAACAACAAGCAGTCCCATTGCCAGCACCATGACGTAGGACGAGGAGCGAATGATATCGAACTGCGTATCAATATTGAAGAATCCGCTATTCACTACCCCAACCACAATGGAATAGATGAGGATGATAGCAAAGAGGGCCATTTCCGTATTGGTAATACCATTATGCCTTTTCAGCATATTGCTTCCTCCTTGCACCGAGGCTGATCAGTTCCTGCAATCTCTTCTCAATTCCTGCTTCATGTAGTTCGGAAGTACTTAAGGTCTTCGAAACCTTACCATTCGAGAAGACCACCACCTTGTTGCAGTTGGTGAGGATCTCCTCCACTTCATCAGAAATCAAGATGATACCGATACCCGATCCGGCAAGATTCTGGATGACATGGTAGATTTCGGCCTTAGAGCCAATATCTATCCCTACGGTCGGAGAGTCCATGATGAGTATAGTGGGATTGGTACGAATCCATTTGGCAATTGCAGCCTTTTGCTGATTTCCCCCGGACAGGTTTTCAATCAGTGTTGCGATCGACGGTGTCTTGATGTTCATTGATTTGACGCCCTCTTCAGCTATCTTTCGTTCCTTGCGCCAATCGAAAAAGCCCCTTTTCTCGGCCAAGGTATCTATCATGGCCGAAGAAATATTCTCACAAACCGTCTTCTGCAAGAATAGGCCTTGGGTGCTCCGATCTTCCGGTAATAATGCAATGCCATATTCCTTGGCAACTTGGGCATTTGCAATCGTACACTCCCTTCCATTCAGGGTGATGGTTCCACTTTTGGCAGGATTTAATCCAAATAGTGATAATGCAAATTCCGACCTGCCGGAACCAAGCAGACCTACAACGCCTACAATGTCGCCTTTGTTTACATCTAAGGATATATCGGACAGTTTATTTGCTTTCAGGTTCCGAACCTGCAACAGTGCCTGCCGCTTCGTCTCGGAATTTTGATATTTCGGATACGCAACATCTTTGCCGGTCATATAAAATGACAATTTCTTGGCAGTCATCTCCCCGGCAGGGAAATCACCTACTTTGTTGCCATCCCGAAAAACGGTAATGATATCGGATACCTGCAGAATTTCGTCCAGTTTGTGGCTGATAAAGACAATGGAAAGCCCCGAGCGTTTCAGATCAACGACAATATCCAGGAGACGGTCGACCTCCTGTCGTGTCAAAGCGGTTGTCGGTTCATCCATAAAGAGGATTTTTGCATCCATGGCCAAGGCACGACAAATAGCGGCAATCTGCCTGTTTCCCATGGAAGATTCCCGAACCGTCGCATGCAAATCCAGGTCGACACCAATCTTGGAAATTTGCTTTTCCGCTATCGCCATGATATGACTTTTCCGCACAAATTTTTCATCACGGTGTATTTTGCTTATTGCAATATTCTCAGCAAGCGACATGTGCTCAAACAACGACAAATCCTGATAGATCACATGAACACCTTGGCTCATGGCTATGCCGGGATTGAGCTTCTCATATGTTGTTCCATGCAGAGAAATTGTTCCGTTAGTCGGCGTATATACTCCGGAAGCGATCTTTACCAATGTGGATTTTCCCGAACCGTTCTCCCCCGCAAGACAATGGACGCTTCCCCTATCCAAACGAAAATCAATATTTTTCAGAGCATGAACACCGGTAAAATACTTGTTTATCTTTTTGAATTCCAGCAAAGGCTCTTCATTCATAACATTCCGACCTTTCTCATACGAAAAGGCCAGTTGCAGAGCCCAAGGTATTGCAACTGGCCTCGACAGCAATGATTAGAAATTATAGTTGTCGACATTCTCGGGGGTAAATTCCAATGGAGCAAATCCATAGGCAATATTTCCTTCCCGAGTCACATTCTCATAGCCGGTAGCATGTAAATCGGTACCGGTCCCGATTGTCTCCTGATTAATGAGCATGAGAGCCGCAGCTGCCGTTGCATATCCGGCATCGGCAGGGCGCCAGGCAAATCCCGTACTCATACTACCATCTTTTATATAATTTGAAGACATGGATGGGACGGCAAGGGATACGACCTTAAGATCGGTTCGGCCCTTGTCTTTCAGCGCCTGCGAAATACCAACACCATGGGCGGAACAATCGAAGAAGCCTTTGATGTTCGGATATGCCTTCAGGATTTCAACGGTTTTGCTATAGGCCGTATCGATGCTGTTGCTATCCTCATAGGGTTCCTTGGAGATATTCTGCATGCCAGGGTAGTCACTTGCAATTTTCTGCGTTGCCGCAGCGTACCATTCCATATGGGTGGTCATCGTCAATCCACCGACAAAGCCGGCATACTGACCCTTGCCCCCCAAAGCCTTACCAAGGGCTTCGCCAAACAGGGCACCAAATTCTTCGCCCTTGAAGGCCTCAATATCAAGGTCGACATATTCTGCAATATCCGGAGCCTCATGTGTCACTACGATGATTCCCGCGTCACGAGCCTTCTTTATGGTAGGAATCAAGGACTTTGGATCATTCGGAACGATACAGATAGCATCCACATTCTGGGCAATCAGATTCTCCATAATGGATATCTGTAAAGAGGGATCACCGGAAGCAGGAACCTGTACATACACATTCATGCCGGTATCCTTTTTCAGCTGTTCGATACCCAAAGCCATGTCGTCAAACCACGGATCGCTCTGCTTAACAATCATTACAACGGTCTTCGTGGTACCGTCTCCGGCAGCACCGGCCGCCTCACCAGTGCCCTGAGCAAAGACATTGCCCACAGCAAGAGCAACCAAGAAGCACATACAAAGAATCTTTTTCACAACACTTCTCCTTTGGTTTTCAAAACCATATCATTTGTTATTATTTTTACGTATTTTTGTTAATAAATTTTCTTATACATCCATATTTATCCCCAAAAAATGGATTTGTCAATAAAGAAAAGCGGAGGAACATGGATAATCATGTAATTATTGTCACAAAACTATTTATGCAGAATCACACGATGATAAGATTAACATCAAGATCTTCGAGATATTTTCTATACTCATCAGGAATACCGGTATCGGTAATGATGATGTCGAAGGCTTCGGGCTCGGCAAAATAATATGGTCTGACAAAATCGAACTTGCTGGAATCGATCATAAGGATCTTCTCCTGACTCGACTCCAATGCCGTTTGCTTAATAATGGGTTCCCCTTCATTCGAACAGGTAATTCCCAGCTGACTGCTAAATCCCGTTGCACCGATAAACGCTTTATTGGCACGGAACTGCCTAATTTGCTGTATCCCTTCGGGAGAATCAAACAACATGGTGTTCTCATGATAATGTCCACCGGCAAGGACCTTCTTGCACTGCTTCTTTTCGAGAATCGAAAACAGAACATTAAGGGTATAACACAGTACGGTAAGCTCGATATTGTCGGGAAGAAACTTTGCAAGAAACTCCGTTGTTGTTCCTGAATCTATGATGATGGAATCATGGGGACAGACCAACTCCGCCGCCTTTCTCCCAATTTGTATCTTGGCATTTCGATTAAGACACGACTCTGATAAAAGTGAATAAGATGAGTTTCTATCAACGGTACTTGCATCGTTGATGATTGCACCGCCGGGAACCTGCTTGATAATCCGATTTTCCTGAAGCTTTTCAAGATCACGCCGGATCGTCATTGAAGAAACACGAAGACGGGCAGCAAGTTCCTGAATACTGAGGAACTGCCCATCCTTTAAAAGAGATACTATCTCAACGGCTCTCTGATTCTGTTTTCCCATTCTTGTCATTCCATATACCTCAAGAATGTGAATATATTAACATATTATCAAAATAAATCTACATCTTGAAATTTTTTATACAAAGTAATGAACCTTTCATAGCTTGCATCCATTGCAGGAAACCAATCCTGCTCGGGATCAATCACCCTATCAATGGAAACAGATTGAGAAACCGCTTCCGCATAATCGGAAAACCATCCACTTCCAACACCCGCAATCATGGCAGCACCCAAGGCCGTGCACTCCTGGCAAACAGGTATCGACAAAGGCCGATGAATTTTTGTCGCTATCATACGACTCCAAAAATCAGAGAAAAAACATCCACCAGTCACATGTATGGGCTTCCCATTGTCGAAAAAGAGACCAAGCTTCATGCGTATCTCGTCAGCGGTTCCTTCCATGACGGCTTTTGCAAGATCCTCTGCAGTGGAACCTGAGCGAATACCCCAGAATACGCCCGTCGAATGATCGGAAGTGCCATACTCGGCCTGTCCCGCCAGGAACGGAAAGAACAACACATCGGTGCCGTCCCTTTCGTTTTCCAACACGGCATCGATTTCCGATAGCTTTTCACTGCCGATGATCTTCCGGAGCCAGGCATAACCGTTTCCGGCAGAAAGCAAAAGCGTCTCATAATCCCAGCTCCTTGCAAAGACATGTCCTCCGATTATCACCCCTTTCTTCGCTGCCGGAAGATTTTTTTGCAAAGAAACGATGGCTCCCCCGGTCCCAAGGCTCATATGGATATCATGTTCGGATAGGGTCCCGGTCCCGAGTGCCGCACATTGCTGGTCGCCTCCTCCGAGGAAAATGGGAGTTCCTGCGGTAAGCCCCGTTGCCTCGGCAGCAGATGCCGAAACAGCACCGATACATATCCCCGACTGTTCAATCCTCGGTAATTGCGCCTTGGTAATCCCTATATGATCCAAGATCGTGTCTGCCCAGTCAAATGATCTGATATCCATCATACCATTCATGGTTAGGGCAGAGGGAGCGGTGGCAAAGAGATCGGCTCCAAGCATATGTCCGATCCACTCCTGTTCATTACAAAAGGCAAAGACGGCCTCCGGCTTGGGATACGAATGAATGAACCACCGTATCTTCGATGCCGTCCAAAGAAAAGAGGGAAGATAACCTACCATCTCTGCGTGGACATCGTCATCGATCTCACGAGCAAGAGCCTCAGCCTCCTGCTTTGCCCGCATATCGGACCAGACGATCGCATTTGTGAGGGGGCGGAACCGGCTGTCGACGGGAATAAATGAGCCCCTTTGGCTGGCCATACTCACTCCCCGGATCTCCTCGACATCCACGGCTTCCCGCAAGGCTTGCCGTATGGCGCCACAGACCCCATTCCAGATTTCATCGGGAACCTGCTCCTCATATCCCGCCCGCGGGTAGATTCTGGAATAGGAAAAAGAACCGATGGACATAACCTTACCTGAGTCGCATAGAAGCAAAGCAGTAGTTCCGCTTGTACCAATATCAATTCCTAAAAAGCTCATTTGGACCTCATTTCATTTCCAGGAGTAGAAATATAGTATAACATCACCAATAACGATTCAACAAACAGAAGCCGCCAAGGCACGAGGTTAAACGTGGTATATTTTCATGTTATGCCACAGATGAAGAAGAAAGGAGATGGCCATGCAAACCAACATTTTGTTACTTGGAGACCCGAGGTTACGGAAAAAAGCGACCACTGCCTCCCTTCCGGCTGATACACAGCTTCGTAGAGAAGATGAGCGTTTACAAAAGGCCCTCGAAGCGTTCAGGGCCGAAAAAGGGTTCGGCAGAGCCATTGCCGCCCCTCAGATCGGAATCTCAAAGCGCGTCATTGCATTGCACCTCGATGGAAAGACCTTCTCGATCTTTAATCCCGTCATCACCAGCCATTCGGAGGAGACATTTTTGCTTTGGGACGACTGTATGTCCTTCCCCGATCTTCTTGTGAAGGTCCGACGGTATACATCGATCAGCATCGTATACCAGGATGCATTGGGCCGGGAACATCGATGGGAAAAACCTGACCGCTCCCTGTCGGAATTATTACAACATGAAATCGATCACTTAGATGGTATCCTGGCGATCGATCGGGCCATAGACCGAAAAAGCATCATCTACCGATCTGTATTTGAAGAGACCACCCCCTACTTTGTCCGGCAGGTTGACTGAAAGACGACAGAGAATAGTATAAGACCATGTATGCGAAGAATACGTATTTGTGTCATTAATAATCACAATTGTATTCCCAAAATCGTCAACATCAGTACTTTTTACATCCTCTCGCTGAACCTGATTTTGTGCTTGTACAAATGTGGATAAAAAAAAAGATTAAAATTACTAAACCTTGGGTGGACAGAACTTTCATGCTATCTCCCTTACCAATGAAACTATATCTGAGCCCATAATTTATTCTGTGTATAGGTGATATTCCCCTTCTATTCGTTTAATAGCTCCACCGCCAAACAGTACCCTTTGATTTTTATTACTGTCCTCTTTCCTTTGTAATTGTATAAGATTAAAGCGTTCCATCGAATTATTCTGCTCAAGCCTCAACATTCCTTTGTCCCACATGTTATTGCTCATCAGATAGTAGCCCAAAGCAGAATTTCCAGATCCTGTAGCAGGGTCTTCCAAATAGCCGAACCTTGGCGCAAAGACTCTCACGCGGTAGTCATTTTCCATTTTTGCCGTTTCTTTTGTGAAGACCTCAATAATATCTATTTCGTTGTCCACACAAAATTCACTTAACTGATTAACATCTGGTTCAATCCTGATAATTGTTTCCAGTGATAGTATTGGAACAATTAACGTACGAAGCCCGGCGTCAATGAGTTTGATCGGCAATTGAGAATACACACTATCGTTACTTATATGTAAACTTGCCGATACCTCTTCAATTGTTGGTAATCCAGCAAATTCTTTTGGAGATGGGGACATGATAAATACAGCATCATTGCTCTTAATTCTATTCTCAACATCCAGTTCTCCATTATTGGTTATGATCTTTATTGTATCTTTATCTATTAAAGACTGTTCTGTTTTAAACAGTTCATACATAAGCGCGATGGTCGCGTGTCCGCAAAAATTAACTTCTCTTTCCGATGAATAATATCGTAATCCATATTTCTCTTCTTCAATTTTATGTATATAGCCTACTTCACTTACAAAACCTTTTAGTTCCTTTGCTAGCTTTTGCATTTGACTTTCATTAATATCCTGTTTTGCAGTCAACCAAATCGTACCGGCAGGATTACCGTCGGAATATTCCGTTGCAAATGCATCCATCTTTTTAAATTTGTAACTCCTTTTATGCATCCCAATCCTCCTTGATTATTAAGACACCGCTAGGCGATTTGATATCCCCTTGAAAATGGACAGACCGACCGACACGTATAGCATTTGATCCTCCATTCACCGCCTTCCGCCGGTTCTCCGAAGGCAAAATTCCAACACTTCTTTTGATCCATAAATGCACTTCCGTCCAGAGCATTGGCAGGACAGGCCTCTATGCATAATCGGCAGGAACTATTGCATGGAGAATAGGTCATTACCTCATCAGGAGCTAAGAGGGCATCGGTCAGAACTGCTCCCAGCCAAACCATGTTTCCAAACTTGGGAGTTAGTAAAAGGGTATTCTTGCCGATCACGCCAAGCCCAGCCTGATAGGCTGCGTTTTTCAATGAGATGAGTCCTACAACCCTATTAAGACTGGAATCATAATTGCAAGGCTCAATGGCACCCGTGGGAACCGCCCTTACACCTGCAGATTCCAGAAAATAGGATAACTCTACGGTTTTTATATCTATGAAGCTGCTTAACTGGTTTCTGATAATTGTATACGGGATGGACGAATCTATGGTAGTGGTGCTGTTCAGAAACTTTTTCGCCACAACAATTACGGAACGACATCCTTCCATAATGTGCGCAGGATCACTCTTTTGAGAAACTCCTGAAAAGCGTTCGACAGGAGCAATCCCACAAAGGTCGAACCCAAGTTCACCGGCACGTTCTTTAATCGTTTCTGCTGTAATCATAAAAGACTTCTCCCTTTTCAGGATATCATAGAATACAATGGGCATCGACATGTACGCAGAGATAGGGATAAACTGATTATTACTTGCACAATATGGGAAAGGAGAAGAGGCCATGTTACAGGTACATGAGGCATTTATTGCACATGCTCTTGCATACTTTCAGCGTGATGAAAGGATTGTCGGCCTTGCCTGTGCCGGATCCTTCATCACAAAAACCATGGATGAATTTTCCGACATTGATTTCGTCGTCGCCGTCGAACCAGATCGTTATGAGCAGGTCATGGCCGAGAGATTCGGCATGGTGGAACATCTGGGAACTCTGCTCTCGGCCTTTACCGGAGATCACGTCGGTGAGCCACGGGTCCTTATCTGCTTATATGACAATCCCCTGCTCCATGTCGATGTGAAATTTGTCTCTCTTGATGATATTGCGCACCGAGTCGAAAATTTCAGCATCTTGTGGGAACGAAGCGGGCGAATATCCGCTAAACTCAAAGAGGAACCGGCAAAGTTTCCACTTCCCGACCTCCAATGGATCGAAGAGAGATTTTGGGTTTGGATCCATTACGGGGCGACAAAGATCGGGCGCGGTGAAATCTTTGAAACAATAGAGTTTATTTCATTTTTGCGTCAGAGTGTTATTGGCCCTCTCATTCTGCAAAAGGAGGGAAAGCAGCCGAAAGGCGTACGAAAGATCGAGTATGACGCACCAAAATATCTTGATAGACTCAAGGCGACGGTTGCCAGTTACGACAAAGGATCGTGCTATTCAGCAATAAAGATGCTCATCGAGCTCTATAAAGAGCTGCGAGAGGTGCACAAATTCGAAAGCTCCCGGTATAATACACAGGCTGAAAAAGCCGCTGTGGCATACTTGGACGATGTCGCAAAGAAGTATCGATGAGTCGTAACAGAAAAGTAGAGACAATAATACGCTTTGGCGATCCCCGGCTTCGTGTCCTTTGTTCGGAGGTCGCGGTGTTTCACAAGGGATTGCATGATAAAATTGATTGCATAGCCCGGACGCTACACCAACATGGAGGCGGAGCAGCTCTCGCGGCTCCTCAAATTGCACTGCTTAAACAGATTGTCGTTATCGATTATCTTGGTGAATACTATGAATTGATCAATCCGCAGATAGTCGAGGCTTCGGGGAGCTCTATTGATTACGAAGGCTGCCTTTCACTACCGGGCTTTTGGGGACAGGTCGAACGTCATCAGCGTATCAAGGTCAGCTATCAAGATCGATTCGGAGAGGTTTATAGCGTTGAAGCACATGATCGAATGGCACGCTGCTTCCAGCATGAAATCGATCATCTGAGCGGGGTTTTATTTATAGATCGGATGAGCGATGAATATGTGTTCAACGATGATACGAAAGAACGCCTTCCGGTAGCATACCTGCGCAATGCATCAAGACCTTAATGTATGGATAAAAGCCGTTCAGGCCAGGACGAAGAAGTAGTATGCTGAAAGACTCTATCCATCGTCAGCTTTTTGCCAACCGTTCGTTGAATCTACTCTACCGAGATATTGCCGGTATCGCCAGGCTGGACGCCGACTTTGTATCAGAGCTGCTGGCCCGTAAGGCTTCCGGCAAAGGACCGACGGAGGCTGAACTCGACGAGGCGGTTGATGCTGTCGTCAGAAGCCTTTATGCAGTGAATCAGTACCTGGATCTGGATACGGCGGCCCTAAACGCGTTACACACCCTCTACCTGCGCACCTGGGAGCGATTCTCCCCCGAAGAGGCAAAAGCGGTTCATGCCGATCATCTGGAAGCGCTTGGCACTATCATCGCCCGTTATTATCCGCAGGAATTTCGTATAGCCCTGGCTGGGATACCGGAAATCGGGGGAGTAGTCAATGCAGAATACGATCCCCGCTTTCAACTTCAGGCACTGGGAATCGAGACCACGGCGTTAAAAGAGCCTGTCCTCGACATAGGGTGTGGACCTTCGGCGGCCCTTGTGCGTCATCTTCGAGACCTTGGGGTCGAGGCTTTCGGAGTCGACCGACTTTTGGACGATGAAACGAACTTCTGTTATCACTCCACGTGGTTCGACTTCGACCTCAAACCAGAGACCTGGGGCACGGTGATTGCGAATATGAGCTTCAGCAATCATTTCATCCACGCCCTGATCTACACACCGGAAAAGAGCTTCGTATATCTGGATCGCTTCCAAGATATTTTACATTCACTTACCAACGGAGGAAGTCTCTTTTACGCACCCAGTTTACCGGCGGAGCAGAAACTCATCGATAGTCGATTTTATCGAACTCAACACATCTTCCGGACTTCTGGGGTATCCGTTACCAGGGTCGACCGCCTGTCCTGACTTTTGCCCAAGGGTAGTGTTCCGAATCCTGGTGGTAATTTGTTCTTTTTGCAGGAAAAAACCTTGATTTTCCCTTCTTGCGTAATTTTTATATGTATATCTTTGTAATTGACGATAAGAAAAAGAATTGTGTGTTGTGGACCACCAATATTCGTAACACTAATGAAGTTGTACTTACCACAGTTATCCTCTCATATTCTCCATCCATTGAATCCCTCTGGCAAACATCGTAAGATCAAAGCCTATCGTTGACATCAGGAGGATAGGAATGAATAGGAATTTCGATTTCGTTAGTGACAAGCGGCTTGAAGGCCAACTTGATTTTATTATTGAAATAGACAAGTTAAAAAATATTGCAAGAAAATCGATGGTCTTTGACGGAAGTCATTTCGAAAATGATGCAGAACACTCCTGGACCATCAGCGTTCTTGCCATCCTTTTAAGAGAATATGCAAATTTCAACGTGAACATAGAAAAGGTCATCATCATGCTCCTTATCCACGATATTGTGGAGGTCTATGCAGGAGACACATTCCTCTATTCCGCCAAACGATCGGCAGCCCATATCGAAGAGGAGAAATCAGCAGAAAAAATCTTCGGTTTTCTGGAAGAGGATCAAAAAGAATATTTCCTATCGCTTTGGAAAGAATTTGAAGAGCGAAAAACCAACGAGGCTAAATTTGCGACGGTCTTCGACCGGTTGGAGCCCCTTGTCCAGAATTACATGACACAGGGGGGTACGTGGAAAAAATACAACGTAACCTACCAAATGGTAATCGACAAAACCTCGCATATACAAGAAGGATCGAAAGAGATCTGGGACTTTGTGAAAAAACTGTTGCAGGTCTGCGTGGAAAGGGGCTACCTGGCGAAAGAGGAGTAAGGCTACACCTCCCCCTGGACCTGATACCAAAGCGTTCGGTTCCGGGGGCCTGTATCACATTCGATCAGTAAGACGTTTTGCCAAGGGCCAAGCATGACCTCGTGGTCCAAAACAGGAATGGAAAGGGAATGATGTAACAGCAGTGAGCGCAGATGGCTTGCGCCGTTGTCGTCATGCCAGGTTTCATGATGTTTGTAGGGGGTGCCGTCTGCGAAGCCCTGGCCGTAGGGAATTCCCATTCCCTTTTCAAAGAGATAATCCAAATCGTGTTTGACGATTCCCGGTTCATATTCCGTTACCGCCAGGGCTGCAACACAGCCGGCGACAAAGACCATGACATAGCCTTCTCTGATTCCACTTTCAGAAACAACCTGTTTTATTGTGTCGTCAATGAGGAGTTTCGACATCCGCCCCTCAAGGCTATACTCCACCTTTTTCGTAAATACGGCCATACGGTACCCCTTCTACCACAATTGTGTACAACTGTGATTTCAGATCGTCATATTCATGACGGTACGTACCTCTTCGAGGGTCTTGATTGCCTCTTCCCGAGCCGCCGCAACCCCGCCACGAAGTACATCACGAACATAGTCAATATTCTGCTCCAGCTCCTTGCGTTTCGTCCTTAAGGGCCGAAGGTATTCATTAAGCGAATCGGTGAGAAGTTTCTTCAGCTGGCCGGAACCACCGTCGCCGATTTCCTCTGCAATCTGCTCCGGCTTCCTGCCGCTTGCCAGGGAGATAAGCAACAAAAGGTTTGAAACTTCCGGGCGGTGTTCAGGATCATAGGTAATGTGCCGTTCAGAATCGGTTTTTGCCTTTTTGATCAGCCGTGCGGTTTCATCTTCGTCAGCACTGAGCATGATTGCGTTGTTTCTGCTCTTGCTCATTTTCTGTGAGCCGTCAAGGCCGAGTATGATGGGAGCCTCGCTTAAAAGGGGTTGAGGCTCCGGAAAAACAGGCCTCTTTCCTGCAAAACGGTCATTGAAGCGCCTTGCAATGGTCCGTGTAAGTTCGAGGTGCGGCAGCTGATCCTTACCGACAGGAACAACCGACCCCTTACAGAAAAGGATGTCGGCAGCCTGATGTACCGGATAGGTATACATTCCTGCATTGATCCGCTTCTGACCGGAAGCGGCAATTTCTTCTTTTACGGTTGGATTGCGATCCAACTCGGCATTGGTGACAAGGGTCAAAAAAGGAAGGAGCAATTGATTAAGCTCCGGAACATGGCTATGGGGAAAGATAAAAGTCTTTCCGTCGGTAACGTCTATGCCTGCGGCAATATAATCTATCGTCAACTGCCGAATGTTCTCAGAAATATTATCAAAGGTATCACGATCGGTCAAAACCTGGTAATCGGCAATCACAATAAAAGTCGGAACCCCAAGTTTATGCAGCCGCACCCGATTCTGAAGAGATCCGAACAGATGGCCGATATGCAAACGCCCCGTGGGTCTATCACCGGTTAGAACCTTATAGTTTTCCGGATGAACCTGAAGATCCGCTTCAAGCTTCCTGCTTTTCTCTAAAGTTGCCTCAAAGGTCCCGTAGTCAAGTTGTTCTTCCGCCATCAGCTCTTCCTCTTTTCCTGCTGTTGTTACTAGTGTCGTCATTCTACCATAAGCACATAGTAAGGCAAAGAGTCGCCACCTCGCCTAGTACAGGATTGCTTATTGTGCGATCAAGAGAGAAAAAATCAATGAGTATTTACCATGGAACATCTTCAGCCTTTCGGATAGCATCATGTAAAAAAGGAGATGCAACGTGGAGATTACCATTCGAGAATTCACCGAAGATGACATAGATGAAATGATACCAATCTGGAATGATGTGGTGGAAGAGGGGATGGCCTTCCCCCAAACGGAGTATCTTACCCCTGCATCCGCTTCAGTCTTCTTTGGTGAACAAAGCTTCACCGGCGTGGCAGTAGCGGACAATCGAGTCGCCGGTCTCTATATATTACACCCCAACAATATAGGACGATGCGGCCATATTGCAAATGCTTCCTATGCGGTCGGAAAAGAAGAACGAGGGAAGCATATCGGCGAGCTCCTGGTCCGACACTCTATCAAAACCGGAGGAAGATGCGGTTTCAGAATTCTTCAATTCAATGCCGTGGTTGCGACAAATCATGCTGCTTTGCATTTGTATAAAAAGCTCGGCTTTTCCCAGTTGGGTACGATACCGGAAGGCTTCCTGGCAAAAAACAACGAGTACCTCGATATTATTCCCCACTATATCAAACTGGCAAACGAGTAATCAAAAACCGCAGGTTTTGCCAACTTCATCGCAACTTTTATCATGTACAACTCACACCTCACAACGTAGATTACAGAGGATCAAAAGCTAAGGAGCGTTACATGGAAAAGATGTTTCGTGAAATTGGATACGTTGTAGAGGGAAAGGATGTTCTTATCCAGATGTTGCCGGAGTATGCCCAAGGCCTGACAGGCCTAAAAGGATTCAGCCATTTGATGGTACTCTGGTATCCGCATAAAGCAAACACAGGGGAAGAAGCCCCGATCCTGGTAGAAAAACCTTATCGGCTGGCCCCGGAGGCACTTGGAATTTTCGCAACACGATCTCCCCTGAGGCCGAACAGCATCTGTGTAAGCATCGCTACGGTTGCATCTGTCGATGAATCACAAGGTACAATAGGGCTCTGGTGGATCGATGCCGAAGACGGAACACCTGTCCTGGATATAAAACCTTATCATCCATCTTCCGATCGTGTCCGAGATGTCACCCTTCCCGCCTGGTGCGCCTCCTGGCCCGGGTACTATGAGGAAAGCGGCGATTTCGCATGGGACAAGGAATTCCTATTCTAACCGGCAATCTTTCTCATGGAGAGCAATTGGAATACATATTTCAATTGTCTCTCCTTCATCGACATACCGCTGACACTCCCACGAGCCCACGGGCTTGATCTCATGTGAAGCAAACCAATCGTGATAGATGTATGTATAGGTAGCCCATAGATCAGAAACTTCGGAATTGTGGCGGAACCGGAGATAGGAAGCAGAGGGAACCCGCCGCGAATAAAAGAACGGCTTCTGTTGCACATCACCCACCGTTTCAATAGCACACAGAATCGACAGGCCATGTACCGATTCATTATCGCTCCAGGATGAATACTGACAATAGAGTTCCGGCAGAGAACGCCCTGACACCTGTTCTTGAACATTCATAAAAATCGCCCATTGTTTGTGAAACGATGTTGTTCCGGCTTCAATATAAAAGGGAAGCCCCGTTAGGTAATAGGCATCCATTGCTACTATTTCCGGTTGGTCGGAAAGAAGATTCCCGGTTCCTCTTTCAAACTCCGGCATCACCCGTTTCAGATACCCGGCAGGAAGGAAATGACTTCTCCGAACGGAACGAGGCGGCATACCAAAAACTCTCTTAAACCCACGAGAAAATGTCTCATACTCATCGAAACCAAAATCGCGCGCAATGGACTTCAGGGAGAAATCGCTCTCCACTATCTTCTGTGCCGCCTCGGAAAAAATTCGGCCGGCCATATACTCTTTCGGGGAATACCCCGTCACGGCAAAAAAGAGCCTCGTAAAATGGTATATAGAATAGCCAGTCAGTTCTGCAAGTTGCGATACCGTTCTGACGATTTCCCTCCGTCCGGCATTTCGAAGTGATGTCTCGAATATATTAATCGCTTCACAGATACATTCATATCCGGTCATTGTTGTTTTATTCCGTCACGGAGACTGAAGGTGTAGCCATTACGACTAAACGCTTTCCCTTATCTACTGTTCCGAATCCTGGTGATTAAAGAGACACAATTCTTTTTCCAGCAGTCGACTGAAAGTCAAACTATGGAAAAAAGTAAGCACCGACATAAAAGCAAGGATTTTACCGGCAAAAAGGCATGCATACCACCAGGATTCGGAACACTAAGTTTCCCTTACTTGTCCGCCAATCCCTCTCGATCGCCCAAAGGCACTCCTTGCCTAATCCTAAACGAGTATGATGACAAAATCGACATGCAAGCAGCCGAAATTTCGTTAAAAAGAGATCACAAAGACCATTGTGGAAAAAGGTTCAAAACATTGGATGGCAGATGTCATACTGAAATCACATCCGGCGGGAGAGGATAAACCGCAAGAAGGGATGGTGGTTCTTGCAAAGTTCGACAGTTACGACGGTTTCCCTGATGAGAAACATGCGAATAAGCGATTCCCCGGAGCTTGGCATACAACGGCCACATAATCAGCAGGGGACTCCCACAACTCGGTTTCTGCCTTGTAATTTTGCTTCATAGAGACGGGAATCCGCTGCTTTGAGCAAAGTCTGGATGGAAGAGCTTTCTTCACTAGAGGCAATCCCAAAACTTGCGGTAACCGAAGGTAAGTCAGGGATACGATGCTTGCTGATCGTATCCCGAAACCGTTCGGCAAGGATGAGCGACTGGTGGCAATCAGCTTCCTGACAGATAATCAGGAACTCTTCGCCACCCCATCTGCCACAACTATCGGCTTTTCGTATATTGTCCAGTAAGATTCTCGATAATTTTTTCAGCACAAGGTCTCCCGCATCATGGCCGTAGGTATCGTTAATCTTTTTGAAATGATCGATATCCATCATGATAACAGTGAATTTTGTCTTATAGCGAATCGTCCTTTCCCATTCGTGTTTCAAAAGATCATCAATTTTGCGACGATTATACAAACCTGTCAGTTCATCTTTTACCGAAATCCTTTTCAGCTCTATATTGATACGCTTAATTTGATCATGTTTTTCGCATAAATCCCGATTTTTCTCTTCAATGATTTTTTTGTTTCGGAAATTTGTTACAAAATTACGATAATTAATCATCGAAACTATCCAGGCAAGCATACCGTTGGAAATAATATCGGCCGCAAATACGGCACTCATTGCTTGCGGATGAACAATCGGAATAAGAGTAACCGCCGAAAGACAAAGAAGGGCATAGAGCAAGAAACTTTTCCAATAGGGGAAAAAAAGAATAACCGCAATCCCGTAGATTACCCCGAAATAAATAGTCGGAATCCGGAATCGTGTAAATTCGATCAGAAGAAAGCGAAGAAGAGCAATCCCCATCCAGAAAAGAGCCGGTATAATCTCATACATGCTATGGAATATATTTATATGCTTCGGTGGCCGAAAAAACAGATATCCGCTGATCAATGAGAAGAAAATCATCGACACAGCAGAATACACATATATTTGATGCAAAACAGAATGGGGCGATACGATGAACAAAGCATATACGCCCTGTTCAATCAAAAGAAAAATCGATAGCAAAAATATTTTGAAATTGTTTTGGTGGAACCGTTGCCATACGAATTCATCACGATAGATACCGGAAACGTTGGGCAATACGCGCGAGTATAGTAACGCAATGATGCCTTTCGATAGCTTCGGCGCCACAAAATTCTGTCTCATAGATATTGGTATTATATAAAAAAACCCCTCGACGACAGAAGAGATCGAAGGGCTTCTCAAACAAAAAATAGTACCGATTATTAATAATGGTGGCCAAGACCTATAAACAGCTCGGGAGAATCAAGCGGGCTTGCCCCATCCTCTATCACCGCTTTCAAGTCAATACCGACAGAAACACGAAGGTAGAGACTCCGAGCCGCCTTGGCAAAGGCAAAACCCTCAAGGCCTGCCGTATAATATACATTGTCGGAACTAAAACCGTCGTCAACGGTTCTGAACATAGCTGCATCAAAGAACGGAGAGATATGTCCCTCAAACCAACGGCTCATAAACCATATCCACATCTTAAAGGGAAAATCAAGATTCATATACAAACCTGCGGTAGTATCGTCGATGTCGTCATCAAGAACACCACGGAGAGGACCGCCCTGATCGTCACGGTCGTCACCATCAGAGAAGATATAAAATCCTCCCACTCTGCTATTCACGCCCCCCCAGCCCCATGTCTGATGGCCAGCAACGGTAAAATCCATGTCAAAGGTCCAATGATCATCGAAGGTATCATAGGAATTCCCTTCGGAGAGATCGAACTCAAGACCTCTTCGAAAATTTCCGATCCAGTCAATCCTGCCAAAAGATAAGGAGTGGTCATAGTAAGCCGTAAGTCCTCGTCGCTCCTCACGAAGCGTCTCACCAAGGCCGTAACACCAGGAGATCCCTGGTGTACCAGAATATTCCGCCTCTTTGTGTGCAAGAGAAAAACCAAGAGGAACGCTGCCGTTCAACCAAAGGGCAGACTCCATATAACTCTCATGCTGTTCTTCATCGTCGTCATCGTCATAACTGTTTTGCAGATACATGTTCTGTTCCAATGCAGTTTTAAAAGAGATGTCTCCAAGGGAAAAAAGATATGAAATACTATTTTCCAGATCATATTCCAGAGGATCATGCTCAACATATTGAAGTTCCTGAGAAAAGTTATATACCCATTCACCATTCCCAATTGTGAAAGGAATCTCGGCTTCATTGGTAAAACCCAACTCATGCTCATTGTCCTCGTTATAACTATAATCAAGATTGAACTTGAGAGCCTCCATTGATCCGAGGAAATTGTAATCTCTTCCTCTGAGACTCAAAAGAAGTCCGTCATTGGAGTCATACTTTCCATAGGGCAGTACAACGACATTCCACGTGTCCTCGGCATATACCGCAAGATCGGCTATCCGAACATCCCCTTCTTCTCTCAGATCGGAAATCTCAATTGAACCCGTATCAAGGATCCGTAAGTTTATGAGCTCCTGGCTTTTTCCCACAAGATACGCTGCCAGCTCCTCCTCATTTGCGAAAAGCCGTTTTTTATCAAAATCGAGGTAATCGTCAAGAAGACGTTCCTGAGTCCGTCCCTCAATGGTATAGTCAATCTTGCCTATCTTTATCGGCAATTCCTGCGCAAATAGCGGTGCGGTGAACAAGACCACACAGATCATCAGAAAAAATCGATTCATTCATCCTCCGCTGACATAGGTGTACATGAGGATATCACATTACCATGAATTCCGCATCCGAATTCAAGAGCTAACTCGAGAGAATTCTCGTGTTATTAAAGAAAATAACGGTAGAGAGATCTTCTTGTATCAAGTAGAATTATTATCTTGTAGGGATAGCATTTAATGGAGATGATGGAGAAGCAAAGGGTACATTCTATCTCTATTTCAATTCAAAGGCGGATATCCTCAACGAGATTTTTTCGAAACGTAATGAAGAACTGTTCAGGGGTATCGTAGGAATACTTAGTGTTCGGAATCCTGGTGGTTGAAGGGAAACATTTCCTTTCCTCGCAGTCAATTGAAAGCCAAACTGTGAGAAAAATCATGCACCGACGTAAACGAAAGGAGTTTACCGGCAAAAAGGCTCACGAACCACCAGGATTCCGGACAGTACAAAAAAAAGCCGCCCGGTCGGGCGGCTTTTTGATGAACACATGCTGCGTAGCAGATGAAGCACAGAAAAACAGGACTCATTCCCCTTCGAAAGCATCCTTAAATGAAGATATCAGGCTCCCACGAATCCTGCATCCGAATACAAGCTCGGGCCAAGAAAAACCATCGTAGTTGTAATAGCACAGGGAAGTATAGAGGGAACTCTCCCACCGTTTTCCCACAGGAAAACCGTAGCGGAACGTCAGGGCTGAGGCAATGCTTTGCACATGGTCCGCATCCTCTATCTCATCGGAAGAGTAATAATTCGTCGAAATAAGGGATGCAAGTTCGTTGTGATCAAGATAGGAAAAGAATAACTCGCTGGAAAGGCCTTGCTTCTCGCCGACCTTTAAGGTTCCCTCGATCCAGGTGGCACCAGGCCCGTAGGGGCTGGTCAGGGGAATGGCATGAACACCGCTCTGGGTACGGTAACGATAGATGGCCCTGGCAAAGTAAATTCCATCTTTTCGCTTCTCCGACCAGGCATAGAAGTTTCCCCACAGATAGTGGGTCGTTCCCACCTCGGTAATAAGACCGATCGGAAGCGTTTTTTTCGAAAGGTTGAGATTTCCTTCCCAATCGGCGCCGAGAAGATAGGCCCCGATGGTCGGAATCGATCCCTTGTCGGGAATACCGATCAGATCGGTTGCATTGATATCGTCCCATCCGGCCTGAGCGTACAGATCAAGTCCGGGGGTGACATTCCACAGCGCATCGAAAAGCAGGCTCATATTGTTGCTTCCCACACTGCCGTTATGCCAGCTGAAGACCGGAAAGATGTCGGCAATGTGCAGGGCATTATTTTCACGGGCAATCAACAGATGTGCGGTCACCCCGAAGGAGAACTTCGGCAATTCCAGCACAAAGCGGTGCATGGAATTAAGAATGATGGTCCGGGCGAAGGCCGCATCGAGAACCTCCTCTTCGGGACTATCAGTATAATCCCACACCAAATTACCATCCTCATCCACGATAAGGTGATCGTCCGTTCCATCGATATCAAGACCACTATCGGCAAAGAAGGCTTCCTCTTCTTTCGACTCGCGGTTTTCGAGGGTCCCGAAATAGCTGACCATCCGCAAGGGACCGACTTTATAGCGGTATTCGAAGGCATCCAGGAACGGCAGGCGATCGGAGGGAAGAAATGACGAAAAGCGGGAGTCTCCATAGTGGACAGGCGACCTGCCAAGACGCAGGGAAAGATGGTCTCCCTCCCAGGCAAAGTATCCCGAAGAGATAAAGTAGTTCTCCATCTTGACGGGATCATCGGAGGTCCCGGAAATAAGATTGACCTCCGGCATGTTGCCATCTTCATATTCCCGCTGCACAAAGGCGGATATTTCCATGCCTGAATAGCCGGAAGCGCTTTTCTGCTCCGCAAAGAGGCTGTAATCAAGCATGGCAGGATAGTCAACGAATTCGTTATAAAAAGCGCGATAGGGATCCCAGGCGTAGGAATCATGGACATTGGCCTCGAAACCGGCATCAAAGTCCTGGCCGTAGATGGCCTCACCCTCTTTCGGAAGCTCCAGCGAGTTAAGGATCTGTCGTGCTTTTTCCCGGAGGGCAGGGTCGTCGCTATCACGGGAAATCGTCACAGCAAGCTTTCTAAGATCCTCCCCGGAGAGGGGGAAGCCGGAGATGGGAAAGGCCCTGCCGTCCAGGGTATAAAGCCGCTGTAGCTCTACAACCTGAGGCGAATCTGTGCCGTAGGTTCTAAAGGCAAAAAGCCGGGAAACGGAGAAGAAAAAAACAAGCGAAACGAGAAACATCACCTTCATAAAAAAGGCATTGCCAAAATTGTTTTCCCGCCCTATGTTTGCTCTCCTTTGTTTTTGTACTGTATAAGGCATGTAGCTTCCTTTTCTAAGATTCTAAGACAATCGGGGATAGATACGCGTTTTCGCCCGCTGAAGATGAGACTCGTCGTCGATCTCACCCCAGACCAGATCCGGAACAAGGTGACAGGCGATCGGCTTTTTCCTGGAAGAGGCAACAAGGGCGGTCTCATATTCGACCTTGAGGCTTTCCGAAAAAAGCCGTTCCGCCTCGATACAGAGGCGGCTGTAGCCCTCGGGCGAGAGGAGGCTTACCCCCACAAGCTCCCCGCAAGGAGGCCCAGACAACCGCTTTCGCACCTTGCCCATATCGACAAGATAGCCCTCGGGAGCATAGATCCACACCTCGTCTCCGCTGCCGGTAAATCCCGACATGAGGATGCAATCGGATTCAGGCTGCTCCTTCAGCGCCGCCAGGGCACGGCTTTCATAGATAAGGTCAGATTCAAGAAGGAAAAAAGCCGCATCACCAAGGGCCTTGCGGGCCTGATAGAGGCTGTACATGGAACCGGAATCGGCATAGTCGGGATTATGGACGGTTCCGACAAAACCGCCGGAATCTGCTGCAAGCTTCTCGTAAAAATCGGCCAAATGCCCGGTAACGATAACAACCTTTTCAACCCCGGCGGCTTTAAGTCGGTCCAAAGATTCCTGAATAATCGGCTTTTCTCCGATCTGCAGAAACCCCTTAGGCGCTTCAAGGCCACGTTTTCCGAGGCGGGTGCCCCGGCCGGCGGCAAGAATCACCGCCGTTTTTACTCCCATCGGCATCGGAACCGTCCTATTTCCGGGAATCCATGAGCCGCCGGAAAACAGCCAAAAGCCTATCGATGTCCGCATCAAGAAGATCACCCATATTGGCGATGCGGAAAATCGAATGAAAGAGTCCGCCCTGCCCAGCATAGATGATGAAGTTCTCTTTTCTCAGCTCATCGTGGAGCTCTTCGTAGCTGTAGCCCTCGGGCAGGTGAAAGCTCGAAAGCATGGAACTGTATTCATCTTCTTTTAGAAAGCGGCGGATACCCATGGCATCAAGTTCGGCACGAATACGAACCGAAAGCTCCCGGTAACGCTCGTTCCTCGCCTTCCAGCCGCCGGCCTCTTCGAACTCCTTCAAAGCTTCCTGGAGTGCGACCGCAACATGAGTCGCCTGGGTAAAAGGCGAAAAGCCCTCTTTCTGCTTTTGGTAATAGGCAAAAAGATCGAGATACAGGGTGGCAGCGGCGCTCTTGCCCTGTTCCAGAAGATCTTTTCTGACAAGGACGAAATTGAGACCGGGGATACCGTGGATACACTTGTTTGCCGTGGAAGCAAGGGCGGCAACGTTCCACTTTTCAAGCTCGATTCGTTCACCGCCGAAACTGGAGACCGCATCCAGGAGCATCGGCTTATTGTATGTGACACACAAGGCACCAAGGGCATCAAGGTCGTTAAGTCGTCCGGTGGTGGTTTCGTTGTGAATGGCGGAAACATGGGTAATGGAAGGGTCTTCCTTCAAAAGCCGCTCCGCCTCGGCAAGATTCATCGGCTCGGGCCAGGGACTTTTTACCAGCACCATCTGCTTTCCGTGGGTCTTGACCATAGACGCAATTCGCTCGCCGTATACCCCGTTTGAAATCACCAATAATTTACCGTCGGCGGGAAGAAGGCTGGAAATCATCGCCTCAACGGCACAGGTTCCGCTTCCGGTCATCACCAGGGTCTCGAAATGTTCGCTTCCACCTTCGTAGATCGCAGCAAGCCGTTTCTTGACATCAAGCATCAAAGCGGCAAAATCAGGCTCACGGTGGCACATATCTTCTCTCTGCAGGCTCTCCCTCACCCGGTCGCTGATGGTTACCGGGCCGGGGTTAAGCAGAATAACAGGTCTCTTTTTCGTCATATGCTCATTTCTCCTTCGCTATCGCGCATTATCGGTTTTGTAAGAAAGCGGCAAAGCGCTTTGAAAGCTCTTCCGGCCGCTGTGTAGGTCTGGGCAGGTCTTCCGGACTGCCGGGAATCGTCCGGGCCCTGATAAAGGTGATGCCGGAAAGATCCTTTTGGGACAATAGGTCCCGAAGCTCTTCCGGACTCCTGGTTTCAAAAACATTACGGTAACCACAGGCGGCGGCTACGGCACAGAGATCAACGGAAGCGGAAACGGTGGCCTGACCGCCGGTAGATTCGTGCATGCCGTTGTCGAGGACGATATGCACAAGGTTTTCGGGACGCTGATAACCGTTGGTCGCAAGGGCTCCCATACGCATGAGTATCGCTCCGTCGCCGTCCACGGCAATAACCCTTCCCGATCGTACCGTGGAGATACCGAGGCCGATGCTCGAAACACAGCCCATGGAACCTGCCATATAAAAATTGCCTGATCGGTCATTAAGTGCATAAAGCTCTCGTCCGGTATAACCGGTGGTCCCGAGAAGCGGTACATCATCGCCGGCGGCATCGAGAATAGCCTTGAGCATGTCGCTGCGACTTGCGTTCGCATCTGTCTCGAAGAAGGCACCACCACGCCGGCTAACCTTTGGGACACGAATTTCCATGCTGCTTTTCAGCGCCTTCTTTGCCACCGATCCCTTTCGCATCACCAAAGCGTAGGGAAGAGAGGTGCCGTCCATGGAGGCAATGGCGCGATCAAGGACCTCACCCACTTTTGCTTCCTCGTCAGGAAAGTACTCCCATGGGATCTGCATCACATCAAGCATGGCGGTGGTTATCGGCCCCATGAGACCGTGCTGTACCGCATCGGGCGGAGCCCCAGGCTCTCCCCGGAGGGTAACGATCAGCAAGACCGGAATACGATAGGTATTGTTCAAGCTGGTCAGCGGATTTACCGCATTCCCCAGCCCGGAGTTCTGGAACATGGCCACACCCCGAATTCCTGCAAGATGGCTTCCGGAAGCAATGGCAACGGCATCCCCCTCGTTGACCGCCGGGATATAGCGAACGGAAGGATCATCGATAACATGGTTGATAAAGGGTTTCAGGTAAGAGCAGGGTACCCCGCTCCAAAGGCCAAAACCCCGCTCTAAAGCCTGGCGCACAAAAAGTTCGGCTTCAATCATTACAGCCCTCCGGTGTTAGAAGAGGTTTCCGGCAAGCACGACATCTTCCAGCGTGTCGATATCGAGCCAGTAACCAGTCGTATAGATAACCCTCACACGCTCGCCGTTGGCAACCAAAGCGTTGAGCAGATCACTCATCCGCGCATCCGGATTTGCCGCCGTGAGGCTCTCGACAAGCTTGTCAAGGAGAAGGCGGTGATCGGATGAGACCTTAAGAAACCCGGTCCACTCGCCGTGGGTCCTCTTTTCAGGCAGATGTTCACTCATCTCGGTCAATGAAATTTCCTGGCCGAAGGCATCGCGGCCGTAGGGGCGGCTGCACTGAACATAGTCGGCAAACCTGCCCTTATTGACACTTTCACTCCAGTTGGTATCCACCACGATGGAAAAATCGGCATGACTTTCGAGCAGTAGCTGGAGGATATGCTTTTTGAAAAGGACATCCCCGTAGGAAACGACCAACTCTTTGCCGGCATCTTCCGAGGCAAGGGACTTGAGGGCACAGGAAAGGCTGGCAAGCTCTCCGGTGCTCTCAAAGTTGTCGTTATCCGCATAATCGATATTGGAAAGATTGACCGTCTCTTTTGCATAGCCCCTGACAACGGTGATATCCTTCACGCCGACGGAATTGTAACCGTCCACCACATGGGCAAGAAGGGGCTGGCCGGAGACCGGTACCATTGCCTTAGGCCGTTTTTCGGTAAGTTCACCAAGCTCCTTACCGCGACTGGCGGCAAGGATCACGGCCCGGACCGCCTTTCCCCGTTTGGGAAGATAGCGCTTTTCGGCCTCCTGCAGCTCCGCAGCACCCTGAAGGCGAAATATTTCCTTTACCGGAGCGATGGAATCCTCTATGGCCATGAGAGACTCTTCGGCCATAAGGGTAGCCGCATTCTTCTGCATCGAGGCAATGGCCGTTCGTATCATGTGGTTTGCCCAGATAGCGATGGAAATGCCGGCCTCTCTGAACTGATCCGTAGGGGTAGCATAGTATTTTGTCGGAACGATGACCACCGGAAGCCGGTCGCCCCACTCCTTTTTGAAAGCAAGGATCTCGTCGGGTACCGACAGAGCACTGTGCATGAGAATGGCATCTGCTCCGGCCTTCCGATAGGCTTCTGCCCGGCGCATCGCCTCCTTCAGCCCCCAGCCCGCAATAAAGGCCTCGACCCGTGCAACAATGGAAAAATCATCGTCGCCCTGGGCATCCTTTCCGGCCTTAATCTTACCGCAGAACTCCTCAATGTCGGCCAGAGGCTGGGCAGTCCCTTTAATGAAACTATTGGTCTTGGGAAAAAGCTTATCCTCGATACAGACCGCGGCAATATCACGCTGTTCGAGCTTACGCACCAGCCGCTGCATATTGTTGAAGTTACCGTAACCGGTGTCACCATCAAGCAAAATGGGTATCGTGGTGGCATCCGACATAAACTCAAGCATGTCCAGGACCTGAGTCCAGCTTGCTTCGTTGTTATCCCGTACCCCGTACTGAGCCGAAAGAGAAAGACCGCTTCCCCAGATCCCCTTGAAACCGGCCTCTTCGACGATCTTCGCGCTGATACCGTTGTGCGCCTCAAGAATAAACTCAAGCCGATCTGAATTCAGCAAATTCCGAAATTGTGTGGTTTTCCTTGTCATGACATAGTCCTGTTGTTCTTTCTTTATCAAGGTAACGAGTATACCCCGGCCGGATGTAATAATCCAGACGGGGAGGATTATCTCCCTCGAAACAAGACCAGAAACGTTTTTAGAATAATCTTAAGATCAAGCCATATCGACCAGTGATCGATATACCAGGTATCAAGTTTAACGATCTCCTCGAAATCGGAAATATCGTTACGCCCACTCACCTGCCAAAGGCCAGTCAAACCGGGTTTCACACTGAGCCGTCGACGATGGTAATTTTTGTAGGAGCCGAACTCCTCTACCGTTGGCGGCCGAGTCCCAACAAGAGACATATCACCGCGTAGAATATTGATGAACTGCGGCCATTCATCAAGGCTTGTTTTACGCAGGAAATTTCCCAAGGGGGTTATCCTCGGATCATGTTTCATTTTGAAAATTTGGCCTTGCATCTCGTTTTTATCTAGTAGCGACCTCTTCTGCTCTTCCGCATCGAGACACATGGTCCGAAATTTAAGAAGCACGAAATTTCTACCGTTCTTTCCTTTCCTTACTTGCCTGAAAAGTATGGGTCCGGGACTAGTCAACTTAATCAGAGGCGCAATAACAATAAAAAGCAATGAACATATAAGAGTTCCGATAATACCGCTGCTGATATCGGTAAGTCTCTTTACCAAACGTTGAACCGGAGAATAGTCGAAGGTCTGGAACGTGATAATATTGAATGGTCCGACAACATCAACCTCACTTTTGCGAAACTCAATGTTGGAGGTATTCAGAACAACGTTGACCGATATTCCCATTCGGCCGCATTCGGTAACGAGCGAACTTATGGAGGCAAGGTTCAAATCAGAATAGGCAAAGATTACCTCGTCGACCACATTGTTCCAGATAAAATCAAGAATTGCTTCGGACAGTTCCTCTTGCTCCTTCTCGTTTAGAACGACATCTGCGTTGATAATGAAATCCGATTGTGTGACAATGTCGAACAACAGCTCCGGCATCTGCCTTTCAGTGGAAAGGAAGTAATCGACAGACCGTCTATTACCAACCAACAAAGCCCGGCGATGGTACTTTTTTATCTTTCCTTCCCGCAGAAAATAGGCCATGGTTAATATCTTGGTCGTCAGAAGCATAAGATAATTAATGGCCGCAAAAAAGAGCAGAAAGGTTCTACTGATGATTTGATCCCGAAGGAAAAAAAGGATCATGGTAAGAAGAGCAAGTCCAACCAATTCCACCGGCAGCAAATTGACAAAAATCCTACGCCACGATTTCTTTCCTCCTCCGAGAAAGGCATAATTATTGAAGAAGCGAAGGAGCAGCAACCAAAAAACAAGTGAAATGAGAAGATAAGGGAAATAGTTCGAAAAGGGAAACAGGGCCTTAAGACCGAAAAAAAACGGTGTGTTGCGGACATAGTAAGCAACTATGAAAGAAAAAAAGGTCACGATACCGTCTATGGCCATAAGAGCATTACGGACAAAAACCCTGCGTCTACGATTCATCTCTCATTCCATCAATCTTTTTTCTTGGCTATCATATCGGCAATCACTCCGGTAGCCAGAACCTGTATACCACCCACAAAGAGTATCGTGATGGTATCGTTCGGCGTTTCGGCAAAGAATATTCCCATCCGTCCGATGATGAAAAGCAAGAACCCAACAAGGAAAAGCAAGAGACTCACAGGAACAAACACCTTCAGCGGGTTAAAATAGGCAACGGTACGAATAATAAGCTGGATAAAATTAATGGTGTCCCGAATCGGCCTTATTTTCGATTTTCCCTTCCGCTTGAAGTATTCAATTGGTTCATAATGAACCTGATATCCATTTGAAAACATCGCAAGGGTAATTGTGGTTGTAAAACTAAAACCATCGCAGATGATCGGAAAAAATTTCATGGCAATCGAACGCCGAAATATCCGTAATCCCGAATTTATATCGGGGATTTTATCGTCAACAAGGAAATTTGCAAGTTTGGTAATGAACCATTTTGCCGGTTTGGTCAGCGTGGGTAACTTTTTGAAACTACGCCGACCTACCACCATATCTAATCCCCGTTCACGGAACATTCCGAACAGTTCGGGAATGCGGTTATTTGGATAGGTTCCGTCGGCATCGGTAATACAGATTGCTTCATTTTTTGCTGCTCGAATACCGGTCTTCAAGCTAGCCCCATATCCACGATTGTGCGCATGCTCGACAAGGCGAACCCGCTCGGCAAGTTGAGGATGATCATGGAGATACGATTGAATAATAACCGCAGTCTTATCCGTAGAGCCGTCGTTTACCAGAATCACCTCATAAGGCGTTTGGGAAGGCTCCATAACCCCTGTTACGTGTTCGATGGTCTCTACTATGGCCTTTTCCTCGTTATAGGCAGGGATGACAATCGACAGTCCATTCATTTCAGATGCTTCACTCATATATATCACCTAAATTGGGTATTTCTCGCAACTTCAACATAGTCATATCGAAGTTGAAACGATCACACCATAAAACGTTCGTGTTTCCCTCCTGAACATCAAAGGCAAAAGGGACATTTCCGATACCATCGAGGTAGTATACAACATGGTCCTCGATTTCCATTCTACCAATGGGACGAGCCCATCTACCCTTTTTCGGGTCATCAAAAAATACGCGGTTGGCAGTATCCAACGGCTTTCTGGTATCGACACTTAAAATTGGAATATTCTCCTCAATGGCAGAGGCAATGAGATGCTGGAATTCAAAGGTCTTGGCAATGGGATGATCATGAATCTGCTGTAACGGAGTATAGAAGCGTTCGATCGACTTCGGCATCGGAAGAGCCGTTATCAGCAACATCACCACAGAAAGCCCGGCAGTAAGAGAGATCAACACACCTCGTCGATTTAGTTCACCTACTATCGATAGGGGCAGAAGCTCATAAAGAGCATATACAATAACGAGAGACATCGTCGGCAGGCAGGCAATGAAATAACGGTCAAGAAATGCCTCTACAGGGACGATCGGCTTTACGCTCTTCACCATAAAGGTAAGGAAAAAGAAAAAACTGGCATGAAGAATCGTCAATTCCCGAATCCACGGCTTTTTCTTGGCAAGCAGGTAGATGGAAGCGACAACAAAGGCAATAAGCAACAGATGCCACGGGAACTCAAGATAGATCGTATAACGCTCGAAGAGTCCCCAGAACGATTTCGGCAACTTATCGGCATAAGAAGAAGCAAGATGGTTTTTTGCAATAATGCCGAGCCGCCCCAAAGGATCACCCACAGCCAGAAAGTAGGCAATATGCTCGATGACATAGAGTCCCAAAAGATAGAGCCCATAACGTATTGCCGGTCCCATCCGACGGTGTCGCAGAAGGAGAATAATGAGAATTCCCGGAAGAAAATAGAGATTGGTTATCTTGCTTTCATAGGCCAGAAATAAAGATAGCACCGATCCGACAAAGCAGAGCCTGCTTCGCCGGGAATCATCCTGACCGTGTTCGAGGTAGAAAAAAAGCAAGCAAAGCGCGGCAAGGACATAGGTAAGAGAAAAAACGGCAGGACGAATCTGGCTTCCCGTACGCCACATGTAAGGCCAGGCGGTAAAAAGCAGCACCGCATAAAACGATACCCCCCTGCCGAACAAGTGCCTTCCTAAGAGGTAGAGGAGCACCGTCTGTACAAGTGAATTGAAAACAGGAACAACGTAGTAGACAAGAGGATGCGTCCCCAAAAGGAGCTGAAAAAAGGCCGTAGGGAGAATAATAGCCCAGCGTATCGTCCTGTGCATTAAATCAGGGTATACACCTGGCCCTATCAGCCGCTTGGCACTAAACCAGTAATCAATCTCATCCGGCCCGACATTGATCATCTGCAAAAAGTAGAGCCGAACAAAAAGGGTAAAAGCAATCAGGACCGCTAATAATAAACGGTCCGTCTGCTTATCTGAAAAGGATGATTTTTCTAACGACATATTTCCAGGCATATCCAATCCCCGCTGAAAAAACACGTGAAAGCATATAGTAGAGCATCAAAACATCGGTAAACAGCCACATGAGGAATTCATTGACCCCCAGGCCGATAACTCCGACAAGAGCAAACACCGAAAATTCAACGGCACGGTTGGAAACTCTTCGCTTAGCAAAGACCCAATAGGTGCTCAAAAGGTAGTTGACGACCAAACCTGCCATATAAGAAAAGACCGAGGAGATCAGGTAGTGAATACCTGCCACACTGGTCAACAGGAAAAGCAGCAAAAAGTCGGCGACAAGAGAAATTGCAGACACGAAAAAGTAACGAAAAAACTCCACAAACCGATGAGAGCTTTTATCGACAAAAAGAACGCGAAATAACCCCGCTAATGTCATGCGCTGTCGTCCGTTCCGCTACTTGAGCCGCCAGGAATAATTGAATCCGACGGTGACCCCGAAAATCGGAAAATTGTTTCCATTCTGCGGTACATAGATCTTCGGTTCAGTCCAATAGATCGTGTCATAATCTTCATAGTTTGCATCAACCTCGATCAGTTCTGCACCATTGATGACATAGCCGGCCTGCACCTCCATCAGTACGGTAAAGTCGCCGATAGGCTTACGGGCGTTCGCCTTTGCCCTGAAGATATACTCGATAGGGGCACCGGTGAACATGCACCAGGCAGAATCCTCGATATCCGAATTGCGCGGGCTATCGTATTCATGCCAGGGGTTGGAGGGAGACTTGGATCCGTTCATCACATACTCGAAAGAGGTATATAGCTTAAATTCCTGAGGGGTGCCGGCAAACATCAGATTTTCGTAATCGACAAGAAACGCAAGGTTGTTTTCCCCGTATTTGTATCCGGCGTAGAGGTCCTCGTAGGGAATGGCCATCTGGTCTCCGTTCTTCAGGGAGTATTCGTTTACCGGATAGTAGGTATACTCGTAGGGAAGAATGCTGTAAGGAACATCCACGTATCCGACATCTCCCCAGCTATCGTCGCTTTCAATGGTCCGGGTCGATTCAAAGGTGTATTTGGTGGCACCTGCATGGTGGAAACCCATGGTACCGAAACTGAAGTCCTTCCATCCCCCTATATTCCAGGCAATCTTGTCCTTGAAGCTGCGGTCGGGCACAAAGGGAAGAAAACTTAGGTTTATATCGTCAATCAGAAGCTGGGTCTCCGCCCCCCAATCATCGCGGGTTACATCGACAAAAAAGCCCATCATGCTCTTGGTGTTCCCGGCCTGTACCCAGGGATTCCCGTCCTCGGTGGTGATCAGCTGGAGAAAATACTGCGGAATGGGATTGAAAAAATAGTTGGCATCGAAGGAGCGGCCAAGATAGACCACCACATCCTCGAATCCGACCCGCCACCCTTCGCCGAGGTTGAAACCGTAGACCTTGAAGTTCATTCCCTTGTCGAGCCAGTAGGTCTCACCGACATCTTCATTTCCGTTTGGCCACACAGCAGTATTATCAATCTCATCCGTTCCATAATAGATCTGCGAACTGTCGTTGTTCATGCTGACCCAGCGGGTCTTGTAAAAGAAGAAATCTCCGTCGTAGTCGATCTCGGCATGAAGCACGGAAAAATCATTCGAGGAGATAAAGAGGCTATAGGGGGTATCAACCACATCGTGGTGAGGCCCCTGACCAACCTTGAGCTGAAACCGATTAAGCTCGGTTTTGAGATAGGCATCATTGAGGTAGAAGTATCTTCCCCCCAGATAGGGCTCCTGTTCGCTGTACGTTCCGTCATCGAGTAGCGATCCGTCGATGAACATCTGAAATAACTGGGTACGATAATCGAAACTGAGACGCTCTTCATCGAAGAAGTTCGGAAGATCAGCTTGATCATCCAAAAGTTCCTCTCGCGTCTCCGCCGTGAGAAAACCGGCGAAGTTAAAGGCCAGGTATTCTTCTCCCGGAGGGGGAAGCCAATCCTCATCCTCTCCCATCATGGAAAAATCCATCGCTCCAATTGAGGGCAGGAGAATCAAGCAGAAAAAAATCGCACATAGGGCACTGAAATATTTCTTCATGTCATTATTCCTTATCGGCATCTTATCGTATGGCAGGCCATTTCACAAGAGAAAACGGATCACGCCAAAACCTCCCGATAGAGTTCGAGTGTTTTTTCATACATGATCTGAAAGGTGAAATACTCTTCATAACGCCGACGACCGGACCGACCCATGCGCCGACGCAGGGCGGGGTCGTTGATGAGTGTGGCGATCCGCTTCCGCAAAAGCTCTGCATCGCTTCTGGGAACCAAAAAGCCGCTCTCCCCCTCGGCAACCGATTCATTGCAGCCGCCGACATCACTGGCGATCACCGGCAGTCCCCCGCGCATTGCCTCAATAATACTACGGGGAAAGCCCTCCCAATTGCTGATAAGCAGATAGATATCGGTCTTCTCCATCCGCTCGGGAACATCCAACCGTTGACCCGAAAATTCGATGCGCGTCTCCAATCCCAAGTCCCGGGCACGTTCCTTCTCGGTTTCCATACCGGGACCGTCTCCGACCAGATCAAGCTCCCATGAAAGCTCTTTTAAACCGCCGAGAGCGGCCAAAAGGCTGGCGTGATCTTTCTGCTCCTGGAACCGGGCGACCATGAGTAAGCGACAGGGCCTTTCGGCAAGGGACGCCCCAAAGGTGTCCCGATCCTCCATCCACGGAAGGCCGTTGTGAATAGTAAGCATCTTTTTAGGATTCACCGCCCGTTTACGCACAGCAAGATCATAATCATACCGACTGACCGTAATGACTTTGCGGCACAATGGCGAGATAAGCTTTTCGATAAGTAATACCGCTTTTGCCTGCTTGCCGGGTATTCCATCGGCAAACTGCCAGCCGTGGGCAGTAAAAATAGAAGGCCGGCCCGCAACGAAAGCGGCAAGCCGCCCAACCATACCCGCTTTGGCAGTATGGCAGGAAACCAAATCCGGTTTCAGACGCCGAAGCCTCGAGGCGACGGAGAAAACGGCGAGAAGGTCCTTCCATGGACGAATGGGACGAACAAGGAGAGGAACATGTTCCCAGGGAATCCCTGCACGCTCCAATTGGTCGGTCAAATCCCCTGGAGCGCCAACCAAAACCGAGGTATCATGGCCATCTTTACGCAAGGCTATGGCCATATCACGAACATGGATCTGGGCACCGCCGATGGAATCTCCGCGGGTTATGATAAAACAAATGTGCATTCTCATCTAATAGGCATTCCTGTCGATAACACTTTTGAAAGGGGTAAGCAGAATAATCTTTAGATCGAGCAGAATCGACCAGTTCTCAATGTAATAGATATCGGCGGCTACCCGTTCCTCGATGGAGGTATCGCCGCGAAGGCCGTTGACTTGAGCCCATCCGGTGATACCGGCCTTCATGCCGTGACGCTGCATGTATCCGGTATAGCGCTCTTTAAATTGTTCGACCCAATAGGGGCGCTCCGGTCTGGGGCCGACGACCGACATCGTTCCTGTAAATACGTTAAAAAACTGCGGGGTTTCGTCAAGGGACAATTTTCGCAAGATTCGACCGACAGGTGTTACTCGGGGATCGTTCTTGGTAGTCCAGATGATATCGGAATCCCCCGGCTGCTGCACAGACATGGTACGAAATTTCAGTACCTTGAATAACTTGTTGTCGAGTCCGACCCGCTCCTGTGAAAGGAAGACAGGTCCTTTCGATGTAAGTTTGATCGCCAGAGCAATAAGAATATAAAAGGGAGAAAAAAGGATGATAAACAACAGGGAAAAGATAATATCGAACAAACGCTTAAAAAAACGATTAAAGCCCCTTCGAGCAGGGATATCGCGCAAAGTGATGAGAGGGATTCCTTCAAGGCTCTCAAGCCGGCCCTTTGAAGTAATCAATTCGCTGAAACTGGGTATCACATGCATATGGATTCCTTCATGATTGCACATCTGTATTGCCCCTTGGAGCATATCACTGCTGGTGGAATCACATGCAAAGATAACGTGATGAGGCCTGATTTCGGTTAGGAGTCGGGGAAGATCCTCAAACGAACCAAGAATCTTATCACTTTCGACCTTAACTTCTCCCTCTTCAGGGAGGCGGACAAAGGCTTTGACCAGATAGCCGTAAAGCCGGTTTCGTTGAATCACCTCTTCGAACTGCTTTGCGGTTCTGCCGGTGCCAAGAACCAGGATAAGACGTATACGCCGACCTTTCAAGAGCATTTTCTTAATAAAGAATCTGGCAATTGCCCTACCGAGGGAAACAAAAGCGACATTCAGAATTCCGAAATAGAGTACGACCAGACGGCTATATCGATGGGTCTTGAGAAAGAAAATAACCCCCAGCGCCATGAAGATGGTGACGATTGTCCCCAGCACTACCCGATTAAACTCATCAGTTACTAAGCCAATCTTCCCCGGACGATACAAATCCATAAAATAGAAGACCATCACCTGCGAAGAGGCAAGGACCAGGCCTATATACATATATTCCCGAAGATCGATGGCATAGAACTCGAATAGATTTGCTTCCTGAATGATAAAACGAACGGCAACTGCGGCACAAAAGGCGAGGATGGTCGATAGGGTATCGACCACCACAAAAAGCAGCATGTAGGTCTCATTTCTTTCTCGAAACATGCTCTACCTTCCGAATCAATTTAAGGAGGACCAGTACGCATCCCAACCCATAGAAAACCGTATAGAAAATCATAACATATCCCAGCCCTCCGGCAAGAAGGGCCACAAAAAGCGCTGGCATCAACACCCCGGTGACACCCAGATTTTCACTCAGGAGCTTTTCCAAACCGATTGATTTTTTTGCTTCCGCCTTTCCTTCAGGAGCAATATTTCGGTAGCTTTGGAAGGCAAGCCGCATCAGGATATTAGAAGCTGCAGCTACTCCCCCAAGTAATACCCAGACATTACCGTCGGGCTCCCACGCGAAAAAAAGCGCGTTTCGAACGGCAGCAGCATAGCCGAGGCTTAACAAGACCGTAACATAGGCCACATATCCGCCGATTGCATCGGCCCATGCACCATAGGGTCCGGTAGTACCGGTGGCTCGCGCCATGTTTCCATCGGCACAATCAAGAACAGCAAACATATTAAAAAGAAGAGCCCCAATAATCGCCCCCCCCAGAGAAGCCGATCCAAACAGAAGGGCGGCAAACACACAAATAAGGGCAGAAAGATACGAAACAGTATTGGCTCGTAGCCCCCAACGTAGACAAAGCCAGGCAACAGGTACCGAAAGCGGCCTAAGAATATAACGAGTCCAAAGAGAATCGGCACGGTTCTTTTCTTCCGGGAGCGAATCTCTGATCTCTTTCATTGAAATATGGGTCATGAAAATTACCCCTCCCCGGATACTATATCTTGGAGTATGATTTCAAATCGATCATCAAGTCTTTGCAGCTGATCATGATAGGCAGTATAGCTGTTTTGAGCAATACGTCGACAAAAGGTATCATCCGTCAGTATTGCATCTACTTTTTCCAACAGGTCTTTTGCATCCCAGGCAAACGGGACATAGGTTTCACCATCAACAAATATATCGGGCCAGGTCTCCAAATGATTCATATCAGGTTTTAGCAACACCGCACCGGAAAGAACCGCTTCGAAGTCCCGAAAACAGAGCTCACCCCAGCCGAAGGGGGAGAGGACTATTCGGGACCTGGACAATTCGTGATTGTATTGGCGCTGCCCCACCTCTCCTGTGAGAAAACGAGGATCCCCCTCTATCTTTTGCAAAATAAGTCGGCGCTGCTCCGCAAGGCTGGGTTGCTTTACCAATCCCAGGCGTGCGTGCACATCGATATCACGGGCCTTAGAAAAAAGCTTGGAAAAAGCGACACGGCGGACAGGGGAATGAAAGGCTCTTACAAGCTTGAGATCCACCAGACGTGCTATGGCCACGGCAAAACGTTGTCGATACTTTCTCTTGGGAAACTGACCGATACCGATATTCCACGAAAGCCTTAGTTTCTTTAATTGTTCGGTATCTTCTACCGCCGCCCTTGTTATCGGGTTCGGATCATCAACACCGTGCTCACGATGGAAATAGTCGGAGTACAGTTCCTTTCCGTAGAGAGAATGCTGGTATAGAGAACGATCCCGGAATAATGCCTTCTGATAAAAGCGGTCTACATAGGGCAACACCTGTGCACGGGGTATCCCTCCCCCGGCATCATCGTGAAAAAAAATGATGCGATCATACTTATCACGAAGGCGGCGCATCACCTCCATATCGACCCGATCGGGTTTAAGAAACCAGCGAACCATAACGAGAATCCGATTACGATCACGCTGCAAGCAAAAATCGACGGAATTGGTGTAATCGAAGAGGGCTTGATCATGATAGAGAAGGAAAGGCCGTAAGGTGTGAAAGCAGGCAATACGATCATAGATAGAAAGCACGGTAATATTAGCCATTGCGTTAACCTCTTTCTGCTTGCTCTCTGTCTCCGGATACGCTAAGCTACCCGGACGGAGGGTAAGCTATGAACCACCCTACCATAGGTGTATTTTCAAAGCAACTTGACAATTGGACAAGCGGGAGCGGCCATCATTTGCATGAAATGATGAAGCATATCCTGGAACTGAATACCAAACTCCGCTTTGTGTTCATCCACTACGAAGCAAGCGATAATCCGATCTACAAGCAAGTGGACGAAGAAATCCTCATTCCCCGCAATCCCCTGCGTGCGGCGGCAATCCTCCGCCGACACCATTTCGATGTCCTTCATTTCACCCCACTGACGATCTTCGCCCCTATATGGGCCACTTCGGGCAAGAAAACGGCAACCATCCACGGGGTCGAGCAGCTTTTAGTCCCCCAATTCTATGGACATGCCGAAATGCTGCACGAAAGAATACTTGTACCGTACTATGCCCGAAAAATGGATCATATTATTACCGTATCACAAACAAGTAAGAATTACTTTGTCGAGCACTTTCGAGTACGTCCGGAACGGGTGAGCGTTTGCTATAACGCTGTTAACAGTGCATATAGGCTGCTGCCGGAAGACGGACGACTGCTCCCGAAACGATTGCTTCTGGGACCCGAAGAACCATTTATTTTTCATTTAAGCCGCTTTTCAGAGCGGAAAAACCCCTGGATCCTTTTACGTGCCTTTGCCGAATTTATAAAAAAACGGGCCGACACCGGGATAAAGCTGGTCATTGGTGGAGGGCAATGGGAAAACGAAAGGGTTCGTGCCGAACTACAACGTCTTAACATAGAAAATCGGGTAGTTCTTGCCGGATTTGTGACGGAAGAAGAGGCTGTCCAACTTTACAACAGTGCAAAGCTTTTCGTGTTTCCTTCATTGGCCGAAGGATTCGGTATGCCGAATATCGAAGCAATGGCCTGTGGTTGCCCGGTCATCACCTCACCGATTTTTGCAATTCCCGAAATTGTAGGGGATGCAGCTCTGGTAATGAAAGATCCCCAGGATTTCCACGAACTGGCAAACCTGTTTGAACAGCTTGTTTCCGATACGACACAACGACGGGAATTGATCCGACGCGGGCTTCAGCATGCAGAAAGCTTTAAAAGCTGGGTGCCAAGTGCCCGGAAGATGCTGGATGTCTGGGAAAAGCTGGCAGGGGTTACAGAATAGCATATATGAGCTTTTCGAATTCCGCGACCCAATCGAATTCGAATTTGGCTCGAAGTTTTTTTACCAAGGCCTTATTACGGGAAAAGGCTTTTTCATCATACAGCCTTTCTATTCGAGTTTGAATCGCCACGGCCGATCCGGGCTCGAATAGGAGCTCGTCGTATTCCAGCATCTCCGGAATTCCTCCGGTTCGTGAGGCAAGGAGCGCCGTCTCCGTGAAGATCGCCTCCAATACGACATTGGGATAGCTGTCGAACAATGATGGGACGACCAGCACATCCGTGTCCTGCAAATAGGGAAAGGGGTCACTGCATCTCCCTACAACATTAATCTGCTTGCGAGCGGTAGAATGCAAAACGCGATCTCGTAACTTCTCCTCATCGGGACCGAAGCCGATTATAGTCAGTGTAAGGCCATCGTTCCTGGTACACAGCGATTCAAAGGCATCCAGTAAAAAGCGAATTCCCTTACGTGTGTTGATGCTGCCGATATAAAGGATATTACGAAGTAATCTGCTCTTGTTTGCTCCAGAAAATTCTGCGGCAAACCACGGCGTACAGATATTTCCACCGATTATCCTGCACTTTTCAGCCACAGAGCCATTTCTCGACAGAAAAGAGCCTTGATCATATCTGCTTTGGAATACGATCATATCGGCATTCTTGGCGATTAGCTTTTCATACCACCAATATTTTCCCATCTCCACACACAGTTTCAGCCGGCCGCCTATGTTCATGTTCTCACTTTTTAGCTTGTAAAGATCTTCCTGAATTACATTGCTGCGAAAAGAGAAAAGCAGCTTCGCATGATAGTATTTCTTGAGGAATAGCCCTGCAAAATAGTGTGTTTCACCAAAGACCACAACAAGATCTATAGCCGGAACACGCTCAGTGATTTCCTCGACATTTTTATGCACGCTTTTTTGAAATGCTATGGCCCTTTTACGGCCGATTTTTACGGAAATTGGCAGCAGCGTACATTCCACGGTAAAGGGGAGTTGCATATCCTGATTCACTACAACATGGACGCTGTGCCCCTTTGCCGCAAGCCCCGAAAGGAGCTCCAGATAGCGACGATGCCCGCCGGTTCGGAGCTCATTATTTAATAAGAGGCCTAATATCTTATATTTCTTCATGTTCCGCTCGAAATAGGGGAAGCCATCTTTGCAATAGATGGTATATCGTACGCGCATCAAATGCAGACAAAAGTGTCAGCAAAGGATATAGCGATAATGATTTTCTCCAGAATTCGAATCCACCCTTCACACCCTCTTTTGCCAGCAAAATTGCGATACTAGATCTGATACGATAATAGAGCATCTTATTTTTCCAATACATTCTTTTGATTCGCGAATAATAATTATGTTCTTCCAAATATCGATAAACGGTCATTACATAGCTGATGTTTTCCAAGCGGGTATCCACATCCTGAACTCTGCTTGCATTATCCCCATGACTTCTCCACATGCCAACTATCTTCGGAATATATACAACATTATGCCCGGGAAGTAAGCGTAAAAGAGATTCCAAATCGGAACTGATAATATCAGAACAATAAAAATCTATAGAAACCGCTAGTTTCCGGTCATAAAGAGCCGTTAAATGATTTAGTTGATAATGCTTCTTCCAATAAGTAAGAAGAATTTCCTCCCCAGACAAAATCTTAAAATCAGTTTTAGAAAGCGTCCTTTTATACGATGATGGCTGATCAGGTTTTATGATTCCTTTATCAGCATAGATTATGGAAACATTTCTAGTTTTCATAGCTATCCTCATCGCATGCGAGAAATAATGGCACTCGGTAAGAATATCATCGCCATCGATGTTAATAACCCAATCTCCGTGTGTTCGTTCGTACAAGGTTTTCTTGTAGTTCTCAGTACTCCCAATAGTAATATTATTCTTATAGTACCTGACACGAGGATCATCGAGGAACGGTTTTATCTTTTCAAATGTGCCATCGGTAGAGCAATCATCCGATATGATTACCTCAATATTCTCATAATCCTGCCTCAATATTCCATCCACGGCCTGAGCGATAAAGTGTTCCTGATTATACGTCGGAATCATTACCGATATGAGCATATTATCATTTTTCATTACTGTTGGAACTCTTTTGCTGAACAATGATTAATTTTATCGCAATTGTCATAAACGACTGTAGGCCCAAAGCAATGGTAATGCCCAAAAGGCCGTACTGGGAGCCTAAAAACCAAGCGACCACCAAATACAAGCAATTTGCAATGCAGGTAATCCAGAACCTATGCTGTATAAGGCCCATTGCTGTAACCAAAGGATCAAGGGCCGTAAAAGAAACTCCTATCATACGAATAAAAACATACATACTTAGAACATACCAGTAGTGAATAAAATTTTTACTAAACAAATAGGCCAGAATATTTTTGGATAAAAAAGTAAATACTATCACAGGAACAATGGAAGTGCTGAATATTATAATAACAATCTTGAAGAAACTATGGATAGCCTTTTTTAACTTTCCATCCGCGATCAACTTTGCCAATTCGGGATAGATCGCCTGATATATCGGATTAACAAATTTCGAAAGGATTTGAGATATCTTCTTAAATAAATCGTATACAGCAAGAGCTTCTTTGGATATCAGTTTTGCTACAAGAATTTTATCGAATTCTTTCACGGGCAAGGCAATGGTGGTATTGAGATTACTCCAGATAGAAAACAGAAGGAATTGCTTGCTCTTCTTTATGGAGCCATACATCCAGTCCTCCAGCCCCTCGGCCTTCAACGTATACAACGAGAAAGCAACCAACAATAAATTACCGAACACTTCAATGGCCAAAACCGCAAGCGTGTAGTTATAAAGATTGATTCCTTTTATCAGCAAAAGTAACAGTACTATTACTTTTGTTATCGACATTGCAATTTTTTGTACGGAAATCAACGAAAAGCGGTTAAAAAGCCGTAATATGCCGATTGGCGTACCGTAAATGTGAGAAATAATAAAGAGCGAATAGATCGTGGCTAAACGTTGCGTTGTGCCATCCCAACGGAACCACCTACCGGCGAATTTCACTAACAAGAGGGCACAAAGAAGGCCTAATACAGCACTGGCAATATCAAGCAAGAAACCTAACTTGATATATTTTTTTAGTTCGGATTGATTATTTTCCGAAATTGCATCAGATCCATATTTTATAAGTGCTTGCCAGGATTGAAAATTCAGTAATCCATCAATCGAAAGAATATAGGTCTGAATCAGGATAAAGGATCCATACGCAAGGGCCCCTAGGGATTTCATCGCTATGGTCATGGAGATAATCCCAAAGAGCGAGGCAACAACATTACCCGATATTAAAACGGATACATTTTTTATTAATCGCTTAAAAAATGTATCGCTGAACCATTTTTTGATCATAGTCATAGCTTTTGGGTCAGAAATTCCATTCTGCCGAAATCAGAAGACCAAAGGAATCTTTCAATGATCCAAAATCATACCCCAAGCCTATTCGACCGGATAGATAGCCATAATTAAACAAACTCTTACGCTCCAATTCGAAATAGGTATGTATGAGATATTCTTCCCTGTCATACAAGCTTACAAGATTATTGTCAGCATCAAGAACATATGCCGGATAATAGCGGGCAAAAGAACAGAGCGCGGTATATTCAAGAAGGGCTGCGATGCTCCCATGTATTCCCACATGATGGATCTTCATACGGTTGTTGGCAATTTTTAGATCTTCATCAGACCCAATAGTAGAAAAGAAGCTGTTTCCAATCACCGAATTGAGGTGGGTCCAACCATTCTGATAAAACCAGTTGTCGTAGTAACGATCAAAACCGCCTAAGATTTCATCACCAATATTATGAACATCACCACTTTGGTCAGTAGTTTGTACATACTCATATAGGAACGTATCAACATAAGGAAAGGGCAGATGTTCGATCGAAAGCCCCCATAGGCCATCAATTCCATTCTGAAAGAATTTCAATCCGCTACGATCTTCAAAAAAGTGCTGGTAATAGGCGTGCAGGTCAAGACCTGCGATCTCGCCATAAATTCCGAAATCCCAGATACCGAGATGATTGCCCAACCTATTGAGCTGTTCATTTGTAGGGGCATCGTCGCCCCCTTCGTCTGCGAAAAAGATACGCCAGAAATTCTCCCAGGTGATACCGCCGTCTTCTCCTATATCATTTGAACCACCCCACATGGCTTCATGAACCAAGCCGACATAGGGTGAAATTCCAAAGGGAAGATTTACCTTCCCGTAAAAAGCCTTTTCATGCAGCAAAATACCGTCCGTATAACGGTCTCCCTGAAACCAACCATGGGAGATTAATCCCTTTACCTCAAGGATATTGCGTGTAAAGGGAACAGGAACATAGTCGAAAAAACCGGCACTTATGCGTGGTATTGGTGATGCATGTTCGCTTACCACCATTGAACCAGTGGAAAGAGGTTCATACACGTCGCCCAAGGTTTGCCTTTTTTTTCCGGCATACACCGAAAAGCCGTAGAGGTTGAACTGGTAGTATAATTCTTCGATCGATATACTCGAAGATTCAGATACATTAGTCGCGACATCAAAACCGTAGATGAAGCTGATTATGTCGTTTATTGTAAAAAGTTGAGCAAATGAGATGTCTATTACATCCTGTATATCCGTATCTTCGGTTGTACCCCAGCTATTGGCAGTAAGCCAATGGGGAAGATCATCGTCCGATCCCCAAAGAAAGCTATTTTCAATTTGTATCGTTGCAGGCAAGATTTCTGCAAAAGAAAACAGGGGATGAAAAAAAACAAGGCATATCAATATACATATTATTCTCCGCATAGAAACATTACCTATAATACTAATGTTGTTCGTTTATCATGCTCATGAACTCACCAAGGCTCTCTTGCCATGGTTTTGTCTTTATACCGAAAGCCGCTTCAGTTGCAACCGTCGATAATACAGACCATTTTGGTCGTTTCGCCCGAGAAGCAAATTCATCGCTGGTGCAAGGTTCGATTAAAACTCGTTTTTTTTGGATACCCAATTCTTGCGCTAAACGGGCAATTTCCAAACTGAATTCATACCAACTAGCTTGCCCTCCCCCACAAAAATGGTATACCCCATAGTTATCGGAATTCCTTTCGATTATTTCGACAAGGAATTCGGCCATTACACGGCTCCAAGTCGGGCAGCCAATTTGATCCCGGACAACTTTGACCATGCTGCGTTCTTTGAATAGCTGCAGCATACTGAATACAAAATTCTTTCCCCACGTACCATAGAGCCAGGCTGTACGAATTATAAAGGCACGTCGAGTTGCCTTCTTTATTGCAAACTCCCCAGCCAATTTGGTCCGGCCGTACACACACTCAGGAGCAGTAGGATCACGTTCCTCCAGCGGCCTGTCAATCGAATCCCCTGTAGAACCAAATACGTAATCGGTTGAGACGTGAATAATCCTCGCACCGATTTCTTCAGCTGCCATTCCTAAATAGCGAGGTCCTAAAACGTTCAATTTTTCCGCAGCCTCAGGTTCATCTTCAGCCTTATCTACAGCGGTGTAGCCCACACAATTAATAATCCAATCAATGCTATTTTGTCGTGCTACAAATTTTTTTACGACCTCACTATCAGTGATATCAACTTCAATATCGGTACCGATACATTGCAGCTGCTTCCTTTCCAGAACATCAGAAACCTCCCGACCAAGTAACCCCTTGCATCCAACTAACCATATCATACGTATGGTTCTTCCAAGTCGCTAAGCCATGGGAGCCCTCTATCTTTTTCCGAAATCAAAACTTCGTCTTCACTAATAGGCCACTTAATACCTATGTCAGGATCGTTCCACCGTATCCCTCCGTCGCTTTCTGGAGCGTATTCAGCAGTTACTTTATAGACCGACTCTGCGGTATCGCTTAATACAGCGAAACCATGAGCAAAGCCTGGCGGCAAAAAAAACATGAGCCTGTTCTCTGCAGAAAGTTCCAGGCCATACCATTGTTTATAGGTAGGAGACCCAACCCGCAAATCAACGGCAACATCCCACACCACCCCAGCGACACAGCGGACCAACTTGCCCTGACTATAAGGGTTCTTCTGAAGATGTAGTCCTCGGATTACGTTTTTTCGTGATCGACTGTGATTATCTTGCACAAATATCTCATGAATACCGGCCGTCTGAAATGCAGATGCTTTATACGTTTCCATGAAAAATCCCCGCTCATCCACAAAGGCATGTGGTTTTACAACGACAAGCCCTTCAATGGCCAACCTTTTGAATTCAAACGGCATTACAATCCCCCCGTCATAAAATGCTGCAATTTTTTTCTCTAAAACGATATAATCGCCACGTAATTCTTTTCTTCAGGATTCGATATTGTCTTTTTATTATACCAATTGCTTTAGTATCGTGTTGCCACCATCTGAAATACCTATTGGGCAATCGTATATCCAATGCAATTGCTTTCACGGTTATACCTGTTTGCCATTGGCAAAAAGGGAAACATATTTGATCTCTTTTTGACCATCTCTGCAATTGTTCCCACCAGCAATCCATGAGCTTTATTACCGCAGGATCATTATGCCTCCGCATTAAAAGGTTATTCTCGGTCAATCCCCAGTTCCGAGGAAATCCGGCAGCCTCGTAGTAGGCCAATTGATCGAGAACATCTTTTTGAGGAGCCTTATTGATCTTGATACAATATTCGCCCTCTTCATAAGCACAGTTTTTCATGCGGTGCTGGGGTGCAGCAATCCTCTCTTGTAACAAAATAGTATCTAATAGGCGGGAAGGATCCTGCAAAAGTTCAATATTCCCGTCTATATATAATGATTTCTCATATTGTCCTAGTACAACATGCGGATGAATCTTAAGAAACCTATTGCGCATAACAGCATCAAATCTGTCGTCAGAAAAAGGTATGAGCGTCCACCCCTGATATTTTTTCCTTTTATCACATGTAGTAAAACATACAAAATCGCAATGAGCCGTATGAAATTTGATGGGCCTTAAACGATCGTAATTATCGAAGATTGCGGTATATACGACATTGCGTGCCAAGATTGCTATCCCGCTTTGCGATTCATTATGGACACGCTACTCACCGTAAAACTCTCGATACCATTCAACAAACTGCGCGATCCCCGCTTCCACAGGCGTAGAGGGCCTGTAGGCGAAATCCCGTTCAAGGCAGGAGGTATCGGCCCAGGTGATGGGAACATCGCCTGGCTGTATGGGAAGTAAATTCCTTTGGGCCTTACGTCCGGAATATTTTTCAAGGAGGTCGATAAACTCCGAGAGATCGACAGGTTTTCCCCTCCCTATATTGTAGAGAGTGTGGGAACCATCATTTTTAGGAGAAGAAATAACCTGTACAACTCCCGAGACAATATCGTCGATATAGGTAAAATCCCGCTTCATATTACCATTATTGAATACCTTGATGGGCCTGCCTTCAAACATTGCGGAAAGAAAAAGCGTCGGAGCCATATCGGGACGCCCCCAAGGACCGTATACGGTAAAAAAGCGGAGCCCCACAGTAGAAAAGCCGTATAGGCGACTATAGGCAGATGCCATAAGCTCGTTGGCCTTTTTAGTTGCAGCGTACAAGCTGACCGGATTATCGACCCGATCGCTTTCCCGAAAAGGCACCGAACGATTTTCTCCATAGACACTGGAACTTGATGCGTACACAAGATACGAAACGTCGGCATGACGACACGCCTCAAGGATCGAAAGGAACCCAGTCAAATTGCTATCCGCATAAGCAAAAGGATTTTCCAGACTATAGCGAACCCCGGCCTGTGCCGCCAAGTTACAGACAACATCAAAATTCTCTTCCCGAAAAAGACGGGCAACAGCATCCCTATCTTCAAGGGCCAATTGCATAAAACGGTATTCGGGGTAACAGGAAGAACCTATCATTTTTCCATATTCCACACCCTCCTCCCCGATACCGGTCGTATGAAGGCGTGCATATTTCAAAGCTGTATCATAATAGTCATTAATCGAATCAATACCGACAACCGTCCATCCTGCATCAAGCAATGTACAGACGGTTGCATGACCGATAA
>JGI2924J29684_1078521_pt1 | contig 61550 bp, 61 predicted proteins | sample BenlonsequencITS_FD_29684 | JGI IMG/M metagenome (IMG submission 29684) | reverse complement strand
TGATCTCGATGTGCTTTCATTGCACGTATGACGAGATTGCTTCTTCCGATATCCATCGGAATCGCAATGACGAGGACTTATGAGACAATCTCTTCACTAAAGTCCGTATTTCAAATGCGGACTAGATGATTATCGGAACAACCATTTTTTATTTATCCGTGGTTTTGCCATTAAGTAAAACCGGTAGTCCCCAGCTTTTCCGCTTGATTCTCTTTGAGCCGTTATGCCTTGTCGGATTAGACAAAAAAAAGAGAACGTTTTTATGCTTAATGGTTGCCCATTCTCCTTTGCCATAAAAACATCCTCTGTAAAATAATTTAACACTGTGCTGTAGGAGAAGGACTCGAACCTCCACGGAGAAGTTAGGCAACACAAGAGCTCTATGTGTGCTTTATCCCATAATCTCCACCCCCGAGACAGGAGGGCTTGTCTGCCAATTTCAACATCCTACAGTATAAAAGCCCTTTTGGCTAAATGGTGCGTCAAAGGTAATAAATAGGTTTATATTTTAAAAATTACATAATTAAAACGATTGAAATTTACATTATTTTAAATTTTCGACCTATTTGAGCTGTTGATATGTAATTGAGTATTGGGATTTGCTATAAATTTTAATAAAATGACAATAGGCAGTTTGCGTTAGAGCAATAATGTGTTTATGCGAAAAATTAGTGTGTAAAAAAGGATGTGTTCGAAATAATTGTTGGTTTAAGTATTGATTTGATGGCGAGTGCAATACGATTGTTCATGAAAATCCTTGATCAAATGATAAAGGTTTTGCAAGTGTTTCTACTATAAAAAGGTAATGTCCTCGATGGCGCCTTTCCCAAATTTTTCCTCGATGATATGGATGATCCGGGATTTGTTCATCATCAGTTCTTTTTTTATGGGGCCTGAACTAAGCTTTACAAATAGCTTTTTATCCTTGGCATAAATACTGGAGGTCCGGCTGGCTATCGAATTTCCCATCATTTCTCCCCAAGCACTGACAATCTTCCGCTCATTGAAACGATCTTTGAGTTTGTATGCTTGGAGCAATTCTTCAAAGGCCTCCTTAAGTGGGGTGATCTCTTTTTTGCGCGGGTTGAAGTCTTGATATTTTTTCATGATAGCCAAAGTTAAGAAGTAAACATTACACAAACAGCTTGCCGGCAATATAGTCTGCCAAAAGTTTTCCTTGTTTGGTGAGGCGCAGGTGGCGAGTGTTGGTCTCGATCAGCTTTTCTTGGCTCAGTTGCTGGATCAGGGGAGCGTGGATATGCATGAGGTCTACACCAAACGTTTCTTTTACTTTCTGAAGGTCCACTCCCCAAATGGTTCGCAATGCTGTAAGCAGGTATTCGTTTAAAATATCCTCTTGACTCAGGACGTCTTTCTCGAACGGGACGGTTTCATTATCCAGGGCTTTGATGTATTTCGGATTATTGGCGATGTTGTGCTGCCTGGAGCGGCCATCAAAGGAATGGGCGCTTGGCCCAATGCCCAAGTAGGGAATACCTTTCCAATAATTGCTGTTGTGCACTGCAAAAGCATCGGGTTTGCCAAAATTGGAAATTTCATACTGGACGTATCCTGCGTCTTCCAGCTGGTTTTGCATCACCTCAAATTGCTCGGCGCAGAAATCTTCGGAAGCAGGGTTGAAGGATCCTTTTTGAGCCCATTTACCTAGTGCAGTGTCCGGCTCTATGGTGAGGCAGTAACTGCTGATATGGCCTGGTGCCAGCTGGATGGCCTGTCTGAGGTCATGATTCCAGAGCTGGTGGTCTTTGGCCGGAAAGCCATACATCAGGTCGATGGAAAGCTTATCAAATCCCATTTTGCGCGCTAAGTCAATGCTCTTCAAAGATTCTGTGGCGGTGTGTGCACGATTATAAAATCGCAATACTTCTTCGCTGAAACTCTGGATGCCGATGCTCAGACGGTCAAAGCCTAGTGTTTTTAATGACTGTAGCATTGCCGGGTTGAGGTCATCGGGATTCGTCTCAATGGTCGTTTCTTCCAGCTCAAGCGGGTAGTGAAGCGAAATGGTTTCCAGGATTTCAGCAAGCGCTTCGGCTGATAGCAGTGATGGGGTGCCGCCTCCAAAATAGATGGTTTTGATCGGTGTGCCCCGTCCCAGGTAGTCTTTTTGAAGTTGAAGTTCCCGGCAGATCATGCGGACCATTTTGTCCTTCAGTGCGGTGGAAGTGCTGAAATGAAAGTCACAATAGTGACACGCCTGTCTGCAAAAGGGGATATGGATATATATTCCTGCCAAATTGATTACTTTTATTGGCGCAAAGTTAAATAAAACCACGGGAAGGATTTTTGAAACGCCGATTCATTATAGCATTGTTTTTTGCATTTTGGTTCAGTAGGACTTTACTGGCCCAGCAACCTTATGTCCTTCGCTATGAAATTGGTGGTGGGAAGAGCGAGAAAGGTAAGCGGGAATTGGCCGATTCATTGGCAGTGGAGGCGTTTCTAAAGGCAGAAATTGAGCGGTTGTGGGAAGAAGGGTACTTGATGGCGGCAGTGGAGGAAAAAGTCTTCGCGGATTCTATGGCTACCGCCCGAATAAATCCCCATGGGCAATTTAAATGGGTTTCGCTCAGAAGGGGCAATTTGTCCGATCAAGTGCTCAGGAGGGCGGGGTTTGATTCCTGGCTCTTTGATGGCCAGCCAGTGTCACACAGCAAGGTAGTTCGCTTATTTGACCGTATTTTGACGGTCAAGGAAAATGAAGGATACCCCTTTGCAGCCGTAAGGCTTGATAGCATCCGCCAGACGGACCAGGCTCTCCAAGCGCACATTGATTTGGTAGAGGGACCGCTTATCCTGTTTGACAGTTTGAGCCTACAAGGCAATGCACGTGTGAATGAGCGGTCGCTTGCCCGCAAGCTTGGGATTGTGCCGGGAGAACCGTATTCTCAAAAGAAGGTGGAAGAGGCGCTGAGTATGATCCAGAATTTGCCCTATTATAAGTTAGCGGAACCACCCAAGGTGAGCTTCCAAAACAGTGAGGCCACCGTGTACTTGACCCTAAGGAACAGAAGGATCAACACATTGGATGGTATTATTGGGCTTCTCCCGAATGAGGCGGAGGCCAATAAACTCTTGGTGACCGGGCAGTTTGATCTGGACATTTATAATCCAGCAGGCAAGGGCCGACAGTATGGGCTGCATTGGCAGCGGCTTACCCAGTACAGTCAAAACATGGAAATAACCGCGCTGGAGCCTCAGCTTTTTGGGACAGGAATAGATGTGAACGCTTCCTTTTTTTTGCTCAAGGAGGATACCAGTTTTGTCAATAGGGACTTTAGGCTTGGCTTTGGATACCAGGTGACCCCGCGGATTTACATGGATTTTTTCAGCAGGTGGCAATCCGGAGATTTGCTGTCGGTCTCTGAAGTCAGTGAGGTCGATGAACTTCCTGATGTACTGGATTTTCGCTATCATAGTTACGGACTTCGGTTACATTATCAAAACCTGGACGACGGCTACCTTCCCAAAAGTGGCAGGCGACTGATCGCCGAAGGAGGGGTGGGCAATAAGCGGATTCTTTATAATACTGCCATCGCCGAGGAATTTTACGACGAAGTGGAAAGAGCGTCGATACAGTTTTTCGGAACATTCTCAGCTGAGGAATATTGGCGTGTGGGCAAAAGGTTGGTCGGCTTTTTGCGGTTACGGGGAGGCATGTTGCTCGGGGACAACCTCCTGAAGAACGACATGTACCGCTTGGGAGGGCTGAGGAGCATTAGAGGGTTTAATGAAAATTTCTTTTTCGCAAACCGATATGTTTATGCTAATTTTGAACCTAGGTTTTATGTTGAAGAAAATTCATATTTTCTGCTGTTTGCCGATGTGGGGGCGCTGGAGCAGTCAGGCTGGTCCATTCCAAAAGAGCAGGACGGGGTGCTGTCCTTTGGAGGGGGAATCAATTTGAGTGTGGGGACAGGCGAGTTTCGGTTTTTGTATGGAATGGGTCGGTCAAATGAGCAGAAGATAGGAGTTAATTACGCAAAGATTCACTTTGGATATATTGGGAGATTTTAGTTTTATGAAGAATAGTTTTAAAAAGCTGTCAGTAGCTTTTGTTATGGTGCTTTTTATGGGCACACTGCAGGCCCAAGTGCTGGAAAACTATAATCCGAAAATTGTCATTGAGCATAAATACGAGCTGGTCCCTTCGCCTGTGATGGCCAAGGTTTCGCTAAACCTGAAAGATTATCCCATGGCCTCTTTTCAGCTGGAGTTTCCTGAGCAGGCTGCTGTTTTCCTAGGGGAGAAATTATGGCTTTATGCTTCTTCAGACACGAGTTTTATCATTCCGATAGCGCAGCTAAAAGCCGCCATTGGCGAAAATGCCAAAAGTATTCCGATGAGGGTGTACAAGAAAGGGGTGGCAGATGGAGAAGTGTCCATTAAGAAAGGAGTTTTTACACAGGGTGAGCCTGTGAAAGAAGGAAAAGATGCTGCTGTCGAGCAGTTAAGGGAAAAGGATCCGGTAAAGGATTTTTTGATTTTGGCCTTTGTCGTGGTATTGGCGTTGGTCGCGTTGTTTAAGGTGACTTATCCGATGGTGTTCCAGTCGGCATTGAGGCCTGTGTCCCTGTTTCAAGAGGAGTTTTCCGACAGCAGTGGGGGGATGAAGCTGTTTTCATCCGATGTGATTTTTTACATGTTGGTATTCAGTATGCTCATGTCGTTGTTTGCGTTTTCCTTTTTGCATTTTGCAGGCATTGGTCTATTGTCGGAGTATTTTGGTGAAGGGCTCAATGCCTTGCTATTGATATGGCTCTCAGGCGCCATGATTTTTATGGTGATGTCCTTTTTAAAATATCTTTGGATTAAGATTTTTGCGATGGTTTATCATTTGGATAAAATTGATTTTAGTCAGTTTTTCTATATGGTAAAGAGTTTGATGTTGGTGTTGTTGATTTTGTATGTTGTCATCATGGGATTTTACCTTCAGGGATACACCGCAATGGACGAAATGATGAATTATGCCATTTGTGCTTTTTTGGTGGTTTATTTGGTGGGAATATTTAGACTGTTTTACTTAATGTTAAAAAAAGTCCCTTTTAAAAGTTACCATTTATTTTCTTACCTTTGCAGTTCGGAATTGGTTCCCTTTTTAGTGATCGTTAAATTGATCATTGGCTAAACGGGAAAAATACCAGAGAAAACAAAAGAAGAAAAAGAGCATATGACAAAATCTACCAAGGACAGATTTCGGCCGGTGAAGAGTATTTTGGTTTCTCAGCCTCGACCCTCAGATGCCAAGTCTCCTTATTTTCAGTTGGCCGAGAAATACAATCTGAAAATTGATTTCAGGCCTTTTATACAGGTAGAACCTGTTTCTATCCGAGAGTTTAGAAAGCAAAAAATCGATATTCTTAAGCATACGGCCGTTATTTTTACAAGCCGGAATGCTATCGATCATTTCTTTAAGATTTGCCAGGAACTCAAAATTGAAATGCCTGCTGACATGAAGTACTTTTGTATTTCAGAGCAGACAGCTCATTATCTTCAGAAGTACATCGTGATCAGAAAACGCAAGTTGTTTGTCGGTGTAAGGACAGCGGCGGATTTGTTTGATTACTTCAAGAAGCATAAGGGCGAAAAGTACCTTTTTCCTTGTTCAGATATCCGTAAAAATGATATTCCGGATTACTTGGCCAAGGCCAATATCGAATTTACAGAAGCCGTTATTTACCATACCGTAGCGGCGGATTTGTCGGACCTGAAAGATATCAAGTATGATATCCTGGCTTTTTACAGCCCATCAGGCATCAAATCATTGATACATAATTTTCCGGATTTTGACCAAGGGGCGACAAGGATAGCGGCTTTTGGGCCTACCACTTCCAAGAGTGTAAAGGACCAAAACCTGATTTTGGACATTGAGGCACCCATGCCAAATGCGCCAAGTATGACAGGAGCGCTTGAATTGTACATAAAAAAAGTGAATAACATCTAAAAATTCCCAACATTTATAAGGTAAATTCGATTATAATTGTGTAGACTAGTCATATTGATTCAATATACTTTTGAAGCGCATGAAAAAGAGAATTTACCTTTGTTTTATATTTTTTTCAGGAGTACTCATCGGAGGGATTTGCCCTTCGGTGGTTTATGCACAGCAAGATGCCCAGTTTTCACAGTACATGTACAATGGACTGTTTTATAATCCTGCCTTTTCGGGAAATCATACAGGGTATCGATTTTCTGCCCTGCACAGAAGCCAATGGCTAGGGTACACGACATCATCCGGGAATGGTGGCGCCCCGACGACCCAATTGGTAACGGCCTCTGGAAGGATTCCCGGTACGGCGATCGGCTGGGGAGTATCCTTCACCAATGATGACATTGGGCCTGCTACCAGCCAAGAGGCGAATATATCCTTGGCGTACCATAAAAAAATTAGAAGGGGTGTCCTGAGTTTTGGTGTTTCTGGAGGCATGTTTTCCAATACCATTAAATACGATGAGATCGATGTGGTGAATCCGGACCCGACTATTCCTTCTAGCGGCAATGAAAGTCAGATGAGCGCCAATGTCGGTGCAGGGATTCTTTATGAAGCCCCGAAGTATTACTTGGCCCTCAGCAGCCGGCACATCAATGAGCCGACATTTGATTTTGGAGAAAATTCCTTCGATAACCAACTGGTCAACCACAGTTATTTGATGGTGGGGTATAAGATAAGGACTTTTGCACAAGTGACATTTGACCCAAGTATCTTGTTAAAAAGTGCGGGGTTCAATAATTTTTCCTATGATGTGAGCGTTATAGCGACATATGATGATCGTTTGAGTGGAGGGGTGGCCTACAGAGGGGAAGAGTCTTTATCTGTTTTGATGGGGTATAAATTGTTAAGAGATAAATCCCTAAGAATAGGGTATGCATTTGATTTGGTAATGGGTGGAAACGAAGCGAAAGCTCCGACCTCTCATGAGTTTATGTTAACGTATAATTTACCAGCCGTAACGAAAAAAATAGAAAGTATCATACAACGAACGCCAAGATTTCGGTTTTAAATAACCGTTAATTTTGTCCGATTTTTTGCAATGTTTTGGTATTTTCTCTTAAATTTCGATCTTGGTAAATACACGTTAATCGAAGAATTAAAGAATTGTCAACAAAATTGTCTTATATGTACAAGAAAATGAACTCACGATTTTTGACAGGGGTCGTGATGCTACTTTCCATGGCACTTTTGCAGGGTTGTGGCCTATTTGGTAGCAAGGGTTCTGCTAGCGAAAAGGCCAACAGGTCTGGAGAGGTTACCGGTGTACCTGATCGGTCAGGGTGGCAACAGACCCTTCCCCATGAAATGGTCCCTGTAAAGGCAGGGACATTCTGGATGGGCCAGGCAGATGAAGATATTGCTGTCAGTAAATCCTCCCTGAACAAACAGGTTACGATATCTGAATTTTATATGGACAAGTATGAAGTGTCCAATAACAAATACCGTCAATTTTTGGAGGCCGTCAGAATGGGAGAGTTGGCCCTGTCTACTCCTACCACGCTGAAAGACCCACCGCAATTTAATATTGATGAATTGGTACCGGATACTACTGTATGGTCACAGAGCTTTACCCATCACTATGGTGACCCTTTGATGGAGTACTATTTTGAGCACCCGGCTTTTGACGATTATCCTGTAGTGGGGATCAGCTGGGAGCAGGCCAAAAAATTCTGTGAGTGGAAGACTTATCATATGAATGCCAATGATAAATCTGAATATGACATGCCAAGGTTCCGGTTGCCATCTGAAGCAGAGTGGGAATATGCCGCTAAAGGAGGTAAGGAAATCGCCAAATATCCTTGGGGTGGACCATACTTAAAAAACAGAAGAGGTTGCTTAATGGCAAACTTCAAGCCCGGTAGGGGGAATTACATCGATGATGGTTTTGCGTATACCGCGCCGGTGGATGCTTATGCACCAAATAACTTCGGCATTTATAACATGGCAGGAAATGTGTCCGAGTGGGTGGAAGATGCTTATAACCCAGCAGGAAGTGCCCTGACCTGGGATTTGGATCCAAAATACGAGGATGAAAATGAATCAAGAAAAGTCGTTCGTGGAGGTTCTTGGAAGGATATCGCACACTATTTAGAGACCAGCACCCGTACTTACGAATACCAAGATGTCAAGACAGCCCATATTGGCTTCAGGACGGTAATGACCTTTATCGGTCGTTCAGGATCCATGGATGTCCGGGCCACCAGAAGACGCTAATCAAATAAACACATACACACACACTTAACACATTAATTTAACAAACCATACTTTTACTACCTATGGCTAAACACAAAGAAACTTCTTTTGCCCACAAATTTTATGGATCAATTATGCCAAAAATTTATGGGATCGGTGCCGCTGTCGTGATCTTGGGAGCGATGTTCAAGATTCTGGATTGGGAGGGTGCTTCTCTAATGATCGGCGTGGGATTATCCACGGAAGCTGCAATTTTCTTTCTATCTGCTTTCGAACCAAAAACCGAAGAAGTGGACTGGAGCAGGGTTTATCCTGAACTGGCAGATGAGTCGGCCCCAATAGCACCGCGCAAAGCAAGGGCTGCCGTTCAAACCTCCGGTGACCAGACCGCCCAAAAACTGGATAAAATGTTGGAAGATGCCAATATCGGCCCTGACCTTATCGATAACCTTGGAAAAGGCCTTAAAAACCTCGCAGATTCCACCCAAAAGATGGGAACCGTGGCAGATGCTGCTTTGGCTACCAATGAATATGCGGAGAATGTGAAAGTAGCCTCCAAAACATTGGTCGACATCAACCAGTCTTATAGCAAAACAGCTGCTGCCCTTTCAGAAATGTCCAATGCCTCCCAAGAAGCAAAGGATTACAGGGATCAGGTAGTATCTGTGACACAAAATTTATCCGCACTGAATGCAGTGTACGAGATGGAATTGCAAGATGCAAACAGTCATGTTAAAGTGCTCAATAAATTTTATTCTAACGTTACCGCAGCCATGGAGGGATTGAATGAAGCAGGCAAGGAAACTGAAACATTCAAGGCTGAACTGGCTAAGCTAAACAAAAACGTTAGCTCACTCAACAACATTTATGGTGGTATGCTTACCGCCATGAAAGGGTAATTAAATTTATTGTAGGACTAATAATTTAACTGGATATATATGGCCGGTGGAAAAGAGACGCCAAGGCAGAAGATGATCGGGATGATGTATCTCGTTCTGACCGCTCTTTTGGCGCTACAAGTAAGTAATCAGATATTGCAGAAGTTCATTCTTCTGAATGATGGTTTGGAAAGAACTTCCAAGAACTATATTGAAAAGAACGCGTCGATTGTCAGTAATATCGAAGGAACGGTAGAGCAGCAAGGCAACAATGAAAAGGACCTGCCCAAGGTAGAAGCTGCCAAGCAGATCAGGGAAAAGACTTCTGAAATCTTTTCTTATCTGGAGGGGCTTAAGCAGGAACTGATCACGCAGTCCAATGCAAAGAACGATGAAGGCCAGTATAAAAACAGTGCCTTGAAAAACACGGATATAGCAGGGAATATCTTCAATAATAACAAGAAAGGGTACGAGATGCAGGAGCGTCTTAACCGGTACCCAGAGGAGATTGGAGCATTATTGAGTGGAGTAGGAATTCCTTTGGAATTTGAAAAAATCGCTAAGGATGCCAACGAAATTGACATGTTTAAAAATGATCCTGATGTAAGGTACAAGGATTTTGTGAACCTGAATTTCGTTAAATCCCCTATTGGAGCGGTTTTGGCCATTATCAGCCAGTACCAAAATGAAGTCCTCAACATCGAGTCAGAATCGCTGGGGGCACTAACCCGTTCTTTGGGATCGTTTTATTATAAAGCGGATATCTTCGAGCCCATGGTCTCTGCCAATTCCAATATCGTGGCAGCCGGTACCAAGTTTGAAGGAAACCTATTTATTGCTTCCGCCTCCTCTTCGGCTCAGCCTAAGATGAGTGTAAACGGAAAAGAGATTCCGGTGGAAAATGGATTTGGTAAAATCAGCTTCCCTGTTGGTCCGGCAGATAGCTATGATGATAGAGGCTTGGCAAAGCGCACCTTGGAAGGTGAAGTAGTGGTGAACATTGATGGCAAGGATAGTCTTTTGAATGTGAACTATGAATACTTCGTGGCCAATCCGACCATCGAGGTGACAGCCGAAGCTATCCAGCAGCTATATGCACAGTGTGCTAACGAACTGAGCATTAAAGTTCCTGCATTGGGCAACAGTTACGCCCCGGAATTCGCGGTGACCAATGGTCAGGCGATCAAGGGCAGTAATCCCGGTGATGTGACCATTATCCCGGCCAATTCAGGAAAAGTCAATATTGGCGTAAGCAGTGGTGGCGCAAAAATCGGCACGGTTACGTATGATATCCGTCCAGTACCGGCACCGACCATTGCGGCATATAATGGAGATAAGGAGATCGATATGAGCGTTCCCTTTCCTGCTCCTGGGCCTTCTCAGCTTAAAATAAAAGCGGTACCGGAACCTACCTTTGGCAGGACCATGCCGAAGGACGCGAGGTTTCAGGTGTCTGGAGGTGTAGTAAAACTTCTGAGAAATGAAGTGCCTCGGGAACAGGTCAACATTAATGGTGAAGATGTAGCGATCAGGCAATTACTTGCCGCTGCCAGAAGCGGTGACAATTTGGTAATTCAAGTGACCGAAGTAACGCGTACAAACTTCCAAGGTCAAAAGATTAAAAGTAATGTGAACCATATTGAACGGATTGCTATCAAGTAATCGGAGTGTGGTTGACGGTATTTTCTTTGAGAAGAAAAACATATGGTTATGAAACGAATTGAAATGAAATACATAGCTCCATTCCTGATGGTGATATTGATGGCTGTCAGCCCTCGGGTTTTTGGCCAAACAGGATCTACAAGTGTGGATCCCTCGGTCACGGGAGATAGACAGTTTGAAGTGGATACCGTTTTTTCTGCCCATCCCATTCGGGAGGATGATAAAATGTATCAGATCGGGGTATGGAGAAGGGTAGACCTTCGTGAAAAGTACAACCACCCGCTGTACGGTACTGGAGATACCAAACGAAATGGCATCATGTACAGTATCTACAAGGCGGTGACAGAGGAAAACGCTTTTGAGTTGTTTGCCGATGAGGAATTTACCGAGCCACTGTCTATTGCAGATTTCCAGAACAACTTCTGGATGTCCGCTAATGGGGACAGTATTTTCGTGAAAAACCTGTATTACTTGGACTTTAAGGAAGACTTCTTGTTTGATAAGCACCATTCGCAGGTGAAATTTGATGTGAAGTACATTCATCTGGTGATGCCTTCTCAGACCAATGCCAATGCAGGCGAGAAGAGCATTGCATACATTCGTTTCAAGGACTTTTACGAATATTTTAAAAATCATCCAGAAGCAAAATGGATCAATTTCCAAAATACTTCTAAGGATTTGTCCTACAGTCAGGCGTTTGACCTAAGGCTGTTTAAGTCCGTGGTCAGGAAGTATTCCAATGCAGACGATGCCTTGATTGCAGACATGGTCAATCCAGAGAATCCCAATCCCGAACTGCAAGCGTATTTGGATGGGCTGAAGTTTGAGTATGATTTGCTGGAATTTGAAAATAGCCTTTGGGAATGGTAAAAGAACCTCAGCGGTTAGCCTAATCGAATGCAGTAAAAAAAAGAAAGCAGGTAATTAACGTTACCTGCTTTCTTGCTTTATAAAGTTGATGATCCGACTTGCTTTATCCTTGCCAATGATCTGAGCAAGGTCTTCTTCTGAAGCTTCCCGGATTTTTTTCAAGGATTTATAATGTTTTAGGAGTTTGTTAGAGGTAGAAGGACCGATTCCTTCGATGGTATCCAAGGCCGTTTTAAAGGAATCCTTACTTCTGATGTCCCTGTGAAAGGTAATGGCAAAACGGTGGGCTTCATCCCGAACCCGCTGAATCAGGCGAAGGGATTCCGATTTTTTATCGATGTGCAGCGGAAAAGAATCTCCAGGGAAATAGATTTCCTCCAGCTTTTTGGCAATGCCAATGATGGGAACCTGACCATAAATATCAAGGCTTTTTAGCGCTTCCACAGCAGCGGAGAGTTGTCCTTTTCCCCCATCAATGACAATCAGCTTGGGGAGTGGTTTGTTTTCCTTAAGGAGCCGTTTGTACCTTCTCCCTACGATCTCCGTCATGCTGGCAAAGTCATCAGGGCCTTCTACTGTTTTGACGTGGAAGTGACGGTATTCCTTTTTGGCTGGTTTCCCATCCATAAAGCAAACCATGCTGGCCACAGGGTAAGCTCCTTGGATATTGGAGTTGTCAAAACACTCGATATGGTCGGGAGCCTCTTTGAGGGATAGGTCCTTTTGGAGCTGAAGAATTACCCGGTTTTTCTTTTCTTTAGCTTTCCCGCTGAGCAATGCTTTTTCCTTTTTATAGTACATGGCATTTTTCAGCGCGAGCTCTACCAGCTTTCGTTTATCGCCGATTTTAGGCACTGTGAGGTGAAGTCCTTCGATGGGATCATCAAGGTCAATATTGCTGAGAATCTCCTTTGCATCACTTTGGAATTGGTCCTTTAGACGGAAGATCGCGGTCAGCAACAGCTCTTGCTCGGTTTCATCCAGCTTTTTCTTTAGCTCTACTGTTTTGGTAATGTTGATCGCTCCATTTTTGATGTTCAGGTAATTGACGAAGGCAAATTTGTCAGCAGAGACAATGGCAAATACGTCCAGATCGGTGACATGAGGATTGGTCACCAGTGACTTGGCCTGGTATTTCTCAAGGAGATCCAGTTTGTCCTTGAACCGTTGTGCCTTTTCAAAAGCAAGGTCTTCAGCAGCTTCTTGCATCTTGCTTTTGAAATAAGCCTTCGGGATGCCGAGATTGCCCTTCAGGATATGCTTTGCCTGATCGATGTCTTTTAGGTAGTCCGGTTCTCCTTGCAGCCCCTCACAGGGACCCAAGCAATTGCCAATGTGATATTCCAAACAAACTTTATATTTCTGCTCCGCAATTTTATAAGGATTGAGGTCCAATTTACAGGTCCTGATCGTAAACAAACTTCTGATCAGTTCCAGTATATTGTTCATGGCTTTTACACTGGCGAAGGGTCCAAAGTAGGTGCCACGGGAAGGAATGAGTTTCCGGGTGGGATATAATTGAGGGAAATGCTCTTTGGTAAGGAGTAAATAGGGATAGGTTTTGTCGTCTTTTAGCAGGATGTTATAGCGCGGTTGGTTTTTTTTGATCAAGTTGTTTTCTAACAGCAGCGCATCAAACTCTGAATTGACAATGGTAAATTCGATTCGCCTGATTTCCTTGACCATCCTACGGGTTTTTAGGTTGAGCCCGGTGCTTTTTACAAAATAGCTGGCCACCCTCTTTTTGAGGCTCTTGGCTTTACCTACATAAATGAGTTTATCTTCCTCATTGTAATATTTGTAGACCCCCGGAACATCAGGGAGTTTTTGGTATTCTTCAGGGCTGTATGAAGGACTTTGCATAAAACAAATATAAAAAAAACAGCTCCCTTGGCGAGCTGTTTTTATAACTTTCAAACGTTGCTTAGGACTGTAGCCCTTTAGAAATCGTTGCTACGTTGATCATAATCAAAGTCCGTATATTCATCGGTCTGGATTTGGTATTCTTCGCAGTCCAATTCCACACTCAGCGGTTGTTCAGGTTTTTCAAAAGTCCCTTTCGTAATACCCAAGGTAGGATCTTCATATACTTTGGTCATGTATTTCACCCAGATCGGCCGAGCAGTTCGTGCACCTTGGCCACTGATCCAGCTTCTGAAGTGGATAGCCCTGTCATCACCGCCTACCCAAACACCGGAAACCAAATCTTTACTGAGTCCAATATACCATCCATCAGAGGCGTTTTGCGTGGTGCCGGTTTTGCCACCAAGTTCATTGCCTTCGCGAAGGTGCATCGGCACGCCTTGGCTGGTCCCGCCCCGTTCTTCGAAACCACCTTGAAGCATGTGCAGCATCAGGTATGCGTCCTCTTCGTTCATGGCGGGGGTTTTTCGAGCAGGGAACTGATGAAGGACATTGCCATTTTTATCTTCTATGCGGTCGATATAATAAGGCTTGATATGTTCTCCTTTGTTGGCAAAGGTACTCATGGCTCCTACCATTTCCAGGATCGATACATCACTCGTCCCTAAGGCCAAAGCAGGCACAGGATCCAAGTCACTGGTGATGCCAAGTCTATGGGCTGTTTCAACGACCACTTCTGGGCTGATCTGTTTCATCATATAGGCCGTGATGGAATTGATGGATTGGGCCATGGCCTGTCGGATCGTCATTTTCTCGTAAGTGAATTTGCCGTCTGCATTATTGGGGCTCCAAGCAGGCTGTCCTGGGATGTTTACTTCCACAGGTTGGTCCACGACGGTGTAGCAAGGGCTATAGCCATTTTCAATAGCTGCAGCGTACACGAAAGGCTTAAAGGTTGAGCCGGGTTGACGCTTACCTTCACGGACATGGTCATACTTGAAGTATTTGTGGTTTAGCCCACCTACCCATGCCTTGATGTGCCCACTATGGGGATCCATGGAGACAAAGCCTGCTTGCAGAAAGGTTTTATAATAGCGAAGGGAGTCCATGGAGCTCATGACCGTGTCGATTTCCCCTTTTTCCCAGGAAAACACTTTCATATTTTTCTTTTCATTCAGTTTGATTTTAACCGAATCGGAATCTGCGCCATATTTATTGACCAATACACGGTAGGCCTCGGTCCTTTTGATCATGGTCTCCAAGAAGTTAGGGATGACTCGGTTGTCGCTGTCCACCCAAGGTTCCCTGCCCCGTAGCTCAGAGACAAATTTAGCTTGTAGTTCCCTCATGTGCTCATCAACAGATTCCTCCGCATATTTCTGCAGTCGGCTGTCAATGGTGGTGTAGATCCGCAGCCCGTCGCCATATAGGTCATAGGGCTTTCCATCTGCTTTTAGGTTTTCCTTGGTCCATTTGAGCAAGTCTGACTTCACAATTTCCCTAAAATAGGTGGCCAGTCCCCTGTTATGGCTCTCCACATTATAATCCAACTCGATAGGCAATTGGGAAATGCTATCGTATTGCGCCTGATTAAGGTAATCGTATTTGCGCATTTGGTTGAGTACGGTATTTCTTCTTCTGGTGGAGTTTTCGGGATTATAGACAGGGCTGTAATAGGTAGGGGCTTTGAAGAGTCCTACCAACACTGCGGACTCCTGAATATTAAGGTCCTTGGGGTCTTTGTTGAAGAAGGTCTTGGCAGCTGTTTTTATGCCGAAAGCATTACTGCCAAACTCTGATGTATTCAGGTACATGGTAAGGATTTCATCCTTAGTATAAGCTTTTTCGAGCTGGGTGGCCACGATCCACTCTTTGGTTTTGATGATGAGCATCCGCAGGCCTGGGACGCTGCTTAACGTGCCTTGAGAGGCTTCTCCCCTGGTTTTAAAGAGGTTTTTGGCGGTTTGCTGGCTGAGTGTACTGCCACCCCCTGCGCTCCTTTGTCCCATCAGTATGGTTTTGAAAAGCACCCTCGCCAAACCTTTTGGATCGATCCCGGAATGGTCTTCAAAGCGAATGTCTTCAGTGGCGACCAATGCATTGATCAGGTTTTTGGAGAGTTCGTTGTAGGAAACAGGAGACCTGTTCTCCCGGTAATATTTCCCCAATAGCACGCCATCGGCAGAATAGAGCTCAGATGCCAATTCATTGTCAGGGTTCTCTAAGGTCTTAAAGTCCGGCAGGTCCCCATAGAGACCTAAAAAGTCCACACTTACGGACCATACAAAGATAGCGAAGCCAAAAAGACCTGCGAAAAGGGCGATCCAAAGAACCTTGATGATCTTGCCTGCTATGGATCGGGATGTTGTGGTGTTTTTTTTATTACTCATGTTCGTATCAATAGGAGGACTTAAAGAAGGCCTCGTATTCAGCAATGTCTTTTCTTTTGTTTAGCTGTTGGAAGTTTTGGATTGAAATTACAAAACTACGCTTTTTTAATTCCTCAGGTAATCCTTGGTACTTAAATTCTGTTAAGAACTTCCTTCTGTAGTCCATGGCTTTTTCGGCATTGGAAAATGGGCTGACCAGCAATATCGATTGATTACGGGTAAAGGAAAGATTCCCTGTCCTTAGTCTTGAATCTTGGAAATTCTTATCGTGAAAGTTCTCTAATTCTGCACTTAAATTTTTGGTTTCGGTGATCACTTCTGGATCTATGGCCAAAATAAATATATGGGTTTGCGCTTTGTTTAACTTATATATTTGTTTTTCAACATCCAAACTATCCGAGGCAACGGCTTCCTTCGTTTTGGTTACACTTAAGGAATCACTGACGGCAGTGGTGTCGGAAGTGGTCATCTGCATTTCGGCTTTCTCCCCAGTCAATGCTTCTAGCATATTTCTTGCCATTTTTGTGAGTTCTGGGTTTTCCGAATTTTCAATATACTCTTCAAGTCGCTCCTGATAGCGCTCAGCAGCTGCCAGTTTTCCTGTCAACATGATGTCCAAGAGCATTAACTTGTCGCTTACAGAGGTTAATGGATAGTTGTCCAGCGTGGTTTGGGTGAGGCTTTTGGCCGTGTTGTAGTCTCCTGACTGGAATGCATGATAGGCCTTTTTATAGTTTGCCTCAGCCGTTTTATTGGCAGCAGTGCCTGAATTTTCACTGAGGGGATTGTTCACTGATTTTGTAAACGGAGAATCAGGGAATTCATTGTTCAGCCTGCTGACATAGTACGCGGTGCTTCCGCCCGTTTCTTTCTCGATTAAGTACAAAGTGTAATAGGCCTCGGATTTTTTCTCAGAATCAGGATGGAATTGGAGCAGGTCGGTAAGGTACTCCCTGGCCAAGTCCGGTTTATCAAGATCGAAAAACAGCACTTTGCCTAATTCAAGTCTGGCTCCTTCCATCTGGTCGTTTAGCTGCGCCAGCTTTTCCTGGTCTTTGGGGATATTGGCCAGTAGGGCTTCTTTATTCGGAAGAATACCTCGAATGCTGTCTTCTTGGCTGATTTGCTTTGTTGCGGTGGTGTCCGTTGTGGTGGGGACGGAGGAGACGGTGTTCCCAAAACTACTGGATTTACGGCGCCAATTGTCTTCCAAGGCTCGATTGCCCCAGTTCCTGAAAAATTCTATTTCCCCTTTTTGCACCGCCGTAGGGTTGTCAAAATAAAAGGTAGAAGCAGCAGTGTTGCCGCCAAAGGCCAAGAGGTTATCAAAAATTCCCGAGTTCTTTTGCTCGGTTTTGGCTTGGGCTTCGGCGATTAAGCGTTCCTCTTCGGCACGAATGTAGTTTTCGGCAACCTCTTCCTGCGCTTCTGGAGACATTTGGCTAAGCCTCAACAAACTGTCATTTTCCGTTAATAATTCATAATTGGCAGTGTACCTGTCCAATATTTCTTTTTTGGAAGACAAGGCCGAATAGCTGGCATCTGTCGGTTTGAAGTGCTGGAGCGCGCTATCCAGATAGTATTTGGAGGCCCGATAATCTTCCCTTTCATCAAAGAATATTTCTGCCAGTTTTTGGTAAATATAGCCTTTTTGTTTTTCGAGTTTCCCAGGCTCTTGGGCTGCCCGATGAAGGAGGTCGATCGCATCTTCCGTCTCGTGTTGTTTGAGTTCAAAAAGAGCTCTTTCATAAAGGACAACGTCCCTCAGGTCTGTGTTTTTACGGTCCTTATACAGGTCGTCGTAGTAGTCCCGCACCTTTTTAAGGTCTTTGCTTTTTTCGAGTTCTGCCACCTGCTGGGCGTATAACTGGCTGAAAAAGGCGAGTTCATAAGGAGGGTTGCCTTCTGAAGCATCGTTATAAAAATCATAGGCCAGTGCATCGAAGCCTGCCCGCTGGTAGAGCTGTCCCAGTATAAAATTGAGCCGGGATTTTTCGTGGTTGTCAGTGGTCAGTTCAATGCACTTTTCCAAGGCAGCAATCACCCCATCTTTTTCATGTCGTGCCTCATAATAGTATGCGAGCGTTTTGTAAAGTGTTTGTTTGTTTTCCTTTGAAATATCCGTTTCCTTGGAGAGAAAATCAATGACATAGGATGCATCGTCAAACTTTCGCTGCTCTACAAAGATCCTCAGCAATTGGATCAAGGCTTGATGGCGGACTTCATCGTCTTTGCTGTTTACATTGAGGTATTTGTAGGTGTTAATGGCGTCATCGGTGTTGGCCTCATAGTAGTCGATCAGCCCCAAGAGGAAGTAGCTGTCATCTACCCATTGGCTGATGCGGTGCCAGTCAATGGCCTTTCCGGCCAGCTCCCTGGCCTCGTTCAGTTTTTCTGCATTGGCATCCACGGCGGCACTATCGATGGGGAAGTACACCGGTAACACTTGGGTATAATCCTCTTGATAGGCGTCCTTAAAGCTTGCTTCCGCCTCCCCTATTTTCTCTTTTGCCAGGAAATAGGCGTTGAACCGGGCGGTGACATTATGGTAAAGCCGATTGGTAAAAGTGTTTCTTTCCGAAGAACACCCCAGCAAAAGGAAGAATAGAAAAATCAGAAAATTTGAGGTCTTTCTCACATCACACTGCTTAAATCGTTTTCGAGTTCCCAAATTAGTGTTTTTGAATCAATAATGTAAACGCTTACGTTTAATCTTGTAATTTTGTAATATTGGGCGATCAGGTAAACTTGACATATTTTGGGATTACAACAACGGATAAAAAACTGGATAGAAAATAAATACCTTTTCGTCATTAGGAGAGAGGAAGATTTCTCTGTCATCACTTCCTTAAGTATTAACAAAATCAAAGTGGGCCTTATTTTAGTGTTTACTTTGTTGGTTTTTTTCATGATTTCACTCATATTATCTCGGACGCTGCTGGCCAGTTGGTTTGACCCTGCTTATCAGGAATCCGAAAACATGAAGAAAATATATTCCCTGTCCCAGACCGTGGACAGTTTGTTGGTGGAAGTAGAAGCAAAAGATCGTTACTTGCATAATATTCAGCAGATAATTTCGGGAGAGGCTGCAACAGATTCTTCCAAGCAAGTCAATCCTGTGGCAGGAGGTGATGATCCAGTACGCATTCCGACGAGTGAAGACTTATACAAAAAGGGCGCCGCTACGCAAGAGATCATCGATGAATTTGAGGCGATGCCACCAGATGAAGGCAGTTTTCAGCAGCTTAACAGCAGTTCGTTTACGGAGACCTTTTTCTTCTCGCCCATAAAAGGTGTGGTATCGGCAAGGTTTGATTTGTCCAAGGACCATTTGGGGGTGGATTTGGTGTCAGCTGAAAACGAACCGGTGAAATCTGTCGCCGATGGATCAGTGATCTTGGCCAGTTGGACCTTGGAGACAGGGTATGTCATAGCAGTGCAGCACTCCAACGAGCTGATTTCTATTTACAAGCATAATTCTGTATTATTGAAATCCGTTGGAGAACCGGTGACTGGTGGCGAAGTCATATCGGTGGTAGGGAATACTGGTGAACAAACCACTGGTCAGCATCTTCACCTCGAATTATGGTATAAAGGGAATCCTCTGGACCCACAAGAATTTATAACCTTCGATTAGGAATTATGTTTAACAAGGGAGAAGAAAAAAAATCAGTAGCGGAGATGGTAAACTCCAGTAATGTCATTGCAAAAGAAACTTCTATCAAGGGTGATATCATCACGCAGGGAAATATCCGGATAGAAGGCAAAGTAGACGGAACCTTAAGTTCCAAGACGAAAATCGTTATCGGTGAGTCAGCAAAGTTGATCGGCAATATTGACACCAAAGAAGCCGAGATCGCTGGTAATGTAGAAGGAGAGGTGAGGTGTTCAGATATTCTTTTTCTCAAAAAGACCGCTGTCATTAACGGCAATATTTTCACCAAAAAGCTGGTGATCGAAAATGGTGCTGTTTTCAATGGAGCATGCAGCATGACCGATCATGCGGCAAAGCAGACTAAAAGTGAATCGAATACGGTCTCTCTAAAAAATGAAAAATCCAAATCCGAAAAAGAAGTCGCCGCAGGGTGAATATCCTGAATATGTAAAATACATAGGCCTGGCTTTTCAGATGTGTGCCATTATCGGGCTGGGAACTTGGCTGGGGTGGATCATCCAGGAAAGCAGCCAGATGAAATTCCCGGTATGGCTGCTTTTATGTTGCTTTGTGTCCATCGGTATTGCCTTTTATAGCTTGTTTGTGTCGATGAAGAAGTAGTTTTTCCCAAAACTTGCCTTCGAAAGTAACATAACAGGGCGTAGTGATCCTTTGGACAAAGATGTTTGTGCTGATTAAATGAGAATTTATACGTAATTTTGCAGCTCATTTTCATCAGAGACTTCATGAAATTTATCAAATCACATATTGGGTCATTGCTTTTGCTTACGGTTTTTGTGGTATTGTTGACGTTAATGGTACAATTCCTCAAGCCTGATTGGGTTCATTCCAGGATATGGCAGATCATCATTTTTTACTTTGGTGTAATGTTGGTAAGCGGACAGCTTATTCAATTTTTATTAAAACAATCGAAAGAAAATTCCGTTGCAATACTTATGGGCGCAACAATCATAAGGTTTTTGGCAAGCCTTATTTTTATTGCTATTTGTTTATTCACTCAAATAGACAATAAGATTTTGTTTTTTGCGGATTTTTTTATCATCTATTTGTTGTACTTGTTGTTTGATATATACAGCTTAATAGCTAACTTGCGCCCTCATTCTAAGTAGGTCTATAATAATTGAGTTGATGCTTCGTAAGATTCTGTGCTTAAGCACCTTGATGTCAGTGTTTTTACTGACGCTCTCGACTACAGCTTTTGCTTCATCTGATGCGGAAGGTGAAAGTGAAAACAAGACGGGATTCATCATGCACCACATAAAGGATTCGCATGAATGGCATTTCGCTACTTTTGGGCATACCCATGTGACCCTTCCGCTGCCGGTAATTATCTATTCCGGTGATAGAGGGTTGGAGTTTTATATGTCCAGCGATTTTCAAGATCACGAGACGCACGCTTTTGGTGTGGAGCACAACGGTTATTACATTAACGAGCACGATAAGCTTCACGCAGTAGATGAGTCCAGGTCATTTGTGGATCTTTCCATCACGAAGAACGTGGCGATGCTGATCCTTGTTTTATTGGTGATCTTTTGGGCAATACTTTCTACGGCCAAAAACTACAAACGAAATCCCCATGGAGCGCCTAAAGGTATCGCATCCATCATCGAGCCGCTGGTGTTGTTTGTGCGGGATGAGGTGGCCAAGCCAAACATTGGCCCGAAATACAGAAAATTTACACCTTATTTATTGACCATATTTTTCTTCATCTTGGTAGGTAACCTGATGGGGCTGGTTCCTGGTGCTGCTAACCTTACCGGTAATATTGCAGTGACGATGACGCTGGCCGTATTTACATGGTTTGCCACCAACCTTAACGGAAACAAAGACTACTGGAAGCACGTGGTGGCTACGCCAGGTGTGCCGCTTCCGTTACTTATTGTTATTGTGCCGGTAGAAATTATCGGTTTGTTTACTAAGCCATTTGCTTTGATGGTGCGACTATTTGTCGCCATTACGGCCGGTCACATTGTAATCCTCAGCTTTATCGGTTTGATTTTCGTATTTGAATCGTATGCTGTAGGGGTAGCCAGTACGGTAATGGTAGTGTTTATCAACTTGATTGAATTGTTGGTGGCTGCCATTCAAGCGTATGTATTTACGTTGTTCTCTGCGATGTACATTGGACAGGCAGTAGCAGAGCACGATCATCACTAGAATTTCTTTGTTCAATTTATAAATTATAACACGTATGTTAACTTCATTATTGTTGTCTGCTGGCCTAGCACTTTTGGGTGCAGGTATCGGTGCTGGTATTGTAGCGATAGGCGCAGGACTTGGTATCGGTAGAATCGGTGGTCAGGCTATGGAAGGTATCGCAAGACAACCTGAAGCAGCTGGTAAAATCCAAACTGCTATGTTGATCATTGCTGCCCTTATTGAAGTGGTATCTCTGTTTGCAGTGGTAGTATGTCTACTTATTGCGCTTAACGAGAACATCACTTTCTAAGAAGTACAAAGAATGGGGGCGGGCGCTAGGCTCGTCCCTACTTTATCATTTGAACAAAACAGTTTAAAATATTATATAGATGGATCTTATAATTCCTGGTTCTGGACTAATCATTTGGCAAATTATCGGTTTTGGGATTTTATTGATTATCCTGGGCAAATTTGCTTGGAAACCCATTCTTTCTGCACTTGACGAGCGTGAAACCGCTATCGAAGGTGCCCTAAAGGCTGCTGAGAATGCAAGAAACGAAATGGCTAACCTCAAGGCAGAAAATGAAAAGCTGCTTCAAGAGGCACGACTTGAGCGTGATCAGATTCTGAAATCAGCCAATGAGACATCAGCAAAGATGATCGAAGAGGCTAAAGCGGAAGCGTCCAAAGCGGGTGCCAAAATGATTGAAGATGCCAAAGCGGTAATTGAAACAGAGAAAAAGGCAGCATTGTCAGAGGTGAAAAACCAAGTGGGAATGCTTGCACTGGAAGTAACAGAGAAATTGTTGCGCAAGAACCTAGAGGGTGACGAAGCGCAGAAAGAATTGGTAGAGGAGTTTGTTAAGGATCTTAAGTTAAATTAATCGTAGCAAATGTCAGTTAAAAGAGTCGCTTCGAGGTATGCCAAGTCTTTAATGGAATTGGCAGATGAAAGAGGTATACTGAAGGAAGTACAGCAGGACATGCAGTCGTTGCTCGAGGTAGCAGGTTCCAATAGGGATTTTGCCTTGATGCTCAGAAGCCCTATTGTAAAGCCTGATGTGAAAGCCAAAGTGATCAAAAAGATATTTTCCGGAACAGCTCAGGAGCTGACCTTGTCTTTCTATGATATCATTTCACGCAAGCATCGGGAAGATATCATTGCTGATATTGCTAAAGCATTTCTAGAGCTTTATAACCAACGCCAAGGCATCCAAGTGGCCCAGGTGACCACTACGTTCCCGATGACTGAGGACCTCAGAAAGGTGTTTGCAGATGTCGTAAAGGATGTTTCTGGAAAACCTAAGGTGGAGTTGGTAGAAAAGGTAGATCAAAACATCATCGGTGGATTCGTCTTGAAAGTGAACGACCGCCAGCTGGACGAGTCGATGAACAGCAAGTTGAAGGCATTGAGATTACAGTTCTCGGATAATCATTACGAGAAACAGATTTAATTAAATACAGGAAAAACTATATAACTATATTCAAGAATGGCAGAAGTAAGACCTGATGAAGTTTCGGCGATCTTGAGAGAGCAGCTCTCAGGCGCTAAGACGGAAGCTGAACTGGAAGAAGTAGGCACCGTCCTACAAGTTGGTGATGGTGTGGCCCGTATCTACGGACTATCCCAAGCTCAATCTGGTGAATTGCTAGAGTTCGAAAACGGACTTAAAGCAATGGTACTTAACCTAGAAGAAGACAATGTAGGTGCGGTACTTTTCGGTGACTCCAAAGAAGTAAAAGAAGGAGACACCGTTAAAAGAACCAAGCAAATTGCGTCTATCAAAGCAGGTGAAGGTATGTTGGGCCGGGTAGTAGATACTCTTGGTCAACCAATTGACGGAAAAGGCCCTATCGAAGGAGACCTTTACGATATGCCATTGGAGCGTAAAGCACCAGGTGTAATCTATCGTCAGCCAGTAAATGAGCCACTTCAGACAGGTATCAAATCTATCGATGCGATGATTCCGATCGGTAGAGGACAGCGGGAATTGATCATTGGTGACCGTCAGACAGGTAAAACTGCCGTGGCCATCGATACCATTCTTAACCAAAAAGAATTTTATGATAAGGGAGAGCCGGTATTCTGTATCTACGTAGCGATTGGCCAGAAGGCCTCTACCGTGGCAGGTGTGGTAGCCGCTTTGGAAAAAGGTGGTGCTCTTCCGTATACCGTGGTGGTGTCTGCTGCCGCTTCAGAACCTGCTCCAATGCAGTTCTTTGCACCATTTACCGGTGCTGCCATTGGTGAGTTTTTCCGTGACACCGGTCGTCCTGCCTTGGTGGTTTATGATGACCTTTCCAAGCAGGCCGTAGCTTACCGTGAAGTATCCCTATTGTTGAGAAGACCTCCAGGACGTGAGGCATACCCAGGGGATGTATTCTATCTTCACTCAAGATTGTTGGAAAGAGCCGCTAAGATCAACTCTTCTGACACCATTGCCAAGGAAATGAATGATCTTCCTGAATCCCTTAAGCCCTTGGTGAAAGGCGGTGGATCCTTGACAGCACTTCCGATTATCGAAACCCAAGCAGGTGACGTATCTGCCTATATTCCTACAAATGTGATCTCCATTACGGATGGTCAGATTTTCTTGGAAACCAACCTCTTTAACTCGGGTATTCGTCCGGCGATTAACGTGGGTATTTCCGTATCAAGGGTAGGAGGTAGTGCCCAGATCAAATCCATGAAAAAGGTTTCCGGTACCTTGAAGCTTGATCAAGCACAGTTCCGTGAACTAGAAGCTTTTGCCAAGTTTGGTTCTGACCTTGATGCGACGACAAAGCGGACCATCGAGAGGGGTAGAAGAAACCAAGAAATCCTTAAGCAAGCACAATATTCTCCTGTAAAGGTAGAATTGCAAGCGGCGATTATCTATGCTTCTACCAAAGGGTTGATGGACAGCGTGCCCGTAGAAAGAGCAAGGGAATTTGAGAAAGAATTCTATACATTGCTTACCTCCCAATACCAAGAGGCCATCACTGCCTTGGCCAAGGGAGATTTGGATACAGCTGGTAAATTACTTGAAAAAGCAGCTAAAGAACTTACACCTAAGTACGCAAAATAATTAATTGCTCCGCCTCCTAATGGCGGAGCCCTTATTCTCTATTTGAAAATATGGCTAACTTAAAGGAAGTAAAAGAAAGGATCAATTCCGTAGTTTCTACACAGCAAATTACCAAGGCCATGAAAATGGTGGCTGCTGCGAAACTTAGGAGAGCTCAGGATAAGATCATCCAAATGCGTCCTTATTCTCAGAAATTAACTGCCATTCTTAACAACGTTTCTGCAGGAATTGAAGGAGGCAGCGATTTGGTATATGCTGAAAAGAGAGAGGTCAATAGCGTATTGATCGTTCCCGTTACTTCAGATAAGGGACTTTGTGGTGCCTTCAATACCAATATCATCAAGGCAGCATCTGCGGCCATCAGTACGGAGTATGCTGGAAAAGACATCACCGTACTTCCTTTGGGCAAAAAGGCATACGATATTTTCAAAAAGAGGGAAGTGAAATTGGTAGACGATTACTATCAAGTGTTTACCGATCTTTCTTTTGACAAAGTAAGAGAGGTGGCAGAATATGCCATGGACGAATTTGAAAAAGGCACTTATGATAAAGTCATTTTGGTGTACAATGAATTCAAAAACGTCGCTACCCAGGTGGTTAGGAACGAGCAGTTCTTGCCGATGGAGCAGGAAGAAACCGAAGCACCTTCTTCTGCTACTAATGTGGATTATATCATGGAGCCTTCCCGAGAGTACATCATGCAGGAATTGGTGCCTACTTCCCTGAAAATCCAGTTTTATAAAGCTGTATTGGAAAGTAACGCGTCTGAGCACGGTGCACGAATGACGGCCATGGATAAAGCCACTGAAAATGCAGGGGAATTGCTGAAGGATCTACGTTTGATGTACAATAGAACTCGTCAAGCTGCCATTACTAATGAAATTCTTGAAATTGTGGCCGGTGCAGAAGCACTTGGAGGCGAATAAGAAGTGATAAAAAGTAAAGCATAAAAAAACTCTTCGCTGAAAAGTGAAGAGTTTTTTATGTCTAAATATTAAGGAAATCGATGCGTTATACGTTTACATGACGTTCGGCATGATAGGAAGACCTTACCAAAGGTCCTGACTCGACATACTTAAGGCCTCTTTTTAATCCTTCTTCACGGTAATGGTCAAAAAGGTCAGGATGGATGAATTCAGCCACCTCGATGTGCATTTTTGTTGGTTGGAGGTATTGTCCAAGCGTCAGGATATCACAGCCATGCTCGACCAGGTCATCCATGGCCTTGTAGACTTGCTCTTTGGTTTCACCAAGACCCAGCATGATGCCTGTTTTGGTTCTTTTACCATATTCTTTTGTAAGCTTGATCTGCTCCAGTGATCGCCAGTATTTGGCTTGGGGGCGAACCCTTCTGTAAAGGCTTTCGACGGTTTCCATATTATGGGAAACCACTTCCTGACCGCCATCAATCATACGGTACAGCGCGTCCCAATTGGATTTTACGTCTGGAATAAGCGTTTCAATGGTCGTTTCTGGTGATAGCTTTTTGGTCTCGATGACCGTTTGGTACCAAATTTCTGCACCCCTATCTTTGAGCTCATCACGGTTGACAGAAGTAAGTACGGCGTGTTTTACCCCCATTAACTTAATGGCCTCTGCTACTCTTCGAGGCTCATCGGTATCGTATTCTGGAGGTCTTCCGGTGGCTACGGCACAGAATGAGCAGGAACGTGTACATACATTGCCTAGGATCATGAAAGTTGCTGTGCCGGCACCCCAGCATTCGCCCATGTTGGGACAGTTGCCGCTTTCACAAATGGTGTGGAGTTTATGTTCGTCGACTAATTTCCTGACTTTGGCATATTCTTTTCCAACGGGGAGCTTTACTCTTAACCAGTCGGGCTTTTTCCGCTTTTTGGATTCTTCGGATATTACGGGTAGTTCTATCATCTCACTATCTTAACTTATCGCAAAATTAAGGTTTTGTTACAGCAAAACCAATTAATGGTTTATTTCCTGAAGCCGTAGAACAGGGTAAAGTAAACCGACTGAAATAGTTGCCGGTTATCTGTTGTAGGCATCAAGGGAATCTCTTTAGTAAAACCTTCCAATTCATATCCTAGTTCCAATCCTGTAACATTAGATTTGAATACCCCAAATTCAAAGGACAAGGCCGCTTTTACATTTGCTCCAATGGCCAGCTGAGAATCTCCCAATCCTTCAAATAGGTGGCCAGGACCTAATATATAGGCGAGTGATTGGTGAACTTCCGGGTCATATTGCACCCGGGTGCTTTCTGAATTGGAAGTTGCATATTCAATATAATAAGGAGCTATGATGCCTAAAGAAGGACCTATGGCTGAAAGTACGGAAACTTGCACGCCTTTCTGGGGTGCTTTTTTGAAAAGAATGAGCTCTCGTCCATATTGCGGTCTGATGCTATAAAGGTAATTTGATTTACCATAAATAAAGCTATTGCCCAGGATGGTGCTATAGCGTGCTTCTTTTGGGTTTTTGACATTGGCCATTTCCAGGGAAAAGAACTGAAAAGTGTTTTCGGTGATCCGAGAGCCTATTTTTAGGTATAATCCTCCGATCAGTCCCCCGTTTGTGTTTTTGTTTACACCGAAGAGGACTTCTTTGTCGTATTCATAATCTCCGGCTTCTCTGCCCTGTGCCATTAAAAAGTGCGGAGCAGTCAGTAACAGTAGGAGGATGAGATATTTTGTTCCTTTTGTCATATGTTCTAAGGAATTATACGCTAATTTTGTTTTATATGTTAGATAACTTCAAATAAAAATAAAGGTTTATGCCTACTATTAAAAGCACCTACCTCGAAAATCTAAGAACCAGCTCCCAGCATTTGCAATCAGGCAAGGAGATCATTACCGATGCCCCGGTGGATAACAAGGGTAAAGGAGAAGCTTTTTCTCCTACTGACTTGGTAGCATCAGCATTGGGAAGCTGCATGGTGACCATTATGGGGATCGTAGCGCACCGTGAGGGGCACGAGCTTACAGGCCTGAACTGGGAAGTGACCAAGGTAATGGACAGTAATCCTAGAAAAATCAAGGAGATCATCATTGATTTTAACTGGGAACATCCATTGGAGGATCCGAAACTACTTCAAAAGTTGAAAAATGCTGCCAGGACCTGCCCTGTGGCCTTGAGCCTTTCCGATGAGGTGGTGCAGTCCGTAACGTTTAATTTTTAGTCAATCCTTTGGGATAAATAGGAACGTCCAATTTGAGGTGAGGAGGATAGGGAATTGCCTATGCTCCATCTTATTGGACGGGCCATTGCCCTCATTTATTCAGGTTTGACGAATAATGCACTTCTTTTAGGGAAGAAAATTAATTTTTTTTAAAGGCATGTGTAGCATTTTTTACCTAGCTGTCGTCTTGTAAATGAACATAGCACATAAAACCCAGTCGATTGGACCAATACCTCATTCAAGAAGCCAAAGATGGTAAGCCCAAAGCCCTGGAAATGCTCTATAAGCATTTTTACGGGTATGCTATGAGCGTTTCGCTGAGGTACTCCAATAGTCGCGAGGAGGCATGTGAAATCGTGAACGATAGCTTTATGAAGGCGTTTGACCGGATACATCAATATTCGGAAAACAGCTCTTTCAAAGCATGGTTCAGAAGGATCGTGATCAATACATCCATTGATTATTACCGGAAACATGTAAAGCACTATGCGGTAATGGAAATTGAAAAGGCATCTGCAAAAACGTATGATGCTTCCATTATCGATGAACTATCCAAAGCCGATATCCTGGATGCCCTGCGGGATTTGCCCGAGGTGATGCGTATCATCTTTAATATGTACGAAATTGAGGGATATAATCACAATGAGATTGGAGAGTCTTTGGATATTCCTGCCAGTACGAGCAGGACATATTTGGCCCGGGCCAAGCAACGATTAAGAGAAAAAATAACAGAGTTAAACCGAATAAAAGATGAAGGAGCAGTTCGATAAGCGGCTTGTGGAGAAGATCAAGAACTCCTTCGATCACCATGAAGAGGACTTTGATCAAGTAGAATGGGAGAAGTTTTCCCATGTCTATTTTAACAAACCAGCAAAGCGCAAAAAGTTGGTTTTGTGGCCATTCTTTTTGTCTGCTGTTGCTGCATCTTTGACCTTGCTGTTTGTGTTTTATCCCTATGAAAAGGAGATTGAGAAAGGGGTGACAGACCTAAAAGGAAGCATCGCAGAGAAAAGCAAAAAGCTGGATGAAATCCTGAAATCAGTCGAGGATTCTACCAATGAGCAAGGTAAGCTCAAGGAACCAACGATTGCTTCTGTACCCCAAACATCAGTGGACAGTCTTAAAGTGGAAACAACGGCCAAGTCAACTGTTCAGCGGGAAACTTCCGAACCGATTGCTATGCTAGGAGGAAGGGATTTCAAACCAGGAGATCCACACCTTCCACTTCCAGCCGGTTTTGCTAGCGGAGGAGGGGCGACAGAGGCTGTGTCTTCCCAAAAGAAGGCATTTAATTCACTCGCCAATACCGACCAAGCTGATCAGTCCAGTACCCCTTCTATGGATGAACAAGTAGCACAGCAGTTGGTAGATGAATGGAAGGAAGGCGATAATAGCGGGGAAGAACCGAAAAACACCCATACGATTATCCAGAACGATAAAGGTCTTGAAAGCCTTTTTAGGCTGGGGATTCAGGCGGGGCCTCAGGCGGCTTCAAATGCCATTTCAGGCATGCAGCTAGGAGCTGGCGTGGTTTCAGAATTTTCCATCAGTGACCGGATCAAGTTGGATGTAGGGGTAAACTATGCTCACCAGCAATTGGAGCCGGAGACGTTGAATAAACTCCCAGAATCCATGCAAATGCGTGCGGTGAGCAGTGCCCCTTCCAGTGATTATTCAAATGCCGTCACGAACGATTATTTAGGCTCAGATTATAGCATGAGTTATTATGGCCTGGATATTCCTATTAACCTTAAGTATAAGGTGATGGACAATGAAAGAGCCAATGTGTTTCTGATCACTGGGTTGTCAAGTATGGTGTATTTTGACCAGAAAGGAGTGGAAACCTTTTCTGTGGCATCCAAGTTTACCGAGGATTTTACAGGAGCATTGCAATTTAGTGAATCCATTCAGGAATACTCGCAGGAATATACCCCCGGTAGCGAGCAGTCAAATGTGGACCTTGGGAAAATGTTAAACCTGTCTTTTGGTTATGAATATAATCTTAACAATGGTACGTTCCTTTCCATAGAACCCTATTATAAACTCCCGCTTGGAAACATGACTTTTACCAATCAACAGTTTTCCATTGGAGGAGTGAATTTGAGGATGAATTTTCAGTTCAAAAAATAAAATTAAACTAACCAACACATGAAGAGAGTTTTCACAACCGCCATAGCGGTTTCTTTAGGAGTCTTGATGACTTCTTGCCTGCAGGACAAGGAATCAGCATATGAAAAGCAAGTCAAAAAGGAGGACCAAGAATTAGCCAATTACATTAGCCAAAATGGTATCGATGCGGAGAAGACCACTGCAGGATATTATTATGACTTGATTGAGGATGTCGAAGATGGGCAGAAGTTCAATGACGAGGACATCATCGGGATCTATTATGAGATGGAAACCCTTGAAGGGGCTTTTGTCGGTTCACATACGGAAGAGGATGGGGCACCGATCATGTTTAAGTATGATGTGGGAGGACAAACGCTGGCTCCTATTGCCATGAATTTGGCCGTGTCCATGGCTGAGGTTGGAGAGACGATGGAGCTTTATGTGCCTTCGTATTTGGCTTATTCGGATTACAATTATGGGCAATTGATCCCGAAATATTCCCATATGAAGATCAGGGTGCACTTTGAGAAAATATTTGCGCCCCAAGAAGTGGCTGTCCTGGAGGATGAGATGATTCAGCAATACCTGACGCAGGAGAATTTGGAGGGTTTTGAGAACGTGGAAGATGGCGTGTATGTGCGTGTGACAGATCCTGGAGACGAAACCTCCGATGCCAGTAAAAATGGCAATACCCTGAGGTTTTCGTTTGAGATGTTTGCCTTGGGTGAAGACGAGGCTTTTTCAAAGGTTACTGATAATACCGTCACCACAAAGCTTGGAGACGATGATAACTACGACTTCCTAAACATTGGGTTCAAGGACCTGCACGAAGAAGCAAAGGTCGAAATCATTTCACCGTCGGCAGCAGCATTTGGAAATACTGCCCAGGTGCTTCCTGATGCCATCAGAGAGGATTATTATGAAAAAGGTTACCTGAGTGTTATTGTAAGGCCATTTACACCGATATTGTTTAAGGCTGAGATAGAGAGCATTGATTAAAAGACTGTTTTAGCCGATATGACATTGGAGCCTCCTGCTGGATAAAGCAGGAGGCTTTTTTGTGGATGTGCAGTGAGCAAAGATTTAACCATTGGAATTTGTTTTGTAGGGAGCAATGTGGAAATTTGAATGTAGAATATAAACCCTAAGAAGATGAGTTATCTGTTTGAGACTTTCCAAGGATGGAAGGAGTACTGTGAAGCAAAAAATGTCCCGCTCTATGCCCCTGTGATGGAGTACGAAAAGGATCAGCGAGGCAAGTCAGAGGAACAAATATGGGAAGGCTTGCGAAGTGCCTATAAGGTAATGAAGGATGCGGTGGAAACAGGCCTTAAAGAAGAAATGGTTTCCCGGTCCGGTATGATCAACAATGGCGCCAAGAAGGTCTATCATCATCCCCTTTCTGTGCTGTCCCCTGAGTTCCAGCGACTGATTTCCAGGGCGCTCGCAGCCAAGGAGGTGAACAGTTGTATGGGACGGGTGGTAGCTGCTCCCACAGCAGGTGCATCAGGAATATTGCCTGGCACATTGTATACGTTACAGGAGATTCATGGATTATCGGACGATAAGGTCCTGGAGGGGCTTTTGATTGGGGCTGGCGTGGCGTTGATCATTGAGCAAAACGCAAGCTTGGCAGGAGCAGTAGGAGGCTGTCAAGCGGAAACTGGGTCTGCTGCGGCGATGGCCTCAGGAGCGATGGTGTACTGCCTGGGTGGAAATACGGATCAGGTCTTCAATGCCGTAGCCATTACCATCCAATGTATGTTAGGCTTGGTCTGTGATCCTGTAGCGGGGCTGGTGGAGATACCTTGCGTGGTAAGGAATGCCAGTGCTGCGGCCATAGCGAACAGTTCTGCCCAAATTGCCCTTGCCGATGTTAGCGGAGTCATCCCCGTGGATGAATGCGTAGAAGCAATGGGAGAGATAGGGGCCAGCATGGAAAATAAGTACAAAGAGACTGCTTTGGGCGGACTGGCGGCGACACTCACAGGAAAAGGAATTGCCAAGAAGGTCCTCATTCAGGATATTGAAATCCTTCCTGATGAAGAATCAACCGATTAGTTGTTTCAAAAAGGGGATTTTCATGAGCTGATTAATGGACATCCCCAAAATAAAGGACCAGCAGATAGCGGATAAGAGCATGTAGGAAAAGATCTTTCTTCTCCTTACCCCAAAAGACGTCAATAGAATGGTGCCTCCAATGGGTGTCAGCACCAACGGGGTGATGGCAGCCACGCCTGCTGCTCCAAATTTTTGCCACACTTGGATGATTTTTCGTGTTTTGGGGGTGAATTTCTTTCTGTTTTTACGGATTTTAATAGTCCAATTGGTCTTGATCCATTCTCCTAGAAAAGTAAACACTACCACACTGGTCATCATGCCCGATACCGTGACCAATATGATTTCGAAAATGCTATAATTAGCGGCATTGCCCAGTAAAGGGCCTCCGATAAATTTGAAAAGGCAAACGGCATAGATGGCCAGAAATTGGAGAATATATTCAAGCATTTGGCTCACAGGAGGAATATTAAGTATAATCCGTAAACGACAAGTAGGATACCGCCTTCTAAACGGCTGATTTTATAGCCCGACCGCATAATGGGAAACAGTAATACGGTAAAACCAATCATCCACAGAAAGTCAGTCGATAGAAACAGGTCACTTACTTCAATCGGCTTTATAATAGCAGTAACACCAATTATGGAAAGAATGTTCTGCATGTTGCTGCCTAAAATATTGCCTAAGGCGATATCGGTTTCTTTTTTTCGAGCAGCGATCACCGAGGTGGCCAGTTCGGGCAAGCTGGTGCCAATGGCAATGATGGTAACGCCAATGATGCGCTCGCTGATACCGAACTCCTGAGCCAATGTGACCGCATTATTGACCAGCATTTCCGCTCCAAAATACAGCCCCAAAATGCCCACAAGTATATAGCCTATGGATTTCAAAAGGGGCTCGTTTTTGGCTTTTTCCGCTTCAGTTGTAGAAAATTCCTCGGGAACGTGATCAGATTTTTTGAAATAGTACCAGTTGATGATGATCAGTAAGGCAAAAAGCATGATCCCGTCCCAAATGGAAATCCAATTGTTCAGGGCCAGCAGGTAGAACAAAACAGTGGCAAATAAGGTGAAGGAATAATCAAATTTAAGAATTTGAAAATTGAGCCTTATGGGGTAGATCAATGCAGAAATCCCCAACACCAAGGATATATTGGAAATGTTAGATCCTACGACGTTTCCTATGGCAATATCACTGGTGCCTTTCAAGGCGGCAGTGACGCTGACCAGTAATTCGGGAGCAGAAGTGCCGAAAGCTACTATGGTCATCCCGATCATTCCGGGACTCATGCCGAGTTTGGCGGCGATCGCCGAAGCACCATCCACCAAAGCTTTTCCGCCAGCTAACAGGATAAGAAAGCCAATGACAATTAATACGTAAATCAAGATTTGCTAAAGTTTTGGTCCAAAAGATAGATCGCCCGCGTCTCCAAGTCCAGGGACGATGTAAGCCTTTTCGTTAAGTTTTTCATCCACGGCACCTAGCCATAATTGATAAGGGAAGCCGAGGTGGGTCTTAAGGTATTCCAATCCTTCCGGAGCAGCAATGGCCGCCAAAATGTGGATGTTTTTTGGAGTCCCATTTTTTAAAAGTTGTTGGACACTGGTGACCAATGATTTTCCCGTGGCCAACATGGGATCTACCAAGATGATTTCCTTTCCTTCGATCGCTGGAGCTGCCAAGTAGCTGAAGTCGATTTCCACTTCACTTCCAGGTATTTCTTCTTTTCTAAAGGCTCCTATAAAACCACTATCTGCTTGGTCGAAATAGTTTAGGACACCGTTGTAAAATGGAATGGCAGCCCTGAGGATGGCGATGATCACAGGGGAGGATTTAAGCCTATTCGAAGGGGTGTTAGCTAAGGGAGTGGTGATCGTGTGGGGGCTATACTCCAATGATTTGGAGAGTTCGTACGCTAAAATCTCACCTAGTCTTTCCATATTTCTACGGAATTTTAGGCGGTCACTTTGTTGGGAGATATCCCTAAGGCCTTCCAGGTAATGGTTGGCAATGGAGTTTTGGTTGGTGAGTACAAACATATGCCTCAAAAATAAACAAAAAAAAACCGACCTGAAAAGGCCGGTTTTAAATATTGCTTTAAGCTTTGATTATTGAACTTCGAAAGAAGCTCTTCTTGCAAGCTGACGAGCGTCTGCAGATTGCTTGTCTACACTGGTGTCTTCACCGTATCCTTTGTAGGAGATTCTGGAAGCATCAATGCCAGCAGCTACTAACAGATCGTAAACCGCTTTAGCTCTTTTCTCAGATAATTTCATGTTGTAATCATCAGGACCGATTTCATCAGCATAACCTTTGATGGCTACATTTACACCTGGGTTTCTCTTCAGGAAGTTAGCTACATAGTTAACAGAAGAAGAAGAATAACCTAGTGGCTTAGCGCTGTCGAATGCATAGTAAACGTTTACATAGCCTTCGTTGATCGCTTTCTTGAAGAAATCAGTTTCGTCAACCTCTTCTACAGGACATCCGTTGTTAGATGCTGGACCTGGAACGAAAGCACAGTCGTCAGAGTGATCAGGGATACCGTCACCGTCAGAGTCTAATGTTCTACCGTGAGAATCAACTCTTGCACCGGCAGGAGTGTTAGGCTCTTTGTCAAGGTAATCAGGTACACCATCACCGTCAGAGTCTTTCAACATGTCCTTGATTTCACCGATTTGGCTTTCAAGCTCGTCTTTTGTAGCATACTGAGATTGTCTTACATACCAGTCAGCGTGAACGTCATGTCCACCTAGGTAGAAAGAAAGCCCCAAGGTACCAGTCCAGGATACAGCGTTAGCGCCATAGTAACCAGGATCAGTAGGAAGAACTGAGGTGTGTCCATCAAAAGCAACGTTTTGACGACCTGCCACTAACATGCTGATGTCACCATTAAGGGAAACTCTGTTGCCAAGTCTAACTTGAGGAGTGAAACCAAAGATGAAGTTATAAGTGTCATCTTTAAAATCAGCCCATTCGTTTTCTTGAGGAGTTACTCTACCGAAGCCAGCACCAAAGTGGGTCAATAAACCTACTGTCTTGGTCCAAGTTTCAAAGTTGAAAACTCTACCTAGGTTGGCAACACCTTGAAGGTTAACTCTGTAATAGTTTGTTTCGAAAGATGGCGTTTCATCTGCATTTTGGTATTTACCAAAACCATAATCCACTTTCGCACCGAACTTCTCGTTAAACATGTATCTGACACCTACGTCAGCATGTCCGAGATTCAAGGAGGGAGAATAATAACCAGGTGACATTGGAGCCATTGGCTTATTGAACCCACCATTAACATCGATTGACCACTTATTGAAGTCATTTTGGGCATTAGCTCCAACTGCTAACGCACCAGCCATTAATGTTGATAGTAATAATTTTTTCATGATTTAAAAAAAATTTTTTTTCAAAATTAAGTGTTTAATTAATTTAAATCCAAACTTAGTAACTAATAACTGTAATGCAAATGTAAATTTTTTATTCAATAACTATAAATTTTTCACTATTTGTTTTAGGAGAAATTATCCCAAATTTGCAGAAAATAATCATTCATAAACTATGCCAAACCTGAATTTTCTGTTTGAAATCCTCGAAAAAAGAGCTGTTTCTGGAGATGAACAAGCTTTTTCTACTTTTATAGTGGATTATGTGCTTAAACGTAGAAGTGAGTGGAAGGTTTTACCTGAAGTATATTTCGGAGGAGATTTCCATGATAATATTATTTTAAAATTCGGGAATCCGCGTACGGTCGTCTTTGCGCACATGGATACGATAGGGTTTACCAGTCGGTATGAAAACCAGCTGGTGCCTGTAGGAGGTCCAGATGTGGAGGATGGTGATGCGTTGGTGGGAGAAGATGCCATGGGGCCAATAGCCTGTAAGGTAAAAGTCCAGGACGGAATGCTGACACACGACTTTCCAAGGGGGATAATGCCAGGAACCAATTTGTCCTATGAACAAAACATCACGGTGGAGGATGGCTTTATCCAGGCGGCATATTTAGATAACCGTTTAGGGGTTTATAATGCACTGCGTTTATGTGAGGACTTGGAAGATGGTGTGGTGGTGTTTTCTACATACGAAGAACACGGTGGAGGAAGCGTTCCCTTTTTAATGAAGTATGTGTATGAAAAATGGGGAGTGAAGCAGGCATTGATATCCGATATTACTTGGGTGACAGAAGGTGTTCGGCACCATGAAGGAGTGGCCATTTCGCTCAGAGACAAGTTTATTCCCAGAAAAGTGTTTACCGACAAAATAGTCCGTCTGGCAGAAGAGAGTGGGATCCCGTACCAATTGGAAGTAGAAGGAGCAGGGGGGAGTGATGGTCGAGAGGTGCAGATGAGTCCCTATTTGGTAGATTGGTGTTTTATTGGCGCAGCAGAGGATAATGTCCATACACCATACGAAAAGGTGTCGCTTAAGGACCTGGAAGCCATGATTCAGTTATACAAGTACCTGATGACTCGCTTATAGTTAAGTCTTTGGCTTTCAAATTAGGAAGCACAAATGAAAATTATCTATATTTGTATCGCCCTGGAGTCGGGGCTTTTTTATTGTAATATGTTAAAGGTAAAAGACAAGGAGTTTGAGCTGTACCTGTCAGAGGAGCAGTTAGGTGTGCGGGTAAAGGCACTGGGAAAGGCATTGTCTAAGGATTACGATGGAAAGTGCCCGCTTGTTTTGGGGATTTTGAACGGAGCGTTCATGTTCTTGTCGGACTTGATGAAGGAGGTTTCCGTTCCGCTGGAAGTTTCATTTATAAAGATTGCTTCCTACGAAGCCATGCAGTCTACGGGAAGTATTCAGGAACTGGTTGGACTCAAGGAAGAGGTGAAGGAGCGACATATTATAATTGTAGAAGATATTGTCGACACCGGAAGGAGCATGGGGCATCTGATCGATAAGCTACGGGAGAAGTCACCGGCCAGTATCGCGGTCGCCAGTTTATTGCTGAAGCCGGAAGCCTTACTGACCGAAGTGGAGGTGGATTATGTGGGGTTTGAAATTCCGAATAAATTTGTGGTCGGCTATGGATTGGATTACGATGGCCATGGCCGTAACCTGAGAGAGATATATCAACTAAAATGAAGGGGATACCCTACAACACTGTATTAACCAAACTATAAATCATGCTAAACATCGTGTTATTTGGCCCTCCGGGTGCCGGTAAGGGGACGCAAAGTGAAAAGCTCATTGCAAAATATGAATTAGAGCACATTTCCACGGGAGATTTGTTCAGGAAGCACCTAGGAGAAGGAACAGATTTGGGTAAGCTGGCCAGAAAGTATATGGATGAGGGCCGGTTAGTCCCCGATGAGGTGGTGATAGGCATGGTGGATGATAAGATCAAAACTACCAAAGGCGCCAAGGGTTTTATTTTGGATGGCTTTCCGCGTACGGTGGCACAGGCTGAGGCGCTTGACAAGCTGTTAGAAGAGAAAGATATGCGTATTTCTGGGATGATTGCCCTGGAAGTGCCTGAAGAAGAGTTGAAAGAACGGATCCGGCACAGAGGGAAGACTTCTGGAAGGGTGGATGACCAGGATGAAGAAAAGATCAACACACGAATAAAAGTGTATAAAGAAGAAACGTTACCAGTGGCTTCCTATTATGAGAAGCAAGGGAAGCTTTCTACCGTTCACGGTGTCGGGGGAATCGATGAAATCTTCGGAAAGATCAGTGCTGTAATTGATCAGTATTAAAACCGAAAATAATCGTACCTTTGTGAAAATTTAACAATGGCTAAGAATTTTTCTTAGCCTCTTTTATTTCAGCGGATTAAGCAATACTACAGTGGCAGATTCGAATTTTATAGATTACGTGAAGTTTTGCTCCAGGTCAGGAGCGGGAGGAGCTGGCTCTGCCCACTTCCGAAGGGAAAAGCACGTCCCCAAAGGCGGTCCTGATGGAGGCGATGGGGGGAGAGGCGGTCATATTATCCTCAGGGGAAATGCCCAGCTTTGGACCTTGCTGCACCTAAAATACAGGAAGCACATCATTGCCCAGAACGGTAAAGGTGGCGAAGGGGGGCGTAGGAGTGGAAAGGACGGTGAAGATGTGGTGTTGGAAGTTCCACTGGGGACGGTGGCCAAGGATGCCGAAACCCAGGAGGTGCGATTCGAGATTACAGCCGATGGAGAAGAAGTGATCTTGACCAAAGGAGGTAGAGGCGGTCTGGGAAATGATCATTTTAAGTCTTCCACCAATCAGGCTCCCCACTATGCCCAGCCCGGGGAGGAAGGCATCGAAGAATGGATCATTCTGGAGCTGAAGTTATTGGCAGATGTGGGGCTGGTAGGTTTTCCCAATGCCGGTAAATCTACGTTACTGTCCAGTATTTCTGCTGCAAAGCCGGAGATTGGTGATTATCCCTTTACGACCTTGGTGCCTAACCTCGGAGTGGTGAGTTACCGTGATGACAGGTCATTTGTGATGGCCGATATCCCCGGAATTATTGAGGGGGCTTCTGATGGTAGAGGGCTTGGGCTGAGGTTTCTCCGTCATATTGAGCGGAACTCCATTTTATTGTTTTTGGTTCCTGCAGATGCCGATAGCATTAAAGAACAATATGCCATCCTCCTTCATGAGCTGCAGGAATACAATCCGGAATTATTGGATAAGCGAAGGATCTTGGCGGTCTCCAAGGCAGATATGCTGGATGAGGAGTTAATGGAGGAAATGAAGGACGACCTTCCGGATGGCGTGCCCAGCCTCTTTATTTCTTCCGTAAGCCAATATAACTTGGACAAGTTGAAGGATATGGTTTACGCTGCGATTGTCGAATAATGTCAGTTTGTCATGATGAGGAAAGTGGCAAACTAATTGATATTCGTTCAGGAGTATGAGTGAAATCTATATCATATGTTAGAGCAAGATAGTTATTCAAAAGGAGATATGAATAAGGAAAAATTAGCCGCAGAAGAGCAAGTAGAAGCGCAAAACCAAGAAGTAAAAAACGAAGAAGGTGCTGCGAACAATGAAGAAAAGACTACTGAGCAAGCGACAGAAGAGGAGCCTGCTGAAGAATTGTCAGTTGAAGAGCAACTAAAAGCGGAGAGTCAAGAGCTGAAAGAGAAATATTTAAGGCTTTATTCAGAATTTGAAAATTACAGGAGAAGGACTTCCAAGGAGCGGTTGGAATTGATCAAAACTGCTTCTGAGGATGTGTTAAAGGACTTGATTCCTGTGGTGGATGATTTTGAGCGAGCAATAAAAGCTGAGGAAAAAGATGCTGGTGGCGATCAAACATTGGAAGGAAGCTTATTGATTTATAATAAGTTACTGAAAGTGTTAGAGGCTAAAGGGTTGACCGCGATGGAAGATCTCATCGGAAAACCTTTTGATGCCGATAATCAAGAAGCCATTACCCAGATTCCTGCCCCCTCAGAAGATATGAAGGGTAAAGTAATAGATGTGGTGGAAAAAGGCTACAAGCTTGGCGACAAAGTAGTGAGGTTTGCCAAGGTAGTCATTGGATCTTAAGATATTATGGCAAAGAGAGACTATTATGAAGTATTAGGGCTTTCCAAAGGAGCCGGTGCAGATGAAATCAAAAAGGCCTATCGTAAGATGGCCTTGAAGTATCATCCTGATAAAAATCCCGGAGACCAGGAAGCTGAAGAGAAATTCAAAGAAGCAGCTGAAGCGTATGAAGTGCTCAGTAACCCTGAGAAGAAGCAGCGCTATGACCAATTTGGCCATCAAGGCGTAAGCGGTAACGGCGGCTTTGGCGGCGGTGGAGGTATGAACATGGATGATATCTTCTCGCAGTTCGGAGACATCTTCGGCGGTGGCGGCGGTTTCGAGTCCTTCTTTGGTGGAGGACGCGGTGGAGGCCGTCGTATGCGAAAAGGTACCAATCTCCGCGTCAAGCTGAAAGTCAATCTGAAAGAAGTCGCCAATGGCGTAGAGAAAAAGATCAAGGTCAAGCGTCATATGGTAGCGGATGGTGTGTCTTTTAAAACCTGTTCGACATGCCAAGGTTCTGGCCAAGTAAAAAAGGTCGTCAATACCATGCTCGGCCAGATGGTGTCGGCAAGTGCCTGTCCTAACTGTGGCGGTACTGGCCAAATCATCGACAAGAAACCAGATCATGCGGATGCAAGAGGACTGATCCTTAAAGAGGAAGTCATTCCAATAAACATCCCTGCAGGGGTGGCTGATGGAATGCAGCTGAGCTTGTCCGGTAAGGGAAATGAAATTCCCGGTGGCGTAGCAGGTGATTTACTTATCGTGATCGAAGAAATTGAACATGATATTCTTCAGCGCGATGGAAATAACGTGGTGTATGACCTTTATGTGAATTTCGTGGATGCCGCATTGGGAGCGCACATAGAAGTGCCTACCATCGAAAGCAAGGTGAAAATCAAGCTGGAGCCCGGTACCCAAAGCGGTAAGATCCTCCGCCTGAAAGGCAAAGGAATCAAAGACCTCAACGGTTTTGGGCGTGGAGACGAACTTATTCATGTAAATGTGTGGACGCCGCAGCAACTGACCAAAGAAGAGAAAGAAAAGCTGGAGTCGTTAAGGGAGTCTGAGAACTTTATTCCCGCTCCTGGGAAATCGGAGAAGACATTTTTCGATAAAATGAAAGAGTTCTTTTAGTCCCAGCACATGTAATCATATTTAAAGCCGGGAAAAAATCCGGCTTTTTTTATGCTTAAGCCAACCTTTTTGCCACCACGCCGTAGGTTATTCGTATGTTGAATAGATTGTGCTTAATCATCTTCTTTACATCGATCATCCAAGGTGTAGCGATGGCCCAAATTGTCAAAGAATTTGTGGTAGAGGAGGAAACAGGGTTTGATGCCGTGCAGCTTAATTTCTCCTCCTACAAGGGCGTTTCTGATGTCAACAAAATGTACATCAATGACCCCGTTGTCATCCATTCCCACCTGTCGAAGGTCAATATTCTGCCCGATTTTGCTTATTCCATAAATAATCGGATGCTGACAGTTGATCTTAACCATTCCGATGTGGAGCAGGAGAGTTTTGGCAGAAGCCTCTCTTCAAAGCTTTTTGCGACCAGTGAAGGGGATTTTGATCATACCTGGGAAGTAGGTTTGAGTGATAAATATGCTTATTTTTTAGATTTACATTACGGTATTGGCCTGGCCAATGTAGACCTGAGCAACTTAAAGATCAGGCGGTGTAAAATCACCACTGCTACAGCAGATGTATCCCTGAAATATGCGAAAAATGCGAAGAATTTGGCTGAAATGGATACCATGCAAGTTCGGGTGAATATGGGGACCGTGGATGGCGTGAACATGACCAATGCAAACGCCAGAAATATGATCTTTGAAGTGAATTATGGGAAGGTCAACCTGAATTTCGAAGAACACGTGGAAAATAAAAAACCTTGTCAAATCACGACCACCGTCGGAGCGGGAGCGGTATATATTTTGCTTCCTGCGCCCCAATATCCCTATTTGGTGAAAATTAATTCTACGGCGATGTGCCGAAAAAAACTCCCTAATTACCTTACTGAGCTTAGCGATAAGGTTTATGCCAGCAAGGGATACGATAAGGATGCAAAGAACCTGATGACTTTTGAAATTGATGTATCTGTCGGCTCCTTGATCTTAAAGTAACTGATTGCCTTGGTGATTAAGGATTAGCCCTTATTTTTGTTGTTTATATGATTCTTGGGGTTTAAATCACACACGATTGGATATTCTTAAAATTGACGGGTTAAATAAACGGTATGGCGAGCAGGCAGCCCTTACGGATGTGGATTTGGTCGTGCCCAAAGGAGGCGTTTTTGGGCTTTTGGGGCCTAATGGAGCCGGGAAAACCACCTTAATTCGGATCATTAACCAAATCATTGATGGAGATAGTGGTTCAGTTTTCTTAAAAGGTGAGCCCTTGAGCCCCAAGCATATCAAAAACATTGGCTACCTGCCAGAAGAGCGTGGGCTTTATAAAAGAATGAAGGTGGGAGACCAGCTCATCTATTTTGCCCGGCTAAAAGGGCTTAACGGGCATGATGCGCGGACCAAAGTAGCGGGCTGGCTGAAGAAACTTGATATTCAGGCCTGGTCAGAAAAAAAGATAGAAGACCTTTCGAAAGGCATGGCACAAAAAGTGCAATTCATCGCTACGGTGATCCATGATCCCGAGATCTTGATTTTGGATGAACCATTCTCAGGATTTGACCCTGTCAATGCAGAAGTTATTAAGAATGAAATGCTCGAATTAAAGGAAAAGGGCACTACGGTGATGCTGAGTACACACCGCATGGAGTCCGTAGACCTTCTTTGCGATCATATTGCCATGATCAATAAATCCCGAAAGGTGCTGGACGGGCCCCTTGCCCAGATCAAAGACCAATCCCGGTCAAATATTTATAAGGTAAAGCTTCAAGGAACCGATATTGCCTTGCCAGCCAAGTGTCATCATCCTAAAGAGGAATATGGTGTGACGTCCTTTGAGGTGACGCTGGAAAACGGCACCCCCAATGACTTGTTAAGGGAAGTGATGGGGCTAGGTGAAGTCGTCAGTTTCGAAGAGCGGATTCCCACCATTGAAGAAATTTTTATTCAAAAAGTAAAAGAGCATGCACAATGAGTAAAGTTTTTTTAGTGATCAAACGGGAATATTTGGCCAGGGTCAGAAAGAAATCATTCCTACTGGCTACCCTGATCACGCCGTTGATATTTCCGGCGATATTAGGGGTGTTTTTATGGATTTCATTTAGCAGTGAGGGAGGGGATGCCTTAAAAATCATAGAAGTAGTGGATGAGAGCGACCGCTTTTTCATTGAAAGCAATGGAGAGTATGCCTTCTCGTATTCATCACTTCCACAGGAAGAAGCAAAGAAACTGGTCCAAGATGGAGACCGTTTTGGGTTCCTATATATTCCAAAGGTGGATGTAGATGCTCCTGAGGGGATTCGCTTTTATTCCAAAAAGACCCCAAGTGTCGGATTGGTGGGGGACTTGGAAGAGCGGTTGAGTAATCGTATAGGAGAGATCAGGCTTTATGAGCTCGGGATTGATCCCAAGGTCATCCGAAATATCAAAACACCGGTTTCCATCAGTTCGATCACCTTGGAAGAAGGAGGGGATGAAAAGGTGGCCAATGCTGGGGTGAATTATGGGCTCGGTTTTTTTCTGGGGATTTTGATCTACACCTTCATCTTTGTGTATGGTACCCAGATCATGCAGGGTGTCATTGAAGAAAAGTCCAGTAGGATCATCGAGATTCTCGTTTCTTCGATCAAACCGTTTCAGTTGATGCTGGGAAAAATCATCGGTATCGGAGCGGTGGGACTGACCCAGTTTCTGATATGGATTGTGCTGATTTCAACAGTCTCTTCGGTGGTGATGGGGTATTTTGGCATGCAGATGCCCCAGCAGCAAGCGCTTGAAATGGCCAATCCGGAAGCCGCCCAAACGATGATGCAGTCCAGTGAAATGGCACAGGTGTTTCAAGTGATCCAAGGGATCGACTTTGTGGAGCTAGTGCTGACATTCTTGTTTTACTTTTTGGGTGGATATTTGCTGTATGGTGCTTTCTTCGCAGCCATTGGCGCTGCAGTGGATTCTCCGGGGGATGCACAGCAGTTTATGTTTCCGGTGACCATTCCCTTGATTGCAAGTTATTTTGGGCTGTTTATCTTTGTGCTTGATGACCCGGAAAGCAATGTGAGTTTTTGGTTGTCTGTGATTCCTTTTACTTCACCGATTTCCATGGTGGGCCGGGCTAGCTTTGGCATTCCACTTTTTGATTTAGCGGTGTCGATGATCCTGCTTATTCTTGGTTTTTTGTTTACCACTTGGGTAGCTGCCAAGATATATCGAATCGGTATTTTGGTCCATGGCACCAAGGTGAATTACAAGATGCTCTGGAAGTGGATCAAGCAAAACAATTAAAGTATTGATAGGAAAAGAAATCAAAAAAAAGGCTGCCGATCATTCGGCAGCCTTTTTTGTTACCTAAGGTATGCAGAGAGCATCCAAACCACTTTTTCTTTTGAAGTGATATAATCACTCATGAGGGTGACTGTTCCTTCATCTCCTTGAGCACTGGCGATTTCCAGTGTTTCCCGTTCCAGCGTAAGCAAGGTGTTCAGGTTGTCGCGGACATTTTCCACCATGCTTTTGGGATCGGTTACTTTTTTGGCCTCTTTGATGGCTGCTTCCTCGATGTATTCTGCAAAGGAGCTCAATGGCCTTTCGCCCAGTGTAAGGATTCTTTCGGCCGTTTCATCAATGGCCTCGTTGGCGGCGTTGTACAATTCCTCAAACTTTGCGTGCAGTTCAAAGAAATTCGGGCCAGAGACATTCCAGTGAAAATTCCTGAGGTTTTGGTAATAGATTTCATAGTTTGCCAGCAGTTTGTTGAGTTTGGCTGATAAAACTTTGCTATCTTTTACTTTTAATCCGATTTCGTTAGTTGCCATTGTATAGATGTTTTGTTTATTTAAATATTTATTCGAATTTACGGGAATCATCGATAGCAGTCAAAGTGATAATTACTATTCGCCATAGATAATATCTATACAGCTTGGGCAGTTATAAGTATGAGGGACTACCACTAATCGGAACAGTGACATAAATTAATGAGGAATAAATTTCAAGATCTGGCTACGCTGGACTTATATCAAAATAGGGGCAAGGTAAAATGGATCATCTTTATCGCTTCTTTGATCATTAGTATTGGCTCTATCTACTATACCAATACCTTGGTCAGTGAGCTTAAGGAGCGGGAAAAAAAGCAGATTACACTCTATGCCAATGCCATGGAGTATGTGGCCAATAATTCTGACAACCTTACTTTTATCCATCAAGGCATCATCCAGGAAAACCATAATATTCCCGTAATCGTAGCCGATGCTTTTGGGAAGCCATCAGGGGAGTACAGGAACATTACGTTTAAGAAAAATGCCACGGAAGCCGATATAGAGGAAAAGCTTCGGTCGGAGGTGCTGCGGATGAAGATGGACTATGAGCCTATTCAGATTCTGGACAATCAGTACCTGTATTACACCAATTCGGAATTGCTGACGCGGCTAAAGTACTACCCTTATGTGCAGCTTTCAGTGATTTTGGTCTTTGGCGTATTGGCCTTTGCGGTGTTTAACCAGTCCAAGATTGCCGAGCAAAACCGTGTCTGGGCAGGACTTACCAAGGAAACCGCCCACCAGTTAGGAACCCCCATTGCCTCGTTGATGGCATGGATCGATTATTTGAAAAATTCTCCTGTTTGGGACGAAAACAAAGAAGTCATCGTGGAACTGGATAAAGATGTGTCCAAGCTGCGGATGGTTACCGAGCGGTTTAGCAATATTGGCAGTGCTCCCGTGATCAAGCAGGAAAATGTCTATTCTGTCATTGAAGAGGCAGTGAATTACCTAAGGCCCAGGATATCCAGCAAAGTGAGCATCGACCTGAGCAGCCATGCCGAGGATGTGGATGCGATGATGAACAGGTCGCTTTTCGAATGGGTAGTGGAAAATATATGCAAAAATGCTGTGGATGCGATGAAGGGGCAAGGGCAGATAGCCATTAATATCGTAAAGGAAAGTGAGCAGTTTGTCCATGTGGACATAGCAGACACGGGTAAAGGCATTGACAAAAGTATGTTTAAGCGCGTGTTTAACCCCGGTTTTACCACCAGGCAACGTGGTTGGGGATTGGGATTGACGCTCGCCAAGCGGATCATCGAAGGATATCATAAGGGAAGGATTTTTGTTCATCAATCCGAGCTCGGAAAGGGCACGACTTTTCGGATAGTCCTGAGAGGGGCCAATGAAAGCTCTTCAGAGTTTAAAGTGGACCGTGATCCTTTTCTTGACTGACGTGCTGGGCATGGCGTCTCCAAAGGGTCATAAGCGGAGTGTTCGCTAAATTATCATCTTTCGATATAATCAACTACCTTTGCATCTTGCAATTAAAGGAGCAAGAAGAAAGATGAGTTTGACCAAGGAGATTCAGAGAAGAAAAACATTTGGAATCATTTCCCACCCTGATGCAGGGAAGACTACTTTGACCGAAAAGCTGCTGCTTTTTGGTGGTGCCATCAAGACTGCCGGGGCGGTAAAGTCCAATAAAATCGACACCCATGCCAAATCCGACTGGATGGAAATTGAGAAGCAACGGGGGATATCCGTGGCGACCTCGGTGATGGGGTTTGAATACAAAGGTAATAAGATCAATTTGCTGGATACCCCGGGGCACCAGGACTTTGCGGAAGATACTTACCGAACCTTGACTGCCGTGGACAGTGTGATCATGGTGATTGACTGTGTCAAGGGGGTGGAGATCCAAACAGAAAAGTTGATGGAAGTCTGCCGTATGCGGAATACTCCGGTGATCTGTTTTATAAACAAGCTTGACCGTGAAGGGCGCGACCCGTATGACCTTCTCGATGAAGTGGAGGACAAGCTCAATATTAAAGTTCGACCACTTTCTTGGCCGATCTCCATGGGGAAAACGTTTAAAGGCGTTTATAATCTTTACAATAAATCACTGAATCTTTTTCGTCCTTCCCAGCGGAAACTTGCCGACGATATCATGGCGATCGAAGACCTGTCAGATTCCAAGTTGGAAGACCTTGTTGGGGATAATAATGCCAATCAGCTGCGGGAAGATGTGGAATTGATCGAAGGTGTGTATCCCGAGTTTGATAAGGGTGCTTATCTGCGAGGGGAGATTGCCCCCGTGTTCTTTGGGTCGGCGGTCAATAACTTTGGTGTACAGGAAATGCTGGACACCTTTATTGATATCGCTCCTTCCCCCAAAAGCAGGCATGCAGAAGAGCGTGAGGTGAGCCCGGAGGAGGATAAGTTTAGCGGATTTGTGTTCAAGATCCACGCAAATATGGATCCCAATCACCGTAACAGGATTGCTTTCTTGAGAATCTGTTCCGGGAAGTTTGAACGGAACAAGCCCTATAAGAGTATGCGGGCTCCCAAGCCTTTGCGTTTTTCCAATGTGACCTCGTTTATGGCGCAGGATAAGGAAATCATCGAGGAGGCTTTCCCGGGTGATATCGTGGGCCTCTATGATACGGGTAACCTGAAGATCGGTGATTCCCTTTCTGATGGAGAAAGCCTGACCTTTAGGGGAATTCCCAGTTTTTCGCCGGAGATTTTCAGGGAGGTGATCAATAAGGATGCGATGAAGACCAAGCAGCTGGAGAAAGGCTTGAAGCAATTAATGGAAGAAGGGGTTGCCCAGCTGTTTACCTTTGACATGGGATCCCGAAAGGTCATTGGGACGGTTGGTCAGCTGCAGTTTGAAGTGATCCAGTTCCGCTTAAAAAATGAATACAATGCTACTGTGGAGTTTGCTCCAATGAACCTGTATAAGGCGTGTTGGATCAGCAGCAATGACAAGAAGCAGCTGGATGAGTTTGTCCGGTCTAAAAACCGTCACATTGCCTATGATAAAGAAGGTAAGTTGGTGTTTATGGCGGAGTCCAGGGCTTGGCTACAAATGGTGCAGGACAATTATCCTGACATTGAGTTCCATTTTACTTCTGAATTTTAAGTAAGTAGATTTGCAGCAGGGAATGCTGATCCAAATAGACTGGAAAAAGATTGTCCAGAATCTCAAATCTCAAATCAAACACCCCAAACTATGGCAAAGCAACCGTTCACAGTAGTATATGAAGATAATCACCTTTTGGTGGTGAATAAACATGCCGGTGTCCTCGTGCAGGGAGATCACACGGGAGATAAGACGCTTACGGACTACTGCAAAGCGTATATTGCCGAAAAGTACGATAAGCCTGGAGCAGTTTTTTTGCATCCTGTCCACCGAATAGACCGACCAGTCAGCGGGTTGGTGGTTTTTGCCCGTACCTCAAAGGCACTGGAGCGAATGATGGTGCTTTTTAAAAAGCGGGAGGTTCATAAGGTGTATTGGGCCATCGTGAAAAAGCGTCCGAAAGAAGAAATCGGTAAGCTGACCCATTACCTTAAAAAGGATGAGAGCCGCAATGTGACCACTGCTTATGATAAAGAAGTGGAGGGTTCTAAACGGGCCGAGTTGGATTACAAGCGCCTTGGCAAGTTGAATGACCATTGGCTGGTCGAAGTACGCCCCAAAACCGGTCGTCCGCACCAGATCAGGGTGCAGCTGGCGGCGATGGGCTGCCCTATCCGTGGCGACCTACGGTACGGCTTCTCCAAACCCAATCCAGATGCAAGCATTAATTTACATGCCTTTCACCTGATTTTTGTCCATCCTGTCAAGAAGGAAAAGCTTTACTTAAGGGCTGCTCTGCCGGAAGAGGCATTCTGGGAGCAATACTTGGATTTTGAAAAAGTAAAAGCGCAGGATCAGCACCTTGGAAATACATTTAGTGGGTAAACTTCTCAGCAAAGCTTGAATTCATCCAGTCCATAAATTAAATACATTCTTTTAAGGAAACTGCCTTCAGAAAAATTGTGGATCCCTGGTATTGTGTATGATGAAAACTCGAAAGCCAGCCCCGGAGGGACGGCACATTCTTAGGTTTTGATTTCTATTTGGCCACGGATGAACGCTGATAAACACCGATAGGGTGCTTAAGGCATTGCAAATCCGTGTTCATCTCTTTTATCGTGGGGGTACCATGACTTAAAAATATACGATGCACAGGGCTGTGGCTATTAAGAGGGCTTCTCAGCAAAGCTTGCATTCATCTAGTCCATAAATAAAATGCGTTCTTTTGAGGAAACTGCCCTCAGGAATATTGCGGATCCCTGGTATTGCGTGTGATGTAAATTCAAAAGCCAGCCCCTGAGGGGCGACATATTCTTAGCCATGGGTGAAGCCCATGGTAAATTAGCCCATCCAACGTTGTAGTTTGATCCGTTTTCTAATCGATCTAAAAAAATCGTATACCAACAAAAAAGGCTACCGTTACGGTAGCCTTTTGATTTCTGACAAACTATTTACCCTGTTAGTTTCGCTCCCAGGGTTTTTGATTTTTAGCTTTTGGTCCTTTTGGTCTGGAGATCGGTTGGAGTTCAGTGTTAAGCTCCACTTTTTCCAAATCTCTTTCCCATAACTTTTGGTTTTTTGCTTTAGGGCCTTTGGCTAGTTCACCATTGATGTCCACTACTAAAGTGCCCTTTCTAGCTTGATCTTTCCAGGGTTTGTAGTTTTTTGCTTTTGGCCCTTTCAGTTCTTTTCTTTCTTTTTCCTGCCCTAAAGCCTCTATTGATTCGAATCCAAAGAAACCGGCAGCTACCATAACAGCTAATTTAACCATCGTCGTATAATTTATTGTTGTTGTTTAATTTCTTATACTGTACTAATCGAATTTTAAAGAAAAAGGTTACGGTTAAATCAGTTTTTTATGCAAGTATTTTTTTAAAACCTAAAATTATGTGTTGTAATTATGTTTAATTGTTTATTTATGTTGTGTTTTTTACAGCCTTCCCGTCTTAAAAAAGTGAATTTTAGTGGCTTTGAGGTTTTTTATAGAACCTTAAAAGTGTGTTTTGGCATAGAAACAGAAAAACCACGGCTTTTTACAAAGCGCGTGGTTTTTTTTAGAAAAATTTCAGTTTGTCAGAAAAAAATTAGAAAGAGAATACGGCTGCTAGTAAGAATGAAGACAAGCTTTTAGAACCTGCAAGTTCATTGTTTACAAAGTAGTCTTCTTCTGACATGGAGTCCAGTCTTACTTCTGGAATAAGGGTAAAGTTTTCTACGATTTTATAGTTGCCTGAAAGGGTTACGGCAAAAACGCTGCCGTCTCCATCGGTGTCAACACCGACTACACCGTCCAGGCCATTGTTGAATACATTAAAATATTCACCACGTAGTCCTAGGGAGAATCTATCAGAAGTGGAGGCTTGTACATAGCCGGCAACACCATAGAATCCAGAACCATCACCGTCATCGTCCACGATATCGGTACCGTTAAAGCTTTCTCCGGCGGCAGTAGTGTTATATGTGGCGTTAAGGCCAAGATAAACCATTTCGGAAACGTCATAGCCCGTGGTCAAGTCAATTTGGAACGTGCTTCCTCCTGATGCTTGGCCCATGGTAAGTGGGTAATCTTCATCCAGTTTTCCGTCTTGGTCGCCATAGAGCAAGTTTAACCAAGTACCGCCATTGTCATTTTCATAACCCAACTGAAGGCCTCCAGTGTAAGTGCCTGCCCAGTTGAATTCTGTATAGTCCGTAGGGTTCATTACGGCAGCCATCAGTGACCAGTTATCGCTCAGGGCGATATCTGCTTTCAATCCAGTGTGGGAGAAAGGACCGTAGGAGAACATGTATGAAGTGGAATAGTTGAAGTTAGCTGCAGGTGAAATGACTTCATATCCAAGGAAGGTGTTGAAGTTACCGAAAGTAAAGGTAACGGCATCACTGACATTCCAATACATATACAATTGGTTTACGATATTGGAACTTCCCATGGAATTGAAGACTGCGTCTGTACCCCTAGGTCCGAAAACCAAATCGGCCACAAAACCTATTTTTTCGCCTTCATAAGCAGTGATGACATTGGCCATGCCCAATGCAAACCCAGGTCTATTGGCAAATGAAGTAGCCGGAGCAACAAAGGAGCCGTCAGGTAAAGCTTTGTTTGGGGCGTTGAAATTGGCCCTGTAATAAGCATCTACTGATCCGGAGATGCTGACTTTTGATAGGTCTTGTGCCATTACTGAGGTCAATGAACCTAGGCATAGCAATACAATTAGTAGTTGAAGTTTTTTCATTTTACTTGAAATTAAATTATCTGTTATTTGTTAGGATTGCGGATAAGATACCCTGCCCAAGCAGTTGATTGGCGGAAATGAATGGGCAGGGTAAATGGTTGTATAGTGGTTGGTTGTTTTTTTATTATTCGTCGTACACGATCGTGTAGCCTCTGATACCGTGTTCGTGGGAATCCAGTCCGGTTTTTTCGTGTTCTTCAGATACTCGGATACCAACGGTTACTTTCAGTACATAGAAGATGACAAAGGCACAGATGAAGGCGGTGATGCCGCAAATGATTACGCCGGTGAGCTGTGTCAAGAAGCTGTGGTCAGGGTTGGTGGAGAAGATGCCTACGGCAAGTGTTCCCCAGATACCACAAGTGAGGTGGACAGAAACGGCACCGACCACATCGTCAAGTCGCATTTTGTCAAGGATTACGGCTGACATGACGACGAGTATGCCGGCGATGAATCCTACTATCAAGGCAGGACCTGGGTTGATGACGTCAGCACCAGCTGTAATGCCTACCAGTCCGGCAAGGATACCGTTTAGGACCATGCCCAAATCAAGACGCTTAAATACAAAGTATCCGGCTAGGAATCCACCCAAGCCTCCGGCACACGCCGCCAGAGAAGTGGTTACCAGTACAAAGGAAACCAAAGCAGGGTCGGCAGAAAGTACGGATCCACCGTTAAAGCCAAACCAGCCTAACCAAAGCAAGAAGACACCGATTACGGCCAATGGTACACTGGCGCCAGGCTTGTCTACGGTTTTGCCGTTTACATATTTACCAATACGCGGTCCTACTAGGATAACACCTGCAAGGGCTCCCCAGCCGCCTACAGAGTGCACGAGCGTAGATCCTGCAAAATCGTAGAATCCCCAGCTGTCGAGCATGCCTCCGCCCCATTTCCAGCTACCGATGATAGGATATACGATTCCTACATAGATGACCGTAAAAAGCAGGTAGGCCCATAGTTTTACCCTTTCGGCAATGGCTCCTGATACGATTGTAGCTGCGGTGGCAGCAAACATGGCCTGGAACAGGAAGTCTGTCCAATAAGTATAGCCGCCGTCAGCATATCCGGCAGTAACATCTGCATTTTCAGGTGCAAACCAGAACATGCTCCAGCCGGCACCGTCAAAGCCGAACCATCCCGGAACGTCAAATCCAGGGTACATCAAGAAAAATCCGCAAATCGCGTAACTAACGATCCCGATAATGGGCGTTACTGTATTCTTGAAAAGAATGTTTACCGTGTTTTTGGCTTGTCCAAAACCGGCTTCCACACCTGCAAATCCCAGGTGCATGATAAATACGAGTGCTGTGGATAACATCATCCACACGTTGTTAGTAGTGAGTAAGTTTTGGGTGATGTCAGCTGATAAATCAGCGCCTTGTGCGAGCGCATCGGTACTTACTTGAGCTAGGTCATTAAAACTCCATTTCATACAGTTGAATGTTTAAGTAGACTTATTTTTCGAAATTTTTTATGGGTTAGTGATTATTTGATGGTCTAAAGGTAAATATTTTTTAGGTAAAAAAACAAACCAATAATTAACAAAATATCATGAAAAGTAAGTTTGTGGGGTCTTTTTGTAACCTAAAATACTTAAAAACTTGCAAAAAATGAAAATGAGGGTGTTTTTTATATTTAAATATTAAAATCAAAATATTATCCTATTCATCGTTTATGTTTGATTTATATTTTATGTTTTTCGTGTATAAAGTGTTTTTAAATTTTAAAAAATGAGGATTCAGCAATATTGGTGCGGTGTTTTTATTAAAATATGGAGGTTTCGTGGTTTACCGGAATATGTTTTGGTTTATAGTTTTGTGAGTGGCTGGTTAAAAAATTAACTGTTATTTGTGAAAAGTATGCTTAATATCTGTGGTGTGGGTAAAAAAAGAGGCTGTCTCACTTTTACCTGAGACAGCCTCTTTATATGAGGGGAAGAATGTGTTTAACCCTGCAGCTTGGCAAATTCCTTGGCGAAATAGCTCAGGATAATGTTTGCACCGGCCCTTTTGATGCTCAGTAGGGACTCGAGCATGGCCCTTTCTCCATCAAGCCAGCCTTTTTGGTGGGCGGCTTTGATCATGGAGTATTCGCCACTTACATTATAAGCAGCGATCGGCAGGTTGGTGTTTTCCTTTAGGAGTCTGATTACATCAAGGTAAGCCAGGGCCGGTTTGACCATCAGAAAGTCAGCGCCCTCTGCTTCGTCCAGTTCTGCTTCTATTAAGGCTTCATGGAGGTTTGCAGGATCCATTTGGTAAGTTTTCTTGTCTCCAGCTTTTGGTGCTGAGTCCAAGGCGTCTCGGAAGGGGTTGTAAAAGGCACTGGCGTATTTGGCGGTATAGGACATGATGGAGACTTCTGTATGGCCGACATTGTCCAATGCTTCACGGAGAAAGCCTACGCGACCGTCCATCATGTCGGAAGGTCCCAGGATATCGGCGCCTGCATTTGCTTGTGCGATGGCCATTTTGGCAAGGACCTCCAGGGTTTCGTCGTTTAGGATGTTGCCGTCTTTTACGATGCCGTCATGGCCATCGGAGCTATAGGGGTCCATGGCTACGTCGGTCATGATGCAGGCCTCGGGAAACGTGGTCTTTACTTTGTTGATGGCTTTGAGGTAAAAAGTGTCCGGGTTGTGGCTTTCTGTGGCCATCTTGTCCTTTTTGCTTTCCGGATATGCCGGGAATAGGTCAAAGGCTTTTATGCCAAGTGTTAGGCATTCTTCTACTTCTTTAAGCAAGAGATCGGTAGAATGGCGATAAATACCAGGCATGGAGGCGACTTCTTCCTTTTGGTTGGTTCCCTCGATGACGAAGAGTGGGAAGATGAAATCCTTCGTGGAGAGGCGGGTTTCTTCTATCATTCCTCGTATGACGGCGGACTTCCGGTTTCTGCGGGGTCTTATGTTCATGGGTATATGTTTTTCTTGTTGCTCGGTTGCAAAGTTAATAAAATCCTTGAGGCTCTTTCGGGGTCATGCCATTATATAATGGTGCTGCTAAGGCAGTGACTGACTGGATGGTGGGAGCCAGCAAATACTGGGTGGTCCTATGAAAGCAGTGTGTGATAGCGGTAGAAGATGGGCGCTTTTATTTGTGCAGGTTTATCAAAGTGTATGAAGCGGCTAAATTGTTCATGGAGGTGCTCTGATGGTGTTGGCTTTGCCAAAAAGGGGGGCAAAAAAAGCCCGGAAGATTAACCGGGCTTTAGGTTTGTTACTTTTTAAAGTTTTGAATGGTCTTTTCGATAATGTCGCAGCAGTCGTGCAGCTGTTCTTCGGTAATGACCAGGGGTGGAGCAAAACGGATAATATTGCCATGGGTAGGTTTGGCCAGTAGGCCATTTTCTTTCAGGGCCAGGCAGAGCCTCCAAGCAGTGTCGCTGTCCTCGGTGTCGTTGATGACAATGGCATTCAGCAGTCCCTTGCCGCGCACGAGTTCCACCAAGTCGGACTTGTCCACCAGTTGTTGTATGCGCTCCCGGAAGAGCTTGCCGAGTTTATCGGCATTTTCGGCCAGCTTTTCATCCTTGACCACGTTCAGGGCGGTCATGGCGACCTTGGCACCAAGTGGATTGCCTCCGAAAGTGGAGCCGTGCTGGCCGGGTTGGATAACTTCCATGATATGGTCGTCCGCCAAGACTGCCGAGACGGGATAGAATCCACCGGAGATGGCTTTTCCAAGAATGAGCATGTCTGGCTTCACCCCTTCGTGATCACAGGCGAGTAATTTGCCGGTTCGGGCGATCCCTGTTTGGATTTCGTCTGCCATGAAAAGTACTCCGTGATCTTTACAGACAGCAGCTACTTCCTTAAGGTAGCCTTCTTTGGGGACATATACGCCCGCTTCCCCTTGAATAGGCTCGACCAGATATCCGATGATGTTTTTGGACTGGCTTAGTACATCCTTAAGGGCATCGATGTCGTCGTGGGGAATGGTGACAAACCCTGGCGTGTACGGGCCAAAGTTCTTGCGTGCAGTCTCGTCATTAGAGAAAGAGATGACAGTAGTGGTCCTCCCGTGAAAATTGTTTTTGGCCACGATGATGGTGCCTTCGTTTTCAGGGATTCCCTTTTTTTCATAGCCCCATTTCCGGGCAATTTTGATCGCTGTTTCGACACCTTCTGCCCCGGTGTTCATGGGCAAGACCTTGTCATAGCCAAAATATTCGGTGAGGAATTTCTCGAATGGGCCGAGGACATCGTTATGAAAAGCCCTTGAGGTAAGGGTAAGGGTTCCGGCTTGGTCGATAAGGGTCTGAAGGATCCGCGGATGGCAGTGGCCTTGGTTTACGGCAGAATAAGATGAAAGAAAATCATAATATTTTTCACCTTCCACATCCCACATAAAAACGCCTTCTCCCCTGGACAGGACGACAGGCAGTGGATGATAGTTATGGGCACCATGCTTGTTTTCCAACTCAATGGCTTGTTGACTTGAGGTTATTGGTTGCATCATGAGCTTAGTCTTTTAAATTTTCGTATATTTGGGTTTCATATCTTATAACAAAGATAAAAAAAACACCAGCTTTACCATAAATGCAGCAAATATGTTGCCCGGTAAGCCTGTTTTGAAGAAAAGTTTGTGAGTCGGCATGGTCAGGTGGATGAATCCCAATAGTTTAGCCAATTATTTTTGGTTGCTCTTTTGGTAATTCCCAAAAACTTCCGATATTTGCAAACTCAATTAGAAAAACGTCTTAAAAATTACGATCATATATCATGGCAAAAGTTTGTGACATCACCGGTAAAAGACCTCGAGTAGGTAATAATGTATCGCACGCGAACAACAAGACCAAGCGTAAGTTTTATCCAAACCTGCACAAGAAGAGTTTCTATGTGCCAGAGGAAGATGCTTGGATCACGTTGAAGGTTTCTTCAAAAGCGTTGAGAACAATCAACAAAAAGGGCATCAGTGCTGTTTTGAAAGAGGCTCAAGCAGAAGGACACATTATCATTAAGTAATCATTTCCGAATCCAATAAATAAATAGAGCGATGGCTAAGAAAGGTAACAGAGTTCAAGTGATTTTGGAATGTACAGAGCACAAGAGCAGTGGTGTTCCAGGCACTTCAAGATATATCACGACTAAAAACCGTAAAAATACTACGGAGCGATTGGAGCTTAAAAAGTACAATCCAATCCTTAAGAAAGTAACGGTTCATAAAGAAATTAAATAATTTTAAGGAGCAGACGGTTTGCCACGGCAGGCTGTCATAAAACCTAAAAGATATGGCTAAGAAAGTAGTAGCAACCCTGAAAAAAGAAGGTGGTGTAACTTACGCTAAGGTGATCAAAGCGGTGAAATCCGAAAAGACCGGTGCGTACACTTTCAGAGAAGAAATGGTACCTACCACTGAGGTGAAGGATACCCTTGCAAAATAATTGCCTTGCTTAAATCGTAATGCAAAAAGGATAAATCCCTCTCGATTGGTTTCGGGAGGGATTTTATGATTATATTCGGGTCAAAGATGTGAATGACTATGGGAATTTTTGGATTTTTTTCTAAAGACAAAAAAGAAAGCCTCGACAAAGGGCTTGAAAAAACCAGCGAAAACCTCTTCTCCAAGCTTGGTAAGGCTGTCATTGGCAAGTCCAAGGTGGATGATGAAGTATTGGACGAGCTGGAGGAAATTTTGATTACTTCTGACGTGGGGGTGGACACGACGATCAAAGTGATCCAGCGCATCGAGGAGCGCGTGGCCCGAGATAAATATGTCAATACGACAGAATTGGATAAAATCCTTCGTCAGGAGATCGTCGGGCTCTTGGAAGAGAGCAACGAAGTGGACCTGTCCAATTTTGAGCTGCCCAAGGACAAAAAGCCCTATGTCATCATGGTGGTCGGCGTCAATGGCGTGGGCAAGACCACCACCATTGGTAAACTGGCCCATCAGTTTAAAAATGCCGGCAAATCGGTGGTCCTTGGAGCGGCGGATACTTTTCGAGCTGCTGCAGTGGATCAGCTGATCCTGTGGGGAGAGCGTGTGGACGTACCGGTGGTGTCCCATGGCATGAATGCAGACCCAGCATCTGTGGCCTTTGATACCGTAAAAAAAGGCGTGGACATGGGAGCCGATGTGGTGATCGTGGATACTGCTGGCCGACTGCATACCAAGGTCAACCTGATGAATGAGCTGAGCAAGATCAAGCGGGTGATGCAGAAGTTTATCGACGATGCACCGCATGAGATTTTGCTGGTTTTGGACGGCTCGACTGGCCAAAATGCCTTTATCCAAGCCAAAGAATTTACCAAAGCTACCGAAATCAATGCCTTGGCCATTACCAAACTGGACGGAACAGCAAAAGGTGGTGTGGTCATTGGAATTTCTGATCAGTTTAAGATTCCGGTGAAGTATATTGGCGTCGGCGAAAAAGTAACGGACCTGCAGATTTTTAACAGGACGGAGTTCGTAGATTCGCTGTTTAAGAAGAAGTTGTAGCCTGCAAATCCTTTAACAGGAGAGGCCGGATTTACTGTTTTTACCAGTTCATGAAGGGGTGAGTTTGGTTAGCGTGCTTTATCGTTTATTTGTATTATTACTTCAGATAACTGTTCTTGGCGCAGATACGTTATAGGGGCTTTGATTTTTGCCCTTCTTTTTGTATCATTTGAAAGTTTTTTTAATAATATTATTTGAGATGATAAAAACCAAGTTGCTTATTTTTATAGTACCTGTTTTGTGTTCTTTTTTTGGATGTTCAGGTGGGGATAAGGAAAATAAAGAGATTTCGGACAATCAGGCCTTTCACTTGGAAATTGTCGATTCTATTAGGGTTGACTATTTGGGAGATTTGGAAATCACTGATATTCATCAGGAAACCGGAGAGATTATTGGTTTTAACTTTAAAACCAATGATTTGGTGATTTTTGATCAGACGGGGAAAATCATCGAACAGTTTTCAAGAGGAGGGGATCGCCCCAACCCAATCAATTCGATGGTTTCATTAGGGTTTTATCAAGGAGATAAGCTTTTGGTGGCTAATAATAATGGCAAGCTTGCTGTTTTTAAAAAAAATGGTGAGCATATAGAAGACATTCCACTTCCTTTTCAAATTCAGTACTTTAATTGGTCGCAACGGAAAAAGATTTACAGCCTTTCGGATAGTTTGTTACTGGGACAGCTGGCAAAAATTAAAAATATTGAGGGATATGAAGAATATTACCTCAATTTTATTGATTTAAAAACGGGTAATTTGACTCCTGTGCTATCCATTCCTGATATCAGTAAGTACAGTAGTGGCGATCATTATGGCCCGCTCTACCCCTATATTACCAAATTTGATAATTTTTTATATATGACACTCTCCAACGAACCGTCTCTACACATCTATGAATTGGAAGGTTCGGATTTAAATTACCTTGAAACCGTAGCCTTTGGGAATGCTGATTTTGTAGAGGTGATTCCATCGACAGATCCCGATAGCTTTGACTTTGATAGAAACTATGGTCATATGGATGCTGGTGATGTACAGGGTTTTTTTGATGTTGGGAATTGGTTGGTAGCTTATTACAGGAATGGCATTAATGCGGTTAACTACTCAGCAGATATTTCAGAAGACCCGATATTAAATAGAAAGAAGAACCCTTGTTTTTTGGCTGTTTTTGATCAGAATCATAAATTACTACGTCGGGGAGTAGAGGTTCCCTTGAATGTTGCATCCATTCAAGGGACGATGCCAGACGGGAAGCTATTGGCAAAGAAAAACAAGATGCTGTTTGATAAAGAGGAGGATTTTGAAATATACTACTTGATGGAGCTAGTGCCTAATTGATTATTGACTAATAAACAATCTATATGAAATGCAGAAATGTTTTTTCTTTTGCAATACTAATTTGCTTTTCATCCTGTAGAAAGAAAACAGTTCAAGAGGCTACTGAAACGGGAGGGGAGAAGGCTTTCCTCTTGGGAATAGAGGATTCCGTATGTAAAGACTTTTGGTTTTTTAAGCCGATACTATTTTGTGATCATGAAGAATATACCTATCACGTTAGTAATGCTTCTCATGGGAGTTGGTTTAGGGTGCTCGCCAAAGGAGAATGAAAAGCAAAAATCGAGTAAGCAATCATTTCATTTAGAGGTGGTGGATTCTGTTTTGGTAGAGGATATTATTGCAAGACAGTTGATTTTTCAAACAGCCTCAGAGGAATTTCTTTTTTTTAGAGATGGTGTTCATCCAAGGGTCTTGGCCTTTACCCAAGACGGTGTGCCGGTGCATGACTGGACCAAAGAGGGGGATGATCCTGGAGCATTTATAATCACAACCGATAATTTGATTTGTACCCAAGAAGGAAATGTGGTGACCCATGATAGCATGAATGGGATCAGGGTTTTTCAGCCAAATGGTGATTTGGTTTTTTCAAAGCGATCCGAAGCGGGGATGCCCAGTAGTTTTCATAAATTGTTTAATATCTATCGGGACAATCAGGTCATTGAGAAAGAGGGCGTCGAGTATCTGCTGCATCACCGTGATGTTATGGAGGCTGGTGAGGGGTGGAACCATACCTTTTTTGCGCAACGAAAGAATCTCCTTGTCACGAACTTGGAAAATGGGGAGACCAAAAATATACTGCCTTTTCCTAAGGGGAGTAAGTTTCTCAATGGCAAGGCGTTCGCTTTTGAAGATTTTAGGCCTGTTTTCTATTTTGATGAGGATGCTGAAATACTGTATTTGGCTTTTCAGAATGAAGATATCCTGTACATGTATGATTTTTCCAGTGACCAGCCTGCTTTGGTACGTTCCCTTCCGTTAAATATTCCAGGCTTTGGAGGGAATAAAGGGAGGGCGTTTGAGGAAATTGATTTTGGGGAATTGGTGGTCGATAACTATCCCGCCAGAATCTTGAGCATGGAAATGGTTGATGACAAAATTCTGATCAGCTATACCAGGGCAGCAACCTCCGAGGAGTTGAGAGACCTACAAGGTGTAATGGTTAAGGAAACCCGACGCCATAAAATGAACGAATTGTGGAAAAAATTAAGTTCGGAGGTGATGGTTTTGAGAGATGAAGAAGTAGTCACTTACCAAATGGAAATGCCGGATATGGCCTTCAATAGCTTCAGGGTAATAGGAGAAGATATCTGGTTTATGAAGCCGTTGAGGGAAGAGGTGGAGCAGGAGGATTTTTTGGTATACAAAGCCAGGCTCGTGGAAAAGTGATTGGTGGTTTTTACTTAAATTAACATGTTAGGTTGGTAGAAATGGATTTGTTAGCGTAAGTTGGAATAAATAAACTTCCGCTATTTATGATAAGGTTACTTTTTGGCTTGCTGGTTGTGATGTTTTTAACTGGCTGTAATAACCCTTCCGAGAAGAAGCATTTCCAAAAAAGCTATTCCCTGGACATAGTGGATTCTGTCCGTGTAGATTATTTAGGAAATTTCTATCTGTCCGATTATTCGTCTGAGCGAGATGAATACCTAGCCAAAGGACATGGAGATAGAGAGTTTCTGTTTCTTGATGCTGAAGGGAATATTGTGGATAGCGTTCGCCTCAAAAAAGACGGGCCTGATGCCATTGCTGGGGTCCAGGTTGCTGGGTTCGTAGATGGGCATTTGAGCATCCTTGAAGGGGTGAAGGGGTTGCTGGTTTTGGGGGATGAAGGGAAATTGGACAAACGGCACGAAATTTCAGGTAATTATTATTACCTGAACGGATACAAGGGGAGACCATTTTTCAAGTTGCAAGAGGAGCTGGCCTATTATAGACCGGAAAGAGGTGATTTACCTGGGGAAGGCCTTGGGGAGATCATGAAGTCAGTTTATGAAAAGCCTATTCTTGAAGTGCTCAATCCCAGAACTGGTGATTTTCGGAGTACAATGGCTTTTCCATCGACCAGTAAATTTAAAGACGGAGAATACCATGGTTGGCCGTTCCCTACGGTAATAAAGCAAGGTGATGTTTGGTTATTGTATTTTGCCAGGGAATACCAATTTTACATTTACCGTGAAAAAGAAGGGGATTTGAAACTCCAGCAGACGGTGAAGATGAAAGTTCCTGATGCCATTAGTGCTGAAGGTGTGCCTTTTGACAAGGCTGATCAGTTTGAAAAGTCAATCGGTTTATCAGGAGTGGAGGGCTGAGTGAGGTGCTCTTTTATGGAGATAAAATCTTGGCAGTTTATTCGAAAGGAATGGGGGAAGAAGAAAAGTCACGGTATGATTTTGAAACCCTTGAAGGACGAATGGAAGCTTATAGGGCCACTGAACGGTTTGTTCAGGTGTTTGATTTGAAAGGCAATGTGCTGGCAGATATTCAATGTCCTAAGGGGATGCTTTTAGGGGATGTTGTTAATGGTAATGGTCAATGGGTGATGACAAAAGATCAAGCGTTTTTTGGGCAAGAACAGGATTGGCAAACCATCTATATGTTGGAACTGGTGAGTAAGTAAGGAGAAAGTCAAGGTTGTGTTAGTGGATCAAGCCATATTTCAGGGCATAGCATCCCTAAAAGGAGGGTTTTTCAACTACGGACTGGATGCATTCATGAGTACGGATTTGCCACTTTTTAAGCATCCTATCGGTACTTATCAGCGTTCAGAAAATTTCATGCCGATAAAACGATGGACTTCCTCCACAAGGGCAAACGCCTTTAAAAAAATATTCCAATTTGCATTTATATCTGCCGTTCCTACGGAACTTACCCTTTTGTGTGTTATCATTTTTGGTGCAGGTGGTCACCTGCACCTTCTATATGACCCTCCGCCAAGGGCGGATTAGGTAGGATGCTCAGTTACTAGCGCATATTCAGGGTTTAACCTCAACCAAGCCAACCACTATACCTGAGCAGATAGCTGCGACGGCTT
>JGI2924J29684_1078522_pt1 | contig 61649 bp, 49 predicted proteins | sample BenlonsequencITS_FD_29684 | JGI IMG/M metagenome (IMG submission 29684) | reverse complement strand
GGGAGGTTAAAATCAATGCCAATGAACTTTGAAACAGTAGAAGTAACAACCGACCTTCTGATCATCGGAGGCGGAATGGGATCCTGTGGTGCTGCAGTAGAAGCAGCATACTGGGGCAAAAAACATGGAATTAAAGTAACCTTAGTTGATAAAGCATCAATGCCACGTTCCGGTGCAGTCGGAATGGGATTGTCCGCTATTAACTTATATGTTGGTCTTGCTGAAGGTAAAAACACAGTTGAAGATTATGTTAGATACGTTAAAGGCGACTTGATGGGTATTGCTCGTGATGACTTAGTCGCTAACATTGCCCGCCACGTTGACAGCTCCGTTCACCTCTTTGAAAAATGGGGTCTCCCATTATGGAAAGACGAAAATGGCGGATATGTTCACGAAGGTAAATGGCAATTAATGATCAGCGGTGAATCCTATAAGGTTATCGTTGCTGAAGCCGCTAAAAATGCTTTAGGCGAAGAAAACATTTATGAGAGAGTTTTCATCACCGAACCACTTATGAAAGATGGCAAATGCGTTGGAGCTGTCGGATTCAGTGTTCGTGAGAACAAAATCTATGTCTTCAAAGCAAAAGCTACTTTGTGCGCAATGGGTGGAACCGTTGGTGTCTTCAAACCAAAATCCACTGGTGAAGGTGCTGGACGTTCATGGTATCCTCCATTCTCCACAGGTTCATCTGCTTACTTCACAATGAAGGCCGGCTGCGAAATGACCTGTCAAGAAGTACGTTTCGTGCCTATCCGCTTTAAAGATGCTTATGGTCCAGTTGGCGCTTGGTTCTTACTTTTCAAATCCCGCGCTACCAATGCATTGGGCGAAAACTACATGGAAACCCGTGCAGCAGAGTTAGAAAACTGGGGCGTATTTGGTAAAATTAAGCCAATTCCTGCTAACCTCCGTAACCATCTCGGATTATTAGATATCCAAGAAGGTAAAGGACCTCTCTTCATGCGTACTGAGGAAGCTATTGCTAACTTAGCTAGACAATATGAAGGTGACGAGAAAGCCTTCAAGAAGAAAATGAAAACTTTAGAGAATGAAGCTTGGGAAGACTTCCTCGATATGACTATTGCTCAAGCTTTACTATGGGCTGCAACTAACGTTGAGCCAGAAGTAAGATCTTCCGAAATCGCTGCAACAGAGCCTTACTTCATCAGCTCCCACTCCGGAGCATCAGGCGCTTGGGTATCTGGTCCAGAAGATCTCTCTGCTGGAACCGACTATTTCTGGGGTTATGCTAACATGACCACAGTTCCTGCACTCTTTGCTGCTGGTGACGCTACAGGAGCTTGCGCTCACAAGTTCTCATCAGGTACACACGCTGAAGGACGTATTGCAGCTAAAGCAGCTTGCAAATATATCTTAGACAACAATACCTTGATTGAGGCAGATGCTCAAGTTATTGAAGATATTAAAGCAACAATCGTAAAACCACTTGAAATCTATGAGCAACACAAAGATTTCAGTACCGATCCTAGTGTAAACCCGAATTATATTCTTCCAAAGCAATTCATGTATCGTCTACAAAAAATGATGGATGAGTACGTTGGTGGAGCAAACGTGTTCTTCAATATGAACCAAGCTTCCTTAACCAGAGCAGCAGAACTGATGGAGTTCCTCAAAGAAGACTCCGAAAAATTAGCTGCAGCTGATCTGTATGAACTGTTGAGAGTTTGGGAAAACAAACACAGATTATGGCAAGCTGAGTCTCACCTCAAAGCTGTAACCTTCCGTGAAGAAACACGTTGGCCTGGATACTATATCAGAACAGACAAACCTGCCATTGATGAAGAGAACTGGCGCTGCTTCGTTAACATGAAGTGGGATCCAAATACTAATGAATGGTCAGTATTCAAAAAGCCTGTTCTTGATATGTTTGGCGTATCCTTTTAATCCAACCATGTAAGGTCAAGTAGACTAAGTAAAAATAATAGTCTATTTGAAGGCTGATTTCAAGAGGGGATGGTGCAAATTTTCGTGATCTCTCGGAATTTTGTATCCATTCCCTATTTCTTTAACACAAATATCTAAATTCTTCCTTTAAGATTTTGTGGTAATCAGTTATTATTTAATTGTATGTGTGAAATAATATAATAATTTAAAGGAGGAAACAAACATGGATCAAATTGAGGAATTAATGCAAAAGAGTATTGAACTAGGTAAAGCGATTGCCCAATCTGATATCTATAAAGATTTCAAAAAGGCTGAATATGATCTTTTTCAAGATGCGGAAGCTCGAAAGTTAGTAGAAGATCTTCAAAAAATCAAAAATGAACATCGCGGCAAATTAATGGCCGGCATTGAAGTAACCAAAGAAGAAGAAGAAAAACTCCAAGAATTAGAGAAAACATGCATTAAAAATCGCCAAGTTTTAGCTAGTAATCAGGCTAACACAAACTTCCAAGAGTTTATGGAGCAGATATCTGGAAATATCAAAAATGGGATAAAAAGTATCGATAAATAATGACAATTGACAATTTTAATCTCTAGATTAACTTGTCACTGGCTTTCTTCTTCGACGTCCGTAAATGGAAGTAATGTACATGAATATAACACCTAATCAGTGAAAATATATACCATTATCTTGATAAAATGGCAATACATATGCGCCTTGATAATCTTCAATTGCGTATTGTGTATTGCCATTTTAGATTACACCGATTTCCTTTCAAATCTGCTGTCACAGCAATAGGATATATCGATTGCGGTAATATTGACTTGATATACTATCAATGCTAATCTACAAATAATAGGAAGTTAAACGTTCTCATGGAATAGCTTGTGCAATTTATAACGTTTGACTAACCTCATCCAGTCTAGGTGAAAAATAGGTAGTAGGTGTAAATATATAGAGAGTTTGATGATTGGAGGTGAAATAGAGGGTATTTCTAAGACTTATATCTCAATGAATTAGCCTTGATTTTAGTTTAAAAATTGCGGAAGACACTAATTTGTTGAAATTTTTAAACTGTCTGTAGGTTATAGTGAAAAAAATCTCTTTCAACTGTCTCTAAATTCTGCCGCTTAGCTGTAATACATCGTACTCTTAAGTTTTCACCATTAATAATCCTGAGTTTGACGGATTCGATAAACCCTTTCAAGAGGAGGGAGGGTATTTTTTATAGCTATAAATCTCGTTGTTATAGTAAATGTTAATCTGGAAAATAGAAATGGTCTATGGCCAAAAAGTTTGGGTATTGTCAGCTTAAACTAACGTGAAAGGTGGAATTCCTTTGTACTTAACAAGATTTAAGTATATTCCTTTGATTGGAACCTTAATGAATTATAAAAAGGAATACTTTAGTAAAGACTTAATTGCCGCATTAACTGTCGCAGTTGTAGTCATTCCCCAGTCAATGGCATATGCATTAATAGCTGGTGTTAATCCAGTTTATGGTTTGTATACTGCTATTGTATCGACTATCATTGCCTCGGCATTTGGTAGTTCAAATCACGCAATTGCTGGGCCAACAAATGCTATTGCACTACTCGTAGCAAGCAGTCTAGGTAAGTATATGGGCCAAGAGAATGTTTATCAGATGCTCTTTTTAATGACGTTTATGGTTGGTGTGTTACAGATTCTATTTGGAGTTATAAAACTTGGAAAAGTTATTAACTTTGTGTCTCATTCTGTAGTCATAGGTTTTACAGCCGGGGCAGGGGTATTAATTGGGTTAGGGCAACTCAGTACTCTGCTGAGTATTTCTATTAAAGATTCTGCTCATATGTCAACGATGCAGAAGTTCTATTATGTTATGACTCATTTAAGTCAGACTAATATGTATGCACTTGGACTTGGGGCAATGACTATGGCTATAATTATAGTTTGTAAAAAAATTAATAAGAAGATCCCCGGAGCTTTGATAGGAATCATTATTCCAATTATCTTTATTGTTATGTTTTCCCTGGATCAAAAGGGTGTAAAGCTAACAGGATTTATACCATCCTCCCTTCCGCCTTTTAAAATGATTCAATTTGACCTTAACGTTATGCAGAATCTTTTTGGTGGGGCAGTAGCAATTGCTATCATTGGCTTAGTTGAGGCTATAGCAATTTCAAAGTCAATCGCCACAACCTCAAGGCAGAAAATAGATGCTAACCAAGAGTTTATTGGCCAAGGGCTGGCTAATGCCGGAGCTGCATTCTTTCAATGCTTTGCCGGGTCGGGATCCTTTACTCGTTCAGCAATCAATTATCAAAGTGGTGCAGTCACCAGATTTGCCGGAATAATGTCAGGTATCGTAGTTGCCTTAGTCTTATTGTTTTTTGCGCCCTATGCACAATATATTCCAAATCCATGTCTTGCTGGTGTAATTCTGGTTATTGCTTATAACATGGTAGATAAAAAGGAAATCATGCATATTGTGAAGGCTGGAAAGTTTAAATCGGATTCTATTGCCATGTTTACCACAGCTATTGCGACAATTGTAATGCCTCATTTAGATGTGGCAATCTACACAGGAATTGCAATATCTATTGCCCTATATCTTAAAGATACTAATAAGGCACCTTTAAAGATACTTCTACCTTCACAAGAAAAGAATGGGCATGTTATTGAAAAAGAAGTTAAATCCCTTAAAGAAAAAGTTGACATTCTAATCATTCAGTTAGAAGGAAATCTTTTCTTCGGTTCAGCGGAAGATTTACAAACAAAGTTAGATGATCTAACGGATAAATCAAAAGTATTTATTCTAAGAATGAAATATGTTGCAACGATTGATTTAACTGCTTTAGGCGCTTTGAAGGTTTTTATAAGAACTGTTAAAGAATCTGGCGGAATCGTTATCTTCAGTGGAGTAAAATCTGAGTTCAACTCTCTATTGATTAATTCACATGTAACTTCGGATATTGGAGAAGATAACATCTTCATGTCTGAGAATGAAATTTTTGCCTCATCTACAAATGCATTAGAAAGAGCAAAATCAGTTTTAGGTTGTGAGATCATTGACGGTAAGGACAAATCTGCTGCCTGTAACTTATTAGAATCTGAAATTAATACAAATGTAGATAGCGGTATCAAAAATCGAAACACTGCAGCCTTTTAATTGAGATTAGAAAATTATGAAGGAGGTATTAATTTGCACGAGTCAACGTTTAATGTTCTTCTTTATTCCGACGGATCCCAGCAGGCTTTTTCAGCCGCAGTTTATGCAGCCAATTTGCTAAAAAGCATGCCAAATATGCATTTAACCATTGTCCAGGTTCAGGAGAGCGAAGAAGGTTCAATGGGGACAGAGTATAGTTGGATCGATACCTGGCCCGTTAGTCCTACGTCGGAGTGGATGAAACGTGTCATTGAGTCAGATAATAACGTAAGAAGTTTGTATAATCATATTCTTAATAGAACTAATGAAATTTTCACTGAAAGAGGAAAAAATGTCAGTCATCATGTGATCTATTGTAATCCTAGCATATCTGACACAGTAGATGCGCTTCTTGAGTATGCGGAAAAGAAAAAGTTCAAGTTGATTATCATGGGTACTCGTGGTCTAACCACGCTAAAAGGCTTGATTTTTGGTTGTTTAGCTCACAACGTTCTAAATAGATCACCCATCCCTGTTTTGTTAATTAAGAAGTTGCCCCAAGACTTCATTGATAATTATTGCTCAGATGATAACAGCAATGTTTTGAAAGTTAATCATCTATAGTCTCGGTTCTCTCAGTTGATCTCCAACCTTTTTGTGAAAAATACAATCAGCCCCGTAGAGAATCGTCTCTTCGGGGCTGATTCGGTTTAGATCATTTCACGAGAACTCATTTTGGTGTATATTACTATCATAATTAGAAAGGCGGGATCAGGTTGACTGATTCAACTCTTAACAGAGCTTTGTCTTTGACGGATCAGGCGAACGGGAAGTCGAGAGAGATGATTTCTCCAATCTGGTTACTATTTAATCCTAAGCATCCTGCTGTGAAACATTATATTTGGACGCCTGTATTGGCGGAAATTCAAGACCAGGTATATAGGGAATTGCGTAATAGGATAGATTCTTCTAAAATTTATACGCGGTTTGCTGTTTCCGACAGTAGGATAGTTCCGAACACATTGAATTGGTGGGATACTAAAGTGGCCGCAGAGATAGCCAATTTTCGAGAGTTTGCTTCATTGCACAAGCCGAAAATCTTAATATCTTTTGGTGCCTTTCCCTTTGAATTTTTAAGACGAGTCTATGGAATGAAACCTGAGAAAGGCCCAAAGTCTTGGGGAACATCAAATTTAGGGGACGAATTTATAAAATCAATTGAGCACTTCGATCTCAATAAAACAAATATTTTTCCTTTACTTCGCAGAATTGTCGAAAGTGATAAGTATATTGATGATCATGATTATAACGATAAATATTTTAAATACGTTGGGACAAATATTGCCAGGAGAATTATCGAGCATAAGGATCAACTAAATATTTGGATGGATTAAAAAGCGAGATTACTGAGTTGTATAATAGTTATAATAAGAGAATCTAATTAGGCTTCATAGAGATTAACCTCCCTATGAAGCTTTTTGTAGTTTGTTTTTTATCAAAAAGGACAACAATTAAAAATTAAAGAATTTGATTAAGAAGAATTGAGTTTGATCAACAGGCCAACCTTATCATTGGAGTAAGAAAGTAATTTGCCAGCTTTTACATCTCTAAGTAGGTTAACTAGTAATTTACTGGTGTTATGTTGCCCGAAAACATGTCAAATGAACATACATTTACTATCAGATAACAAACCTATTAATTCCTCTATCAGGTATATTAATTATGAGCATATTGTTTTGCTCTAGACACATTTCTTTCATAATGTTAATCTCTAATTGTGATGAATCACACATGATAGATAAAGAGAGGGGGTAATCAAAATAATTAGCTAGGGTCGTACTGGTTCTAGAAATAGATAGATATATATAAAGCTGCCTGATGGCCGCTAAGAAATTTAATCGAGTTAATTAAATGCTTAAAGTCATAAACATGAGGATTTTGAGTTAGTGAACTAAACTCTATTAATCATAGGTTACCAGCCAAAGTTCTTATGTGAATGGCAGTACAAGCAAAGAAAGGTGGAAGTAATTTTGTCCTGCTTGACTCCAAGAGAAACTTTTTCTAAGGGTGAGAGTATGAAGAGAGAACTAGGAGAAAGAACTTATCCGATATGGCTATTAATAAACCCCAAATACCCAGCAGTTCGCCATGATATTTGGAGACCTATATTAGATGAGATCCAAGACAGAGTATTTAGAGAATTGTATACTAGAATAGACACTTCTAATATTTATATTCGTAGTGCTGTAAATGACGGAGGTATCGTTCCAAATACTTTAAACTGGTGGGGTAAGGAGGTAGCAAAAGAAATAGAGTATTACAGAGAGATCGTAAATGAACACAAGCCCAAGATGCTCATTTCTTTTGGCGCATTTCCCTTTGAATTTGCGAGGCGTGTCTTTGAGGTAAAACCAGAAAAAGGACCGAAAGCCTGGAGTTCTTCCATTCTTAAAGATGAATTTGAAAATGCTATGGAAAATTTTGATATTAACCAAACTAACAGGATACCACTGCTCAGGCGTGTGATTCCCACAGATAAATTCATCGAAAACCACAATTTTCTTTCGCGGACAGACCGGGAGACTTATTTTCAGCATGTTGGCGCAAAAATTGCGGAAATAATAATCGAAAATAAAGAACATCTAGATATCTGGATTAAGTAAAACTAACAACAAGGTGAACAAGCGGATTTCCTATTTGTCACTTTCCGTTAAGCGAAGGAAGTGTTTTTGTTGAATAAGATACTAGTCATTGATGATGAAGAGCATCTGTGTTGGGCTCTCGAAAAAGGCCTCCGACAGGAAGGGTATCAGGTGATAACTGCCACACGGGGGAAAGAAGGCCTGGAACTAATTCAGAAAGAAACACCTTCCTTAGTTCTGCTTGATCTCAAAATGCCTGAAATGGATGGCTTAGAAGTGTTGGTCAAAGCCAGAGAACTCTTCCCAAAGCTTCTGGTAATTATGATTACTGCTCATGGATCAATTGATACTGCCATTGAAGCTATGAAGCTTGGGGCAATTGATTATATTTCCAAGCCATTTGACCTTAATGAGCTCAAGATAGTTGTGAGGCAGGCCTTAATGGTAAGCCGTTTACGGGAAGAAGTTGTTTTTTTGCGCTCTGAACTGAATAAAAAACATGGCCGAATTTTAGGCAACAGCCCGGCAATACAAGAAGTAAATAACCTTATTGAGAGGGTTGCCGATAGCAATGCAACTGTAATGATTACCGGAGAAAGTGGTACAGGAAAAGAAGTTACGGCACTTTCAATTCACAATCTAAGCTATCGCCGAGAAAAGTCCTATGTTCCTATCAACTGCGCAGCACTCCCCGAAACGCTACTAGAAAGTGAATTGTTTGGCCATGAAAAGGGAGCATTCACGGGTGCTGTGAGTAGAAAGCTAGGTCGCTTTGAATTAGCTGATAAGGGAACAATATTTTTGGATGAGGTTACTGAAATGCCTCTGTCAATGCAAGTTAAACTCCTTAGAGTACTTCAGGAAAGACAGTTTGAAAGGGTAGGAGGAACCGAAAGCATCAAGGTTGATGTAAGGGTTATAGCTGCAACAAACCGGGATCCGATGGACTGCATTAAACGAGGAACTTTCAGGGAAGATCTGTACTACCGTTTAAATGTACTACCGATTCACATTCCCCCCTTAAGGGAAAGATCGGAAGATATATCACTATTGACCATGCACTTTATGCAAAAATTTAATCCCTCTCAAGAACAAATGATCTCTCCTGAGGCTTTAACATTATTAATGAACTATGAATGGCCCGGGAACATTCGAGAGTTGCAAAATGTAATCGAAAGGTCTGTCATCCTCTCTCAAGGGCAGGAGATTAAGGTGCAACATCTACCGAAAGAAATACAAAAAGTTGAAAACAAAAAAAGCGATGCAGATCAAGGTTTGATTCTTAATTTTCCTGACAAGGGGATTTCATTCGATGAAGTAGAAAGAGAATTGATTCTTAAGGCTCTTGAGAAAAGCAGAGGTAATCAGACTAAGGCAGCACAGCTACTTGGACTTACACGATCAGCACTCCTTTATAGGGCTCAAAAGTACCAAGTAAAATTATAGTGGAAAATCTACAATGGTTCTATGTAGATAGGGAGGGAACTATGAGAGAGACTTCAAAGTGCAGCCAATGTATTAATAAAGAGTTATGCCATATTCGCTCAAGTCTTAATAGGATTATTAATGATGTAATCAAGACTTCAGAAGCAGAAGTACACCAATTATCACCTAAAGAGATAGACTTTATAATATATACAGATATTTCGATAATACCAACACGCTGTGAGAGTTTTAAATGCCGTCCGGAGTCGTCTGGAATTAGAGAGGGTTTATCTGCATTTAGATTACCATTGGCAACGCCTGCAATATGATTAAACTGCTATTATTAACTCGATACTCTAGGCGCCCTGTTGATTATCAGGGGGCGATTAAATATTTGAAATAGCCCTCGAAAGATTAGATGATCTTTTCGAGGGCTATTTCAAATAATGTTTTAGTATGCTTGGACAGATCGGTTCTCCGAGGTATAGCTGACACTTCTAACAAAAGAGTTTGCATGCTCTATAGCTTTCTCAGATGAGGCAAAAACTTCATCTTCTTCCATATAGATATTTTCTTTACCGACGTGATCAACAATGTCCATTTTTCTCAGCATGCCTAAGATGTTTGGTGTAACTCCAGAAAGAATAACCTTTTTTTCTTCCTTTAAAGCTCGGTCAATATAAGTTTCAATAACTTCCATTGCCGTAATATCGATGATTGAAACGCCTTTGAAACGTAAGAGATAAACTTTGGAGTTTGGGAATGAGTCGCTTAACTTCTTGTCAAGATCCGCTGAGGATCCGAAATATAGGTTTCCCTCTAGTTGATGAATTGCAACGGCGGTGTCATTCTTACGGGCTAATTGTTCAATAAATTGCCCGTTATTTGCGCTGACCGTTTCTAAAGTTCTGACGGTAGCTACGGCAGAATCCTTTAGGTATAGAATTACTGAGACAGCAACTCCGGCATAAATTGCTTGCTCTAAATGAGGGGCAAAAATGGTCGTCAACATGGTCACCAGTAGGACGATGGCATCATTACGATTAGTTGTTGTAACCTTTACTAAAGCTCGTTTATCAATCATTGAGTAGGCAACTACCATGATAACCCCAGCTAAACTTGCATTTGGAATATATCTCGCGTAGGGAGCAAAGAAAAATAAGACAATGAGGATTATCAAACCTACCAGCACACCTGTTAACCGGGTTTTTCCTCCATTTTGATGGGTTATAGCAGAACGTGTAAAGGAACCGGAGCCTGCTATACTGCTGAAAAATGATCCTACTAAATTAGCTATTCCTTGGCCAATAAACTCCTGATTGGGATCTATTTTTTGTTGGGTTTTAGTTGCAATTGACTTGGAAATTGATACTGCTTCAACTAAACCAATAATGGCAATGACGGCTGCTCCGGTACCTAAATCGCCAATAGCAGAGAGATTGAAGTTGGGCATGCTTAGCGGTGGTATAGCTTGAGGAATTTGTCCGACAACTTTTACTCCTAATTCCTCTAACCCTAAGATCATCACGAGAACTACTGAAAAGATAACACTTAACAAAGCACCGGGGATATTCTTATTAATTATTTTACTGATTATAATTATTGTTATAGTAAAAAGGCCAACTCCTAAAGCATAATAATTAATTTTATCAATACTCTGTAAACAAGCAACTACTTTTCCAATACTTGAAAGGTGTGGATCAGGCAGACTAACTCCCATTATGTTATTTAGCTGACCCATAGCAATAATAACACCTGCTCCGGCGGTAAAGCCTACGATTACAGCATGAGAAACATAGTTGACTAAAGAACCCAGTTTTAGTACCCCCATGGTAAATTGTATAGCTCCCACTAAAAAGGTTAGGAGAAATAAGTTTGCAAAAAAGTTATTGCTTCCTGCAAAGGGTATCATATAGGATGCTATCAAGAGACAGATAGCATTAGTTGGCCCGGTGGCCAACTGATTAGAACTTCCAAACGAAGAAGCAATAATTGTTAGCACAATACCAGAGTATAAACCGTAGGCTGGGTGAACACCGGCGATCATTGCATAAGCCATAGTTTGAGGTAAGGCAACTACTGCAACAGTTAATGCAGCGATTAGATCAAATCTGAAATTCTTTTTATCATAATTGATTAAGGTATCAATAAGTGGAATAAACTTTAAAATGTTCATGGTTATTGCCTCCAAACAGTAATTTTTCACTACTAATCATGTAATAACTTAAATGAGGTTTGTGAAACATAGTACGTATTTAGCTGAACTTATTTATTAGCATATGGTTTAGTAGATGACGCAGAGGAGGAAATCAACTTTAGAATATTCCTCGGCTGTGAAGGATCTACTATTCGGAGAATATACAAAGATTTCTTAATGGTTATGCGCTTCCGGCGTTCTCTGCTTGAGGAATGTCACCGGAAGCATGATAACTTGGGTCTAAACTCCCGTGGATTCAACTATTATTTTTCGCTGATTGGCCAAAGCCAGTCTCCAAAGAAAACTAAATAGTCCCAACAGAATTTTAAGGTGCTCATTTTAATCATCCTTTCTCTTATAAATAGTAGTTTAGCATAACGGTTAATTGAGTTGCGGAGGTAAATTAGGATGCATACGTTAAGAGAATTAATAAATTAGTTAGAGATATTAGAGCACGTAATTAAATCCATATTTCCAGATGATCTTTGTTTTCGATAATTCTTTCAGCAATCTTCGTTGCAACATCATAATAGTAACTATCTTGGTCTAGCCAATCTTTGGTATTGGTTTTAGAAATTCTTCGCACTAAAGGAATACAGTTTGGTCGATTTATATCAAAGTTGGCAATTGCCTGCTCAAATTCGTTGCTTAAATTTCCTGTATTCCAATACTTAGTTTGACCTTGGGAGCCTTGATCGAAGGCTCGCTTGATATACTCATTGGTAATGGCACCAAAAGTAATTAGAAGCTTAGGTTGGTACCTATAGACACTCTCTTTGAGTATTAGAATCTTTTTAGTTAACTCCTCCTCCATTGAAGTGTTACATATTTTTCCTATATCACTGAAAGCGCTCAGAATAAATATATTTCTACTGTTAATCCTTGCTCTGAGTTTACGATAGACTTTATCCTGAATCTCATACATTACTGGATTCCATATATTACTAATGTCATCAGGGTATTTCGGATTTGCGATGAGCCAGATTGGAAAAGATTTATCTCCTGCTTCAATTTTCATCTGCTCAATAGGCGAATGATTATTGAGTAATAAGCTGGACAAAGGAATTTCCTCCTTTAAAATTAATCCTATCAAGAATATTGATTGTGAAGATACAGTGGGGATGTAGACGGTAATAATCTTATAATGTTATTGTTTAAAAGTGATCAAGGACATGAAGGGGCTTTTAGAGATAAATGTTTCCTAATCTAACGTAGAATTGGTCTTGCTGTAACTTGTTCTTGAATTTTTTCGCTGTTTAGAGTGTGGAATTTCTTCATCACTTCCACAATTAATTTGCTTGTTTCAATCTCATTATGAATATTACAAGAATCAAATAATTCTTGGACCCAAACGGTGAATTGATTAGTAGTCATATAAATTACCTCCTATGTTTCTAGCTAGTTATTGCAATTAACATGCCAGCTATTTAGGGTGTTATTTGAGGAGATTTTGTATGTTTTCAGCCACTGTAATCTGTTTTGAAGCAATAGTTAGAGCTTTAGTAGACTCACAGATCTTGTGATATGCTTAAAGAGGGTCTTTCTCAGGAGTGTTTGTTTTCAAGCACCATTAAAGGATCTGTCTGAATTCGTGCTATGGAGGTGGTTTGCTTGTTTAGAATTCTCAAGAACAAATCTTTCGCTTCGCAAATAATGTTTGTTGTTTCGGCAATTCTACTTATTCCTATCTTGGTAATGATGTATGACATCTTTTTTTCTGGAGCAAAGGATGAAATGCTCTTAACCACTAAAGAAGAGCGATTGGGAACCATGGTCAATGCTACTGTCCAAGGCTTGACAAAGGGTTTGGAGGGTTACAGTCTGGAATACAGATCTCCACTCTCTAAAACTGATATCAAAACAATTGCTAATGCCTTTGATTCAATAGCCAAGCCATTAGCTGATGGTAACCCCGGGGTGCGCTTGGGTTTATACATTCCTGAAACAAATGATCTTTTTGTCTATGGTTTTCTACATCAATACAGACCCCAAACCCCTGAGGAAATAAAAGCTCGCGAGTATCGCATTTTAAACGAGGCTTCTTCAGGCCTTATAGCAGTTAAAGCAACTAAAGAACCTCTTGCTCGTATTGCAGGTTCATTAGGAGATCAAGCATTTGAATACTTGGTGCCAGTGATAAAGGACGGAAAACTGATTGCCATTGCCTGGGCAGATGAACAGGTTCATCCGGTCTTTGCGCAAAGCAGGCAGTTTAGCCTCATTACCCGATACATGACCTTATTTGGTTTGATACTTGGTCTGGGGACAGCCCTTTATGTTATTCATAACTTAGCTTCTGAAGTGCAGATAATTAAGAATGGAATATTAAGCATGCAGGAAGATAGTGATAAAAGGCTTCCTACGCTGCCGGGAGAAATCGGAGAAGTTGTTCAAGCTATCAACAATATGGCAGACAACTTAAAGGAAAAGAAAAGGCTGGAAGAAGAATTAATGCGCTCCGAAAGACTTGTGGCTTTAGGAAGACTGGTCACAGGAGTTGCGCATGAATTAAGGAATCCTTTGGCGATTGTTAAATCAACCGTTCAAGTTATGGAGGGCGAGTTTAAAACCCAAGAAGGACTATCGGAATATACAAAAGTAATTTGTGAACAAGTGGATCGCGGAAATCTTGTTATTAAGGAGTTGTTAGATTTTGGTCGACCAAGTAGACCAATCGTTAGTCCGACTGAGTTAAATAGTTTATTGTCATCCGTTCTAACATTTACCTATCCCATGCTAAGGCAAAATAAGATTCAATTAGAGAAGCGGTTTGAACCCAATCTACCTTTGGTGAATATCGATATGGATCGAATGAAACAAGTTTTTGTAAATTTAATTATTAACTCTGTACAGGCAATGCACAATGGAGGGAAGCTTATCATTCAATCACAGGCTAAAGCAGAAACCATTGAAGTTCAGATCACTGATACCGGTACAGGAATTGAAGCAAGTGATCTCTCGCGTGTCTTCGATCCGTTTTATACAACCAGAGACGATGGTGCCGGTTTAGGATTGTCGATTAGCTATCAAATTATCCATATGCACTTAGGCAATATATGGGTCGCTGAAACCTCTCCCAGAGGGACTACAATAATTGTGAGTATACCTAGATCGAACTCACTTCCAATAAAACAGTAAAGCCAAGACTCGATTCAAAAAACTTCATTTTCAAGTTAAAAACTCCGAGGAGAAAGATTTTTCTCTTCGGAGTTTTTTTATAATTAATAGGTCTTATTAAGAAAGATTTGGATGAAGATCCTTATAGCCCTTATTGATTAAAAGTGAATTGCATTTTGGTAGCCATAGTCATCTATAAGTCTATTTTAGTCGAAATTAAGAAACAAAGGATTAATAACCTTAATTAGGGTAGATGATTACTAAGCAAATAACAGGGAAAGTTATGTAACAGCAATAGACAATACTGATTAAGAGCATTTTGATTTGCTATAGACGTAATTCTATCACGATGGTAATCTTATCTTGTGAGTATAGTCACATACATAGTTGAAGGGAGGCTGATACAACTCACAAGACTTATAGAAAAATCGATCCGTAATAGATAGGAAATAATCGACTATAAAAGATTGGAGGGGGATCTATCAAAGAACCAGATAGTCAAAAACCAATAGCTTTAGTCAAGTCAATAAAAAAAGCAGCCTCTGAAAGGCCGCTAAGAAATTTAATCGTAATAGTATTATAACACAAAAATCGGATATGTGTATGTATGTTTAATGTTTTTGTAGGTGATTATTATCGCTCCCAGTTAAAAATAAGCACCTGATAAATAGGAAGAGGGGTGTAATAAATGAACAGTAATAGTGTAAAAAGAATTTTCTTTATTGGATTAGGAATATGTTTATTTTTAATATTTTTTTATGCTCCACAATTCGGACCTGCGGTGGATCCATCAGGAAAGTCATTTGAATTGAGTCAACAAGGGAAAGCAGCCATAGGTTTGTTCTTTTTAGCAAGTATATGGTGGGTTTTTGAAGTAACCCCTATTGGTGTTACAAGTCTAATGATTGGCGTGGTGCAAGCCTTATTTCTAATCCGTCCGGCTAAAGAAGCTTTTAGAGATTTCATGGATCCTACAGTAATGTTTATTCTAGGATCATTACTAATAGGGTTAGCATTTACAAAATCAGGAATTACCAAACGGATTGCCTACAAAATGCTGGTTGTTGTGGGTGAGGATACTAGAAAGATTTTACTAGGTGTATTTATTGTCACTGCTCTATTAACCCACATCATGGCTCATACGGCGGTAGCAGCTACTATGTTCCCTATATTAGTTACAATTTTGGCCTTATATAATGGTGATAACTCCGAAGGAAAACCTACAAAGTTTGGCAAGGCTTTGTTCATAGGTATGGCTTACACCGCTGGTGCAGGAAGTATCTGTACTCTCCTGGGTGGCGCTCGTAACCCCGCAGCTGTTGGTTTTTTCACAGAGTTTACCGGTAAACAAATATCATTCGTTGACTTTTCAATCCATTTGGCTCCTTTTGGTTGGGCTAGTGTTTTCCTTATCTGGGCTTTATTAATGGTCATTTATAAACCTGAAAAAGCAAAAATTCCTGGTCTTCGAGATAAAGCTAAATCAGAATATGCAAAACTTGGTCCCGTCAACAGCAAGGAGATATTTGTAAGTGTTGTTGTAGCTTTTGCTCTGGCTATGCTTGTATTACAGGCCATTATCCCAGCTTTGAAGACGATGGATCGTTCAGTGCCTTTGCTACTAGCTGGTGTGTTATTCTTCCTCTCAAAAGTACTGACTGTAGAAGATTTAGAAAAGAAAATCCCTTGGAATATCGTTCTCCTCTTTTCAGGAGCTATGAGTATTGGTTTCTGCTTATGGCAAACAGGTGCGGCCCAGTGGATTGCAATTAAGTGGTTGTCAATGATAGCAGGCGCACATTGGTTGGTTTTCTTGCTGGCAGTATGTTTCCTTGTGCTAATTATGACAAACTTCATTATGAACGTTGCAGCCATTGCCATCACCCTGCCTGTAGCACTTGTTATGGCTCAGTATTTAGGCGTCAACCCCGAGCTGGTTATGTATGGTGCAGTTGCAATGGCCGGTATGCCATTCTTACTGTTGATTGGCGCAGCTCCTAATGCTATGGCTTATGAATCGAAGCAGTTTACGACAGGTGAGTTCTTTGTTAGTGGTATCCCGGCAAGTGCTGTAATTATGGGTGTTTTGGTAATTATGACTTTCACCTATTGGCCACTTGTTGGAATGCCGGCACTAGTAAGATAACATTCCCATAGTATGTGATTTAAACTAATACGCTTGGATAAACAATCCAAGCGTATTAGTTGCACAAACACTTGTTTAGAATTGAGGAGATGTTTTTATGGAAGGTAACAGCCAGGTATTATTTGCTACAGCTGTATTCCTGATTTCATATGCAATTATTATTTCGGAAAAAATTCATCGTACGGCAGTGGCGTTAGCGGGTGGAATGCTGGTCATTATCGGTGGTGTAATTAGTCAAGAACAAGCAATTGAGGCTATTGACTTTAATACCATAGGACTACTAGTTGGAATGATGGTAATTGTGGGTATTGCAAGAAACTCGGGACTCTTCGAATATCTTGCGGTCTGGGCGGCTAAGAAAAGCAAAGGAGATCCAATTAAAATTATGATCTCTCTTACCGTAATCACCGCAATGCTTTCTGCACTTTTAGACAATGTCACCACAGTATTATTGATAGTCCCTATTACCTTTTCAATTGCCAAGGCTCTTGAGATTAATCCTATGCCAATACTTTTCTCTGAAATCATGGCCTCTAATATTGGAGGAACTGCCACTTTAATCGGAGATCCTCCTAATATCATGATTGGTTCTGCGACAGGGTTAGGTTTTATGGACTTTGTGATTAATGTTGGACCGGTTATCCTTATTATTATGCCGGTAACAATATTGATCTTAAAACTAATCTATCGTAAACAACTAATCACGCGTGAGGAATTAAAGGAAAATATCATGAGAATGGATCCAAGCAGTGAGATTAAGGATGTGAGGCTATTGAAAAAATCGCTCATAGTTATTGCCCTCACAATCCTTGGATTTTTCTTGCATCAATATCTCCACCTAGAGTCGGCTACCGTTGCCTTGTCGGGTGCAGCGTTGCTCTTATTAATCACGAATGAAGACCCTGAACACGCACTAATAGCTGTGGAATGGCCGGTTATCTTCTTTTTTGCTGGATTATTCATTTTAGTCGGGGCTTTGGAACACGTTGGAGTAATCGAGTGGATAGCAATGGAGTCGTTGAAGCTAACCGGTGGAGAAATGCTCCCTACCGGAATGTTGATACTGTGGCTTTCAGCTTTTGCTTCTTCCTTTGTAGATAATATCCCATTTGTGGCAACCATGATTCCCTTAATTGAAGATATGGGAAGATTGGGTGGCATGACAGACCTAAATCCACTATGGTGGGCATTATCTCTTGGTGCTTGCTTAGGTGGTAATGGCACAATTATTGGAGCCTCAGCTAATGTTGTGGTAGTAGGTATGGCCGAGAAACGAGGGTATAAATGGACCTTTGTAGGTTTTATGAAGGTTGCCTTCCCGCTAATGATTGTTTCGATTCTAATTTCAAGTATCTACTTATATTTCTTCTATCTAACTTAGTCCAAGAACGAGGAAGTTTAGAATTAAATTGGACATCCGGTTGAAAACGTCTGACGATAAAAAAATTGCTAGAAAGGACGGGATTCGTTGTCTGGCTTAGCACGAGATAAATATATGCCTTTGGTTGACAGGGATTCCGGAGATCGAACGTATCCAATTTGGCTATTAATTAATCCCAAATACCCTGCCGTTATCAATGGCATTTGGAGACATGTCTTAGATGAGATGCAAGATAAAGTCTATCGTGAGTTACAATCTAGAATTGATACTAAAAACATCTACATTAGGAGTGTTGTAGGAGATTGTGGGATAGTTCCTAACACATTAAACTGGTGGGGAAAAGAAGTAGCATCAGAAATAAAGATTTTGAGGGAGATTATCGAAGAATATGAACCCAAAATCCTAATTACTTTTGGTGGGTTCCCTTATGAATTTATTAGAAGAGTCTTTAGTGCGAAACCTGAAAAAGGACCAAAGTACTGGAGTGCCTTAAACTTAAAGAATGAATTTGAAAAAGCCATTGCCAATTTTGATCTAAGTCAAACTAATGTGGTGCCCTTACTTCGACGTGTCAATACAAGTGATAAGGATCAAGAAGCACAGAAGTATTTAGACAGTACTATCAAGGAACAATACTTCAGTCATGTAGGGAGAAAGCTATCAGAAACGATTATACAAAACAAGGATAGTCTCGAAATATGGATTAGGTAGGATTTGCACTTTAAGGTAAGGTTTAAAAGTACTGCCCTAAGAATGTACCTGCTTGTTTTAACTGATAGGGGTCGCCGCCATTCTCAAGAAACTGCTCATAATGATATACCCAATCGTCAATTTCTGGAATTGAATTTTTCCATGAACTATTACCCAAGACTTTATAGTACCAATACATCATTTGAGAATTAGCGAGCTTCGGTGAGTTGCAGTACTTTTTTTCATAATCAATCAGCATTTCTAAGGACTTATTAGCAGGGTTCATCGTTAAATAATCTCCTTTCTTAAGAAGAGCATTAGAATTATTGTGACCATATTTGGGGGATTTTTATCATCGCCACTATCGAATAAAATGATTATGAGTATTTTAGTTTGCTATATACTTGATTTTTATTCAATGTTAATCTAAAAATGTAGGAGTTTACTGTTGAGCCTTAACTAAATAAAGCAACTCCCAATAGAGAAAAAGCTGCCAGAAAAGGTCGCTAAGAATTTTAATCGTAAATTATAAATTATAAATGCAAAAGTATCGTCATGAGATTACTCCACTTCGAAGGAGGGTTTAAGAATGAGAAAGGAATCCCTTGATTATGGTGTAAGGTATACCCGAGGAAATTTTTTAAATGTGGTACCGGTGTATCCCCCTGGTAATGAACCTAATTTCAAATTTGAACTCTATAATAACCGAGTACGAGCCAAACTTCCGGTGGCTACCCTTACAACAAGTGTTGATACGGTTATTCGGGAAGGTATGATTAGACGTTCCTTTAATGCGAATTTAGAAATCAGACCTGACGTGCCATTCAGTCAAGAGGAATTAAACGATTTACCATCTGATATTGCCACCTTTATGGTTCGTGAGTTAGGGGGCAATCCTCAAGAAGAAGAGTTTATCATTAAAGTAACCTGTCAGTTCAGCGATTCTTCAAATGTCAAGAGAACTAATATTATTTCAGAATCATGGATAAGTGGAGGAATAGATTTTAACACTTATAATATTTTTTCTAACAATGCTCTAGTAATGTCATCAGGGTATTAGAATGAGTCGAACTAGGTTTAAAGTGCTTCTTTATTTAGATGAGACAGAATACTCTTGTGCTGCCGCAATATATTCAGCAATCCTGATGATGAATATGCCTAATATGCATTTGACCATCGTGAGGCTGAAAGAAAGCAACCAAAGTCTGCTGAATATTGATGAAAAATGCCAAAACATCTGGCCGACAACCTCAGATGTGCCGCAGAATGCCCTAAATGTGTTTTTAGCAAGATCAAAGGATGTTCAACAACAGGTGCTATATTCCAATCCCAATATTCCAGATGCAGTAACTGCGCTTCTCGCGTATGTTAATAAATGGTCAATTGATTTGATAGTAATGGGTGCAGGTGAGTTTAGTAAAATAAAAGAGGTTATATTTGGTAGTTTAGTGTATTCTCTACAAAATAGATCACCTATACCGGTGTTATTGGTAAAGGAACTATCTCAAGATTTTCTAGAGGGATACAACTTAACACCGACTCCGACGATTGTTCCAAAAAATCAGCCTGGAAATTAATATCTGTGAAGTGAAGTGTGCAATAACACTTCTTTTTTTGTCCAAAAAACGAAAGGAGATTCAAACCCAATTATAATTCAATCAGAATTATATCACAAAGTTTTCCGCTAAAGGGACGTCCAAAAGAGGGGAACATTAATCATTAGGAAACAATTTGGTAATCTGATTAAGATTTTATTAAATTATAAGGCTTTTCATATTGTTAAATTCAATTACTGTGGATTATCCTCATCATTTAAAAAAATGAGGTATGAAAAACCCGCCTAGCAAACAATAAGATGAGAGATTGGCAGAGAAACTATAGCAGAAGGTTCAGCAAATAGCTGATATCACAGGGTTTTAGCCTGATAAGACTAAATTTTGAATTTTTAAGCCGTTGGGATCGATATAGAAATCCTTAAATCTGAAGGATTCAGATTATGGCTTTTATTACTCTAAATTAGTACTAAAGTTGTAACCAGGTTCGTCTATTTTAGGTAAATAACTCTTATTAGAACCTTAAACTAATGAGAAGTTGAGTTAAGCATAGTTATAACTGATTATAGGGATATGAATACACTATAGACACATTTCTCAAGCAATGCTACTCTTTACTTGTGAAACAAAATTCAAAGGAAAGGAGTGTAAGAAATTAAATCAACTAGTTTTAAAGGTCAAATATATTGAAGAAGATCCGAAACTCTCTTGGATAGGTAGACTATAACAAGACTTTGTTAAACCCAAAAAGTTAGGATTACTGAATTACCTGGGAGATAGGAAATGCGGGTACTTTTTCAAGAAAAAAAGCAGCCTATAAAAGCCGCTAAAGAAATTGCTTATTAATTATTATATCATAAAAATCCCTGAAATTTGGCAGGGAAAAACTAAAATTCTAACTCCATTGAAAGTGAAGAACACTGAAGGAGGGAAATTAATGAAAACTATGTATAATTCGTTTATGTATGCAGCTAGGGCGCATGCCCAATGGGAGATTGAAACATCTAATAATATTATAAAAAATAGAAAGAAGTTGCTCATCTTATTCGTAATGGCTCTACCTTTACTCATTCCTGCAATGGCTCATGCAGCAGCAACTTTACCGGCATTTATAGGCGGTAAAGCGGCCTTCGGACCATCATTTTTTTCACCGTCAACGTTTTACGGTTCAATAGCCGTTGGGGTTATCGCTGGCCTTATAACCGGTTGTATAGGGGCAGGAGGAGGATTCGTTATTACTCCAGCGTTAATGAGCTTGGGGGTCAAAGGGATACTGGCGGTTGGTACTGATATGTTTCACATCTTTGCTAAGGCAATTATGGGAACAACCTTGCACAAAAAAATGGGCAACGTTCATGCCGGGCTAGCCATTGCTTTTTTGATCGGTTCTGGTCTGGGAGTAACCGGTGGCGGGATGATCAACCGTGCACTATTTAATTACAACCCAATAATGAGTGATTTTGTAATAAGTTCAGTATATGTAGTTCTGCTGGGATTCTTGGGCATCTTCGCTTTGAGTGAGTATCTTACAATGAGAAAGAGCTCATCAAAAGTTGGTGGCGATGCTCACGGTGGCCCGGAAAAAATGACAGCACTTGGTGCAAAGCTCCAATCTATTGAATTTAAACCAATGATTAAATTCGATGAGCACGTAGTATCTGGAGGAAGAAGAATTTCAGGCTTCTTCGTTGGAATATGCGGAGCTGTGACTGGGTTTTTAGCATCTATCCTGGGTGTTGGCGGCGGTTTTGTTACCTTCCCGATGTTTGTATACGGCCTAGGGATTTCCACTGGAACCACAGTGGGTACAGATATCCTCCAAATCATTTTTACAGCAGGTTATGGTTCAATTGCTCAATACGCTATCTATGGTTATGTGTTTTACACTTTAGCAATGGGAATGCTGCTGGGTTCCTTATTCGGGATCCAAATTGGGGCAATAACAACAAAAGTAGTCCCCGGAACTCAAATTAAAGCTTTCTATGCCTTAGCAATCTTAGCAGGCTTTGTCAATAGACTTTTTGCACTCCCTGAGAAATTAACTCAAATGGGCTATATCTCCTTATCCGCTTCCTCAGGTGCTATAGTTACAAAGGTTGGAGTATGGTTATTCTTTGGTCTAGTCTCCATCTTTGCTTTCTGGATTATAAGTACCTTCATAAGAAATATACCGAAACTTCGGGCTGAAGCTGCTGCGGATTATGAGGCGAATGTTAAAGGAGGTGTTTCTCAATGAAGTTAGTTCAAAACAAAAAGACTTTTACCATTGGTTTTATAATGCTTATTAGTTTTGCACTATGCTATATGGGAATGATGTCACCTAACTTCGGTAACGGAAGAAACGGTCTAGAATACGCAGATGATATGTTTAATTCATTATCCAAAGGATCGGCCTACTTCATTGAAGATGCCCAAAAAGTAGCTGATGGACAGTTGGGTAAAAATATAACCTTGTCAGTCAAAGCTTCTTCCACAGACGAAGCTGTAAAATGGAGTAAACTGTACACCGGAGCTGGGGCAGCTGTAACCGTTAAAGATAGTTCAGTCAGCATCGAGGGAGATTTCGGGAAGATTTTAGGTGCAGTGGTCGCAGACAGCGATTTTATGTATCATAATGACAGCAAATCCTTGGAAAAGAAATATGGGTACGATGGTCGTGAAGCCACCTATAACTGGTATAACTCCTTGAAAAAAATCGATAGTGCTCTTAAATCAAAAGCACAGTTTCAAGAAGAATTTGACTTAGTTAAGGTTCAACAAAAAGCTCTTGAGCCAGCTTATAATTATTACGGCGTAGAAATTAAGAAAGTTAGTGAGAACAAATTAAGTCTGACCTTTTTGCTTAGTTTCTATCTGGTATATACCGTATGGTATGGCTTCGGACTCTATTATCTCTTTGATGGTCTTGGCATTGTAGTAGCCAAAACTAAGAAGGCAGCTTAGAGTTAATCAGTAATTTCCGTTATTCTTAGGTGATTAACAGATGAAATTTCAAGGTTAGATATTATTCATTAGACTTTAACCTTTTGCTACAACTAGTGGCACATCTGAGTTGATTAGTTGCAGCAAAAGGTTTTTATTTAAAAATATACTCTTTTTATGAGGGGATTGAGAGATGATGAAGAGAGAGTCTGGAATGAAAAATTATCCTATCTGGGTAGTAATTAATCCCAAACACCCAATCAGCCATGACAACTGGACACCGGTCTTAGATGAAATTCAAGACCGAGTTTATAGAAAAATGAATACTAGAATTGAAACTTCTAATATTTATTTTAGAAATGCTGTTAGTGAAAGTAGATTAGTTCCTAATACTCTGAATTGGTGGGGGCCGGAAGTAGCTAAAGAAATTGAACAGTTTAGAGAAATTGCTTATGAATATAAACCTAAGATGGTTTTTTCGTTAGGTGCATTTGCTTTCGAATTTTTAAGACGAGTTTATGAGATTAAGCCAGAAAAAGGGCCAAAGGCATGGAGTAATGCTAATTTAGGTGATGAATTTGAAAGATCCATCGAAAACTTTGATATAAATAAAACCAATATAATTCCCTTACTCCACAGAGTGGGAGCTAGTGGTAATTTTATTGATACAAACAATTACTTTTCTAGGAAGGACGGAGAGAATTACTATCGCTATGTAGGTGCGAAATTAGCTGACAAGATTATTGAGAACAAAGATCGACTCGATATATGGATCAATAAATCCTCAATTCAACTAAGCTCTTCCTGGATTGCGCCATAATTCAACATCTTTTTAGGAAAGGGGTATAGAATATGACGGATTCTAAATTTAACGTGCTCCTGTACTTTGATGATTCACAGCAAGCCTTTTATGCAGCGGTTCATACGGCAAAATTATTAAAAAATATGCCTAATATGCATTTAACGGTTGTGCAGGCCCGAGAAACCTGTGAAGATTCAAACGTTACAGAATTCTGTTGGCTTGATACAAAAGACCTGGTCAATTGGGCGATAGCGAAGGGTAATGCTCAAGGGTCCGAATATCGTTGGCCGCTAAAAGCATCTTCAGAATGGATGAAGAGAGTTTTCGCTGGATCTAACTCCTCTGATCGTGATAAATATCACCAGATACTTTCTGAAGCTAATCGAGTTTTTACCGAAAGAGCAGAGGATGTCAGTAATGTTATCATTTATTGTAATCCTGGAATTTCAGATACCTTAGACGCACTATATGATTATGCAGCAAAGAATTCATATAATTTGATAATTATGGGGACAAGAGGACTAACTACTCTAAAAATCTTATTATTTGGGTGTTTAATCAATAATTCTCCTATCCCCATGATGTTAGTGAAAAAGCTTCCCAAGGAAATTTCAAAACATTAATAAAATGTTTAATTTATAAGTAATTATTTCATCATGTGTCCTTAGAATTCTTTAGGGCATGTGATTTTTTTCTTTTGTATTAAACATTATATTTACTTAGTAAATCCTAAAAAATAAAAGCAAACTGGATGTCCAATTGTTTCTATCTATAATTACTTATATAAATTGTTATAGTAATATAGGCGATTGACGATCATTTACTCATTAATTAGTGATTATCTCATATACTAGATTATGATATAATAGGCGTCAAATGTTTTTAAAGGTGGAATTTTCATGACTGACTCTAAATCACTTAAAGTACTCCTATATGCTGATGGTTCGCCGCATTCCTTTTCAGCGACAGTATATGCTGCGAGTTTATTCGCAAGTCTCGATAATATGCAATTAACGATCTTGCATATTCACGAAAGTGTTCAAGGTTCTATTGAAGGAGACTACAATTTGTTGGAAACCTGGTCTACGAACCCACATACAGACTGGGTAGAACACTTGATAAATGATCAGGATTCCGAAAAAGAGAAGGAATACTCCGAAATCCTCGCCACAACGAATAAAATCTTAAGTCGAAAAGGACACAATGTAAGTCGTCAGACAATTTACTCAAACTTTAATATCCCGGATATTACAGAGGCTATTATTGACTACGCAACCAAAAAGAACTTTGAGCTAATAATTATGGGGACTAGAGGGCTTAACAGCTTTAAAGGTTTGATTTATGGTAGCTTAGCTCATAGTGTACTTAATAAATCGGATATTCCTGTCTTGTTGATTAAAAAACTTCCGCAAGATTTTATCGACAATTATCGTTCTGAACAATAGGATTAATAAACATACTTAAGCCCGGAAAAGATCTCTTTTCTGGGCTTAAGTATGTTTATTTGCTTGTGCTTGGCTTAATATGGTAAAATGCACTTGAAAGAGAACTTGTGGATTCTCTACTAGTCGAGTTTTTTCTTGACTTTTCACTGTAAAACTCTTCTTTTTTTATCGAAGTATGAATATATGAAAGGCAGGTAGAGATATGGCAGTAAGACTTAGCAAAGGACAAAAAGTAGATCTTACAAAGAGCAATCCTAACCTAAAGGAAATAATTGTAGGATTGGGTTGGGCGTCAAACCCTGCAGCAAGTAACTATACTTATGACTTGGATGCTTCAGCCTTTTTGATAGGGTCTAATGGTAAAGTTAAGGACGAAAATGACTTTGTTTTCTACAATAATCCTTCCGGCGGCCAAGGGTCAGTAAAGCACAGTGGGGATCACAAAAAAGGCTCCGGAGAGGGTGATGACGAGCAGATTCGTATAAATTTGTCCGCTGTACCCCCTCATATCGAGAGAATATCCTTTAGTATTACCATCAATGATGCTCAAATGAAACGACAAAGCTTTGGAGATATAAAGAACTCTTATGTAAGGATTCTCAATGCCGGTACAAATGAGCTGCTTCTCAAATATGAACTAGGAGAGGAATTCTCCGTAGAAACTGCCATTGTTGCCGCAGAGATTTATCGCCATGCCGGCGAATGGAAGTTCAATGCAATTGGCAGCGGGTTTCAAGGTGGTTTGGCAGCCCTTTGTCGTAATTTTGGTTTGGAAGTTGAGGAGGAAAGGGGAAACAACAATTCCGGCAGCCAAGGAGGAAGTCCCGGTATATCTTCCTACAGTAGTCAGCCCAGCCCCCAATCCCTGTATGGTCAAAATAGTCCTCAATCCTATAGCCAGAACTCTCAATCCTTCGGTCAGAGACCTCAATCCTTAGGGCAGAGTCTTCAGACTTACGGGCAGCAGACTCAAAGCAGTGGTTATCAAAGTGGGATGACCTGTCCCCGTTGCCATTCCCCTCAAGTTACGGCAGGGAAGAAAGGTTTTGGGCTGGGTAAAGCAGCTATCGGTGGTGTTTTGTTAGGCCCAGTTGGTTTACTGGCAGGGTTCATTGGAAGTAAAAATATGGAGTTTGTCTGTTTAAGCTGCAAAGAACGATGGAACTCCGGCAGCAATACTAATACGGCTGAGTGGCTGCAAAAGCAAACCGAAAATGCCCGGAATATTGTTAACAAATATATGGGAAAAGATCTGACGGAAGCTTTAGTAGCAGGTAGTGCTTTAGTTGCAGCGGCTGACGGTGTTCTGGAAGCTTCTGAAAGGGAGAAGCTTATTGATTATTTCCGAACGAGTCAGGAAATGCGCGGAATTAATATAAATGAAGTCGATTCTCGTTTTAATTACTTTGTACAGCGGATACAGAGTGATCTTATCTTGGGCAAAGCGGAAGCCTTGAGGGCGGTAGGAAAATTAGCAAGCAAACCAGAAGCTGCTCGCTTGGTTGTTCGTCTGTGTTGTGCAATTGGTTTCGCTGACGGAGAATTTGCGCCAGTTGAAAAAAGAGTGGTAGAAGAGATTTGCCGAGAAGTCCACTTAGATCCCAGAGAGTTCATTTTTTAGTGACAAGTTGTGGGCCGGGATACTAATATCCGGCCCAATCAAACTTGTAAAGAAGTTGCAAAAATGCACTATTGTTGTATTCATGCAACCAATTTGTAGTGAATTTGAGACTCGTAGCTGTGCCTGCCTATTTAATGGAAGAAAATGAGTAAAATAGATTGGTCCTATTTACAGAATATTAAGTAAATTAGGGTTGATCTTTTTTTTGTTCTTTTTTCTGTAAATGAGATTAGTTTGGTATGTATTTTGCTATCTATAAAATATTAGTGAGTTTTCCAATAAAGAAAGGAGAGGGGGAGTACTTATGCTTGCTGAGATTGTTCTTACTTCGCCAAATAAAGAGGTAACTCAATTGGTTGAAAAAGTACGTACTGACTTTAATATACAGATCACAATTATTGAAACTTCATTTGAGGCAGCTGTCGGCCTGGTAAAGGGCATTCTATCACAAGAACCTGACAAAATAAGAGTTATAGCCAGTGGAGGTGCTACCCTGGAGCTTTTACGGAAGGAATTAACTCAACAGCAATTGGTTAGTATTCATCCCCGAGAGTATGATATTGTCTTAGCCTTTGACAAAGCAAAAAGATATGGCGATGAAATTGCTTTATTTTTGGCTGGGTCTGAAGATTTGCCTGTCATAGAAAAGATTAGTAACGTACTCGGTCTTAAGGTAGATGTCTACGTCTATAATAATTGGCAGGAACTTGAGGTTCAGGTTGAAAATGCAGTTCAGAATGGCTGTAAAGTAGTGTTAGGTGTTGGTGATAAAATATCTGCATTAGTTAGTAAGCGTGGATTACAGTACATTTCAGTTTCGGCCGGAGAAAATACAATCCGGAATGCAATTCAGCTAGCCCAAGATATGATAAAATCCAGGTTGCGTGAAGATGTGATTGCAAAACATATAAACGCCATCTCTGCCTATGCTCACGAGGGAATTATCATGGTTAACGAGGAGAAAATTGTAACAGTTTTTAATCCCGTAGCCTCAAAACTCTTTGGCTTGCAAGAAACCGATGTCGTCGGAAAATCTTTGTATGAATTAAGCTATTGTCAATGTATGTTTGAAATATTTGAAGGATTTGAGAAAAGGTTAGGATTTGTTCACCAAGTATTAAATGGGACAGTGTTTGTCAATAAAATTCCCATAATTAACCATAACATTCCCAAAGGTGTCTTGGTTACGGTAAGAGAAATTAGGAATCAGGAAGAAATTAGAAGCAAGAAAGAAATCACAACCAAAGGACTTTTTGCTAAGTATAGTTTTAAGGATATTATTCATATTAATCCTAAAATGTCTTCAGTTATTGCTAAAGCAAAGAAATACGCAACAACTGATTGTACTGTGCTTATTCGAGGCGAGAGTGGAACTGGGAAAGAATTGCTTGCCCAAAGTATTCACAATGAAAATAGTATAAGGCGTAAAGGTCCTTTTGTTGCTGTAAACTGTGCTTCTATGGATGATAATCTCTATAAAAGTGAACTTTTTGGCTATACGGAAGGTTCCTTTACCGGTGCGAGTAAAGGCGGAAAACCTGGTTTGTTTGAGTTGGCTAATGGAGGAACACTTTTTTTAGATGAAATCGGAAAAATGAAAATGGAACAACAGGGGAATTTATTAAGGGTGCTGCAGGAGAAAGAAGTACGAAGAATTGGAAGTGACCGAGTAATTCCTGTAGATGTTCGTGTAATTACGGCTTCTAATGAAGATTTAGAAAGCTTAATAAGACGAAGGCTATTCAGAGAAGACCTGTACTTCCGTTTGAATGTATTGAAATTAATCTTGCCTCCCTTAAGAGAAAGAAGAGAGGATATCCCCAGTCAAGTGGCTTTCTTTGTAAGGAAGTTTGCTGAAAAGTATAGTAAGCCCATAGCTAATTTACCTGCATATGTTCTTAAAAAGATATCAAATATGGATTGGCCGGGAAATAGTCGCCAATTAGAACATTTCCTAGAGAGATGTGTTGTATTGGCCGATAATGAGAAAGATGCCGCGAATATTGTGTTTGAGCTTTTAGAAGAAGAATTTTTGGACACCGGAGTTTCTGATAATAATAATAACAAAACTGCTGATGGTCAAATAAGTGTCTGTATAAGTACTTTAGCAGAAATGAATAGTGAGATTGTTCGCAGAATGAGAGCTAAAGCGAAACTGAGCAATAGTGAACTCGCCTTAAAGCTTGGAATAAGTAGACCAACCTTATCAAAAATGTTGAACTATAAGTAAATTACAAACCTCAATTTTAGTTAGTTAAAGAAAGGGCTGCAAAGTTGCAGCCCTTTTATTGTTGGCGCCAAATATGGCAAAATCCTTTACACGGCAAGACAACAATTTTAACAGTCCGAAGAAACAACGAAGTGAGATAATGTCTTGAAATTGTGGTATCAGCTGAATTTCAAGGGCGAAATGTTTAGTTAGGAGCCCAGGTGCCTATAGGGATTACAATGCTAAGTGAATTAGTTCCCTCTCAGTCTCGAGGAAAGTACCTGTCTCTATATCATGCCTTTCTTCCCTTGGGAATTGCCACTGCCGGTCTCACTACCTATTACTTGCTTCCGAGCTTTGGTTGGCGGGGTGTCTTCATTGTTGAAGCTTTACCAGCTTTGTGGTTCCTGGTTATTTGGAGATACTTGCCTGAGTCAGCAAGGTGGTTAGAGTCCAAGGAAAGATATGCTGAAGCTGATCAAGTTGTTTCTAATATGGAAGAAAAAGTTCATAAAAGTATCGGTAGAACCCTTCCTCCTGTAGACGGTGTGGCTTTATCCCTCAGTCTAGCAGAAGAAGAAAGTGCTGTTGCCCAAGAACCGATAAAAGGCCTGAGCCAATTAATGACTAAGCATTACATGTCCCGGATAATAATGAGTGGCGTTTTGATGTTTACTACGATGGCCGCCTATTATGGATTGAGTATGTGGCTAAGTGCTTTACTGGTAGCAAAGGGCTTTTCGGTTACTAAGTCCATAGGTTTCGTTTCGTTAATTGCGTTAGGAGGGATTCCAGCTTTTTTACTGGTAACCGATCTTGTGGAAAGAGTCGGCAGAAAGTGGGCTGCTATTATAACAATTGTAGCCATGGCTTTCAGTGCATATGCCTACGGATCGGCGTCAACAGTTGCCTATGTCATTATATTAGGCTTAATATATCAGTTTTTTCAGTTTGGCATGACAATGGTTAATAATGTCTATATTCCCGAATTGTGGCCTACACTCGCACGAGCTACCGGAACAGGTTTTACGTTTGGGATTGGGCGTGTAGGAGCCTTCTTAGGTCCTATGGCACTAGGAGTCATCATGGGGATTTATGGGCCCCAGGCCGTGTTTATTTGCAGTTCGGGACTCTTATTGTTTGGGGCACTTGTAGTTATGATATTAGGCCCAGAGACAAAGGGTAAAATATTTTGAGTGGTTGGAGATTGAGTAAAAATTTTTACAGGAAAATTAAAGAATATTTACAATGATAAAATTCTTTAAAAGGTAGAGTGCCTGAGTTTTATTGAAATAGAAGGGTTTGGAGGAGCAGAGTTTAGATGGCATGGCAATTGCAATAAAGTAAATTAACTGAATAATCGGAAAAGTAATTTCGTCTAAGAAGGAGGATATTTTCACTAAATAATTTAGAGAAGCCTTTGTGTGCGGGACTAGCGGTCGTTAGATCTAAATCTTTAGGGCGAGATTTCTTTTATGAAGCAATGTGTAGAGATTATTCAGTGAACCGCACAGAATAGCTTTTAAGTCTCACCTGAAACGGAAAGGGGATAAGAATTCGATGAGTAGATGGATGAAAATTGAGCGTGTTCCGGCACCTGCTTTGATGCCAAAATACGGACCATTGACAGGTATGAGAGTGTTAATGACCGGTAGTATTGTTGCAGCACCTTTTGCCGCATCATTACTGGCTGAATATGGAGCCGAAGTTATTCACGTTGAGCGGCCAAATGTCGGCGATCCCTATCGTGATCAAGCACCGGTTATAAGGCGCGGCGACAGGAAGGTAAGTGCCGGATGGATTCAGGAAGCAAGAAATAAGCTCAGTCTAACCTTGGAAATAAATCTCAAGATACCGGAGTCAAAGGAAATTTTCCTCTCCCTGATCAAGAACTGTGATGTATGGGTGGAAAATATGGTTTGGACTGAAAAGTTAGGAATTACTGAACAGATGTTGTTGGAAGTCAATCCGAAGTTGATTATTGCTCATATAAGCGGCTTTGGAAGACCTCAGTTTGGTGGTGTCCCAACGGAATGCGACCGGCCTTCCTATGATCCGATTGGTCAAGCTGAAGGGGGGTATATGTTTGTTAATGGTTTTCCTGAGCCTTCCCCACCTTCACATGCAGCAACATTTATCAACGATTATATGACAGCAATGTTTGCAGTTAACGGTATTTTAATGGCTTATATTCACTCTCAAAAAACCGGTAAGGGGCAAGCAGTTGACATTGCTCAAATTGAGGCGATGAGTAAGGTTCTTAATGACACCTTTGTCCAATACTTTATGCTTGGCAAAATCAGAGAACGGAAAGGGAATAAAGTGGCAATTTTCCAACCCGGTAATTTATTCAAAACCAAGGATGAGAAGTACCTGTACATTGGAGCTTATGGCCCGGCAGTTTACGGACGCTTTGTTAAAGCTTTAGAGCTTGACCTCAATAAGTATAGTCATGAAGCGGCAGGGGGGTCGATTGAAGCCATAAACTCTGAACTCGGTCTTGAACTCAATGAGATCGCCACTGAATGGGTTGCTGCTCGCGATGCTGAAGCTGCCAAACAATACTTGTTAAGCTTAAAGGTTCCCTGTGGTATTGTCAGGACATCTGCTGAATTGGCTGCCAGTGAGCACTATCAAAAAAGAGGAAATTTCATCGAGTATGAAGATGAGACGTTAGGTGAAACCGTAAAAGGGTTTGGATTCTGTCCAAAGATGAGCGAGACGCCAGCCCAGGTATGGCGTGGGGCCCCGGCCATTGGTCAAGATACGGAAGCCATACTTAATACGCTTCTTGGCTACAGTTATAACGAAATTGAAGCTTTTAGAGAGAAGGGAGTTATTTAAATAAGTAGTTGTTGCTAATTTAATTGTCATGTTCCTTTGAAATGAAATCAATTCCTTTGAAAAATTAATAAAGGAGGCGACAAAGATGAATAAAGTTTCAATTTCAGAAGTTGTTGACAAATTAGGTGTTTCTAAATATACCTTTAAGATCTATTTCTTAATTGGGCTGGCTCTAATTTTTGCTGGTTACAACTATATGATTGTAGCTTATACAATGCCTCAGATGTCTCAAGAATGGGCATTAACGAAGATTCAAACCGGGAGTCTTTCTTCGTGGAGTATTTTAGGTCTCTTAATTGGAGGACTTAGCGCAGGGGTCATATCCGATAAAATTGGACGGAAAAAAGCGTTTGCGATCTTTGTCCTTGTTTATTCTATGTTAACATTCCCGGTTTTTTATGTACAAAGTTTTGAAGCCTTTGCTATTCTGAGGGTTTTAGGGGGAATTGGCTTTGGTGGTTGTATTCCTATAGCTGTCACAATGATGTCAGAAAGTGTGCCTACCAAAAATCGAGGATATTTTTCTGCATCGATTATGGCCTTCTATGTCTTAGGCTGGGTGGTGGCTGGTGTTGTAGCAATTTATATAGTGCCTTTGCTTGGATGGCGCGTTTGCTACCTGGTGGGTGGTATCCCAGCTTTATATGCCTTCGTTTTGATGTCCTCTCTACCCGAATCAACCCATTGGCTCTTGGGAAAAGGGCGGGAAAAAGAAGCTATTGAAATAATCAAACGTATGGAGATTTCTTCTAAAGGTCAAGCAAGTGATTGGACATCCGAGACACTGGTTGCTCCGCCTCCCCCCAATAAAGTTGGTGTTAGTGCTCTGTTTTCTAAAGAATTTCGAAAGGCCTCGATTACACTTTGGGTGATTTACTTTATGGGCTCAGTGGTTATCTACGGAATCAATGGTTGGTTACCAACATTGTTAGTAGGTAAAGGATACGGTTTAGTAAAAGGCTACTCTTTTGCCGTTCTACAAAATGTTTTCGGAATGATTGGCAGCTTTGTTACAGGTTATGTTGCGGATAGGATTGGACGGCGTACCAATGTAATTTTTGGTTGGATTTTTACAGCTGTAGCTATTCTTCTTTTAGGATATGCAACCAACCAATGGCAAGTAGTTATTTGCGGGATGTTAGTTGGAATGGCCATGAACTGGGGGCTAAGTGGTACACAGCCGCTTCTCGCAGAAGGATACCCAACTGAATTCAGGAATACCGGTGTTTCCTCGGCCCAAGCGTTTGGACGCGTCGGAGGATTTATTGGCCCTATAGCCGCTGGTTTTGTCCAGCAGATAGGAGTTGGGTTTACTGGGATCTTTATTTTCTTTGCTATCCCGGCAGTTATAGCTTCCTTTGTCGCCTTTTATATGATCGATGAGACTAAAGGGAGAAGCATTGAAAGTATCGGCAGAGCTAAATAGACCCGAAAGTGTCCGGTGGACATTTTCGCTTAAGCGGCTATCTCCAAAGAATACTTATCCGCTGAAGATCGATCCCAGGTCAGCGCGTGGGACAGCTTCGGAATGCTGGGTACGAAGACACTGTCTTCGCACTAATTAACTGGTCTTGCACGGATGTGGATGAAGCCGCCTGACCAAAAGACCTTATCAGAGCTAATCAAAGAAGGGAGAGAGAGAATAAAATGAGCAATTTACCTAAGGGAGGCAGCTTCCTTTTTAGTCAAACAAACCCCCAGGATATTTTCACTCCAGAGGATTTTTCCTTAGAACACAAAATGATTTACCGAACGGCTGCTGGTTTTGTTACGGACAAAGTTCTAACCCAGATGGATGAATTGGAAGCCAAAAAAGAGGGTTTAATCAGGGAACTGTTGGAGGCAGCCGGTGAGTTAGGTCTTAACGGAGCAGATATTTCAGACGAGTACGGCGGCATGGAAATGGATAAAATCAGCACTACAATAATTGCCGAGTGTATGGGACGATCCGGTTCCTTCGCTATGACTCAAGGTGGTCAAACCGGTATCGGCAGTATGCCAATAGTTATGTTTGGTACTCATGAGCAAAAGAAGAAGTATCTGCCAGGAATAGCATCGGGGAAAAAAGTTGGCGCCTATGCCTTAACTGAACCGGGAGCGGGATCTGATGCTTTGTCAGCTAAGACGAGAGCTGAGTTGAGTTCTGATGGGAAATATTATGTTCTAAATGGGACTAAACAGTTTATTACTAATTCGGCGATGGGGGATATATTCATCGTTTATGCGAAAATTGATGGGGACAAATTTACTGCCTTTATTGTGGATGGGAATTCGGAAGGCCTGACGACTGGGGCTGAAGAAAAGAAGATGGGGATTAAAGGATCTTCTACCCGTTCAGTGATTTTAGAAGATGTAAAAGTGCCTGCGCAAAACTTGCTATATGAAATTGGCAAAGGACACGTTGTTGCTTTTAATATTCTCAACTTAGGTCGCTACAAACTTGCTGCAAATTCTGTCGGTAATGCTAAATACGCCCTAGAATTGGCAGCTACCTATGCTAATGAGCGCAAGCAATTCGGAACTCCTATAGCTGAATTTGGTCTGATTAAAGAGAAGTTAGCCACAATGGCGATCAAAATCTACGTAACAGAAAGTATGGTCTACCGTACTGGCGGACTCTTAGAAAACATGATGAATAGCCTGGATACATCAGGTGAGGACGGAGGTCAAGTTGCTGCCAAAGGTATAGAGGAATATGCTCTGGAGTGTTCAATGAACAAGGTTTTTGCAACTGAGGCACTGGCTTATGCCGTTGATGAGGGGGTGCAAATTCATGGCGGATACGGCTTTAGTGCGGAATACACTATTGAAAGGCTTTATCGGGATGCCAGAATTTACCGGATCTTTGAGGGTACGAATGAAATTAATCGAACCATAATCCCGGTAACCTTAATGCGCAGAGAAGCAAAGGGGGATTTGCCTCTTATCGAACAAATAACTAAACTTCATGAAAAAATTGCTGGGGGGAATATTCTCCGAGAAGGAGAGGAAGGGTTAGTTCAGGCTGCCAAGGATATTTTCTTATTGACCATGGGAGCCGGTATCCAGAAGTATGGAAAGAATTTGCCAAAGCATCAAGAAATTATTGGAAGTTTAGCGGATCTGGCTATCCAAGCATTTGCCATGGAGAGTGCATGGCTTAGAGCGCAAAAGGCAGTTGTTAATCAAGGTGAGGCCAATGCCAGACTTAAGCTGAATATGGCTATGGCGTATATTAATTCAACCATAGGAATATTAGAATACACCGCAAGAGAAACCTTAACGGCTCTTGCTGAAGGTGAACAATTAACATATTTGCTGGAAAACCTTAAAAAAATAACGCATTTTTCAATTCGAAACACGGTAGCTCTAAGACAAGAGATTGCCTTTGCTATTTCCAAAGTGGGAAAATATATTGTCTAAATTGTTAAGAGGCTGCAAGTTTTGCAGCCTTAAATAATTGGAGATTTCATTACTATAAAGATTTTTTACATAATCGTAAAAGATTTTTACACTTTCAACGATGTTACAAGGACTTAAATTCTTAAATGGGGTTTACAAGAGGGTTTACGTAGGAAGCAAGGTTGGCATGCAAGTTGCAATAATAGTTTACAGAATAGTTAAAATATAATAATTAAATTGGAGGAAAGCGTCATGATTAAAAAGGTTGGGGTATTAGGTGCTGGGTCAATGGGGGGTGGAATAGCGCATTTAGCAGCTGCGAGAGGTTTTGAGGTTGTACTATGTGATGTTGAACAAAGATTCGTCGAAGGTGCAGTTAAAAGAATAGCTGGTTTCATGGACAAAAGCATACAAAAACAGAAAATGACCGTCGATGAAAAGGAAACGGCCCTGAAGAGGATTACCATAACAACAAATATGGAGGATCTTTCCTCAGTAGACCTGGTGATTGAGGCAATCTTCGAGGATATGGACGTCAAAAAGAAGGCTTTTGAAAAACTTGATGCAATTTGTGGCCCTGATACAATTTTTGGTTCTAATACTTCATCAATGTCGATTACTACCTTAGCTTCTGCCACCAAACGCCCGGATAAGGTGGTCGGTTTACACTTCTTTAATCCACCCTTGATTATGAGATTGGTAGAAGTGATTAGAGGGTATTACACCAGTGATGAAACTGTCAGATTAGCATCAGAGGTTTCTCAGGGAATGGGCAAGACTCCGGTGGTCGTTCAGAAGGATACTCCCGGCTTTATTGTAAATCGAATAATGATGCCTCAATTTCTTGAAGCAATTCGTATTGTGGAAGAAGGAATAGCAACTCCAGCCGATATTGATACAGCAGTTAAGTTGGGTTTGAATTATCCGATGGGTCCCTTCGAACTGATGGACTTTACTGGTGTAGAAATCTCAGTTCATGTTGCTGATTATTTATTTAATGAATCGAAGGACATGAAATGGAATCCTCCCCAGGCGATAAAGGCTATCGTTCGGGCAGGACGGCTTGGTAAAAAGACGGGGGCTGGCTGGTACGACTATAATAAATAACTTATGAACTCGTTTTGCCGAAATTAAACATATTTTCGAGGCCCACCCACTTATAGAGGTTGGATTCACCGTCAATTAATAGCTAATTTAGGGAGGTTTTAAAAAATGTATACTAAAGTGTTTATTCCTTATGGTGGTTACTACAGCACTCCATTCGTCCGTTGGCAGGGTAGCTTGCAGAATGAACATGCTGTTGAATTGGCAGCTGCGACAACTAAAAAATGGCTTGCATCACGAGAAATAGATCCCAAGATCTTTGAATATTTAGTTTTCGGCAAAACTATCGGCCAACTATATACCTTTTATGATGCTCCTTGGGCGGCCTATCTAATGGGAAATCCTGATATATCTGGAATGCACATTACCCAGGCCTGCTCTACGTCTACAACTGTTCTAAATCAAGCGTCTGCGGCTATCGAAACTGGGCTATACGAAACCTCATTTTGTATGCTCACTGATCGGTGTTCTAACGGACCCTTCACAGTTTGGCCCAATCCAAAGGGCCCCGGTGGTGAAATGATCGCAGAAAGTTGGATGATGGATAACTTTGATGGCGGCCCTTGGAGAGGTGTGCCCATGCTACAGACTGCTGAAAACGTCGTTAATAAAGCAGGAGGAATTACTAAGGAGGATGTAGATAAGGTTACTGCCAGACGATATGAACAATATCAAGATGCCTTAGTCAATGATCGTGCATTTCAAAAACGTTATATGATCCCTGTTGACTTTAAAATCAGTAAAAAGAAAATCGGAATTGTTGAAGCTGATGAAGGGGTAACTCCTACAACCTTGGAAGGGTTAACTGCTTTGAAATCCGTCATACCTGGCGGTGTCCACTCATTTGGAGCTCAAACTCACCCGGCAGATGGCAACTGCGGACTTATCGTTACCACAAGGGAAAAAGCCCGCGCCCTAAGTACGGATAAAAATATCGAAGTGCAGATCTTAGCTTATGGTTTTGCGCGAGCGGAAAAAGCTCACATGGCAATGGCAGTTGTGCCGGCAGCTAGAATGGCCTTAGAGAAAGCGGGAGTTAGTATTACAGACGTGAAAGCGATTAAAACTCACAATCCCTTCACAGCTAATGATTTATACATGGCCAATGAGATGGGTATCGACGTAATGACAATGAATAATTACGGATGCTCCCTGATTTATGGGCATCCTCAAGGACCTACTGCCGGTCGAGCTATTATAGAGATGATCGAGGAGCTGGCAATTTTAGGTGGAGGTTTTGGTTTGTTCACTGGGTGTGCAGCAGGAGATACGGGGGCAGCTTTAGTCATTAAGGTATCTTGATTTAATAGTCTCAAATTCTCTTTCAAGGCTGCAAAGTTTTTGCAGCCTTGAATCTAAATAACTTAGCTAGGGAGGGGAGTCGGATTAGTTTGACCCGCACAGAAATTTTACTTCTTCAGCGAGAGAAAGTTTTGATGAATTTAAGTGAGAACAAAGATAACCGTGCAAAGTGGTTAGCGGCATTAATTGACATTGATGATGAAATTGAAGAAATGAGGTTAGTCCAAGCCGGACATTATGGGCGCAAAACAGGGAAGGGTTTTTACTCGTATTTTTAATAATAAAGGAGGAACTGGGATGTCAGACAGTAAAGTCGTTGAACTTCAAATAATAGAAAGTGTGGGAGTCATTACAATCAATAACCCTCCGGTGAACGCACTTACCCTAGAGGTCAGAGAAGAGTTGAAAAAAATTTTGATGGAAATTAGGCAAGCGAAGGATCTTCGAGTATTAGTGATTACAGGGGCGGGATCAAAATGTTTTGTCGCAGGTGCAGATATCAAAGATTTTCCTAAGCAGATGGAATTTGGACCAAGAGAAAATGCCACAATTTATAAGGAAATGTTTGCTTACTTGGAGGAAGCACCCATACCAGTGATTGCAGCTCTAAATGGGTTAGCTCTTGGTGGGGGATGTGAGTTGGCATTAGCCTGTGATCTTAGAATCGCTGATGAAAAGGTGAAACTTGGTTTACCGGAAGTGACTTTAGGTCTAATTCCTGGACTAGGAGGTACACAAAGACTGGCCAGGTTAATTGGGCAATCTAAAGCCAAAGAGCTATTATTTACAGGCACTGTCATTACGGCAGAAGAAGCCTTGAAGATTGGACTTGTTAATCAGGTAGTACCTTTAGGGACTGCTTTAGAAGAAGCCCTTAAACTGGCTCATAAATTAGCTAAGGGTGCTGGAGTGGCTATGGCTTATGCTAAACAGCTTGTAAACAAGGGAACGGAGCTTCCATTACAGGAAGCCTTAGAAATGGAAATGCAGCATGTTGAAAAGATTTTCAGGACAGAAGATTTACAGGAAGGGCTTGATGCGTTCATCAATAAACGCCCTCCAGTATTTAAGAACCGATGAAATAGTTAATATCTGAAAATAAATCTTGTAGCCTTTTAGGGAAATAAGTTATTGACCTAGAAGGCTGTTTTAATCACACGTAGTGATGATTTAGTCGAAGAATGTATTTAAGGATAGAGAAGGAATCAGCTATAATATACAGAATATTCAATATACATTATTGTAGAGAGGTGGAGATAATAAGTGATTGTTGGTTCTGAACAAGAAAAGTCTCGGGCCAAGCAACAGGAATTTCTCTTAGGAAAACTAGAACCAACTCCAGGACAACAGTTTTTACAACAGATCATTGATAACTCATATGACTCAATCTTTGTTACTGATAAATACGGTAACGTTCTCTTAGCCAATTCAGGGACGGGAGTATTTATGGGTTATACTACGGAAGAATTAATCGGCAAAAACGTAGAGAATCTCGTCAAAAAGGGCGCCTACGATTGGTCACCAACCATGAAGGCCATTAAAACTCGCACCGTAGTTTCGGGCATCGTAAGAAATAAACATGGTATCCAGGAAATGGCGACAAGCAAACCTCTTCTGGATGAAAAAGGAGAGATTGTCATGGTAATCACCAATGCCCGAGATAAAGATTTAGTCGAAGAATATATAGCAGCTCTTGAAAAAGAACGATCAATTGTTCACAGATATAAGACAGCTGTAGAATACTTGAGTGAAGTGGATTCCGGAAACAAGGAAATAGTGGCTGAGAGCCCCCAGATGAAACAAATTATTAAAACAAGCAATGTCATTGCTAAAACTGACAGTACGGTTATGCTAATTGGAGAAACTGGAACCGGTAAGGAAGTTATGGCAAGACATATCCATAGAAATAGTTATCGATCCAAGGAGCCGTTTATTCCGGTTAACTGTGCTGCTATCCCTCATGATTTGCTGGAGTCTGAATTCTTTGGCTATGTAAGAGGTGCCTTTTCCGGAGCAAATCCCCAGGGAAAACCGGGATTGTTTGAGATAGCCGACAAAGGGACTTTGTTTTTAGACGAACTTGCTGAATTGCCTTTATCTATGCAGTCAAAACTCTTGCGAGTCTTAGAATCCAGCGAGATTAAAAGGCTAGGAGATACAAATATTCACAATATTAATGTTCGATTCATTGCAGCAACGAATAGAGATTTAAAAACAATGATTAATCAGAAGCAGTTTAGAAGTGATTTGTACTATAGACTTAATGTTATACCAATTAATTTACCGGCACTTAAAGATCGGCCGGAAGATATCCTGGCCTTTGCTCATAAATTCCTAGAAGAATTAAATAAAAAGTACTCCTTAAAGAAACAATTCTCTACCCAAGCAACGCAGCTATTGTTTAATTATAATTGGCCAGGAAATGTGCGTGAGTTACGAAATGTTATTGAGAGATTGGTCATTACTTCTTCCAGTGACATTCTGAATTTTGATGAGGATTCTCTCGTAAATAGAAAGCCTAGTTTAAAAAACGAGCAAAGATGTCAACAAATTAGTAGGGATTATCAAGGTACTCTAAAAAATGTCATAAAATCTGTTGAAGAAGAGTATATCAATCAAGTGCTCGCTGAATGCGGAGGGCGGATAAGGGAAGCAGCTCAAAGGTTAGGAATCCACCGGACCATGCTATATCGAAAGCTTAAAGACAATAAATAACTAGAATATTTGCAGAAAAATAGTTATTTCAATTAAAAAACGGTCTGCTTTCGCTGTAAAAGTGGAAGAGACCGTTTTCACTTTACGTTCATAGAAATGAAACTGAAGAATTGAGTGAATTTATAGTACGCTTGAAGGTAGATACCTTTTCATATATACTAGAATAGTCTATTAGGGCATTCAAATTAATCGAAAAGTCTAGACATCGCAAGGGTTTACGGGTAGTGTTTTAAATAAATGTGTGCATGGAAAACAGCCTTTGGCGTCACAAACCGTGCCCATGGAGTTAAAATCAAATGATGCACCGGTGCACCATTTGGCCGCGTTGTTCCTTAATAAATGGAATAGTCGTAATATTGTGGTTGCTTAAGAGGAAAATAAGTTAATGGAGGGTATTTATTTGCCTAACAGGGAGGATTTATGGAAAAAGTTATAAACAGACCGATTCCTAAGGATACACTTATGGAGGCTCTAGGAATCCAAATCGTAGAATTAAATGAACAACGAGTTGTTGCGGTAATGCCGATCTCCAGGGCAAATAGGCAGCCTTTCGGAATGCTGCACGGAGGAGCATCAGTTGCCTTAGCTGAAACAGTGGCTAGTGTGGGGACATATAACCTCATAAACCAAGATTCTCAGCAGGCAGTTGGCTTAGAGATTAACGCTAATCATATTCGTGCTAAGCGGGATGGAAGTGTTAAAGCAATTGCAACTCCTTTGCACAAAGGGAGGACGACCATGGTTTGGGATATTAAGATCACGGATGAGGACGAGCAGTTAATCTGTGTTTCAAGGTGTACGATGGCTGTAATTAATATAAAATAGGGGTTGCAATCTCTAATCTCTAACTATAACGCTTCTAGCCTTTAAGGGCCGGAGGCGTTTATTAAATTTGGGATTTCCATTTTTTCGCTTATTTTTGAAGGGATTCGATATATTGCGTAGAATAATTTAAAGACTAAGTATCACTTAGATTGAATATTGCCATAATCTTATTAGATGTTTTTATGAGGAGACGACAATAGGAAATGAACATACAAATATTCGGAGTCAAAAAATGTTTTGATACTAAAAAAGCAGAACGGTATTTTAAAGAACGAAAAATAAACTATCAATTTATTGACTTAGGGATAAAGGGCTTAAGTAAAGGTGAACTCCAAAGTGTAAAAACGGCAGTAGGCTTGAATAAATTGATTGATGTAAGCTCTAAAGATTATAAAAGATTAAATATGAATCAGATTATCTCTCCCAGCGGTAAAGAAGAGATGCTGCTAAATAACCCCAGTCTGTATAATACCCCTATTGTAAGAAATGGCAAGCAGGCTACCGTTGGTTATGAACCAACTATTTGGGAGTCCTGGCAAGAATAAGGAGGGAGAAGCTACGGAGATCAGTAATGGAAATAGGACTGTTTTAAAACAATCCAATAATATTTTTAAAGATATACTGTCTCCTTTGCAGGAAAGGGGTACTAAGTACGATGTATATTTTTATAGAATTATTGGATGCGATGACGAGACAGAGTATCTGACTCGAATTACAAGTTTACACCAAGAATTAAAACTTACGGATAACTATATTCTATTTGACAATTCCATTCCGGTAAGTACTGATTTGAGCGTTATTGAACGATTAAGGCAGTTATTTAAGCCTGTTCCCCTTAAAGACTTTAGCAATGGAGCCCTAGCAAATCTATTGGATTCTCAGGGTTATTTTTCTTTAAGCTCAAACAGCGAGTTGAATCGATGGATAAGAAATGCCTTTGATACAATTTTTAATCTCTACATAGCCAATGAATTTGAGATTAATTTAAGTATGGCTGTAAACTTCGGGACTAAGCTTTTGCTCTGGTTTGGAGATTACGGCAAAAAAATTCTTAAGAAGTCCCCCTATAATCCTAAGGTGATTTACTGGGGTAGCCCAAAGAAACATGAAGTATATTACCTTATTCTAATGTCCCTTATCGGCTGTGATGTACTTGTACTCAATACTACATTCAGAGACGAACTTGAATTCGTAGATAAGAACAATGAGTACTCGATGCTTATCAAATATTCCAAAGACCTACCAATACGTTCATTTCCTGAGAAAGCTAAGAAAGAAGTAAGGGAAAAGGACTTACCAAAGGCTATAAAGAAGGAACCTGAGTTGCCGGTAGACCAACAAAAGCCAAGAGATTTAATTAACCTAAATGATCCAATAGTTATCGTTAAATTGAAGAGAACTGAGACTATATTCCAAGAAATGCTTGTTCCTCTAAAAATGCGAAGTGGTTACATAGGGCATCCCTATCCCATACTGCCAACTTATTTTGTTCGTTACATTGGCATACCGGTCTCTTCCGATGATTGGGAGGCAGAGTATTATAATAGTCTCTATGACTTGGATCGATCTCTACAGTTACTGGGGAATTATCTGAAGTTTATTGATGGTATTCCGGCACCTAGTGCGGATGAGAATTCCTCCATTCCCTCTGGGTTTAGCAGTTATCCTTTTAAAGATAGATCAGAGGTCATTGAACAAATTTTAAGAGCAGAGATACTTCCGCAATTCAATAATGAGCTTTTCGATAACACAATTAAAAAGACGTTTGTTGAGATAGTTGATCTTTTTGCTGAGAAAATCAAAAATGCTAACTTATCGATAGTTTCAAATTTTTCATTGAAAATAGTCACTTGGTTGAACCGGTATGTGGTTCAATTATTTCCAAAAGCCTCCTTAAGCCAGAACCCGGATCATAATCCCAAAATATTGTTCCATGGTCAGATTAAAGCCCACGAAGTTTTTCTCTTATATGCCTTCCATAGGTTAGGGTGTGATGTCCTTTTTGTTCATTCGGAAAAAGAGGGGGACAAAACCTTTCAAATCTTTGATAAGGATAATGAGCTGACCCATCTGATTCAGAATTCCCATAATCTGGCCTTGGAATCCTTTCCGACTGAAGAAAGATACATTCGTAAAAGTACAATTGCTTACAATGCCTCTAAAGAAATTGAGGAAGTAATATATGGAGAAGATGTCGGGCTTTTCAAGCCATGGCAGTTCGAAAATTATGGAACTCAACCCATCACCCTTAAAACTACCTTTGATGAACTTAAGATATTATGGAGAGAACCTGCAAAACTGCGACCGGAGTTCAAAATTCAAAACAAAAAAGTTTATGTACCTAACTTATTTGCTAAAATTAACGGAGTTAGCGAAGACTTAAATTCTTATTGGCAGGACTTAAGAAACCTCTCATCAGCCCCAAATACTAAGCTTGTAAGTGGTCTGCCCTTCACAAACGTAAATTACACTAAACAGGAACTATATCAGGCGAGTTATTTATTAACCGACCAGGGGCTTTTGAATGAAGCAAAAGTAATAATGAGCAAGCATTATAAATTTAACCATCTTAGAGCACCCTTACAGCATTTTTTAATTGGAAAAATTAATGAACTAATTGGCTCTGACCTGTTTGTAACAGCTGTAGATGACAAATTTAAGCTAAAGATGATTATGACTATGTTAACGATGGACGATGAAATTCTAAAGCTGATCGAAGTCTTTGATTTTCCTCAAGAGATTCCCAAAATCGTGATTTATGATCATAAAAAACAATCCTTCAGTGAAAGCGATGGCATTATCCTTGCATATTTTAACCGTATTGGTCTAGATATCCTAGTTTTAACTCCAACGAGCTACAAAACCATTGATCAATACATTAAGCCATGTTTCTTTGATCTTTTTCAGCTTCCACAGGTCAAGTTCGATTTGGATATGCCCTCTTTAGCTGATATCCCAGGGGCTTCTTCCCAAAAACCAGGGCTATTATCACGTTTCTTTCATCTGCGATAGATTCGAGTTTACTGCAAAATTTACTTTAATAAAAAAAATTTGAGGAGGAACTTCGATGGAGATTCAAGGATTTACTACAACTTTGACGGAAGATAAAAGTCTAGTCCCAGCCCCAATTCCGGAGTTTGATATCGAAAAGCAGAAAAATGAAGTTAAGACTAAGGTCATGGAGAGTCAGGAAGTTCGCAGTATCGTACGACAAATTAATCTGGAAGATGTTAACTCGATAATGACATTTGGCAAAAACACAGCTGAAGAAGTTTCTAGGTTTTCTGATGCTATTTTGCATTCCATGCAGTCAACTAAAGTTGAAGATTCAGGCGAATTGCTAATTCAGCTTAATAAGATTATGGACAAGTTTGATATTAAGGATTTTGAGGACAAACCTCCCGGCTTTTTTGAAAAGATTTTTTCTAAAGCTAAAAACACTGTCGATGCTTTGTTTAAAAAATACAACTCCATGGGGGATGAAGTTGACAAGGTCTTTGTGACACTTAAGAAATATGAAGCCGAAATCGGTGCTGCTAACAAACATCTGGAAGACATGTTTAATAAAAACGTCGAGTATTATGAGCAGTTAGGACAATACATTTATGCCGGTCAAGTTGTTCTTGCCGAGCTTAAGAATAATATTGTTCCAGCAGCTCAAGCCAGAGCGAACGAGACAGGAAACCAAGTTGATCAAATGAACGTTAATAACTTGCTGCATGTTCAAGAAATAATGGAACAGAGAATTTATGATCTACAGCTGGCTGAAAACGTTGCCGTCCAGAGTATGCCCACCATCAAAGCTATAGAGTATGGTAACTATAACTTGGTTCGTAAGATTAACTCAGCATTCGTTATTACTATGCCTATCTTCAAACAGTGCTTGGTTCAGGCAATTATGCTAAAACGCCAATCAGTTCAGGCTAAAGCAATGAGCGCCTTAGATGAGAAAACAAATGAGCTGTTACTTAGAAACGCAGAAAACACTGCCCTTCAATCGAAAATGGTTGCCAAACTGGCCACGGGCAGTTCGGTAAATATTGAAACCTTAGAAAAATCATGGCAAACTATTGTAAAGGGTATCGAGGATACGAAGGCAATTCAAGAGGAAATGAGACAAAAACGGATTGATGGTACACGAAGGTTGGAGGTTCTCAAACAAGATTTTGTCAACCGTGGGATTGTCAGATAAGTAAAAGCCAAAAAAGATGATTTCTGCTAAACAGGAATCATCTTTTTTGGCTTTTACTTATTATTGAATAATTTGACCTAAATCTTTTAATTTGACATTTAGATAGTTTAGGAGTAATATCCTTCGTGTGCGAAATATTTCTATACGAAATGATTGTGATACCATTTCAAGTTAATGGAGGAGCTTATGGAAAACGAAAATAAAAGTGCAATGGTCGCAAGTCTTTTTCAGGAAGTAATGATGCTCTTTAGAAGCAGTATGAGTAAAGTGTTTGAAGACGTGGGCATAACTCCACCCCAAGGCATGGTTCTTGGGTTCTTAAGTAAAGAAAAAAAATTAAAAATCAATGAGCTGAGCAGCAAAATGAATCTGTCAAATAGTACCGTGTCAGGTATTGTTGACAGGCTTGAAAAACAGGGCATGGTAGAAAGATTAAGAAGTGAAACCGACCGGCGGGTGGTCTATGTGAGTATAACCCCAAATTTCAAGGACATGCATGAATGCTTTCACGTAAAATTTGAGAGAAAGATGGAAAACGTTTTGAGCAAAGGCAGCTCCAAAGACCTTGAAAAAGTATACGAGGGATTGAGTACCCTGAGAAATCTATTAAGAGAATATGATAAAGATTAATATCAACTGAGGTGAGATTTATGCTTAAGCTATTTAGATTGCTCAAACCTTATACAGCATATATCGCTGCTGTAGTAGTGCTGCTTTTTGTTCAAGTTATATCTGACCTTTATTTGCCAACCTTAATGGCTAACCTAGTTGATATAGGAATTGTGAGTAAAGACATTAATTATATCCTAAAGACCGGTGGTTTTATGCTGCTTATTGCCGCAGGAGGAACTATTTGTGCAATTATTGCTGCTTATCTGTCTGCTAGAACATCCATAGGCTTTGGGAAAATAATTCGCCAAAAGCTCTTTAGCAAAGTTGAAAGCTTTTCCTTGCATGAGTTTGATAAATTTGGCACAGCAACACTTATTACAAGAACAACTAATGATGTTAACCAAATGCAGCAAGTATCAGTTTTAATCCTTACGATGATGGTGACGGCCCCCCTTACAAGTATCGGTGGAGTTGTTATGGCCTTGCAACAAGATATATCCTTATCCTGGGTTTTAGTTGTTGTAATACCGGTATTGTTTGCAATTATTGGAGGAACGTTATTTAGAGCTTTGCCCCTTTTTAAATTAATGCAGGAAAAGCTTGATAAGTTAAATCTTGTTTTAAGAGAAAACCTGACCGGCATTAGGGTCATACGAGCATTTAATCGCATCGAGAAAGAAAAAGTTCGATTCGATGATGCTAATGCGGATTTAATGCAGAACGCCATTAAAATCAATCTAATTATGGCTGCCTTAATGCCTGCCATGATGTTGATTATGAATTTAACGACGGTAGCTCTTGTCTGGTTCGGAGCTATCAGAATTGACTCGGGAGCCATGCAGATCGGATCGCTTTTAGCGTTTATCCAATATGCAACCCAGATCCTATTCTCATTGTTAATGTTAGTGATGTTGTTTATCATGATTCCCCGTGCTCAGGTCTCTGCGGTCAGGATTAATGAAGTGCTCGAGACAGATTTAGATATCAAAGATCCTCATGAGCCGATAACAGTGACTCAAGGAAAAGGACTGGTTGAATTTAAAGATGTTTCCTTTAGGTATCCCGGTGCAGATCAGCCTGCTATTAGCAACCTCAATTTCGTTGCCAAGCCAGGTGAGGTGACGGCAATTATTGGAGGGACAGGATCAGGTAAATCGACCTTAATCAATTTGATCAGTCGTTTCTACGATGTAGAAAAGGGGAGTATTCTTATCGATGGAATCAATGTTAAGGATATGAGCCAGAAAGCATTAAGAGCAAAGATAGGCTTTGTCCCACAAAAGACTGTTCTTTTTTCAGGGACAATTGCCGAAAATATTCAATATGGAAAACAAGATGCTAGTTTAGAAGAAATGAAGCATGCAGCAGATGTGGCCCAAGCTACAGAATTTATTCTAAATATGGAAGCAGGTTTTAATCATGCCATTGCCCAAGGGGGAGCCAATATTTCTGGAGGCCAGAAACAACGGCTTTCTATTGCCCGTGCTCTCGTACGAAAACCGGAGATATACATTTTTGACGATAGCTTTTCAGCCTTGGATTTTAAAACTGATGCCAAACTACGCGCGGCGCTAAGACCAGAGATTGAAAAGGCAACAGTTTTCTTAATCGCTCAGAGCGTACCCACTGTGAGGGAAGCTGATAAAATTATTGTTTTAGATGAAGGAATTATTGCAGGTATTGGCACTCATGCGGAACTGTTGAACAATTGCAGAGTATATCGTGAACTTGTAGCTTCACAATTGTCTGAGGAGGAAGTAGGATGAGTCAAGACCGTAATACAAACAATGAAAAAGGACTTCCTGGGGGAAAACAGGGCGGGCCTATGGGGGCGCTAGGAAAACCCGTAGAAAAAGCCAAGAATTTTAAAGGAACTCTTAGGAGGTTGCTGCAATATTTAAAGCCCCAGAGAACAAAATTTTTGTTTGTTTTTATAACTGCCAGCCTTAGTACAATTTTTAGCATCCTTGGACCTAAGATCATGGGGAAAGGGGTTACGAAAATCGGCGAAGGTCTAGGTGCAAAAATGGTAGCAGCACAGACTGGGAAGTCTGTTCCTTCCTTGGATTTCACCTATATTGGTCAGATAGTGTTAATCCTGATTGGTTTGTATATTATCAGTGCTGCATTTAGCTACCTGCAGCAGTATATCATGGCCGGAGTTGCCCAGAGGACTGTTTACAAGCTGCGCAAGGAAGTAGATGAGAAGCTTTCCCGCCTTCCACTTAAGTTCTTTGATGCCCGGACTCATGGCGAGATTTTAAGTCGTGTTACCAATGATATTGACAATATTTCTACCACTCTGCAACAAAGCCTTACCCAACTGATAACCTCGCTGGTTACTATAATAGGGGTTATCGTAATGATGTTGTCGATAAGTCCATTACTAACTTTAATTGTGATTTTGACCTTGCCTCTTTATATGGTAGTTACGATTAAAATTGCAAAGCGTTCCCAGAAACACTTTTCTGCACAACAGAAGTCATTAGGTGAACTTAACGGACTTGTTGAAGAAGCCTATGCCGGACACAAAATTGTCAAAGCATTCGGGCACGAGGACGAGACCTTTGCAAGGTTTAAGGCAATTAATGAAAGACTCTACCAAGCAGGCTATAAAGCACAGTTTATTTCCGGGATCATAATGCCTCTTATGAGATTTGTAAGTAATCTCGGGTATGTGATGATTTGTGTTGTTGGTGGTGTTTTTGCAACAAGAAACATGATCAGCATCGGAGATATTTTAGCCTTTATTCAATATTCAAGACAGTTTACCCAACCCATTGTTCAGACGGCAAATATTGTGAATATTATTCAATCAACCATTGCATCGGCTGAACGTGTTTTTGAACTGCTTGATGAGACTGAAGAAGTCTCCGATGATATTGAGGCTAAGTTAGTTCCGTTCCCCAAAGGAAATGTGCGCTTTGAAAATGTGGATTTTAGCTATAAAGAAGAAGAAGAGCTCCTGAAAAAAATCAATGTTGATGTTAAACCAGGAAGTACGATTGCAATTGTAGGGCCAACAGGTGCAGGTAAAACAACACTAGTAAATTTGTTAATGCGCTTTTATGAGATCAGCAATGGCAAGATATCCATCGATGGAATTGATATCAGGGATATCAAACGCGGTTCTTTACGCAGTATGTTCGGTATGGTTCTTCAAGACACCTGGTTATTTAATGGCACAATCTATGAGAATATTGCTTACGGGCGTGAAGACGCTAGTGAAGAAGAGGTTATAAATGCGGCAAAAGCTGCTCACGCTCACCATTTTATCAAAACACTTCCGGAAGGTTATAACACAATCTTAAATGAAGAAGCTTCAAATATATCCCAGGGTCAAAAGCAGCTATTGACAATCGCCAGAGCTATCTTAGCCAACCCTGTCATCCTTATCCTGGATGAAGCTACAAGCAGCGTTGATTCACGAACAGAGGTTTATATCCAAAAGGCTATGACTGAACTGATGAAGGGCAGAACTAGCTTTGTCATTGCCCATAGGCTTTCTACAATCAGAGATGCAGAGCTAATTCTGGTTATGAATCAGGGGAGTATCATTGAGATGGGCAGTCATAAAGATCTGCTGGCTAGGAAAAGTTTCTACGCAGATCTTTACAATAGCCAGTTTACAGGAAGAAATATAGAAGTCGTGTAAAACAATCAGCAAGCGTTCTCCCTCCACGGTCTAATAGAGTGGAGGGAGAACGCTTTTTCCGCGGTTAAAGGAGCAGGATAGTTATTGTCAAAAAAGTCAAAATAGGTTATACTCTAGTTATAAAATTGTTGGTATACAAACAATTGGGCTACAATTAATTATTGTACAAACAGATTTTCAGAACCATTCTTAAGGAATGGATAATACTCACCTAAAATGAATGGTTAATGAGGTGAATAACACTTTGACAAATGAGAACAGCAGAAATCCATCAAGATATGTTTGCTACAAACTAAGCAGAGTAATGAGAAAGGTACATAGATATTATGAAGGAAACCTTTCCCAGTATGGAATAACTCCATCTCAATTTTATGTTTTGAGCGCGGTGTGGGAAAAAGACGGCCTTAAATTTAAGGAACTTGCCAAAAGTTTAGAAATGGATGGATCTACCCTTACCTCCATCTTGGATCGCTTGGAACGGCTTGACTTAGTGGAAAGAGGAAATGACCCGGAGGATAGACGATCCCTCCTGGTATTTTTAACGGAACAAGCTAAGGAGAACATCATCGAAATGGCCCATTTAGCTGAAAAGCTTGACCAAGAAATTAAAGAGCGCTTCACGGAAGAGGAGTTTGCCACCTTTGAGAGAGTTCTAGAAAAGCTTTCTTTGGATTAGGCATCAATCTTCAAATTATTATATTTATTGAAGGGGGAATGTTAAAAATTTTCCATAAAAATAACTGAATATTCAAACCTTATTGCCTGAAATGAGCTTGCTTGGGTTACTTAGAGGAAAATATTATGAGGAGGGTTCTTGATGTCAATTTTATTTTCACCAGCTCAAATTGGAAAACTTGAGCTGCGCAATCATTTGGTCATGACTCCAATGCATTTAGGTTATAGTCTAAATGGAGAGGTCAATGATCAACTGATTGAGTTTTATCGCGCACGAGCTAGAGGTGGAGTAGGTCTAATTATTATAGGTGGGTGTGGAATCGATCGGATTGGAAATGCCTTTGGAATGATTCAATTAGATGATGAAAGATATATTCCGGGCCTGCGTCAGTTAGTTGATGCTGTCCACGCGGGAGGGGCAAAGATTGTTCCCCAGCTTTATCAAGCAGGGAGATACGCCCATCCCGCTCTCACCGGTAAGCCTTCAGTAGCTCCTTCTCCAATTGCTTCCAAATTGACAGGGCAAACCCCGGAAGAACTTACCGAGGAAAAAATTCAGGAAATAATTGCTTCATTTGTCAAAGCTGCTATAATTGCGCAAAAAGCCGAATTCGATGGAGTTGAAATTATAGCTAGTGCTGGGTATCTAATATCCCAATTTCTTTCTCCGGTAACCAATCAGCGAAAAGATCGTTATGGTGGAGACCTAGAGGCCCGTATGACCTTTGGACTAGAAGTGGTAGAGGCGGTTCGCAAAGCAGTCGGACCGGACTATCCTATGATTGTACGAGTAGCCGGTAATGATTTCGTACCTGGCAGCAACACCAATTCAGAATCCCGAGCCTTCTGTCAAGCTCTGGAGAAAGCCGGGGTTAATGCCCTTAATGTAACTGGAGGATGGCATGAAACTCAAGTACCTCAGCTCACCATGAATGTGCCTCCCGGAACTTACACTTATCTTGCTTATGGCATTAAACAGGCGGTTTCTATTCCGGTTATTGCCTGTAATCGAATAAACTCTCCTGAACTAGCAGAGAGTATTTTAGAGGAGGGTTTGGCAGATTTTGTCGGTATGGCAAGACCACTGTTAGCTGATCCTGACTTGCCCAATAAAGGGAAAAGTGGACAATCAGATAGAATTCGTCCTTGTATAGGATGTAATCAAGGCTGCTTAGACAATATTTTCCGCCTTAAGCCGGTCAGCTGTTTGGTAAATGCTGAGGCTGGAAGAGAGTTTGAACATGGTTCTATCGGTCAATCTGTTGACAGACAGCAAATCCTTGTGGTTGGAGCCGGCTGTGCAGGAATGGAGTTTGCGAGAGTCGCTTCACTTCGTGGTCATAAGGTAACAATTTGGGAAGAGAGTGGGGAGGCCGGCGGACAATTGGCCTTAGCTGCAGCTCCTCCGGAACGACAAGACTTCCTATACTTTAGAAATTACTTGGTTAACGCCTGTAGGGAGCTTGGGGTAACAATTCACTATAATATAAAGGCTACACCAGAGACGATCTTGTCCGCAGTTCAGAATGGAGAGTTTGAGCGGGTAGTTATTGCCACCGGAGCGCGCCCTATTACACCATCCATAAAAATTACCGAAGGGGTAAAGGTACTGCAGGCCTGGGATGTATTATTAGGTCGTGAAAAGACAGGACGGAATGTAGTTATTGTCGGGGGTGGGGCTGTTGGGGTGGATACGGCTTTGCTTTTAGCGAAAGCAGGTACATTGAATAGCGATACCTTGCGGTTTCTGATGGAACAACAAGCCGAAACAGATCAAGAGCTTCATCAGTTGTTGACACGAGGAACGAAAAAGATTACTGTTTTAGAGATGGCCAAAGGAATTGGGAGAGATATCGGTGCCAGTACCCGTTGGTCAATGTTGGCAGATTTGAAGCGCCATAAAGTAAACTGCTTGGATAAACACACGGTGCTGGAAATTCATCCGGATGGAGTTTTAGTAGAGTGTTCCAATGACAATACTCAAAAGGTTATTCCTGCAGATACTGTTGTATTAGCTATAGGCTCCCGTTCAGAAAATGAACTCTATAACGCATTACAAGATAAGTTAGAGAAAATTAGTATTATTGGAGATGCTGCAAAGCCGCGCAAGGTTCTCGATGCAATTCATGAGGCTTATTCAGAGGGGATTAAATAATCGAAGCAAGAGTGTGAAGTTAGAGGTGCGAAAGACGTAAGGCTGGGGAAGTTCAAGTTGCGTTGTTATTTTCGTGTGTCTGGCTTCGAATCTCGCTTGAGGAGGGTAAATCAGCATGGGTCATATTATTAATTCTAAAGAAGAGATTTATAACGCGCTGGCTGAGCGCCTAAGCAAAACACCGGAAGGAGCGCCTATTAACGAACATCTGATGGCGATTCTTCATCGACTTTATACAGAAAATGAAGCTTTAGTAGGCAGCAAATTTTCTTCAATTCCTATGCCTTTAAAAAAGATTTCAGCTCTGACTGACATTGAAGAGTCAGAATTAAAAATTATATTAGACGGAATGTCAGACAAAGGCTTGGTACTGGATATACCGCGCAAAGATACCTTCTATTATATGTTAACACCCATGTTAGTCGGATTCTTTGAATATACCTTTATGCGCACTGGAAGTCAGCTTGATTTAAAAGAGTTGGCCGAGTTATTTGAAACGTATTTTCACAGCCCAGGTGTAATGAAAGAAATTGCCGGTATGGATACTAAAGTAATGCGGACTCTTATCTATGAAAATGTTATCCCCTTGGCAGTTGAAACTGAAGTATTAGACTATGAGAAGGCAACGGAAGTAATCAGGCAATCAGGCGGAGGTGCGATTACGACTTGCGCGTGTCGTCATGAGGCATCACATTTAGGTACAGCTTGTGATGCTCCGACGGAGGTATGCATCTCTCTAGGTGGGGCAGCGGAATGGATAGTCCGCAAAGGGCTAGGGAAGCCGGCAACGGTGGAGGACTTGTTAAATGTCCTTAAACAAACCCAGGAACTGGGGTTAGTCCATCTATGTGATAATGTCATGAATAAACCAACCTATATTTGTAATTGCTGTGGTTGTTGCTGCAAAGTATTGCGCGGTATCAATGAACAGCAAGTCTTCGCCACTCATCCCAGTAATTTCATCCCATCCCCGGATTTGGAAAGTTGTGTTGGCTGCGGTATTTGTGAGGAAAAATGTCACATTCATGCCATTACTATGACGAATCAAGAAGATGGTACAGTTATCCCAGTCATAAGCAATGAAGTTTGTATTGGTTGTGGAGTATGTTCACAAGCTTGCCCAAGCGAATCCTTAGTCATGTCTCGCCGATCAGAAATAGCTATACCTCCGGAAAACATTAAGGAAAAGTTTAGAAGAATGGCTGCTGAGAAAGGGAGATAATTGGCAAGAGGATAAGAAATAACCAGTCCGTATGATTGATTGGTTTCTGCAATAAACAAGCGACCACTCTCACAGTTTAGGTGAGGGGTCGCTTGTTTGCGATTTTTTACAAACTGACTATCTATTTTGCGAGGATTAAGGTAAATGATCAATTTCCATGGTTAGTGAACAAAGAGAGTGTTCAATTTCCGTGGCATAGTTCTTGTTGACTAAAGCAAAGATATGATCTCCGGCATAAATTCTTGTATCCCCTTGAGGTATGATCTCTTGATCTCCGCGTTTAATATTTACTAATAAGCAATGTTTGGGCCAGACAATAGTTTTGATAGTTTTACCACTAATTTCCGAACCTAAACAAACAATGGTTTCGATTAAGATCATTGTCTCGGCATTTTTAGGGAGAGGTTGTTTTTTGGCTAGGATTCGATCGTAGAGTGCTTCATATATTGGTTTTGTTTTTAAAAGATCACTTGCTAGGTAAGCGACGGTAGAAACTGTGATAAGCGCCCACAGATGACTAAAGGAGCCCGTCATTTCGGTAATAAGAATACTTCCGGTTATAGGCGCTTTAACAACCGCCGTAAAGTAGGCTGCCATTGCGAAAATTATAAAATTATTACTGTAGAGCGGGCTGATATGAAAAGTATTAACAATTAAATCGTGATAAATATTACCCGTAAGAGCGCCAATGACTAAGATCGGTAAGAATATGCCCCCAGGAACACCTGTCCCATAGCTGATTAAAGTAAAGAAAAATTTCACCAATACTAAGAGGATAAGAAAGCTCAATGAGAAATAGTGTTGGTTTAGAGAGTCTATTAATTGATTACCGCCACCGAGTACTTCGGGAAGAAGGTAACCTAAAACACCGGCAATCAGCAGTGGAATAGCAATAATTACTGTGTTCGGGAGACTACCTAATTTATCCTTTAGTTCCATGGTCTTTAATAATGAACGGTTAAAAAGGCCGCCAAAAAGGCCGATTATTAGACCTAATCCAATTAAGTGAATATAATAATTGACTGGCAGAATTGGTAGTTGTGGAAAATTGAAAGCCGAAGATGACCCATAAAATAGCTTAGTTACTAAATCTGCTGAGAGAGAGGCGGCAACTGTAGACATCAAAATAGCTGGAGAAAAGTTTTTGTTTAATTCTTCCACCGCAAAAATAACGCCAGATAGGGGTGCATTAAAGGCTGCTGCTAAACCTGCACTCGCCCCGCTGGTAATTAAGAATTTCTCTTCTATTTTTAAACGGCCTAACAGTCGGCTTACTCCTTGACCAACTGTGGCGCCTATTTGCACGGAAGGCCCTTCTCGCCCTAAGGATAAACCGGCGCCAATGGCCAGGATGCCTCCAAAGAATTTAAGTATGAGAACGGTTAACCACTTGATTTTTAGGTGCCCGGTTAAGATGCCTTTTACTTGTGGAATACCGCTCCCGCTTACTAAGGGCTCTTTTTTAACAATAAGATTCAGTGTGAAGGCTATGAATACAAGTCCAAGGGCTAAACTTATTATTTTATAGCTGGACCAACTTGTTGTATGGTAAATTAATTCCCTTAATGACTCTGCCTGTTCTAAACCATATCGGAAGGCAACAATAATTAAGCCGGAAAAAAGCCCTATGATAATTCCTTCAAAAAATACCTTAAGCTTAAAGTCTCGCCAGTGAATCAATCCATCAAATGTTTTACCAGTCAAAATATTACCTCCGTCAACGATTCTCGAAAGCAAAATATTATTTCACAGCAACTTTGCGTTCTTAAAAATTATAGTCTAATCTTTTCGAGAATGTAAAGTAGATTATTGGTATATTTACTAATAAGTGTGACCCTTTTCACAGCTTCCCTATCCGGATCCGGCTATAATAAGGTATCAATTAGGCTGGGAGTGAGTTGTGAATGCAGGAATTAAGGAAAACGGTAGCCCCTGTAGATTTCTTAAATAAGGGATATTTAGAATGCCTTGGAAAAATGGTTCGATTTTTACAGATAAACTATCTTTCCAAAATGAAAGGTGAAAAGAAAGGGCCTCCACTTCCTTATCCTTCACTGTTGGAATCGATTTTGACTTGGCTGGGCTCTTTTCTGGGAATAATAGCTATAACTCTATTTGCTCACACGCTAGAACTTCCTGTTGTAGCATCCTTTGGCGCTTCAGCAGTCCTGATATACGGTGTTCCGGATGCTCCTTTGTCTCAACCCCGTAATGTTGTTTTGGGACATACATTGTCTGCGGCGGTGGGAGTAGCGACAGTCATGGTGTTTGGGTTAACATGGTGGTCTCCTGCCTTGGGAACTGCTCTGGCATTAGTTGTTATGCTTCTCACTAAGTCAACTCATCCTCCCGGTGGGGCTACGGCCCTATTTGCTGTCTTGAGTCAAGCGGAACCCATCTATATCTTTACTCCAATTCTGGTTGGGGCCATAATCCTTGTGATAATCGGAGTTCTTGTCAATAACTTGTCACCAAAGAGACGTTACCCAAAGCATTGGTACTAAGTAAGCCGGAAGAACGGTGTAGAATTGATAAATTGGTGGTGCTAGTTTTAGCGGTATTTTAGTTATTATCTCATTAAAACCGCTAAAACTCAGCTTCTTGTAACTTCTTTTGTTATTAATAAGACAAGACATCTGGACAAAACGGTTAACTTGATGATATCGTACGTATTGTCTATTTTATTGTTATAAAGTGTTAGGAGTGAACTGTTCTTGTCAGCGAAGCAATATAACGCAGATTCTATTCAGGTCTTAGAAGGACTGGAAGCAGTACGTAAACGTCCTGGCATGTATATCGGCTCTACCGGAAGCAGAGGACTACATCATTTAGCCTATGAAATTATTGATAATGCTATTGATGAGGCAGGAGCTGGATTTTGTGATCAAATCTCAGTGATTATTAATAAAGATGGTTCGATAACTATTGAGGACAATGGACGCGGAATTCCGGTTGATATACACCCTTCCAAAAAAGTTCCCGCTGTGCGCTTGGCCTTTGAGACCTTGCACGCCGGAGGAAAATTTAGTGGAGAGACTTATAAAACTTCGGGCGGACTGCATGGTGTCGGAGCAAGTGTAGTCAATGCCTTGTGCGTTTATTTGACCGTTGATATTAAACGGAACGGCAAATTATATCGTGTTGAATACACAGATGGAGGGCAGCTTAAGTCCGATCTAGCTATTGTCAAGAAAAGCATTAAAGGCACAGGTACAATAGTTACCTTTAAACCCGATCCGCTAATATTTAAAGAAACCACGGTTTTTAAATATGACACTTTGAGAAGTCGACTTATGGAACTTTCTTTTCTGAATAGTGATTTGACAATTATTTTGACAGATACTCGAGGGGAATTAAAATCTGAAACATTTTCTTCAAAAAACGGAATTATTGGTTTTGTAGAGCATTTAATTAATGAATCAGGTTTTTCCCCAGTACATAAGAAAGCGATTTATTTTACAGGGGAAAAAGATGAAGTAGTTCTGGAATGTGCCATCCAGTACAATCATAGTGATGAAGAATCCCTGCATTCTTATGTCAATAATATCCCTACAGACGAGGGGGGAACTCATGAGTCGGGGTTCCGAACAGCTTTAACTAAAGCCTTCAACATCTATGGGAGAAAAAATAATATTTTCAAGAAAGAGGAAAACCTCATCGGGGATGACCTTAAGGATGGGTTAACCTGTGTACTCTCTCTAAAAATCAAGGATCCTCAATTTGAAGGTCAAACAAAAACGAAGCTTTCAAACATGGAAGTTGAAGGTGTCGTTCAATCAATAACCAATGAGGGGATTACCCAATTTTTTGAAAAAAACCCCTCAATAGCGAAGGACGTCATTAATAGAGCATTGACAACCTGCCTGATTAGACTTGCTGCGAAGAAGGCCAAAGAATTAAAAAAGAAAGCTCGAGATGCTGAGATAAAGGCTTTGAGCGGTAAACTTGCAGCTTGTAGCGGAAAAGATAAATCCCGCAATGAGCTTTTTCTTGTAGAGGGTGATAGTGCCGGCGGTTCGGCGAAAATGGGGCGTGATCGACGTTTTCAAGCAATTCTTCCTTTGAGAGGGAAAGTTATTAATACCTACCGCGCTAAGATTGATAAGGTCTTAGAAAATGAAGAAATTAGAAGTATCATTTCTGCCGTTGGTTCGGGAATTGGCAAGGAATTTGACATAGAAAAAGGTAATTATGCAAGGGTTTGTATTATGACTGATGCTGATATTGACGGAGCACATATTAGATGTCTCTTATTAACTTTTTTCTATAGGTACATGAAACCGCTGATTCTGAGTGGAAGAGTTTATATTGCTCAATCTCCTTTATATAAAATTGAGAAGGAGAGGGGTAAAATCATACGCTATGCTTTTGACGATGAAGAGTTAAGAAAAGAGCTCAAAGAACTAGGAAAAACGGCAAAAATATCTCGCTACAAAGGCCTTGGAGAGATGAATCCGGAACAACTTTGGGAAACTACCCTGAATCCGGTTAATAGGCGTATGATTCAGGTAACAATAGATGATACTCTTGAAGCTGAGCGAAAGCTGAGAATCTTAATGAGTGAGCAAGTTGAGCCAAGACGTGAGTTTATGATGGAGAATATCATCTTTACTGACAACGATATGTAGATTTTTTAGGGGGAGTTTATACCCGATGAGCATAACTGAAGACAACATTATCCAGCGTCCGCTGGAGGATGTTTTACCGGAGTCATTTTTAGGCTATTCTAAACATGTTATCTTACAACGAGCCGTTCCTGATGTTAGGGATGGGCTGAAACCAGTTCATCGCCGAATTTTGTTTTCTATGGACGAAATAGGAATGCATACTGATAAGCCCTATAGCAAGTCTGCTCGTTTAGTGGGGGACTGCATGGGTAAGTATCATCCCCATGGAGACTCCTCAATTTATGAATCAGCAGTGCGTATGGCCCAACCTTGGGCTACACGGTATCCAATGGTAGATGGACAGGGGAATTTTGGGTCCATTGACGGAGACAATGCAGCGGCAATGCGTTACACGGAAATGAGAATGACTCCCTTATCCCAGCTGATGACTCAAGATATCGAGAAAAACACCGTGCTATTTAAAGAAAACTATGACCAACGACTCAAAGAGCCGGTTGTTCTGCCGAGTCCTTTTCCTAACCTTTTAGTTAACGGGGGATCAGGAATTGCTGTTGGAATGATGTCTAATATACCTCCTCATAATTTGCGCGAAGTCATAGCTGGTGTAATACTTCAAATAGATCAGCCTCAGGTTTCGGTTGAGCAGCTTATGGAAAAGGTGAGCGGTCCAGACTTTCCCACCGGAGGACTGATCATTGGTAACGAAGGCATTATAAATGCTTACAAAACAGGACGCGGTAAAGTAACGATGCGGGGAAAAGCTTTAATAGAGCAAGGAAAAAACGGTAAAAGTCTCATAGTAATTACCGAAATCCCCTATCAAGTCAATAAATCAACACTGGCTGCCAAGATTGAGACGATGGCTGATTCAGGAAAAATTGAAGGGATTAGTGAAGTCAGAGATGAGTCTGATCGCGAGGGAATTAGGCTCGTTGTTGAATGCCGGAAAGAAGCTGATCCGCTGAATATTTTACGTCTTCTTTATAAACACACTCAATTGGAAGACACCTTTGGAATTATTAACTTAGTTATTACTGCCGAAGGTACTCCTAAGGTACTAGGGCTAAAGGAAATTAATGCAGCTTTTATCCAGCATCGAAAAATCGTCGTCACTAAACGTACAGAGTTCGACTTAGAAAAGGCTCGTTTAAAGGCTCATATTTTGGAAGGTTTAGTTATTGCCATTAATAATCTTGATGAAGTGATCGCTACTATTCGTTCCAGTAAAACCCCTTCAATTGCCAAGGCTTCCCTAATTACCCGTTTCGAATTATCTGAGATTCAAGCTCAAGCTATTTTGGACATGAAACTCCAACATTTAACGAACTTTGAACTTGAGGGTATTAAAAAAGAGCATGCCGATATTTTAAAGCTAATCAATGAGCTGGAAAGTATTTTGGCTGATATTAATAAGGTATATGACATTATAAAAAAAGAGCTTAAGGATATTGCAGATAAGCATGGGGATGACCGTCGTACTACTATTTTACCTGAGGAAATGCGGAATGAGATTGATCTAAGTGCCTTTGGAGAACCTGAGTGTATATTCCAAGTCGCCTTGACAGCAAATGGGTTTATCAAACGTCTTCCGCTTCAAGCAAAAAAGAAGGATAACGCCCTTGTTTGTTCCTTTAAGGATGGGGATACCTTACAGGAAAAGTTAATCTGCAGCAATAAGGATAGACTGTTTTTCTTTACTCGATCGGGAGAGTTTTACTCGATTAACTCTAAAACTATACCTGAAGGAAAAAATAGAGATAAAGGGGGGCCGCTTACTAATCTCTTTACCTTGCCTTCCGGAGAAAGTATAGCTTCTATTCTCGCCGTTAATGATGTGATAGAAGATCATTTCTTTGTTTTTGTTACAAAGAGTGGACAAGTTATGAGGAGCCCGGTAAGCGATTTTATTAATGCTCGTTCCTCAGAAGCGATAGGCCTGAAAAATAATGATAGTGTGGTTAAAGTTTTCCTTAGTGACGGGCAAGGAGAATTATTGCTTGCCACCAGCAGGGGTCAAGTGATTCGATTCCTGGTTATGGAAGTAAACCCTATGGGTCGTAAATCACGCGGTGTTAAAGGAATGACGATAGGTAATGAAGACTGGATTGTCGATGCCTTAATGTGTGTCAATGAAGGTAATCCTCTTTCAGACTTATTAACAATTACGCAACGAGGGTTCTTAAAAAGGACTGCTTTGGATGAATACAAACCTCAAGGCAGAGCTGGAAAAGGGATTGCCATTGGAAAGGTAGATTCTAATACTACCGGTTACCTTGTGGGGGTAATGCTGGTTAGGAATGAGGATGTAGTAAACGTTATACAGGATAGCGGGATTGTGACTAAAGTTGAGATGAAAGATGTTAAAATAGAATCAAGGACAAAAGCTGGAATACAACTAATTCCCGTTTTATTAGATGATTATACAATTAAGTTGATTTAGAAAGGTTAATATATTTTATTATTTATTATAAGTTTCTAATATAATCCCTCTTTTCTAAGCCAACCTGTATAGTGAAGCTAATGAAGCAACATAATAACAAGGTGAGTTTAGTAGGAGGGATTACAAGAATGGAGATTTCAGATATTATTGTTAACGGCTCAGGATTTGATAGGGAATACAATTTTAATAATTACGCCTTGACATTGGTTTTCAAGAATTATGAGACAGAAAAAACCGTGAGAGCAAATCTGCGGTATTATCCTGAAGAAAAGGAATGGGATTTGAATCCAATCTTTTATGAATACTCACAAGCGGAAAAGGAAGAGATGATTGAACAAATAATTAATGATGAAAGGTTTAAAGCTGAGTTTCAAGCAACTGATAATGGGTTGAAATTGTAGATTGACATGAGGGACTTTCCCGTAATAACTATGGTTAATTACCAAAATTACATCAATGAAATTCAGGGAAATTATATTGGGAAAAATTCTTGAAAACAGTTGACAGTAAAGAACGAAAATGGTATTATAACTGAGCGCCACAAAGATGCGCAGAGGTTAACAGGGAGAAGGTTAAGGCTCAAACCTAGTTAATCAAGCTAAATACAAAATTAGTTATTGACAACGAGAGTTGAAAATGCTAAGATGTGATTCCGGCCCAAACGGGTCAAACAAAATTCATGGTCTTTGAAAACTAAACAACAAGGACAG
>JGI2924J29684_1078523_pt1 | contig 61658 bp, 67 predicted proteins | sample BenlonsequencITS_FD_29684 | JGI IMG/M metagenome (IMG submission 29684) | reverse complement strand
CCATGCGCGAGGCGTTCCTGACGAGTGCCCGCCTCGAACACGAGTTCTGGGAAATGTGTTATCAAAAGGAAAAACTATTTTAAAAGCACGACTGTACTGATTACCATTGACAAGCAAGAAATCGCTACTCCTGTCTATTGGTAAGGGTTTTCTGCAGTTTTCAGCTTTGGTACTCCCAGCAGTAGGCGCCAGTCTAGGCCTGTGGTGGGGTGCATACAATGTCTTCAAAAACGATTTATCCCCAATGACGTCTATTATTCTTGCCTCAGTTTTAGTTATGACATTGATTTCTATGTTACTATACAATATGAAGGTGTTGGCAGGAAGGAAGAGGAAAGAGGATGGTACGCGAGGAATCCAGAAGAAGTTGTAGAGGCGTTTGTATCTGGAATTGTCCCAGTGGTGATGCTGGTATACATCTGAGAGATGTGCGACACGCAAGCGGAGTGGAGTCCGTAATCGAGCCCATCTGGTCGCACACAGTCACCTCATAATTCAGCGCCACCAACATAACTGTCAAAAGGGGACGGAACACCCGTACTGTATGGCCAGTGGAAACGGCGAAGGCAAATCAGTCGGTGGGGAACGATCGCACGGAGACGGACGACCCGACGGCGGGACCGCGACCGGCGGGGCGGACGGCGTCGACCTGGACTACCCGAGCGACGACTGGGCCGGCTTCTTCCGAAATCACTTCGGACCCTCGATGCTCTGGGCGCTGATCGGGATCGGCGGCAGCCACATCGTCCTCGGGCCGACGATGGGGGCGACCTTCGGACTGTTCGCGATCTGGGTCTTCGCGTTCATCTACCTGGTCAAGTACGGTGCCTGGGAGCTCGGTATCCGGTACAACTACGGAATCGGCGGGAATCCGGTCGAGGCCTACGACCAGCTCCCCGGCCCGGCGAACTGGATGCAGTGGTATACACTCGGTGTCTTCGTGATCGGCTACGCTGCGATCACCGCGGGCGTCGGCCTCTCGAGCGCCGCGCTCGTGAGCCCGTTGGTCCCGCTATCAGTCCCTCAGACGTTCGTCGTCCTCGTCGGGATCGCCGGCGTACTCGTGATTTTCGCCCGCTACACGCTCCTCGAGAAGATCCTCCTCGGATTCACGATCGTCCTCGGTATCCTGCTGGTCCTCGGCGCCGTCGTCGGCCCGCCCTCGCTCGATGTCGTGGCGGAGACGGCCATCTCACCCGATCTCGGTGGCGAACGCACGGTCGTCTTCGTCGGCTTGTTCGCCGCGGCCGCGGGATTCGCCCCCACCGGGTTTAGCACGAGCGTGTTGATCGGGAGCTGGAGTACGGCGAAAGGGGAAGGCGCGAATCAGCTCCGCGACGCGGACCTCGATCCCGACGACGAGCGGTACCACGACTACATCCGCCAGTGGATCCGGACCGGTCGACGCGATTTCAACATCGGGTACGCGTTCAGCTTCCTGCTGGTCGCGGCCATGATCGTGCTGTCGTCGAACGTCCTCTACCCGAACCCGCTCGATGACGCCAACTTCGCGTACGAGCTCGGGCAGGTGCTCTCGGATTCGTTCGGCGAGTGGTCGTTCTGGGCCATGCTCGTGGGCGGCTTCGCCGCGCTGTACTCGACGGTCATCACGCTCCTCGATGGGGCCTCGCGGGCCGCCGGCGATATCTCGCCGATGGTACTGGGGGACCGAAGCCCGGACAATGAGACGGTCCGCCGGGCTGTCGTCCTCACGACCGTCGTCGCGAGCAGCGTCGTCGTCCTCGCGCTGGGGAACGTCCCGGTCACGTTCGTCGTCACCGTCGCGGCGATCCTGGCGGTCACCGAGAGTCTCTTCTACCCGGCGAACTGGTACGTCGTGAAGAAGAACCTCCCCGAAGCGTTCCAGCCCTCCAGGACGTGGGTCGCCTACTACGCGCTCAGTCTGCTCGCCGTCGTCGTCTTCGGCCTCATGGGCGCGGCGGCCCAGCTTGATCTCGTTCCGGAACTACTCGACGTCCTTCGATGAGGGGGAGCGAGCGGGACGATCGAGCGGCGACAACCGAGACGACGTCGGCGCGTCCGCCGAAAACGGAGGTGTCCCCAGGTCACGTTCCCTCGACGACGCCCTCAAGCCACTCCGGCCCGAACGGCCGGCCATGCGCGTGACCGTCGACGTCAAGGGCGAGGAGACGCACGAGGTCGACCTCGAGACGGCCGAGGGCACATCGGCCGCCGGGTCGTCACCCCCGACGTACGCGGAACTCCTCGCAGCCATCGACTACAGCCCCCACGAGGTGAGCGTCCTCGTCGACGGCCACCCGGTCCCCGAGGACCAGCCCGTCGAGACCGACGAGGTGACCGTCCTCCGGCTCATCAAGGGCGGGTGATCGGCGTGGCCGAGCCGTCAGTCCCCGCCACGATTCGGCCAGCCACACCCGACGAGTCGCTTTCCGTTCGACGGATTCTCGACGCCGCGATGCTCGAGTTCACCTCCCTCGACCCGCGAATCGCCGCTGACGACGTTCTCGTCGCGACCGACGGCGCCGGAACGGTCCGCGGGGCGATCGTCCTGAAACCGGAGCCGATCGCCACGGGCCGAGAGCCGGATTCGGTGCCAACCAACCCGCGTGAACGCGGCGCCCACGTCGACGCGATCGCGGTCAGGACCAGCCATCGTGGCCGGGGAATCGGCGAGGCACTCGTCGAGGCGGCGATCGAACGTGAGGGTCGCCTGACCGCTCACTTCGACGGCGCCGTTCGACCGTTCTACGAGGCGCTCGGATTCGACATCGTTCGGATGGGTGACGATCGGTACGCAGGCGTCCGCGAGCGGTGACGTCCGGCGTGATCGCGTGCCAAGACGGACGCTTATTGTCCTCTGGCCAACTCGACCGCTTCGACGTACTCGACGAGGTACGATTGTACGTCTGACCGGTTACGGAGTTCTTCGGGTGAAAGCCAGTGGACCGTCTCGACTTCGGCCGATTCGCAAACCTGCGCGACGCCACCGGTATGTTCGCACAGCGTGACGACGTTCAAACACTGAGTCCCGTCGTCGGCCGTGAACGTGGAACTGCAGACGTACGTTACCGCACCCACCTCGATCCCGACTTCCTCGCGAAGTTCCCTGCGGGCCGTTTTCGCGATCGCGTCGTCGGTCCCCGGTGGCGTCTCGAGTTTCCCGCCGGGAAACGCCAGTTCGCCCGCCGCATGTTCTTCGTCAGCACCGCGTTCGATGAGGAGGTACTCGTCCTCGCGGACGACCGCTCCATCGACGTTCACAACGTATCCGTACTCGTCCATGAGTGACGATGCTGTCGGACGATGAAAGTGGTATGGGTAGTTCGTCGCCTCACGATTCCGAATCGGCCGGATACGGTCTGGTTCGAACCTGCTCGTAGGCAACTCGCTCGGGCGGTGCGGTGAACCACTCGACCGCGGCGATCTCGCCGGGACGGGCCCGCGGCGTGCCGTCGACGTACTCGCCGTCGAAGATCACGATCGCCTCGACGATCGGTGGCGAGTCGTCCGGTGGGTGGTGTTCGACCTCGTGGAACTCCCGGATCCCGGTGAGCCGGCAGTCGACGCCCGTCTCCTCGCGGACCTCGCGTTTCGCCGCCTCCGCGTACGTCTCGCCGGCTTCGCGTTTGCCACCGGGATTGGCCCAGCCGACGTCGCCCTCGTTGCGAGCCAGGAGGACCGCTCCGTCGTCTCGCGTGAGCCAGACCCCCGCCCCGCCGAGGGCTCGCCGCTCGAATCGCTCGCGTTCCCGTTCGTAGGTCGCTGCCGTCACGTCCCAGGACACCTCGACGCACCGAAAATCGTCCGTCTCGCCTAACCGGGAGCGCACCCGCCGAACGCGGTCGCGGCTGTCCGTCGTTACTGACATTGGATCCGCCGATTCACACCCGCTCGTGAAGTAGGTACTCCCCGCCACCGACTCACTTCCCCCGACGACCTACTCCTCGCCGACGGCCTCGTCCGCACCCGAAGCCGACGGATCCGAGGTGTACACGAGTTCGAGGGAGAGTTCGGCCGTACAGCTCATCGCCGCCTCGTCGAGGTCCGTGTCCGACTCCCGTTCGTTCAGGTAGCCGTTGCACCGGCCGTGGGTGACGACGTTCGAGATCGTGGCCGCCGACCCGCACTCCGGACAGTCGATGTAGTAGCTCCCGTCCTCGTCCTGGTGCCAGGCGTCGGCTCCCAGTTCCATTCTGGCCGCGTCGCCGTCCGATGACATAGGGAGTCCGACGGGGCCGTAACTCGTAAAATCCGGGCCGGCACAGCGGTTCAACGGGGGTGACTGGCGGGGTCCGACTGGCGGGCGGACAGCGGCCAGTGGGGTTGACTCAGACCAGTCGGGCGACCAGGTCGGTTCCCTCGTCGAGCAAGGCGTCGACACGCTCGTCGTCGCTCGCCTCGGCGTACACCCGTAACACGGGTTCGGTCCCGCTGGGGCGCACGAGCAACCACGAACCGTCCGTGAGCAGGAGTTTGAACCCGTCCGCCGTGTTGACGTCCTCGACGGGCTCGCCGGCTACCGACTGGGGGATTTCGTCGGCGAGCGCCTCGATGACTCGCGCCTTCTCCGCGTCGGGACAGTCGACGCTGCGCTTGTCCTGGACCACCGTCCCGTGCTCTTCGAGGAGGCGGTTCACCCGGTCGTCGATCGGCTCTGCGGCGTGCATGGCCGCGGCGAGCAACGCCACGAACACGCCGTCTTTCTCGCGGACGTGCCCGCGGACGGTGAATCCGCCCGACTCCTCGCCGCCGACCAGCGCGTCGTGGTCGGCCATCGCCTGCGCGACCCACTTGAACCCGACCGGCACCTCGTGGACGGTCTCGTCGTGGGCTGCAGCGACGCGATCGACGAGGTACGTGGTCGAGACGGTCCGAACGGCCGGCCCCGAATCGAACGTCAGGAGCCAGTCGTACAGCGCCGCGAAGAAGAGGTTCTCGTCGATAAGCCCGCGGTCAGGGGTCACGACGGCCAGCCGATCCGCGTCGCCGTCGTTGGCGATGCCGAGGTCGGCGTCACCACGCTGGACGTGCTCGATCAGGTCCTGCAGGTTTGCCGTGGCGGGTTCCGGCGGCGTCCCACCGAAGTCGGGGTCGCGTTCACACCGCAGACGCTCGACGGACGCGCCCGCTTCCGACAGGAGCCGGTCCGTGTATCCGCGCCCGGAGCCGTGCATGGCGTCGTACGCGACGCTGAGGTCGGCGATCGAATCGACGGCCCCGGGGGCGATCGCATCGAGTCGGTCGCGGGCAGCCGCGGCGTGTGACTCGCGAAGATCGACCGCCTCGACGGTCCCGTGCTCGGCCTCGGGCAGCGCCTCGGGTTCGGCGAGTCGGTCGGCGATGGCATCCATCACCGCGGGGAGTGCGGGGGCGCCATCGCCAGGGATGAACTTCACGCCGTTGTACTCGGGCGGGTTGTGCGAGGCCGTGACGACGAGCGCCCCGGCCAGCTCGCGCTCGACGATCGTGTGGGCGACCACCGGCGTCGGACAGTCGCGTGCCGAGAGCACCACGTCGAATCCGTTCGCACACAGGACGCGCGACAGCTCCTCGGCGAAGCCGCGCGAGGTCTCCCGGGCGTCGTAGCCGATCGCCACCGGGGCCGTCTCGCCTTCCTCACGCAGGTACGTCGCGACGGCCTGGCCGACCATCCGGACCCGCGGAGCGGTGAACGTCTCCAGCGTCGCCCGCCAGCCGTCGGTCCCGAACGAGATCTGCTCCATACCCGACGATCCACCGCCCGTAATAAAAAGTCGCCGACGGAAACCACGCTCACTCCGTTCGCGAGGATGCAACGCACGTCCCAGAACAAGCGGGCTTTCGACCCGCAACCCTCACTCCGCCGGCTGGGACTCCCACTCCTGGATCGAGTGCCGTTGCTGACGCAGAGGGATTTGTATCCTCGATACAGCGGCTACCCTAGTGCGGGTGTGTTACGGTGAGTGGACGACGAGACCATCATCGGGCGAGTAATCGGCGAATAGTTTCCGAGGCCAAGACCTGGGCGCCTCTAAGTCCGTCGGGATACGTGTTGTTCCACTTTCATCGCTGCTCAGTTCGTACTCGACGAATCGCGCGACATCCTCGAACTGTTCCGTCGCATATCCCTTTCCCTCTTCGAGGAAAAACCGATCCTCGAGCAGACTCGTTCCATCAGACCCTTTGATGGCAATATTGAACCATAAGTCCTCATCAGAGAGATTACTTACGACAAGGACAGTAGTCTCTTCATCATCGTCTTTGAGAATACGTTCCAAACAGCCCACACAGAAAACGACTACTCCGACAGATATTGTCTCCAAAATAGTTCTACGGCCTATCATAAATACCAATTTTATGATTATATGGATTTATATATGTTTCTAAATCCTGTTGTAAATTACATCACGTCTTTGGCCTTCAGATGGAAGGTATCCCCTTCTGGAGTGTGTTGAAACTTTTCTGACTCATCATACTCATTTGCGGAAAATGTAATTGTTTCTGGATAGGAAACAGAGACATCTGGTTTGACTCCTTCCCAAGCATATGTATAAAAGCCCCTGAAGGATGTTTCGGGCCGGAAATCAACATCCTCTACGAGAAAGACCCCCGCCGTAGCTAGTTGGCTCCAATCCCATTCTCCACCAGTTAAGCCCGATTCCCACGCCGCTTTGCGACCATCCACAAGGACACCAAGACCTGAACCCGTATAACTTCCGCCATCAAACTCTGTGAAATCGTCAGTGACTACAGATTCTGGAACTTCCTTATAGTCCTTAACATCAACCCGATTCTCTTCCCATGTAAGCCCTAATGTATCTACCGGATTTTTAGGCCCGTAATACGTGATTCCCGGCCCAATCGGAGACAAATCCCAATCAAGACTATAGTTGAATTTCATAAAGTATGAATAATGAAATTCGCCTGGGTCAGCACGCGGTTCATAGCTTAATGAAAATTGAACATCAATATCAGCGTCGCACTCTAACGGTTCAACGCAGATATTTGAGTCATTGCCAGCGGTCTGGGTTGTGTTATCGTATCGATTTCCGTTCAAAGAAACCTGGAGGTCCTTTTCCTGATGAGATACGCCTTTTTCATCAAGATACTTTTGCCTCTCTTCCAAACCTTTTTCCTTCGCAATTCTATTCGACTCTAAAATAACGTCAGTAAATCGCTTGCTTGGATCGGTACCTCGGCTCGCAATTGCAGTATTTGCGGCTATTGAACCAAAAAGAGTTGTGCCTGTCGATGCCAATACAGATCTTCGCCCAACGTCTTTCCTAGACATTGCATTTACTTCTATAATAGACAGATATATGAATATTTCTAACTTATAATATAAGATAAACCATTCAAACGCTAAGTTTGCCTAAAGTACAGATAGGCTATTTTTTATAATTCCTTCTCAATTTATAGAATGGTCTAACAAATCAAGGTCGCCGATTACAAGTCCCAATGCGATATCGACGGCATCAATCCAATCACCTACTATATGGGATGCCCCCCAATAAAGTATGTACAATATGAGACAAGGACATTCGTCTCCCACCGTACCGAAGTTACCATATTCAATCAATTTCAGCCATGGCCGTATTTTGTGAAAACTTTATCCAGCTAATCAGAGTATATTACCGAAGCAGCCAGTTTTAGCCTTATATAAATAATTTATGTTGCCATATAAATGGGAATATAAAACATTTTATGCATAATGAACACTAACAGTCATAAAATATCGCCGATGATATAAGATGGCACAATATGACTGTTCGTCTCAGCACGTAACCACTCTTAAGTTCCGAATGCCGCATACGATTTGCTCAATCAACGATCAACTTCAATCGGTGTCGAAACGTTGGTCAGCTGAATGGAGTCTTACCCGTCAATCAACAACGATCCGCTAGGCTGGCATGCCAACCCGACGGGGCTTTAGTAGCGCCCGTGCTATCGTCCTCGAAATGAGGTCCCCACCGACCGTCCTCGCCGTCGTCGGTAGTCTTCGCGAGGACAGCTACACGCGAACCGCCCTCCGATACGTCCTCCAGGCGGCTGCGGACGCCGGCGCCGAGACGCACCTCCTCGATCTTCGCGAGTACGACCTTCCCGTCTACGACCCAGACCGAAACGAACAGGGCGACAGTTCCACCGTCAAACGACTCGTCCGCGACGCCGACGCCGTCGCACTCGGCACGCCCGTCTATCACGGCTCGTACTCGGGCGCACTGAAGAATTTCCACGACTACTGCGGATGGGACGAGTACGAAGACACCACCGTCGGTCTGCTCGCCACCGCCGGCGGCGGGAGTTACGGCTCGACGCTCGAACATATGCGCGCAACCGTTCGGAACGTCCACGGCTGGACCCTGCCGCATCAGGTCGGGATCAGGAACGCGAGCGACGCCTTCGTCGCCGAGCCGGACGCCATCGACGGCCGTGCGTTCCGCGACGCGGCGCTCGAAGAACGCGTCGAGACGCTCGGCGAACGGCTCGTCGAGTACGCGTTCATCGACGAGCAGTGTGTCCAGCCGACCGCCGCCGACGACTGACGACGCACGTCGAATCGACGAGCGGACGAGCGTCTCCCGTAGCTACGAGAAACCGACGAGGCGCTCCTTTCGGCGTCGCGAATACTGTTTGATCTCGTACTCTCTGGACATCGCCGCCGATCGCGAGTCGAATCGCTCGACGTGGACGACCTCGACGGGCGTTCGCGAGCGTGTGTACTTCGCCCCCTCGCCGGCGTTGTGCTCGGCGACGCGTCGGTCGAGATCCGTCGTATATCCGGTATAGAGCGTCCCGTCGGCACAGTGGAGGACGTAGACGACGTGCCGGGACATACGCTGGCGTTCGAGCGGATCGACAAAAGCCTCCCGTCCGGAATCGCCAGCCCACCCGACTCGTCGAGTGGACGGATGCACCGATCCCTCGCTCGGCGGTGCACGGGCCAGAGCGCGCGCGAGCGGTCGACACGCGACACGACGGGCCAGGACTCGGCCGCATTACTCATCCATCATATAGGTTTCGGTGGGAACGCGCTCCAGACACCCGCTCGTGCCATCCTCAGGGGCGCTATAGCGTGTATTAAACAGAACGCTTATAAGGGGTTGCGCAGAACGGGGTAACCGTATGGCAGACCTTATCGTCAAGGCCGCTGTGAAGGAAGCGCTCGATGACAAGAACGTCGCCTCGGACTTCTACGACGCGCTCGACGAGGAAGTCGAAGCCCTCCTCGACGACGCCGCACGACGTGCCGAAGCGAACGACCGAAAGACCGTCCAGCCGCGCGACCTGTAAGGTAACTTCGACTGCGTTTTCCGTTCACCGACTCCCGAGCGACGGGCGGTGAACGTGTATTTCACCCGGTTAGTCTCGGCTCAACCAGGTAGCGTCCACTCGAACAGACAGCGTCAGTTCGGCCAGGGGGCGTTCACTCGAACAGGTAGCGACCGCTCGGCCAGTTAGCGTCTACTCGAATAGGTAGGTCCGCTCGACCAGTTAGCGTCGACTCAACCACTTCCGGAGGCGACGCCAGAGCGACCGAACCGTCCCGCCCGTGCTGGCGGGCTCCCGTCCACCGTCCTCGGTAGCTCGCTCTTCAGTCGTCGGGCCGGCAGTCGAATCGGTCGACGTCGGTCGACGGTGCCGGTCGGCCACCACGGGATGGCGATCACCGACCTGCTCGGCCGTCGGTGCGAGGACCGTATCGACACTGACCACGACGGTTGACGGACTCGACGGGGCCCCAGTAGCCTCGTCCGTCACCCCATCCGTTGTCCCACTGGGGGTCGGGCCGACCGTTCTCGGTTCGACCGAGGTGGAGTGACCCGTCGCGGATTCGGCCGAGGCGGGACGAGTCGGCGTCGATTCGGGCTCCGAAACGAGCGCAGCGATCTCTTCGAGTTCGGCGCGGGTGACGAGCGCGCCTGCATCGTCGGGTGTCGGTGGCTGTTCGGTGATGGCCGGCCCCGTCTTCCGGTCGGAGACGTCGGCTTCGTCCCCCGTGTCGTGTGGGCCCCACTCGAACGCGCTGTCGGTCGCTTCCGCACGGGAATCGTCGGCGCCGCGAGCCGCTTCGGCGGAATCACTGTCGTCCGGCCCGTGCGTTTCGAGGGCCGAGACCGCAGCGTCGACCGTGTTCGACGATTCGACGCTCACCGACGCCTCGTTCCTCGCCTGTGATCGCTCCGGTTCCTCGGACTCGCTCGACGGTTCGATCGACTCAGCTGGTGGCTCGGCGTCGGCGAGTAACGATGCCAGCGCGTCGCCAGCGTCGTCCGGTCTGAGATCGGCGGCTGCCGCGTCCGAATCGGTCGTATCCGGCTCCTCGTCGTCGAGCAGCGAGAGGATGTCGTCGACGCTCTGCTCGGAGACCGTCCGTCGTGGGCCGCCACCGGAGAGCGACGCGACCGTCGCCTCCGCGCGTTGCGTTTCGTCCACTTCGGCGAGCGGGCGAGCAGTGAGGTCATCAGTCGCATCGGTCGATTCACTGGTCGATCCGGACTCACTCGTACTCGTCGAGGTATCGGGTTCAGCGGCCGGCTGTGACGCGGCCTCGGCCCGCGACGCCGTCGAGAGCGGTGGTGCCTCCGCTTCCAGTGTCTCGAACACCTCGTCGATACCGGTCGTCGAAATCGTGCGTGTGGGACCGCCAGAGAGCGCGAACGCGTCGTCGTCCGCAGCCTGCGGGCGCGAAGCCGTCTCGAGGACCTCGTCGACGCTCGACTCGGAGACGTGCCGTCGTGGGCCGCTCTCGCGGAGCGCCTCGACGATCTCCTCCGTGTTCCGATCGGTCGCCTGGAGCAACGCCTCCAGCGAGTCGGTGCGCCGAATCGGCCCATCGTCGCCCTCGGTTCGCGATCCCATGCTCCGGCGGAGACGACAGGATTGATGGTTATAAATTTTCCCCACCATCCATATTAAAGTATTCGGATAACAAGTTCAAGGTGGGATTGAGGCGGGATCAGTCGTCCCTGTAGCGGTTCAACGCTTCGAAGAATGAAGTCAACTCCCGATCGAGCCGCCGGTCGATCGGCGGACGGCGATCGGTTCTGGTGGACAGATTGGACAGGAGGGAAATCGCACGCAGGAGGTGAGCTCGCACGGGTGAGCCAACCTGCTCACGGCGCGCGTTCGGACAGGTACGTCTTCGTTCGACCGAGCACGACGTGCTCCGCCGTCCGGAGATCTGCCACCTGCTGCGAGCCGGTGACGAACATCGCGGTCTCGAGTTCCAGTTGCAGCGTCTCGATCAGGTCGACGACGGCGTCGGTCCCCTCGGCTGCCGGTCCGAGGAACGGTTTCGCGAGCCCGCCGGCGCGGGCACCGAGCGCGATCGCCTTCGCGATGTCGAGGCCGGAGCGGACGCCGCCGCTGGCGATCACGCAGTCGTGGACGTCGGCCGCCTCGATCGTGCTGATGGCCGTCGGCAGGCCCCAGCGGCGGAATCGCTCGCCGACCGCTGCCTGCCGATCCGCCCCCACGGCGCGGGCTCGGTAGGCCTCGATACCGGACCAGGTCGTGCCGCCCCGCCCGGCGACGTCGATGGCGTCGACACCGGCATCGGTGAGTCGCTCGGCCGTCTTCCCCGAGATACCGTTGCCGGTCTCTTTGACGACGACGGGCACGGAGAGCCCCTCGGCGACCCGCTCGATCGCCTCGAGACAGCCACGTGCGTCGACGTCACCCTCCGGCTGGACGGCCTCCTGGAGGAAGTTGAGGTGGATCGCCATCGCGTCGGCGTCGATCATCTCGACGGCGCGTTCGACCTCGGCCACGCCGTACTCGTCGAGCTGGGCGGCGCCGATGTTTCCGTAGAGAACGGCATCCGGGGCGACGTCGCGCACGACGGTGTAGGATTCGAGCAGGTCGGGGTCGTCGAGCTCGAGACCGGCGCGCTGGCTGCCGACGCCCATCGCGATTCCCGTCTCCTGGGCGGCCGCGGCCAGGTTGCGGTTGAGCTTCGTCGTGTTCGGGTGGCCGCCCGTCATGCTCTCGATGACGATCGGCGCCGACAGTTCGTGCCCGAACAGCGTGACAGACTGGTCGATCTCGTCGCGGTGGATCTCCGGCAGCGCCTCGTGAACCAGTTCCACGTCGGCGAAGCCGGTCCCGCTCGTCTCGACGTCTTCTTCTTCGATGATCCGAATGTGGTCGTCCTTTCGATCGGCTGTCTCGGGCATCTAGCCCACCGATCGGTACAACCCGGCAAAAACCGTTCGTTTCGGTGCCAAACCGGTGATCTCACGAACAAAAGGTCGAAACCCGCGGTGGGATCTCCGATCCGTACTGGAGACGATGGTCGGAGACCGGGCTATTTCGTCCGAGTCGTGGTACCACGACCATGGTTCGTCATCCACTCTCTCGATCGGCCCGCGCGGCGCTGATCGCGTTCGGTCTCGTCGAGATCGTCGCCCCGCAGCCGGTGATCGACGCCTGTGAACGGATCGGACTCGAAAACCCCGGCGACGGGCGACTGCGCTCCGAGGCACTCACTCTCGCCCGACTCGAGGGCGCCCTGTTCGTCTGGGAACTTCGTCGCGGCCGGCGACGAACGCCGATGACCAGCGGCGCGCTCACCAGCGCTGGACTCCTCGCCGTGCTCGCACCGCGGCCGCTGATCCGATTCAGTCAGTCCTTCGCCTACGAGAATCCGCACGAGCTGAAACTGAAGTCGTGGGTCGTCCCCGCCACGCGGGCCCTGGGCGTGCTCTACCTCGCCGTCGTCGCGCTGGCTGCCCAGCGCGATACGGAAGCGGACGAACGAGACGCACAGGCAGACACCCTCGTCGAACGAGTCACACAGTAAGACGCCCGAACTCACTGCAACACGTCGACGCCGTCCGCGCTGCCGACGTAGATCTCGTCGGCGAGATCGACGAACAGGCCGTGTTCGACGACGCCCGGGATCGTGGACAGGGCCGTCGCCAGCGTCCCGGGATCTCCAATCTCACCGAAGTCACAGTCGAGGACGAGGTGGCCGTCGTCGGTGACGACCGGGCCGTCCTTTCGCTCGGCCTCGCGCAACGTGGGCTCGCCGCCGAGGCCCCGGAGGCGCTCGGCAACGACCGATTCGGCCCCCTGGAGGACGGCGACGGGGACCGGCCAGTCGAGCCGATCGGCCAGCTTCGAGTCGTCGACGACCACGAGGAAGCGGTCTGCCGCCGCGTCGATCAGCTTCTCGCGCGTGTGGGCCGCCCCGCCGCCCTTGATCAGGTCGCCGTCGGCCACCTGGTCGGCGCCGTCGATCGCGAGGTCGACACCGTCGACGGCCGCCAGCGTGGTCAGTGGGATCCCAGACTCGCGTGCCAACTGGGCCGACTCCGCGGAGGTCGCGACGCCGTGGACGTCCAGGCCGTTCTCGACGGCCCGCCCGATCGCCTCGATGGCGTAGGCCGCCGTGCTCCCGGTCCCGAGGCCGACGACCGTCCCATCCTCGACGGCGTCGGCCGCCGCGTGCCCCGCCCGGCGCTTCGCCTCGGCCGATCCGTCACCCGCTTTCATACGCGCCTAGGGGAAGGGGACCGGCAAAAAACCAGTCGTCTCGCGACGAGATGCCGGATCGATCGGTCGGCGTCGATGGCGGCGATCCGTGCAGCCACCGCCAGCGCCTTGGAACTCCCGGCCCAACTCGTCGCCGTGTCACGATCGCTCGACGCCTCGCTCTTTCTGGTGCTGTCGGTTCTGTGGGGGCTGTCGTTTCCCGCGATCAGCGTGGGTCTCGACTCCCTGCCGCCCCTTTTCTTCGCGGGATTGCGCTACGACGTGGCCGCGATCCTCCTGCTCGCCGTCGCCGCGATTCGCATCGACGGGTGGGTTCCGACGCGCCGGGACGACCTCGCGGCGATCGCCGCCGGTGGCTGTTTTCTGGTCGCCGGTAACGGCCTGTTGTTCGTCGCCCAGCAGACCGTGCCGAGCGGCGTCGCCGCTATCTTGCAGTCACTAACTCCAATCGTGACGGCCCTGCTGGCGATCGTACTGCTCGACGAACACCTGACGAGAGTCGGCGTCGTCGGCGTCGCGATCGGGTTCGTCGGCGTCGGGCTGGTCATCTCCCCCGATCCGGGCGCGGTGCTGGCCGGCGACACGGCGGCGCGACTGCTCGTCGTCGGACAGGTGTGCAGCATCGCCCTCGGCGGCGTCCTCGTGCAGCGCTTTTCCCCCGCGATCGACCGCGTCGCCCTGACCGGGTGGTCGATGGCCGTCGGCGCACTCGTCCTCCACGCAGCGAGCGGGGTCGCAGGAGAGCACCTCGTCGGCGGGCCGACCCCGACCGCCGTCGGCGCCGTCCTCTACCTCGGCGTCTTCTCGACCGCGGTCGCCTTCCTGATCTACTTCGCGATCCTCGAGAAGTACGGCGCGTTCGAGGTAGCACTGGTCTCGTACCTCGTCCCGGTCGTCGCGACGGTCGCCGGCGTCTTCGTCCTGGGCGAGACGATCGGCCCCGGCGCAATCGCCGGGTTCTCGCTCGTCGCGCTCGGGTTCGCCCTCCTGAAACGAAACGCGCTGGTCGACGTCGTCGACGTGGTAGCGGGAATCAGACCGTAACCTCGCCGGTGCGCGATCTCCGTTCGGCGGTCACTCCGCGAGCCACTCGCTTGCCTGCGGTTCGTGCGGGTCCGTCGGGACCTCGACGAGGACGGGTTCGGCCGCCGAAATAACGATCAAAAGGAATTCGAGCCGTATGTTAGCAACCATATTAATCCCCCCGCCAGCCCATGACTAAATATCTAATAGTTCGCTATTATCTCGTTTCTCCATATCGTTCCAGCCAGTTTTCATACTCCGTAATTTCGTCGGGGCCAACCGTTTCCGAGAACCAACCTATTGCGTCGCGGCCAGGGTGAACCATGCCCATTAACCCGAAGTCCGATCCGGGTTCGATACCACGTGACGTCGACCGAAAGGTACGGTCGATGTCGGTTAACCTAGCTACGACTTCATACGTACCCCGTTCAGGCCAGTCGCCAGTAAGGTAACACTGATACGGGGCGTCCGACGGATCCGGCTGGTCAGTCGACTTATCGATCGACGAGAGTGTGATCGACGTATCTATCCGAGTTTCACCGTCGGCGTTGACCTTCAGATCGACTGTCTTTCGCTCAGAACTCTGGTTTTCCAGTGCCACGTAGACGAGTCGAGGTTCCTCCCGGGAAAGACGAGACAAACACCCTGCGCTAGTCATGGAAAGCATGCTGCCAAAGTACGCGATGAATCGTCTTCTGCTCGTCATCACGCTAGCCACCAGACTGGGTTGTAACTGTTACCTCAATTGGAAGGTCAGTAGTCCAGTAAACTGGCCTTTCCTCCTCGATCGCCCGTTGGGTGACCATCGGAGGTAAAACTGTTCCAGATAGCGCTTTAGCTCTCATAGGATTTATTTTACTTATCCCCCTCCTTTTAAGCTCCTCATCCTCCATTGAGGAGACGCTCGTTTCTGTTGATTCCCATGGGGATGAATGAGTAGAATAGTTAACTCGGTACTCGACTTTTGCGTCCCACATTGAATATGATGCGTCTACCTCGCTGACAACGTCCATTGTACCAACGGCAGGATATTCCCCCGGTTCTTGATCCACAATGATCCAGGAATAGTGAGTCATATCTGAACGGCCTGTGTAAAAGGAGTCGTTCCATTCCAGTTTACGATCATCACCAGTGTCAAAGTCAGTTTCATCATAGGCATCATAAATATCTGACGCGCTAAAGAAATAGTCAAAAGGACCAGCAATCTGACTCAGACCGTATTCGACGGTTGCCGCTGCAACATTCTCCATCCCATCGCGTAGGGGAGTTTCATTAGTTGCCGCACCTAATGTATCCGACCCGTTCGGTGCAACATTAAATTCAGCCCATCCATTAATGATTGACGCAGATAGTGAATGTTCCTCAAATGCGTATCCCCTCGTCCCATCCGTTTTTTGATTTCTGAATAGGCAGCAGGTGTCGAAGTTTTGTACGTATTTATCACCACCCGGGCGAGGGACAATTTCTGCTCCCCACCAGTTTAAGACAGATGAAACGACAGTTGCTGCTGCATCCTCATCATCCATAGGGAAATTCTCTTCGTAAACATCCCAGGTCTCTTCCGGACCTCCGCTTTCGATTACGTTTTGCGCTTCTGCGTGGTTAGCCAGCGTGAAGCCACCAATCACAGATCCAGCAGATAATGCATTTTTTATGTAATCCCTCCTTCCATATCGGGTGTTGAACGATTTCATGCGTCATATCATAATGTATATTTTACTATAAAATTTTCTATTGTTTCTAAATTTATATTCTGGGTGAACACCCTTCCACGACCATGCTTGATAAAGAAAAATCGAGCGATATAGCAAATTAGTTGGATCGATTTACCCCTCGACACCTTATTTGTTAGTGAAGGAAGAATTTTCGAGTTACTCCGCGAGCCACTCGCTCGCCTGCGGTTCGTGCGGGTCCGTGGGCACCTCGACGAGGACCGGTTCGTCCGCCGAAACGGCCTCCGTGACCGCCTCGGCCACCGCATTGCGGCCCTCAGCCCGCCTCGCAGTCATCCCCATGCTCTCGGCCATCGCGACGAAGTCGATCGGCGCGTCGGGCCAGCCGTAGGCGCTCTCGGCGAGTGCGTAGGAGCGTTCGGCCTCCTCGCTGATGATCGCGTAGTCCTCGTTGCGGAAGACGACGATCGTGAGCGGGAGGTCCTCGGCGACGGCGGTGTGGATCTCGTGGATGCACATCATGAACCCGCCGTCGCCGGTGAGGACGACGACGTCGTCGTCCGGGTTCGCGACCTGCGCGCCGATCCCCGACGGGAGGCCGGTTCCCATCGTCGCCCAGGAGCCGGGGTTGACGTAGGATCGCGGGCCGTAGGCGGGGAAGGCGTTGAGCCCCCAGACGCGGAAGCCGCCGGCGTCGGCCGCGACGACGGTGTCGCGGGGGAGGGCGTCGCGGACGGTTTCGAGTGCAGCGACGGAGGTGAGTGGGATGTCGGTCACCTGCAACTCGGCGATACGTTCGGCGAAGTCGTCGCGGACGGCCGCCGCGCGGTCGGAACCTGGCGTCTCGTCGGCGCCGGTCGGGCCGGCGACGTCGCGCTCGGCGAGCGCCTCCCCGATGGCCGGGAGCGCATCGGCAGCGTCCGCCAGGAGGCTGACGGCTGGTTCGTAGCCCGTTCCCAGATCGTCCGGGTCGAGCGTGACGTGGACCAGCTCGTCGGGCACGTCGACAGACCAGGCGCGGGTCGCGACCGCGTCGAAGTTCGTTCCGACGGCGAGTGCAGCGTCCGCCTCGGCGAGTAAGGAGAGGAGGGCCGGCGGGGCACTCCCCGAGAGCGTGCCGGCCGAGAGCGGGTGATCGGCCGGGATCGTTCCCTTGCCCTTGTAGGTGGTCACGACGGGCGCGTCGAGTCGCGTCGCGACGGCCTCCAGGTCGACGCTCGCGTCCGCCGATCGGACGCCACCGCCGGCGATGACGACCGGTTCGTCGGCGTCGGCGAGGAGGTCCGCGGCGGCCGCGACGTCCCCCTCCGCGGCGCCGGACGGCCCGTCCCGCGAAAATTCGGGCGGCTCGGCCACGGCCACGTCCTTTCCGAGGAAGTTCTTCGGAATGCCCACCCGGACGGGACCCGTCGGGGCCGTCTCGGCGATGGCGATGGCCTCCTCGAGCGCCGCAACCGCGCCTTCCGGGCGTTCGACGAGGACGTTCTCCTTGACGACGTTGTCGTAGGTGTCCGGCGGCGTCTCGTGGATACCCTCGCCGCCGCGGATCTCGGGTTCCGTCTCGACGGCGATGTGGACCAGCGGCGTACAGTCGTTGTACGCGTTCTTCAGCCCGTTCATCGCGTTCATGTCACCCGGCCCTGGAACGACGACCGTCGCCGCAGTCTTCCCGCTGGTCTCGGCGTAGCCCCACGCCTGGTGCGAGACGGCGGTCTCGTGGCGAGCCATGACGAACCGGACGTCGTCACGCCCGCCGATCGCTTCGTTCAACGGCAACGTCTGCTTCCCCGGGATCCCGAAGACGGCCTCGATCCCGCTCTCGGCGAGCCGGTCGACGACCGCAGTACTCACGCGCATGGTCGGTCGTTCGCGGGGCGAGTATTTCAACGGCCGTGTTCGTCCCGAAGGTTGCTGTCGCCGAGCCGAAATGGGTACACTCTAACCGTCCTGCGTGCAACTCGCCGGACAGACACATGGCATCGCAATTCGACGCCGCCGGTGAATCGATCCCGACCGCGACGCTCGCCGTCAGAGGCGTCGTCGCCCTCGTCCTCGCGCTGGTCGGCAACGGCCTCCTGCTCGGCGCCGTCCTCGCGGCCGACCTCGTCGCGTCGATTCAACAGTTGTCCATCGGCCCGGTCGCGCTCTTTACGGTCCTCGGCGTGGCCGGCGCCACGCTCGTCTTCGGGCTGCTCACGCGCCGATCCGACCAGCCAGATCGGACGTTCATCGTCGCCGCCGCGGTCGTCCTCCTCCTGTCGTTCGGCCCGGATTACTGGGTGCTCCAGAACGAACCCGGCGCGACCGTCGGCGCGGTGGCAGTGTTGATGGTCATGCACGTCGTCGCCGCGGCGGCCAGCGTCGTCGCCCTCACCGACCGCTACTCGCCGATCGCGCGATAGTCACACGCGACCTACCCGGCGCTCGTCACCACAGTCGCTCGCTCCGTTCGAATCGTCTCACTCGTTACTCGAAGGCCTCGTACTCGATCGCGCGAACACCCCGATAGACCAGATAGCACAGGTACGCGAGGAGCGCAAGGAGTCCGGGCGGGCCGAAGAGAGAGGGCGTGCCGGAGAGCGTGTAGACGGTCGTCACGACGACGAGCGCCCCGATGACGAGGAAGTGGACGAGTGGGACACTTGCTGTCGGCCGTCGCTGTGTCATACGAAGATGTCCGAAGGTAAAGAAATACCAATTTCGGTGCAAGCTGTGCAATTCGGCCGGAGGCAGCGTGCCCGTGGCCACCCATCTACGGAATTACTCACCGACCGTCACGGCGTTGCCCCTGCCGACGCGTCGACAGGCCCGGCCGCTCTCGCAAGCGGTCGGGGAGATGCCAGGCGATGTCGGTGAGCGTGACGATGCCGAGGGGTTTCGTGCCGCCGCGGATCGGGAGTCGTTTGACTCCCTCGACCTCCATCGTGCGGATGGCGGCCTTCACGCTGGTCGTCGACGTTGTCGTCACCAACTCGCTGCTCATCACCTCGGCGACGGCGAGTTCCGAGAGCGTCGCTTCCGCCTCGAATACCGCGGCCAGGATATCCGACTCCGTGACGATTCCCACGAGGCCGTCGTCCACGACGAGGACGCTGCCGACGCGGTGGGCGAGCATCGTCTCGACCGCCTCGTCGAGCGTGGCGTCGACGCCGACCGTCACCACCGGCGACGACATTATCTCACGGACTTCCATGACAGAGAGACGGTCCGCGCGACGATAATTCTTCGGCCGGTTGCGATCCGTGACCGGGCGAGTTGGCCGAGAGACGTCGGCTCCGCACCGACGACGACCACCCGACCTTATCCCCGTGGCGTCGCATCTGCGGCGTATGGCACTCACCAGATTCGCCGGTTCGTTGCTCCAGCTCGTGGTCACCGTCGCCGTCCTCGTCGCACTGGGGATCGCGGCCTTCTTCGTCTCCGTATTCGTCGTCTCGCGCGGCGCGTGGCTGGCCGGCTACGAGCCAAGTGGGGATTTCGTCGTCCTCGCGGCGTCGCTGCTCGTCGTCGCGGCGCTGCTCGGCGGGATTCCCTTCGGCCGACAAACGGAACCAGCCGAGCCACAGGAGCAGTACGATACGACCGGCTTTCAGTGACGGACACGTCCGGGTTCCAGGATAGTCCGATTCGAATCCGTCTCGAGAGGTCGAACTGCCTCACTCCGTTTCGAGTTGTGCACGGACGCGGTCCAGGCCCAGTTCGAGCATGTCCGGACTCACGGGCTGGTACTCGTCGGCGTTGGGGAGATAGCCCCGAACCGAATCCCACGATTCGCGCGCGTAGCGTTCGTCGAGAAAGACTCGAGCGCCGACATCCTCGGGGCTCCGGATGACGCGTCCGAGCGCCTGTCTCGCCTTTCGAACCGCCGGAACCGTCAGCGCGTACTCGAAGCCGGCGCCGAATTCGTCGTCGTAGGCCCGCCGAACCGCTTGCGTGCGCGGACTCGACGTGTTGACGATCGGGACGCCGCAGACGACCGCCGCGTTCAGTCGGTCGCCGCCGTAGTCCACGCCCTCGGTGAGCGTCCCGCGGAGACTGGTGACCAGCACCTTCCCGTCACCCGCGAAGAACTCGTCTTTCAGCGACTCGGTGGCCACGTGGTCGCTGGCGACGTCGAGGAGGACGGGTTTGCCGTCGAGGTTCGCTTCGAGTCTGCCCGCCGCCCACTCGGCTTCGGCGTAGCTCGGCATCCCGACGAGGACGTTGCCGGGCAGGGCGGCGATTTCGGCCAGGGCGTCGGCGTACACGCGGCGGGTCGGCGTCGTGTCGTCCGCGACGCCGTGGGCCTCGTCGCCAGCCCCGCCCGGGGACCCGCGGTTGTCGTAGGTGAACTTGGGTGCGGCGACGGCGAAGCTCTCGCGGTTTTCCTCGGGGAAGTGGAGGCCGTAGCGGCGTTCCACGATCGGGCGATCCGCCTCGTCTTCGAGATAGCGCAGTCCCGTCACCTCCGCGAAGGCGTCCATCGGGGCGAGCGTCGCGCTCATCAGGACGCCGCCGCCGAACGCGGCCAGCCGTTCGCCGATGGCACCGCTCGGGACGCAGTTGTGCAGGGAGAGTCGAGCCGTGTACGCGCGTCGCCACGAGTCGTCGGGTTCGGTCTCGTCCCACGTCCGTTCGAGTTCGATCTCGCGGAAGTAGTCGGTGTGGCCCCGTCGATTCCACTCACCCAGGAGCCGCCCGACAGCGGGTGCTGCCCTCGTCCGCTCTTCGTCTTCGGCTTCGTTCAGGATGCGAGCGACGACGGCCCCGACGGACTCCGACCGGACCCAGTGGATATCGGTGTAGCCCGCCCGTTCGGCCCACTCCGAGAGGGCGTCGACGGCCGGCTCTGACGGGTCCCGAAGAGGGATTTCGTCGTCCGAGAGCGTCGTCAGATCGGAGCGCCAGCCCGGCGATTCGGTGTCGAGGTGGGCCTCGACCCGACGATCGAGTTCCGTGCGCAGGTCCTGCAGGAACTCGAGGGTGGCCTCCAGTTCCTCGAACGAGACGTCTGAGCCGGCCAGTTCCGCGCGGACGAGCTCCGCATCCGCCGTCTTCGACCCGCCTTCCGTCTCCCGGCCCTCGCGCTCGTAGCGGACGGGCCGGATCACCCGCGAGAGTTCCGTGACGGCGTCGCGGATCGTCGCGTCGGCCACGCCGTCGCTCACGAGGTCGCGAACACGCGGTTCGAGCATGTGCGCCTCGTCGCAGACGACGAAGGTCTCCTCACTGGCGAGTGCGCCCGTAAAGGCCGAGAGCGTCGTCGGATCGAATGCGTGGTAGTAGTTGCCGATCACGACCTCGACCTCGCCGAGTGCCGCGCCCATCACCGAGTGCGGGCAGGTGCCGTGTCGGACCGACTTCGCCACGAGGTCATCCGGGGTCACCATCCCGGCACTCGTCAGATCGAACGGCACTGCCTCGGCCGGCGAGCCCTCGCCCTCAGCGGGTAGGTCGTCCAGGTACTGCGCGTAGAACGGGCAGTACTCGACGCCGCTGCGCCCGTCGTCGTACTCGGGCATGTCGGGAGCGAACGGGGCGGTCTCGCCGGCCGTCTCGAGGAGGCGAACGCCGCGATCGCGTCGGCCACTGTCGGCGAGGCCGACCTGCTGGCTCCGCGCCTGGGCGGTGAGGTCGCCGGTCGTGGTCGAGCCGCCCTCGCCCGTCAGATCGCGGGTGCGGTCGCGGAGGGTCTCACACCGGTCGTAGACGACGCTGTCGTCGAAGCCGGCGGCGTGTTCGCGATTGTACGGACAGACGTCCGCCTTCCCGACCAGTGTGAGCCCTGAGACCGGCTCGTGTTCGTCGGGCAAGTTCTCGTTGATCGTCCGCAGATCGGTCTCGAACTGGCGTAACTGCTGCTTGACGCTCGTCAGGACGAGGACGCGCTCGTACGTCGAGTCGGGATCGCGCACCAGCGAGAGCCCGGCCGACAGCGAGAGCATCGTCTTGCCCGTCCCGCAGGCGCCCTCGATCACGGTGTAGCCACCGTCACGAGCCGTCTCGATTGCGGTCTCGATGCCGTCGACCTGCTCGTCGTAGGGCTCGTCGTGACCGAACAGCGCCCGCCACGCTTCCATCTCTCCCGTACTCATCGATGGGTAGCCATAGGGTTGACGGAGTGGACATGCTGCGTCCTCGTGTATAAATGGCCGGATCACCCCCGATCGAAGCGGGACTCTCACTCAGGGCGCCAGCCGGCCCGGATCTCGCGGGAAGAGGATCGCCTCCGATACGTGGTCCAGGTCGGCGATCTGCTGAACGAGCCGGTCGATACCGAGTCCGAAGCCGCCGTGGGGCGGCGTCCCGTAGCTGAGTCCCTCCAGGTAGAACTCGAAGTCCGCGAGTTCGAGGCCGCGCTCGACCATCCGCTCGCGGAGTCGGTCGACGTCGTGTTCGCGCTGGCCGCCCGAGGAGAGTTCGAGCCCTCGGTAGAGCAGGTCGAACTTTCGTGAGGCGATCTCATCATCCGGGACGTCCTGGCGATAGTAGAACTTCTCCTCGGGATACCCAACCACGAACACGGCCGGCTGACCGCGTTCGGCGAAGTACTCGCCGAGCAGGCGTTCGCCGCGGGTGTCGAGGTCCGTCGGGTCCTCGGGTTCGTGATCGTACTCCGTCGCGAGGAGTTCCCTTGCTTCCTCGAAGGTGATCCGGGGGAACGGGTCCGTGGGGACGGTGAGGTCGACGTCCAGTCGTGTCAGTTCGCGGTCAGCCCGCGTCCTGAGCTCATCGAGTGCGTGTCGCAGGGACGCCTCCTGAACGTCCATCACGTCGTGATGGTCCTCGATGTAGCCGAGTTCCACATCGAGCATCGAGATTTCCGAGACGTGGCGGGACGTGGCAAACGCCTCCGCGCGGAACGCGGTGCCGAACTCGAAGAGTCGGTCGAACCCCGCAGCGACGAGGACCTGCTTGTAGAGCTGTGGGCTCTGCGAGAGCACGGCCTCCCGGTCGTAGTACACCACGGGGAACAGTTCCGCTCCACCCTCGGCACCCGCAGCCGTAATCGTCGGCGTCTCCACCTCCTCGTACGCCGCGTCGCGGAACCACGACCGGAGCGAAACGATCACTTTCGACCGCAGCGAAAAGATCGCCCGGGTTTCCGGACTGCGCACGTCGATGGCACGATGGTCCAGTCGTGTCGAGCGATCCGCGTCGACGGCTTTCGCGATTTCGAGCGGGAGGTCGGTCGCGGCCGCGTCGAGAACCACGAGTTCGTCTGGGAAGAGTTCCACCCCGCCCGGCGCCTGCTCGGCCACGACGAGGTCGCCGGTGACGCGAACGACGTCCTCCCGTCCCAGATCGTCGACCCGATCTGTGAGAGCCGGGTGCTCGTCGTCTTTCACGACCACCTGACAGCGACCGGTTCGGTCCCTGATCAGGACGAACTGGATGCCGCCGAGGTCGCGGATCTCGTGGACGTGGCCCGCGATGGTCGTCGTCGATTCGGTCGGTTCGCAGTCGTCGATGTACGTTCTGTCTTGCATCGGTGTTCGTGCGGTTGGGCGGGCGGATTCGCGACTCCACCCGGTCGGCACGTGACCGTCGCACGAATCGGTCACGCGGTCCGGTTGGGTTCGGGACACCTGTCGTGGGAGCTGCCGATACCCGACGCCGTCGGGACTGGACGACGGTCGGATCGATCGGCGAACTCACGAAAATGGGAAGGTGCACCTGCTCACGCAGGCGCATTCGTCGCGGCCGTGACGTCGTCGCAGCGCCGTCGCTCCCTCCGAGCGGCGGCAGTACCGAACGAGACGATCGTCACCATCTGAACGAGTCTTCCTACCGGGGTGACATAACGATTGTGGTTACTTGCTCGACCTCTAGTGAGAGGCAGTCGCCACACCTCGAGACGACCGCCAGCAGAGACCGCAACACACACCCGACCAGAGAGACTTCGGCACCTATGGACGAAGCCGTCGACACCTGGCGACGCGAACTCGCCGCAAAGCGCGCGGAGAAGGACGATTTCTTCGCCGACCATCCCCAATCGCCGATCCCGCCGGACGAACGCGACGGGTTCGACGGGCTCGCGTACTTCGAGCCGGACCCCGCCTACCGTGTCACGGCCGACGTGACCGTCCACGACGACCCCGACGTGGCCTACATGGACACGCAGACGGGTGGCGAGATGCGCTACCTCACGGTCGCGACGCTGTCGACGGCGCTCCCCTCCGCAGATCCCGATCGGGACGACGTTCCCGTCGAGATCGATGGGTATCGCCAGGAAGGCGCGACCGACGAGACGTTGTTCGTCCCGTTCCGCGACAAGACGACCGGACAGCAGACCTACGACGGCGGGCGGTACATCGAGCTGGCCGCCGACCGGTCGCTCGAGACGGGCGACGAGATCGTCGTCGACTTCAACCTTGCGTACACGCCCTTCTGTGCCTTCTCGGAGGCGTTCGAGTGCCCGAAACCGCCCGAGACCAACTGGCTCGACGTCGCGATCCCGGCCGGCGAGCGGACGCCCTGAACTGACGTGAGTTCGTCCCGCCGATACTGGGGCGGTAGCCTTCGATGCAGTGGTCTCCTTCACACCTACCTGCGACAGTGGTCGCACGCGGCTGGGAACTGTCGACCCTTCTTGTATTGTCTGAAAAGATGTCTATACCCACATTTCCAGTGGACGTCAGCCGTGCGTCAGACGCCGAGTGAGCGTGCCTGCGTCGAGTTCACACACCCCTCGTGTCCCCGTGTCGTAGTTCCAGTCGAAGAGAGGGGGTTCGGTACGCCGATATTCGGTCGAATTCGCCCAGCTGACGGCGCGTAACGACGATCCGTTCGACTGGAGTGTCAGACGGACGACCGACGGGGAGGAAGGAGTCGTGGGCGTCGATTTCGGGGAAATGAGTCAGTCTGTCCCGATATTCCACGTGAAATAAGGGGGTTCGCGGGTAAATCGCCATCAGTCGCCGAGGTCGCTCGCCCGAGTCGACGTTCCGGACCGATACCCTCACTCGGCGACGCCGACCGTCAGCAGCGTCCCGAACTCGCGATAGCGTTCGACCATGTCCTCGCGGCGCTCCCAGTCGTCGGTGGGGAAGGCCGACTCGTCGGGAATATCGACCTCGCGGTCGGGGATCGTGTCCTGCTCGGCGACGTGAAGCCCCGCGTCGCGGAACGCCTCGCGGTACTCCCCGGCGTCCCAGCGGGTCATCTCCACGGAGATACGATCCTGCCACTCGTGTGAGTGGACGTTCTCCTCGTAGAAGTTGACGCCGCAGTAGAAGGTGCCGCCCGGACGGAGCACGCGGGCGATCTCTCGGAGGGTTTCGTGGGGATCGGCGGCGTAGTAGAACGCTTCCATCGACCAGACGTGATCGATCGCGTCCGTGGCGAACGGCAGCGAACCGAAGTCGCCGACGACGTAGCCGACCTGCGGATCGTCGGTGTAACTCGCGGCGTTTTCGGCCATCTTCGGCGCCCCGTCGAGGCCGTAGACGGTTCCGGCGTCGTAGGTGTCGCGAATCGCCCGTCCGGCGTAGCCGCTTCCACAGCCGAGATCGAGGACGACGTCGCCGGGTTCGACCGGCATCCGCCCGAGCGCGTGTTTGGCGGTCGCCCAGTGGCGGTCTTCCATCCCTCTGTCGCGACCGTCGGCCGCCCACGCGTCGAACTCCGCACGTACGCTCATGACGGGACAGTCGGCGTGACCGTTGAAAATGCGTTCGACATGGATCGGAAGGAGTGATCGACGTGAATCGAAAGGAGTGGTCGACGTGGATCGGAGGGACTGGGCACCGTTGGTCGGTCGGTGTTTCGACGTAGATCGAGCAGAGTGGTCGGGTTCGAGCAATGTGTTCGAGGGGGAATCGAGCGTCGGAGAGACCCCCGTAGTGCGGTTCGGAACCACCTGTGGTGCGGTTCGGAACCACCCAGCCACGACAGGCCACACGTCACCCCGGATCCACACCGTTTATGGTCCGGCCCGTTCCTCTTTCGCGCACTATGGAGTACGCGCTCGACATCGACGGCGCACCCGAAACCGTTCCGGGGGGAACGGGGATTCTCTTGTTGCACCCGAGTACCGGTGAAACGGATCGTATCGACACCGACTTTCTGAAGTCAGACACCGATCGCTTCCTCGTCGTCTCGACCCGAACGACCGCCCGCGAGGTGAGCCAGAAGCTAGAACACTACGACGTCGACGAACGCTGTGCGGACATTCTCGACACCCTGAGCATCGAACGCGGCTACTCTCGACGCTCGAAAGACCACGTCTCCTACGTCTCGGCACCCGACCACGTCGACGGGATCGTCTCCGGCGTCGCCGACTTCTTCGAACGGACCGACGGGAAACGCCGGCTCAGCTTCGACTCGCTCACCGAGCTCGCCTACTACGCCGACGAGGACGAGGCGCTCACCGCGGCCGAGCGAATCCTCGCACTCCTCGAAGACAACGACGGCGTCGGCCTCTTTCACCTCTCCGCCGAGGTTCACGACCAGGACGTCTTAGACGAGTTCGCGACGCTCTTCGACGTCGTGATCGAACTCGACGAAGACGGGACCACTAGCGTGGAGTACTGAGCAGCGGACTCGGGCGGACGACCCTCAGCGGACGCCGAGAGTGAATCCCTCCACACCGAGGGTGTGTCGTCTCACGTCGGGAGTGAGGCGCATCACGTCGAAAGTACGTCCTATCAGTCCGAGAGCGCCGCGAACGTCCGGTCGGCCCACTCGATCGCGAACGCACTGGCGTGGTCCCGGTAGGCGTCGGTGTCCAGTGCGTCGAAGGGCTTCGGCAGGTCGAGCCCGTGTTTGATGGCGCTACAGGCCAGCTCCGTGGCGTCGGCGAACGAGGTTTCGCCCCGTGCGACAGCGCCGGGGAGCGATTCCACCCGTCCTTCGAGTCGAGCGCCAGCGTCGCGCCACTGTCCGGCCAGGTCGGATCGATCCGATTCCCATGAAGCAAACTCTTCACGCGTGTGGAGGCCGATCCAGCCGTCGTACAGCGCGGCCGCGATCTGATAGGTGCCGGCCGGACCGAGATCGACGGCCGCGTCGAGGTCGCGATAGCCGGACTCGAAGAAGCCGAGGAAGTGTTCGGGAACGTCCAGTGAACACTCGACGATCGCTTCCGCCAGCAGAAAGTCGACGAAGCCCTCGGGCGACCCCTCGAGACGGGGTTTGACCAGGACGATCGGCGGGGTCGTCTGTCGCGTCCAGACGACGCTGCCGTCGCCGGGCATGCCGATGGTAAACGTCGTACTCGCGTACCGTTCCAGGACGTCCGGCCCCGTCGGCGGGATCCACTCGGCCGGGTAGTGACTCGGATCGAGTGCGTCGACGATGAGACCGAGTTCCTCTGCCTGTGCCGGCGGCAGGGTCTCGAAATCACCCGCCGCATCGTAGACGAGCAGTTCCGGTGCGTACGCCTCTCGGGCCGACTCGACCGGCGGTGAGAGCGTTCGCTCGCTGAACATCACAGCAGTCCGAGCTGGACGACGAGTGCGACCGAGACGACCGCAGCGACGGCGACGGTCGAGAGAACGATCTTGGTTGCCTGACTCATGACTGAACGGAGTCGATCCGGTCGCATAAATCCATCCGTTCGCCGGCTCACCCGCCAGTCATCGGTTCGATCTGGCCAGCTGTTCACCGGGTCGGGCTGGCGACGAACCCTGCAGGCGTCGGTACCGCCCCAGTCTCCGAACGGACCCCTCCGTTTCGACTGGAGAGTTCGATCACCCGCCAACAGGCCGGGTACGGTGGATCTTTTGCTCGATCGTCGGGCTGTTTCCAGATGAAATGGAGGGGTGGGTTCCGACATCAGTCGGCTCCGGTACCTGGAACTGACGGTCGATCGATGATAGAGACACGTGACGATCGCAGGAACTGATCGACGAGCCGTACTGTCTGAGTAACGGTGCCGACGGGTACAGAACACGAACGGATCGGAGAACGGGGGTCAAGAGTCGTGCCAGCTCTCGGGGACGTTGATGACGTACCGGCCGTCTTCCTGGAGGGAGACGATGTGTTCTTCCCGATCGTACAGCTCCATCAGGTTGAGTTCGTACTGCCCGGGATTGACGATCTTGATGCTCTCGAACTGCTGATTGAGTTCCTCTCTGAGCTGGTCGATCGAGGGTTGGTCGGTTTCCGGTTCGCTGACGACGCGACCGTTGTCTGGGCGGTCCGGTGTGTCAGTTGCTCGGGAATGGTCGGACGCGTCGGTCGTCGCCCCCTCGGTTCGACTGGAGACGGTTTCAGTGTCGGTGGTGGTGCGGGGGAGTTCGTCGGGCGAGACGACGTCGCTTCGGGCGGTTGCCTGTGCGTCGTCTTCCTCGCCGTTCACCCACTCGAAGTCGTCCGCCATCGCGTCCGTGCCCGCTTCCGCAGGCGACTCGTCTGCAAACGAGCCGTCGAGCCGACCATCCTTCTCGGCCGGTCGGCGCGCCGTCTCCGGCCACTCGCGATCAGGGGCCTGTCCCGAGGTGGCGGTGTTCGGCGCCGGATCCTGGTCAGCAGACGACGTCTCGTCGCCCGGTTGATCCGATTCCGTCGCTGCGGTCGCCTCGCCACTGGAGGCATCGTCCGACGCGTCGCTCGTGGCGGGCGCGAACTGGAACTTGTTGCCACCGCAGTCCGGACAGCCCGAGAGCATCTCCTTCGAGCCGTCGGGAAAGCGTCGGTCGCAGTTCGTACACTGGTGTGGCATCAGTTGCGAGAGACGAGCGCGCTAATGAGCGTTTCGTCCTTGTGGAGTGTCTCGATCTGGTTCGCCGGGCCGATCGCGGTCAGTTTGGCGTTCGAGGAGTCGCCGCCGACGAGGCGACCCAGGAACGACGAATCGCGGGTATCGGACCGGGGATAGGTCTCGATCTCGATGCCGTTGAACTCGTCCGGGCTGATCTCGGCCATCGTCACCTCGATGAGTTTACTCTCCTCGTCGGGCGAGAGTCCCTCTTCCAGGATGACGATGTTGCCGTCGTGGACGCCATCCAGGATCAGGCGGATCTTCTCCATGCTGGTCAGCCCATCCATGCGTGCACCGCTCACGAGGTCGATCTGGACGCCGTCGCCGTCGTCCGGTTGTTTGGCCTGTGGCATGGTTCACCCGAAGTACTCCGCGATGTTGTCGTAGACCTCGTCCATGTTGTCGCCTTCCTTCGCCGAGAGGGGGACGGTCTGGTGCTGCGGGAAGGCGTCCTCGATCCGCTTGATGCTCGAGTCGTCGAGGTCGATCTTGTTCGCGAAGATCAGGACGGGCAGGTCGCGCGATTCGATGATCCCGATGAGCATCGTGTTGACCTGCGTGATCGGATCCTCCGCGCTATCCAGAACGTAGATGACGCCGTCGACGTCCTCGCGAAGCCAGTGCATGGCCTCGGCGACCCCTTCGGTCGCCTCGCGAGAGCGTCGAACGGCGTCGTCCTTCTCCATCTCGTCGGTGAACTCCTCGTAATCGACCTTCGTCGTGACACCGGGCGTGTCGACGATATCGATCGTCACCGTCTTGCCGTTGCGTTCGATCTCGACGTTCTCCTTGCGTCGCGCGCGACGCGTTTCGTGTGGAATGTGGCTCTCGGTTCCGATGGCATCGCCAGTCCAGTCGCGCGCGATCCGATTCGCGAGCGTCGTCTTTCCGGCGTTCGGTGGACCGTAGATACCGATGCGCTTGGGCTCTTCGTCGGAGAAGAGCCGGTCGGTGGCCCGAGAGATACTATCTTTCAATCCTTTGAGCAGACCCATCTATGGCAACCTCCTGCACCCGCGGGTGCGTCTGGCCAAACGACAGGTTCGCATTCACTTAAGCCTACGTCAGACGATAGTCTCACGAATCGGTGAGTGAGAGGGAATTCCGACCGATAACCCTGGGTGAGTGGATATTCGCTGGTGTGCGGAACTCTCGATTGGGATCGGAGCCGGCGATGGATGTGTGACCGGAATCGATGATGGATCTGTGATCCTCGGGAGTTGTCAGTGTCCTCCCCAACCCCCCAGTTTCGCGTGGAGTCGTGATCAGACAGAACGGAATTCGGCCGAGAGAGTCGACTGTTGGCGAGTCTCATCGACTGTTTCACTTACGAGAATCGGAGCTATACTGAGAGGAGAAGCCGCAATACCGATGAATTCGGGTTTGATCGAGTGAGTTCCATTGATGACACCGCAACGCTTCGGGAGAATGGGCTGTGCTCCGTTCAGTTGTCCGGATCGGCGAAACGCTCCACGTGAATTACACCCGAAGCCCGATCTCAGGGATCGATCGGTGGGTACCAACAGTCGAGATTTGATCACGGCAGTATCCCAATCGTAGCGTTGACAAGACTGTAATTCACACCACGACACATGGTGTCGTCCGGCAGTGGGAGGATCCCCCACCCCACCGTTTCGAGTGGAACAGAAAACACCCCTACCGGTCGATGAGCGGTGGGCCAGCTAGCGTGATTGGATCCCCAGCGGAGGATTGGGTTTACAGCGGATCTACGTCGGATATTCCGACCGGTCCGCGAATTCTGGCAGTGAGATCTAGATAAAAGATTGAACAACAGCGATCGGAGCGGATTACACTCCACAACAACTCCACCCACCAACTCACCCTTCTCTAGTTGGTTTACGGATACTGTTTCAACCATACCATCATAAGTGTTCCTGTATTAATAACCTCTCGTCGAGGGTAGGCCGTTTCACCGTTCCAGTCGAAACGAAGGGGATGGGGGGTCCACCGTTTCATCTCGAATAGCCTCGGCGACGTCCAGCCACTTGTTCCGTCTTTCTCTCATTTCCTCTCTCGTCTCTCCGGGGACTCTCGGTCTCCGAGACAGCAACCTCTTCGAGACAGCAGCATCTGGACGAGCTGGCCGCTCTGCGTAGGTGATTCCTGCCGTCGTCTCTCGTCCAGGTGCGGAGAACGGGTCGAAGTGACGGTTCACCAGGCCCGGCACGGGTTCGGGTGGACAGTGTTCACTCGGTTTTGGTCGATCGGTCCGATCGCTGGTGATCAGGCAGCTCCGCACGGACGATCGACTCCCTTCCCAGGAGAGACTATTCGGTCTCTTCTCAGGAGAACTTTCGAACGGTCACGTCGAGCGTGCTGAGATCGACGATCGGGGCGAAGCCCGAGTCGGGGTCGATGTTGACGCTCTTCTGGAAGTCCGTCTGGGCCTGCCAGCAGCCCGAGTTGATCGCGAGCACGTCGTGATACTTCCCGAAGCCGAGTTTGTGGACGTGTCCCGTGTGGAAGATGTCGGGGACGGACTCCATCACGAGGTGATCTTTCTCTTCGGGAGCGAGTCTGGTGTGGCCGCCGAACTGCGGGGCGACGTGGCGTTTTTTCAGCAGCTGGTACATCGCCTTGTGCGGTTCGTCGTAGCTCGCTTTCTCCGATGGCAACTCCGCGATCACTTCGTCGAGCGAGACGCCGTGGTACATGAGAATCGAGACGCCCTCGATCTCCACGGTCGAGGGGTTACTCACGATCTGTGGGTCGTGGGCGGACATGATCGATCGTAACTCCTCGTTGAAGCCCGGTTGTGGTTCGGCCAGCCGAACGGCGTCGTGATTACCGGGGATCATCACGATGTCGAGGTCGCCGGGAACCCGTTTGAGATACTCGTTGAACGCCTCGTACTGTTCGTAGATGTCGATGATGTCGAGTTCCTCGTCCTGGTTGGGGTAGACGCCGACACCTTCGACCATGTCCCCGGCGATACAGAGATACTCGACGTGCTGGGCCTCCTCGGTGTGGAGCCAGTCGGCGAAGTCGTTCCACGCGTCGGCCATGAACTCATCGCTGCCGACGTGGACGTCGCTGATAAGCGCGGCCTCGACGTGTCGATCGGCGGTCTTCGGCTCGTGCGTTCGCGGGACGTCCGGCGAGTACATGCTATCGACGAACGCGATCCCCGAATCGTCGGCGAGCGTCCCCTCCATCGCGATCACCTCGTCTCGTAGCAACTCGTCGACGAGGTCGACGTACTCGCGATCTTTCATCACGAGGAAAGGAAACGTCCCGGTCGTGTCCTCGAGTTCGACCAGCCAGTGACCGCTCGCCGTCGAACGGATGTCGTTCACCAAGCCGATCATCGCGACGTCGCTCCCGCCGGGCATACTCTCGATCGAACTCGCCGGTCGGTGGTTGACCCGGCCGCTCAGCTTCGAACTGAGTTTGTCGAGTCGATCCCGAAAGACGGCGATGAAGTCGCGATACTCCCCGGTCCCGGTACTCTCACCGGTCATGTCGCCACGAATGGCGATGTCGCGCTGTGACCGATCACCGGCACGCTCGAACCCCCCTGTTTCAACTGCATCCACGGCCGCCTCGCCGGGCGAATCCGTGGTCCGCTCTCCAGGTGAAGCGGTGGGGTCCTGGCCAGCCGTGTCAATTTCCGTCTTTCTGGAGGTATCGGTGGCTGGTGCGGAGTCGCTCGTTCCCGCTTTTGACTCTGATGGAGGCGCTATCTCCCGAGTACTCTCGGTCTCTGCGTCGAGCACTCGTTCGACGTCTTTCGCGCCAATAACCAGCGTTTCGTCTGGAGTGTTTTCGAGCACTCGATCGAGGGCCTGAGTCGGATCCGGACGGGAGGCGAGCAGCGTCACGGCTTCTCGCTCGGCGTTGTATCCGTGCGCCGTCAGTTGCTGGACGATCCGGGCCGGACCCTCGAGTGGCACAGCACGGAATTCGCGACCGCGCCCAAAAACGTATTGACTCTCACTCGGCGACTGCGTCTCACCCGGGGGTTGTGCTGCCCACCGAGTCGCACCAAATCACCTGTGGGAGCAGAAGGTTGATTTTCTACCCGCGTGAACGGGGCTGTAATGACCGACAGGGGGTCCGACTCGCCACCGACCGAGTCGGATCGTACCGGCGACCGAAGCGATGGACCCAGTTCCAGGCCATCGACCGAATCGGAACGGACGTCCGAACCGACACATCGACACCCGCGAGGGTCGGAGACGGCGAAGTCGTCGGGTGACGACGACGTGGACTCGCGTGGACCCGACGAAAACGGGAGAATCAGCGAGTATTCGAGCGAATCAGGCGGGTCTGGTGCCAGGGAAGACCGACCGAGTACCAGTGAGGACCGGTCGGTCTCCATCGAAGACGACGGGATCCTTCGCTGGTTCCTCAAAGCGGATTCTGGCGCCGTCGTCTACGTCCGCGATATCGCCTCGAGTGTCGGCTTCGTCATGCTGATCGCCCTCATTCTGTTCGGCGTCAGTGGTGTCTGGCCGCCGATGGTGGCCGTCGAAAGCGGCAGCATGGAGCCGAACATGGAGCGTGGCGACATGATCTTCGTCGTCGAAAACGACCGCTTCGTCGGCGACGGGGCGATCGGTGACACGGGGATCGTGACTCGCGCGATCGGTACCGAGACTGGCCACGACCAGTTCGGGAATCCGGGTGACGTCATCATCTTCCGTCCCGGCGGCTCGAACCTGGAGACGCCGGTGATTCACCGGGCCGAGTTCTGGGTCGAGAAGGGCGAACGGTGGACCGAGACGAAGGCCGACGCTGCCGCGCTAAACGGGGCGTCCTGTAGCGAGCTTGCCACCTGTCCCGCTCCGTACGACGGGTTCGTCACCAAGGGCGATGCGAACGGGGGGTACGACCAGCATCCGGGCTACGGTGCCGAGCGGTCACAGGTCGTCAAACCCGAGTGGATCGAGGGGAAGGCCGCGTATCGGATCCCGTGGCTCGGACAGATCCGACTCGTGGTCGACGACGTCCTCGGGAACGGCATCCCGCCCGAAGAGGCAGCACCAATCGCCGCCCTCGGCGGCGGACTGGTCCTCTCGCGGCGCGTGACGTAACCGGTCCTAGTCGCGGTCTCGTCGGTTAGAGGGTTTCGTCAATCGGAGAGCCAGATTGGCCCGTCCGATGTGGACGTTCGATCCTCCCGATGCGGACGGTCGACGTCGATCCGTTTTTCCATCTCGTTCGCCATCGCGAACCGAGGGTCCCGGCGTTCAGTGATACGACGTCGACTGGGCAGCAACTGCTGGTTCCACTTGAAGGTGGGGGGTCGTATCGGTCGAAGAACTGTCGCTCGAACGAATCCGGCGAAAGCGGCCTGCTCGCGATTAGTTGTCGAAGCGGGCCTGTACGAAGGGCTGGACGTCGTCGATGTCGGAGAGTCGGGAGTCGGATCGGAGGACCACTTCCGTCTCTTCGAGTGGAACGGAGAGGCTGATCTCTTTCGTCCGGCCGTATCGGCCCTTCGAGACGACGACGGCGTTGACGATTCCCAGCATGTCGAGTTCGCTGATGAGGTCGGTGACGCGACGCTGCGTGAGTACGTCCGTGTCGAGTTCCTGACAGAGGCGCTTGTAAATGTTGTACACCTCGCCGGTGTTGATGCTGTGGACGCCGTTCTGTTCGAGCATGATGATCGAAAAGAGGACGAGTTTGCTCTGGGTCGGGAGGGTCCTGACGACCTCGACGACGCGATCCAGTTCGATCTTGTCCTGGGCCTGGCGAACGTGATCCTCGACGATGGTGTCCGTCTGGGATCGTTCGGCGAGTTCACCGGCCGTCCGGAGCAAGTCGAGCGCGCGACGGGCGTCCCCGTGTTCCTGCGCGGCGAACGCCGCACAGAGCGGGATCACGTCGGGTGAGAGGGCGTCGCCTTTGAACGCGACGTCGGATCGATGCTGGAGAATATCACGGAGCTGATTCGCGTCGTACGGTGGGAAGACGATCTCTTCTTCACCGAGTGAGGACTTCACGCGCGGATCGAGGAAGTCAGTGAACTTCAGGTCGTTACTGATGCCCATGATCGAGACGCGCGAGTTCTCGAGTTCCGAGTTCATCCGCGAGAGGTTGTAGAGCGTATCGTCGCCGCTCTTCTCGACGAGCTTGTCGATCTCGTCTAACATGATCACGACCACTCGTTCGGAGTAGTCGACCGCGTCGAAGAAGACGCTGTACACCCGGTCGGTCGGCCACCCGGTCATCGGCACTTCTTCGAACGAGTCGCGGTCGTCCTCGAGCTCTTCGATCCGCTCGGTGACGGCGTCGATCGAGTCGAATGGCGTGTCCGCGAGCGGGTGCGTGGGTGTCGATTCGTCGACCCCCGACGCTTCGTCTGCAACACCGCCGTCATCGTCGTCTCCGTCGCTCGAAACGACCGATTCCTCCTGGAACTGAACCGTCGGTTCCGATACTGAATCCGTCGCTGTGGACGGCGCTTCGTCGGTCCCGTCGTCCCCGTTCGTTTCGGGTGGATCGAGATCGTCCGTTTCGTCCGCCGACTGCGGAGACTGGTGTTCGTCGGCCTCGGTCGTCGACGGCTTCGTGGCGTCCATCTCACGCCGGTCGTCGTCGATCGATTCGACGCGATCGTGGAGATCCGTCAGTTCGTCTAACCGGTCGTCGATCCACTCGTGGTTCTTCTCGATAAACTTGTTCGCGAGCTGGGCGAGGACGCGGTACTGGGTGTCGGTCACCTCGCAGTTGATGTACTCGACCTCACAGGGGACGCTGTACTTCGACGAGGTCTGTTCTAACTCCTGGCTGACGAATTTCGCACTCGCCGTCTTTCCCGTTCCCGTCTTGCCGTAGATCAGGATATTGGATGGGGTTTCCCCGCGCAGTGCGGACACGAGGATCGTCGCCATCTTGTTGATCTGGTCGGATCGGTGGGGCAGTTCGTGTGGCGTGTACGACGGGCGGAGAACTTCCTTGTTCTCGAAGATCGGTTCACCACTGAGCAGATCGTCGAAGAGTCCCTGACTCGACTCGTCGTCCGTCAGCGATCGCTCCTCGGGCGCGGTTCGAAAGCCCGGTGTGGAGCCGATTCCGTCGGTGTCGTTCGTGTGCGAGTTGTCGTCAGCCATCCGTCGTACGTGTCCCCCTTTGTTTCAACTGGAGATGATCCGCCGCATTCGTCGAAATTGCAGGACGTTCGTCCTGTGGACCCGATTTTGGTATCCTGAGATACCCTCGCAGGTCCAGTTGATGCAGACGAACCAGATGAAGACCTGCCTATTAAATCTATCCTTCTCGAAACCAGTCACCGACCGTGACCGAACGCAACGACGTTCAGTACACTGCCGATACGGAATAGGTGAATACCCTCGCTCGCGGAACCTTTTCCTGTAGAAGGGTTTCAGGTGGAGTCTGCCGTATCGTCCAGGTGAAATCGTCGCGTCGGTTCGCCCTCGAACGGCGGCCCCGCTCCGACGTCTTCGAACCCGACGGCCTCTAGCCGTTCGCGCTGGCGTTCGTTTCCGATGGGGACCACGGCTTCGACTGGCATCGCTTCTGCCCGCGCGAACGAGATCGGTTCCTCCAGGAGGCGCCGACAGGCCTGATCCGATCCGCGGACGTTCGTCACGAAGACGGTGTCGGCGTCGGCGTCGAAACTGACGAAGCCGAGGATGTCGGGTTCCTCGTCAATCCCGGGCCGAGCGTCCGTCGGCGATTCGTCCGCCGACAGGGTGTCTTCGCCGGACGAGGCCGATCGATCGTCGGTCGACGGCACGGCGACGCGAACGGTCCGGGTGTGGAGCTGGGACATGAGGACGTCCGTCGGGGCGTCTGCGAGCGCGGCAAGGGCCGCTGCGTCGGCTTCTCTGGCGTCTCGGACGTTCATTTGCCGACCCCTACGGAAGCCAGCGTGAAAGATGTCCCTCCCGAACCCGACCGGCCCGTCGAACGGATGCGGTCGCCCCGAGACCGAGGGTCACGACGCGGCCGTCCGCTGCTCGTCGGTGGCACTCTCGGGGAGTGGGTAAGATTCCGTCCGAGGGACAGGGTTATCACCAGTCTTCCCAAACTGGCATCCATGTCGAATCGGGTCTCGAACGGGTTGGATCGGACGGCTATCGGGGTGATTTCGTGCGCGTCGTAGCGAAGTTCGGCGGGACGAGTCTCGGCAGCGGTGATCGGATCGCCAGAGCGGCCGACTCGATCGAGGCGGCAGTCGCCAACGGCCACGAGATCGCCGTCGTCGCGAGTGCCATGGGATCGACGACCGACGAGCTCATCGACGACATCACGTTCCAGGCGTCGGATGCCGACCGTGCGGAGATCGTCAGCATGGGCGAACGGACGTCGGTCCGGATGGTGAAAGCGGCACTGACGGCACGGGGCGTCGATGCGACGTTCGTCGAACCCGGCGATCCCGAGTGGCCGGTCGTGACCGACGAGTACGGCGAGGTCGACGTCTCGGCCACGCAAGAACGGACCGAAGCGCTCGTCTCGACGCTCGACGAGACGGTCCCGGTGATCACTGGGTTCCTGGCCGAAGGGCCCGATGGAGCCGTCTCCACGCTCGGACGGGGTGGATCGGACACGACCGCGGTCATGCTCGGGTCGTACATGGACGCAGACGAGGTCGTCATCGTGACCGACGTCGAGGGCGTCATGACGGGCGACCCACACGCCGTCGAGGGGGCACGTAACGTCGGCGAAATCTCCGTCGACGAACTTCGAAACCTCTCGTTTCGCGGGGCCGAGGTCGTGGCACCGTCGGCCCTTTCCTACAAGGACGAGGCCCTCGACGTCCGCGTCGTTCACTACCAGCACGGCGATCTGTTGACCGGCGGCACGACGATCGAGGGAACCTTCGAGAACCTCATCGACCTCCGCGAGCGCCCGCTGGCCTGCCTCACCGTCGCCGGCCGGTCCATCCGCAACGAATCCGGCGTCTTTCAGTCGCTCGCGGGTGCGCTCGGCGATGCCGACATCAACATCGACGTCGCTGCGAGCGGCCTCGACAGCATCACCCTGTACGTGGACGCCGAGGAGGCCGGGCGAGCGGAGAACATCCTCCACCAGCAGGTCATCGAACGGCCGGAGGTCGCCTCTGTCACGGTGGACGAGCCGCTCGCCATCATCCGCCTCACGGGCGGCGAACTTCCGACGCAGCCGGGAGTCATCCACGAGATCGTCGACCCCTTCGCCGAGGAGCGCATCCAGATTCACGACCTCGTCACGTCGGCCACCAGCGTTGCCATCGTCGTCGCCTGGTCGGATCGCGAACGCAGTCTCGAACTCGTCCAGGATCTCTTCTGAACGCGGAAACGTCACGTTGCCCGCCTTTCGTCACGGTCAGCCGTCGAACGAATCACGGTAATCGGCGCGTAACGAAGCAGGTATTTGGTGGCTCGTCGGATATGACCGACGACGTACCCGTCACCGAACTATTCGAAGACGTCGAGGCCGACCCGGACGCGATCATCGCCGCCTACGGCGCCGACTCTCCCGAGGACCTCGTCGACGGGCCGGGCGAGCACGATCCACACCCCGATCCGGTTCTCGACGGTGACGTCGACGGGGCCGCCGAGCGACTCTCCGAACTCGCCGACCTGACGCTCGACTCGACCAGCGACGGTCACGGCCCCCGCGACGACCCCACGGACTCCGCCACCGAGACTGACCCGTCAATTGGAACGACCACTCAGACCGATACCGACACAGACGGCCCGCGATACACCGCCGATTCGGTCGGTGGCGGCGTGACGGTCGACGTCCTCCCGGGAGACGGCGAGAGCCTCGGGGAGTTCCTCGGACTCGACGACACTCAGGAGGCGTCGACGGCGACGGACCGCGAACCCGTCCTCGTCGGACCCGAGCCGGCGGCGACCCGGGTCTCGAACGAATCGTTCGGGCCGGCGGCCCACCCTCCAACCGCCGACGGCCCTGGCGCGGGACCGTCGACGTGGCAACGAGCCGGGAATCGACCGGATCCCACACAGATCGACGCGGACGCGGCCACCGAACGGGAGACCGAGCTCGCCTCGTCGGTGTTCGAGTGGGTCTCCTGAGGCGCGGTGTGACACCGCTCGGTGGACAAATCGAGGGTCCGGAAACATGCTGATCGAACGGCCAGGAGAACATTCTACGCTGCAGTCGGGCTTCGAACGGCGCCGAGCGGTACTGGCATCGCGCGGCTGAACACCTTGCTTACCTGCCGACGACCGTCCGTGCGCGGTCGGTCACCGACTGCGTGGACGATTCCTCTCGACCGCCGAGGTACTCCTGAACGACTGCGGGGATAGCCGGGCCATCGGTGCCCTCGCCGCTGATCCAGTCGGGAACCATCGATTCCAGTTCCTCGCGGCGCTGGTCACGCATCGTGGCGTAGCGACGGAGAACGAGGCCCACACCGATGAAGAGCGCGGCGTCTCTGAGTTCGTGGCGGAAGCGCGTCGAATCGTCCCTGAGAGCGATGGCCTTGACGAGCGAGACGCCACCGATGGCGAGGTAGACGAGGCTCGTGCGGCGGGGGTTGCCGGTGAGTAGCTGTTTGGGGGTCATCCAGCCACGTCCTACCACGTCACCCGTGATAGCCGTTCGGTCACGTTCACCCAGGCGAGAATGTGTGACCGCCGTCGACCACGCCGAACCGCTATTCGCCGCGAGCGAGTCGCGATCCGATCCGGGTGGGGAGACCGGTCTCCGCGACGCCGTCCTGGACGCGTTCGATATCGTACTCGACCCGGTGGGTCTCGACGGTCATCGCGTCGAGATCACAGATGGCGTAGGCCGCTCGCGGGTCGCCGTCGCGGGGCTGGCCGACACTCCCTGGATTGACGACGATTCCGTCGGCGAACCGCTCGGCGTGCTGGACGTGCGTATGTCCCATGACGAGGACGTCCTCGTCCGTTAACATTCCCGACGAAAACTCCTCGGGGTAGGTGTAGCGATCGGGATCGTCCGGGTGGCCGTGGACGATCTTCAGCCGGCCGTCGAACAGCGTTCGTTCGTCCGGAAGCGACGCGAGCCACTCGCGCTGGTCCTCGTCGAGAACCGCAAGCGCGTGGTCGACACCGGCAGCCGCCATATCGTTGAACTGAAACCCGGTTTCCGTGACGACGGCCCGATCGTGGTTTCCCATCACGGTCGGGACCTCTCGCTCGCACAACGCGTCGACACAGTCGCCAGGCCAGGGATTGTAGCCGACGACGTCGCCGGCGCAGACGAGCGCATCCACAGCCGGGAGATCCGCGAGTACCGCCTCCAGCGCGACTCGATTCCCGTGAACGTCAGAGATGAGACCGATCTGCATTGGCTGAGCGGACGGGTGCCAGCCGTATGTGTGTTTTTGCCCGCGGCGGTGGCGTCGCCGCAGAATGTCGAGCCTCGAACGACGCCGTCAGTCGGTCCCGTTCTCGATCGCCGTCTCGAACCCGTCGTCGTCCCGCGTCACGCCCGCAGCGCAGACGGCGTGCTCGAAGTCGAGGTCGTACGCGGTCGCCGCGGCCGCCTCGGCGTCGGTCGCGTCGAACTCGAACGCGCCCGGTGTGTCCCGTTCGTAGGTGGCGACCAGCGTGGGTTCGTCGACACGCTCGACGAGGAGGGCGTCGCGACGGACGGTCGCGATGGTGGCCTCGCCGTCGGCGTCGAGCACCCCCGCGATTCGCGGGGTATCGTAGTCGTCCTTCTCGAAGTCGAGCGCCAGCAGTGCCGTCGCCAGTGCGTCGCGAGCGGGGTAGCCCAGTTCGAGCTTCTCCGCGATCGGATCGACGTGCGAGCCGTTGCCGATCGCTGCCGCCTCGCCACGCGGCGTCTCCACCGTGCGCAGGCAGTTGTAGGCCACGTACGGATTGTCCGTCTCCGGCGCGTCGGGCGTCGGCCCGACGGTCAGGGTGGTATCCTCGTCGCTCCGATCCGTGATCTGGCGATTCGGGAACGAGCGCGACGACACGCGATAGGCGGCCGTCTCGGGACCGACGACGACGAAGCGTCCGACGTACATACGCGTGCCTGCACGGCAAGCGGGTAAGTTGGTGTCGATTGCCAACTGGCGTCCACTCGTTGATCGGCACGGAGAAATCGGAAATTTCGGAACCCGGCGCGTAGCGACTATTATTTATTCCGTGCAATAAATAATCGATGACAACGACGGTCTCCGAGTGCATCGACGCTCTCCAGCGCGCTGCCGCGGAACTTGGCGAGTCGCCGACGAAAGCGCAGTACGAAGCGTTGGGATTCACCCCGGCGTCGGCAACGATCATTCGGATTATTGGTAGCTGGAACGAGGCAAAGGTGAAGGCGAATCTCGAAACGTATTACTCTCGCGGTCCCAGGGTCAGTCCAAAACCGGACGATATTGACCTTCCTGACGACCGTGACTGGTCCTCGTTGTCAGTCGATCAGCGGTGGCATTATCGAAATCGAGAGTGGAACACGAAACGGACATTGCGTCGACGAACCCGTTTACGAGAATGGGTCAGAGACCAACGCCAGCAGCGAGGCTGTACCCGGTGTGGCATGAACGATCCCGGGTGTCTCGATTTTCACCATCGAAAAGACGAATCGAAGCGGATGAACGTGGGGGAGATGGTTACGTACGGGTACGGAAAAGACGCACTTCGTGAGGAGATTGCGAAGTGCGACGTCCTCTGTGCAAATTGCCACCGACTGCTACATCATCAGGAACCGTCGTGCGACCTCCGACGGTGGACAGTGACGCAAAAACGGAAGAGCGGCGGCTGTACCCGCTGCAGTGAAGAGCGGGCGGCGTGCCTCGATTACCATCACACGGGTGAGGACAAATCGATGAGTGTCTCGCAACTCGTTGCCAACAACAGGCCAAAGGGAGAGGTACGCCGTGAGATGAAAAAGTGCGTTATCCTCTGTGCGAACTGCCACCGGAGAGAACACTACCATCCTTCGGATACGGCTTTACAAGCCGATCGACACTAACACGATTGGCTGGGTATAGATCGAAACCACTATACCTCAAACCGCATTACGGCTGTGTACAGTCCATTAGGGTAGCGGCCAATCCTTCGAGCTTCTGGGGCTCGAGACCCTGGTTCGAATCCAGGATGGACTACTTCTAATTCCTCTCATCAATGGTTAACCAGGGACTTGAAAAGGTTTGAAGAGTCTATACCGTAGAATGGATAACACATTTTTATGGTAAATTTGGAGCCGTGTAATTTTTTCTTCACAACCTACTATCCGCTATATGTGATGGAATCATCAAACGGATAGGCCACAGTCTTATACCGTGCAATACCATATTATGGTAATAGCAAAGATGAATAGGAGAAAAATCATCCAAGGATTGGCTACTGGTGGTATATTGATTACAACTGGATGTGCATTATCAAACAATAGTGATAATAATACTGCATCACCTCCGTTACAACGAATACGGATCGTAAATCTCCATGATGATAATGTAAGGATATCGGTTGAAATAAGGGGCGAGGAGAAAAAACTGGACTTTTCTAACACAGTTGATCCAATATCCGATGGAATATCGGAGGAATGGGTGGTTAAGCCAAGAGGCATCGACAACGCATTCGATTATTCTTATATAATCAGAATAGAAAATGGGGATACTTCTACGGTTTCTTCGCAAACTTTATCAAAAATGTTTGAGGCCATGGATGACGGTTGCCTTGAACTTACATGGCTTATTCGAGAACCATCCGACGATATTGGTGCGTTTCCTCAAATCATAAACCAATGTGCTGATTGAAAGACTATTTGAAAAATAACACATACGTAATTTTGCAAATCCAATGGCTATTGACCTCTGGAGCTTTTAATTAAAATATCTCTATATTATAGAACACAACAGGAAAAACAGTAGATTTTTTATCTGGGGTAGTTATGGTAAAATGCAATGTCTGGTAATAGGCGAAAATTCATTCGAAACGCTGTCGGCTCCACCTTCGGAATTGCAACGCTTGGGAGTATTCCACCCTTGTCGGCCGTTGAACAGCGCCTCTGGAAAGAAAAACTAGTGGACATTCAGTCACCAATTGATTCTAAATCTAAAAGTGATCACGACATTGATCGCGGGAAGGCCATCCATACCCCGAAGCACGTATTTGGGACTAGTAATGTTCGATTGTTAGAGGTTTTTAAGACGGATACTTATGGGTGGGAGGCATATCTTGGACTTACCGGATGTGGCCAAAGCCTTAGGGGAGAGGATGATACGTGGAAAACTGACGACATTAAGAGCAATTCGTTTGATGTAATAAATGGCGACGATGCGTACTACCCTCCATCAATTGATGCAGGTTATAGGGGATTTACCCCGACGGGCTCAGAATCTGATATAACCTTGCCGGACTGGGTCAACCCAGCATTTGATCTGACCGTTTCAACGATAGTAGCATTTGCAAGCTCGAACCCTTGGACAGGTGCGGGGACAGCAATTACCTTAAGTGCTCCTGACATCCTTGCTTCTCTTCAAGGAGAAGATGGAAGAAGCGCTATTGATGGCGGATACCGTGTGAAGAACGTATTCGATGGCTGGACCGATGTCCCGTCTGAAATGTCACATTACCAACGGATAAACCCCAGGTTTGGAGACGAACTTAAGCAGGGCTATGAATTAAATGTACTATCCCGTTTTACGGCTGATGGGCTAGGGTGGCCTGTGAACGACATTACTGCTGAAAATAAATTTTCGGTATTTATTTGGGAAGACGATGAAGATGGGGTAGTTGTACCCAGGAATCTCTCCTTAGAACAGAAGAGGGAATACGGCTATATCGAAGTCTCCGACGGTGAACCCGAAAACCCATCTGTTCGATCACAACCGGAGATCGTTCAGCGGGTACAGAGACTCTCTAAGAGTTTAGAAGATAGAGAATTGAAGTCAGTGATGTTGAACCCTCCATTGGGAATAAAATAGACCGGAAATAATACTTTTAAGTCGTTTGTGAGGCGCTTATAGCTGACTGAATAGGAAGCCGACATTCAATGTCAGATCCCGACGCCCTCGGCGAGTAGTTCGTGCGACCGTTTCGCGTCGTCGAAGTCGGGGATGGTGTGCTGGACGATGACGTCGTCGACGCCGACCCGATCGGTGAGTTGGGTGAGGACGGCGTCGATCGTCTCCGGGCTGCCGGAGATCGAGCGTGACCACTCGCCCTCGGGGAGCGGATCGGGCGTGTGGTCGGGGACGCCGCCGAGTTCGTCGATCGCCGTCTCGATCGAGGGGATGCCGTCGCCGATGGTCCCACGGGCCATGCGCTGGTAGACCGCCTCGGTCGGGGCGCGCAGGCGGGCGGCTTCCTCGTCCGTCTCGGCACAGACTGCGTTGATCGCGAGCATGCCTGCCGGCTCGTCGGGGCCGGCGCCGATCGGCGAGGGAGTGAACGCCTCGCGATAGGCGTCGAAGGCGGGTTCGGCGAACTGGGGGCGGATGAAACCAGCGAAGCAGTATCGGAGGCCGAGTTCGCCGGCGAGCCTTGCGCTAGAGGGTGACGACCCGAGCAACCAGGGCTCGGGGGTGTTTTCGGCCGATCGCGCGAGCTGCAGACCGCTGTAGGGATGGTCGTCGCCGAACTCGTCGAGCGCGTGTCGGAGCGTCTCCTGGACCTTCGCGCGGTGTTCGGAATCGGCTTCCTCGGGCGTCTTGGGACTCGAATCGTAGCCCATGGCGCGGTCGGCCGCTGGCGGCCCCGTCGCCCGGCCGAGTCCCATGTCGATCCGCCCGGGCGCCAGCGAGTCGAGGACGCTGAACGCCTCCGCGACCTTGTACGGCTGGTAGTAGTTGAGCAGGACCGTTCCCGACCCCAGCCGGATCGACTCGGTCTCCGCGGCGAGGTGGCCGAGCAGCACTTCCGGCGTGGTCCCGGCGATGTAGCCCGCCATCCCGTGGTGTTCGGCGACCCAGAACCGCTCGTAGCCGAGGTCCTCGCCGAGCTGGGCGAGTTCGACCGTCTGTTGGTAGGCTTCAGTCGCACTCGCACCCTCGGGAACGTGGGAGAGATCGACGATAGAGAGGTCCATACCGCAAACAGGGATCGAACGTTCAAACGGGTTGTCCATCCGGCAGCCCTGCCGGCGACCGACGAACTCGAGTGTCACCGATCGCTGCCGATTTCACGTCGAGTGAAATCCACACGACTACTCCGGATCTCCAGTTGAAACGAAGGGGGTTAGCAGGCTGGCCAGACTGTGAATCGTCGACGGTCGTTACTTCTCGACCGCCAGTAACGCGACGCGTTCGCAGACGAGTTGCTCGAGCGTCGCATTGGTGGCCGCTCGCTCCCGATCGCCGATGTCGAAGAAGTCACAGAGGGTCTCCTCGTCCGGGTTGCCGACGACGGAGGCCGGTTCGACGTCGAGCTCGTCACGAAGCTCGTCGGCGGCTGGCCCGTCGGCGCCGCCGGTGACGACGATCGCGGCGGGGCCAGTTCCCTCGTCGACGCCCATCTCGAGTGCCCGTTCGATCTGGCGGCGGCCGGCGGCGTACAGCAGGAGTTCGACGGCCGGGTCGCGGGCGATGGCGTCGTCGTTCGCGATCGCTCGTTCGGCGCTCTCGACGGCGCGTTCGAGGTGGGATTGCCCGGCGACGTACCGGGCGTCGACGGCCTGGATCGTGACGTCGTGTCGCTCCGCGATTCGGTCGATCGTTGCCAGAAACGCATCCAGGTCGTCGATCCGGAGCGTTCCCTCGACGATCGTCACGCCAGTTCCCGTCATCAGAAGTCACCCAGGCTGGACTGGTCCTCCGACTCGGGTGTCGTCGACGCGTCCGACCCGGCCTCGCTAGTCGAGCCAGAGCCGGCGTCGACTCCGGCGGCCCCGGGCGCGTCGCCTCCGTCTACCTGGATCGCCTCGACGCCGTCCATCGAGGGATCCTCGCGACCGGCGTTCTCGAGGATGTTCTCGGCCGTCTTTCGCCCTCGAAGGGCGCCGAGAACGATTCCCTTGTCCACGGTTCGTAAGTCGGCTGCCGACTCGACGCCGGCCTGGTAGAGCTGGCGAGCGCGCTTGCGACCGACGCCGCGGACGGAGACGAGTTCGAGCAACTCCTCGCGGACGCCGTGTTCGACCCGGGCGCGCGCCTCGCGGACGGCGACGCTCCAGTCCGAATCGATCTCCGCGGCGAGCGTCTCCGCGGCGCCCAGCAGCCACTCGGCGGTCTCGACCTTCCCGCGAAGGTCGCCGGGGCCGATGGAGTAGCGCTCGGTGAGGCGATCCTCGTCCATCTCGTCGGCCCAGTCCTTGAGGAGGGCGCCAGTCTTCAGCGCCGCCAGCCAGTCCTCGAAGCGGTTGTCCTCGTACTCGCTCGGGGCGTCGCCGAGCAGCTCGTCTTCCAGTTCGTAGTAGAGCTGGCCGTATTTGTCGTCCTCGCCCGAGCGCAAGTAGAGTTCGTACATGTTCGGCGTGCGGGCGATCAGCTGGTAGAGTCCCATCGCCGTCGGGCGGCTGCCGGCCGATTCGAGCCCGTGGACGATCTCCGCGGCGCTCATCGGATCGAGGTAGAGCCGCGAGACCGTGTGGCCCAGGTTCGTCGCCCGGAGGTCGACGTCCCGGTTGGCCTCCGTCGCGAGGTCGGCGGCAGACGTGAACGCGTCGTCGGCGGCATCCGCGTCGGCTCCGCTTCGTGACCCGCCGGCGGTTCCCCCCTCCCGTTCTACGAAATCGTTCCGTTCCAGATAGTCCAGCACGGTGTCGGTGACCGACTCCAGCCGCCCGCGTTCGTCCGTCTGACTCGCGTAGAGCGTCTCGTTCATGAACGAGAGGAGGCCGTCTCGCGTGCTGGCGAAGCCGGAGGCGATGGTCGCGAGGACGTGGGTTCGTAGCGCGGGTTCGGCCGCCAGTTTCGATCGGACGTCTTCGGCCTCGGCCCAGATGTAGCGGTCGAACAGATCGTCCTGTTCGTCGTGGCTCTTCGCGAGGAGGACGGCCTCGCCGTAGGGGTCGAGGCCGGGCCGACCCGCTCGGCCCATCATCTGGTGGACCTCGAGGACGTCGAGCGGGGTCATGCCGCCCGCGGTGGAGTCGAAGCGGCGCCAGTCACGGACGACGACGCGGCGGGCGGGCGTGTTCACGCCGGCGGCGAGCGTGGGCGTCGCACTGATGACCTTCAGCAACCGGTCGCGGAAGGCGTCCTCGACCAGTGATCGGTGTTCGCTGGCCAGGCCTGCGTGGTGGAAGGCGCCGCCCTTCTCGACGGCGGCCGCGAGGTCCGTGCTCGTCTCGCTGTCGCTGACGTCCCGGATGTCGTCGGCGAGCTCGTCGAGTGCCGCTTTCTCTTCGTCGTCGAGTTCCGGCGCGACGACGTTCGCGAGTCGGCGTGCCGCGGCCTCGGCGTTGCGCCGCGAGTTGACGAAGACGAGCGCGGAGGCATCCTCGGCGACGATGTCCCTGACGAGGGCGTCCTCCTGGCTCTCCGAGCCGTCGACGGGTACCTCGCGCTTGCTGCCGTCGTCGAAGCTGATCGCGTTCCCGTAGTGGACGCCCATCTGGAGGTCGATCGGGCGCCAGTCGGAGGCGACGAGTTCGGCGTCGAGCCAGTCGGCGATCTCGCCGGCGTTGCCCACCGTCGCGGAGAGCGCGACCACCTGAAGCGCGGGGTTGAGCGCGCGCAACTTCGCGAGGGTGACCTCCAGCGTCGGGCCACGATTTCTGTCGTCGATGAGGTGGACCTCGTCACTCACGACGCAGGTGAGGTCAGAGAGCCAGTCGGCGCCGTTTCGCACGAGCGAGTCGACCTTCTCGCTCGTCGCGACGACGATGTCGCGGGTGGCGAGCCAGTCGTCGGTGCTCTCGTAGTTGCCAGTCGTGACCCCCACGGAGACGCCGAACTCCTCGTAGGCCTCGAACTCGTCTTTCTTCTCGCTCGCGAGCGCCCGCAGCGGGACGATGTAGAGTGCCTTCCCGCCGCGTTCGATGGCCGAGAGCATCGAGAGGGCGGCGATCATGGTCTTCCCGCTCGCCGTCGGGACGGCCGCGACGAGACTGTCGCCGTCGGTGGCGCCGGCCTCGACCGCCTCCGCCTGTGGGGGATACAGCGACTCGATCCCCTCGTCCTGGAAGTGCGAGACGGCGCCGGGCGGGAGCCCCGACAGCTCCTCTAAATTCATTACCCGTGGTTGGGTCGTGCTCCGGTTTAAAGTGTCGTGTCGGGCGACGCGCGTCGGCGTTCGGCTGGGGGTCGATTGGATCGGTGGTTCAGTCGCCGTGGCTGGCCACCACAGGTGCCCACGACCGTCGCCGACAGGCCGATGGGGATGGGTGACCAATTGGGTCTATGGCCGATCCCGACCACGTCCTCGTCGTCGCGCTCGGGGACCCGGACGACGAAGACGCGCTGGCACACGCCCTCGAGACGTTCCCGGAGGCGGCGGTGACGCTCCTCTCCGTGGTCGCCCCGCTGGATCAATCCGTGAGCGAGGGCCGAATCCTGGAACGGAGTGAAACGCGCCTCACGGAGGCCCGCGATCGAGCCGACGGACTTCGAACGTCGGCCGCGGACCCGTCGCGGGTGACGGTCGAGACGCGTGAGGGGTCACCAGCGGACCTCGTTCCCACGTACGCCGACCGCCACGGAGTCGATCACGTCGTCGTTTCCGGGCACGACGTCAGCGGCATCGTTCGGCGACTCCTCGGTGACGGAATTCCGGAACTCATCGCGGAGCGAACCGGGGTACCGGTCACGATTCTGCAGTGAGGTCGGTGCCGGATCGAGGCCGGTCGGGCCCTGATTCAGGACTATCCACCAAGTCCGATCGCGAGCACCCGATAGAGCCCGTACCCGACGGCGATCGAGCTCCCCAGCGTTAACAGCCAGAACGAGACCGTGACGCCGATCTTGCGCCGGGAGACGCCGGCCGAGCCGGCTGCGAGGCCGCCGCCGATGACGCCCGAGAGGATGATGTTGTTGAGCGAGATCGGGATGCCGAGGAAGATCGCCAGCTGGGCGATGACGAATCCAGGAACGAGCGCGGCGATCGACCGGCGAACGCCGAGCTGGGCGTACTCTCTGGAGGTCGCTTGCAACAATCGTGGTGCAGCCATCCAGGCACCCGCGAGGATCCCTGCGGCGCCGAGTGCGAGCAGCGTGATCCCCGGCAATCCGAGCTCCACTCGGAACAGGTTCTCCAGGGGCCCGGTCGCCAGGCCGACCTGCGAACCGCCCGAGGAGAAGGCGACGATCCCGCCGAGGACCAGCAGGAAGGACCGGATCCCGCCTTGGATCGAGGCGAGGACTTTCCGACGCACCCAGTAGAACGCGATCGTACCGGCTGCGATCGTCACGAGGACGACTCCAAGGTCGACGCCGCCCACAAGCGAGGGACCGCCACCGAACTGCCGGGAGATGAGGCCGGCGAGGGTCCCCTGGTCGGCGGCGGGATCCGGGATGACGCCCAGCCGGATGTTGGCGATGATCGCCCCGACCAACCCCGCAAGCGCCGGAACGCCGACGGATTCGGGGATATCGTCCCGGCGCAGCGTGATCGCGGTCGCGTACGCCAGGCCGCCGGACATGATGGGAACGAACAGCCAGAAGGTCCCGAGTCGCTGGTAGGTCGCCATCGCCGGATCGCCGCCGAGCGAGAGGCCCACGCCGACCATCGCGCCTGTCGTCGCGAACGCCGCCGGGATCGGGTACCGCGTGTAGATGCCGATTCCCATGAACGTCGCCGCGGTGAGCAAGCCAGCGATGGCGGCCAGCGGGGTGATCGTCACGCCGTCGATGAGATCGGCCCCGATCGTCTCGGAGATACTCCCGCCCTGCATGAGCGCCCCTGCGGCGGCGAGTAGCCCGATGATGAACGCCGCCCGCATCGTCGAGATCGCGTTCGCTCCGATCGCGGGCGCGAACGGTGGCGAGTTGCTGTTCGCCCCGAGCACCCACGCCATCGACAGACAGGCCAGTACGGCGACCCCGATCAGGACGACGAACGACAGGGCGACCATTCCGTCTGTCGTCGTTTGCCGACCGGGCGGAAAAACGTTCCTTCGAGACACCCCGTGATCTCCCGTCGACACCACGCTGCTGGCCAGTCACTCGGCGAGGGGTCCATCGATCCGTTCCAGCAGTGCGCGATAAAACGGGCCGTCGTCGGTGGGAAACACCTCGTCGACGCGCCAGGGCGTCTCGGCCGTGGCTTCGCGGAGGCGATCCGGCGAACACAGCAGGAAGTGGAGTGACCGACTGATCGCGTCGAGACCGGCCCCCGTCGTCGCACGCTCGTATTCGAAGTGGAAGCACCGGTGGGCAATCCCCTCGCGCGGATCGGGTCGGTAGCCGAAGAAGTCGTCGCCGAGCTTCCTCGGATCGTAGTTGTCGACGAGCACGACTGCATCGTCGGTCGTGACGCGTGCGAACCGATCGAGGACGTCGGCGATGCCTGCGAGCGAGCCGCCGAGCCCGAGTTGCGTTCCCGAACAGTTGATCGCTCGGAACCGGTCCTGGTCGAACGGCAGGTCGAACATATCGCCGACGAGAACCTCTCGTGTCCCACGTTCGCGGGCGGTCGCCACGGCGCGCGAACTCACGTCGATACCGACTGCATCGACGTCCTGATCCCGAACCCATCGAACGTGCTGGCCGGTTCCACACCCGACATCGAGCACCGGTCCCCCGGAATCGGCCAGCCGCCGGAGCTGGGCGATTCGATCGTCCGCCCACTCTGCGGGGGGCGTAAAGTAGAATTCCTCGACGTTGCCGTCCTTCGTCTCGCGGCCGTCGCGGTAGCGAAGCGTTCCATCCCGCCCCTGCTGATAGTCCCACATCGCGAGCCCGAGTGCGTCCTCGCACGGTTTCGTAGTCGCTGCGGCGTCCGTGACCATAGGACCGACTCGATTCGCCGGGAACATAAAATCACGATGATATGTGGTTCCGACTAACATAGCACACGATTTGCCGGCCCAACCGGATTCTACGGCCCGTCGGCTCGAACGGATCCCGCCCATTCCCGCCAGCGCTATAGGCCGACCGTCCTAACGCTCGGCTATGAAAGTCGAGTTCGACGAGGACACCTGTATCGGGATGTACCAATGTGTCGCCGAGTGGAGCGAATTCGAGAAAGACAAGGATCGCGGAAAGGCCGTCCTCAAGGGCGCTGAGGAGGTCGAGGATGCCGTCTTCGTCCGCGAGGTTCCCGAAGACGCCGAACTCGACGCGAAGTTCGCAGCACGGGCCTGCCCCGTCGACGCGATCACGATCTACGACGACGATGGCGAGCAGTTGATTCCGTGACAGCAGCCCTCGGTATCTTCTACTCAGTTGGTCCGTTCTCGACTCCCTGCCCAGTCAGGCGATCTTCTCGTACTGCTCCGTGAGCTTCTCGGCGGCCTCGTCGAGCTGGTCGTGTTCGTCGTCGGTGAGGTCCCACTCGACGACTTCCTCGACGCCGTCGGACCCGAGTTTGCACGGGACGCCGAAGGCGGTGCCGTCGTGGCCGAACTCGCCGTCGAGTGTCACGCTGCAGGGCAGGACTTCGCCGGTGTCCCGCAGAATCGCCTCGACCGTGTGGGCGACGCCGGTCGCCGGGCCCCACTGGGTGGCCCCTTTCTTCTCGATGACGTTCATCGCGCTCTCCTGGAGTTCGCCGAGCAGTTCCTCCCGCTCGGTTTCGTCGAACGCGAGGTCTCGACCGTCCACGCGAACCTTCGAGAAGACGGGGACCTGGGCGTCGCCGTGTTCGCCGAGGATGGTCGCGTCGACGTTCTGGACGGGGGCGTCGTAGCGCTGGGCGATGACGTACCGGAAGCGGGCGGAGTCGAGCCGGCCGCCGAAGCCGATCACCTGCTGGCGGGCCCGGTCGCCGGTCTCGTAGAGGTGGCGATTGAGCAGGTCGACCGGGTTCGAGGTCGTGACGGTGACGAAGTCGTCGTTGTGCTCGGCGAGCGAGGCGCCGATGTCCTCCATGATCGGCGCGTTGTCGCCCGCGAGGTCGATCCGGGTCTGGCCGGGCGAGCGGGGAATCCCGGCGGTGATGACGACGACGTCAGACCCGGCCGTATCCGCGTAGGTCCCTTGCCGAACGGTCGTGTTCGAGTCGTAGGCCACGCCGTGGTTCGTGTCTGCGGCCTGACCGATCGTGACGTCCTCCTGATCGGGGATATCGACGAAGACGAGTTCGTCGACGACGTCGCGCAGTGCGAGATTGTAGCCTGCGGCGGCGCCGACCGTCCCGGCAGCGCCGACCACGCTAACTTTTGACATACCGGGTTCGTATACGTCTTCCTACTGGTTAAACCGTCGGGTCAACCCCGTCACCGGGTCACCCACCGAGTCGACTGCCGATCCGACTCCAATAGCTGAGTCAGCCGCGACCGTTCGCTGCCGACGACATCCCCTCCACGTCTGTCGAACGGCAATCCAGCCTCGCCGATAGTATCTCAGACGTGAATTTCAAATTGAACTGGGTGCATTCCGGGTACCAAACAGTCAAGGGCCCGGCCCGTCCTGTCTCTCTCATGCGCGTCAGTGTCATTGGCGGGGGTGAGATCACCGATGCAGAGTCGAAACTCGCCGAGCGAGTCGGCCGGGAACTGGGAACCCGGGGTCACGACGTCGTCTGTGGCGGTCTCGGCGGCACCATGTGGGCCGTCTGTCGCGGCGCGTCGGAGGCGGGCGGCCGCACCATCGGCATCCTCCCGACCAACTCGGTCGCCGACGCCAACCCCCACGTCGACGTCCCGATCGCGACCGGCATGGGTCACGCTCGCAACGCGCTCGTCCCGCTGAACGGCGACGCGGTGATCGCCCTCGCCGGGAGCACCGGCACCCTCTCCGAAATCGGGTTCGCCCACGTGTACGAGCGCCCGGTCGTCAGCCTCGGGGCCGCCGCGGTCCCAAGTCTCGACATGGAGACGGCGTCGACCCCCGAAGAGGCGGTCGAGTTCGTCGAATCCGCCGTCTCCGAGTAGCACACCCCGTCGTCACCGTCACCCTCATTTCACTGCCGGCGAACGGTCTCACATGGCAGCCACTGCGGATGTCCCCGATGGCTACGCGCTTCGACGGGATGTCCCAACTCCCGAGACGTTCCTCACTCTCCGCGAAGCCGCCGGCATGCCCCCGCGATCCCGCGACGGTGCAGAACGCGGCCTCCCGAACTCACTGTTCGGTGTCACCGTCGTCCACGAGCCGACGAACGAGCCGGTTGGCATGGGTCGCGTCGTCGGCGATGGCGGAACCGTCTACCAGATCTGCGACATGGCCGTCCACCCCGACCACCAGGGCCAGGGCCTGGGAACGGTGATCATGTCCGCGATCGACGAGTGGATCGCCGAGACGGCCCCGCCGAACGCCTACGTGAATCTCTTCGCCGACGTCGACGGTTTCTACGAGCGATTCGGCTTCGAAGCGACCCGTCCGGCGTCGAACGGGATGTTTCGACGGACGGAGTGACCCCTCGGGGACGGTCTGGCGCCCGGACACCGACGCCAGTCGCTGACGCGGGTCGTAGCCTTTTCGACGTTCCAGCCCCACTAGCCGTCCATGAGCGAGACGGAGGACGACGACGGCGGTATCGACAAGGAAGCCCTCCGGGAGGAACTGCGCGAGAAGTACGAGGAAGACGACACCGAGCGTGAGGCCACCCAGCGCATGAGCGACCTCCTGTTGAAGGGCGCGACGATGACGAACTCCCACTGTGACACCTGTGGCGACCCGCTCTTCCAGCAGAACGGCGCCACTTTCTGTCCGTCCTGTCATGGCGGTCCGGAGGGCGTCGAGGCGTCGGCGAACGGCGCCGCTGCCGGTGACGCTCCGCAGAACGGCACGCCCGACCGCCGCCCAGAACCGACGTCGCAGACACCGAACGACTCGGGAACGGCCGACGAGCCTCGCGAGCCGTCGTCGGTCGAACCGGAGCGCCAATCGTTCGACCCGCAGTCGTCGCCGACGAACCCGGACGCCGTCGACACACCGGATCCGTCGGAACTGGCCGATCCCGGCGCTGGTGCCACCGGTGGCCCGTCGACGCCGCCGAGACGCACGTCCGCACGGCCTGCCGACGGCGACGCGACCGACGCGGCGACCTCGCTACGGACGGCACTCGAACGCTTCGCACACGAGGCGGCGACGACCGACGACCCCCGATACGCCCGTGAGTGTCTCGAAGCCGCGAACGAGGCCGCAGAAACCCTCGAAACCCTCCAGCGGTAACCTCCTCACGCCCACGTGTCTCGGCAGGTGGCGAGCGTCTCGTCGATGAACGTCGAGAGGAACGACGCGACGTCCTGCGTTTCTTCGTCGATCCCTCGCTGGGTGGCGAGCGAGTCGAGGTGTGAGGCGGCGACGAACGCCCGGTAGGCGTCGGCTCGCTCGTCGAATCCGTCCGGAAGCGGGCGGACTGACTCGTAGGCCGCTCGGAACGTCGCCTCGGCGTCGTCCGGCCCCTCCCAGCCGGTCCCGTCGAACAGTGGGACGGCGGTTCGCCAGAAGTCCCACTCGGGACTGCCCGCCAGGGCGTGTTCGAAGTCGATGACACAGGTCGTATCGCCGCCGGTGACGGCGACGTGGTCCGGCGTGAACCAGCCGTGACAGAGTACGGCCTCGCCGCCGAGACAGTCGAATCGGGCGGCGTGATCCCGAAGGAACGCCCGCGTTTCGGCGACCGCGCTCTCGTATCCGGTGCCGGAGACGGTCCGTTCGTAGACGGCCAGCTGATCGTCGAGCGCGTCGCTCCACGTCGCGTCGTGGTCAGCGTCGACCCGCAGGCCGCTCTCCGGATCGGCGGGATCGCCGTCGATCGCCAGCAACCCCGGGCGGTCGAACGTCGCCTCGCCGTGGAGCGTCGCAAGCGTCCGTCCGGCAATCCGGAGCCAGTTCGTCTCGAGAGTCCGCTCGTCTTCCGGCGGTTCCGTCGGCGAATCTTCCCGGTAGGCCGCGAGAAACCAGTCTGCACCCACGTCGAATATCTCGGGAACCGGAATCGACGTCTCCCTCGCTACGTACCGGAGGACTCGTCCCTCGACACCGGCCGACCCGCGATCGTCCACGGACACCTTACAGACCGCCCGACGGTCGTCGACGTCGACCTCGTACACTTCGTGCGGCGGGACTGCGTGGAGGGACCGCACTGGCTCAACTCGATCGGCCGGCTGTCCGAGCACCGTCTCGATTCGCTCACCCGCTGGCAACTCTTCCATTGCACGATTCGGTACAATCAGAGGGGTACAAGCCCTGACGCTACCGTACACTCCTACCGGTAGACTGAAGGGTTCAAGTGCCCTAGTCCCGACCGAGAGTTTGTTTCTCGAGGTCGAACTCGCCCGTCGAGTGCTGTCTCTATCGGCGAAAAACCGTCTTCAGACGTGCGGAATCGACACTCTCAGGTGACAGAATCGCCTCGAGGCCCGACGATATCGACTTATCGACGGCCGAACCCGGGCCGTGGCGGTCGTTCGAAGACGAGCACGACCCAGGTAATGACCGTGACGGCGAGCAACGAGCCGGCGCTCCACCATCGGACGCTCACGAAGGGAAGCAACCGGACAATGCCGATGGCCGCTAGCCAAACCACCAGGTCGAAGAAGATGAACGAGCGAAGCGGGTGCGTCTCGTGGAATCGGCTGATCCAGTTCTTTCGCTTCTCGCGTTCGTCGGCGATACCCCGTCGATCGTCGGCCATGGGCATGTCGTGAGTACCCAATGTGGCGCCCGTGCCAAAACTGTCGCGCATCCGTGCTACTCGCGGATCGCGGCTCCACCGCTTGGACCGCTGCTCAGAACATCTGAGAACAGGTGAGCGCGGTATTCCGGCGATTCCGTCGCGGTCCTTTTTCATCGAAGGTTTTCGCGACGAGTTGCGGGCAACTGCCAGCACTCGCTCGCGCAAAAAGTTCGGCGGGAAACGTTCGGTTGCAAAAGGCCTATCGCTCTCCCCACCGACCTGTCACGTATGACCGACGTCGAGGTGGATTTCGGCGAGACCGGACTGGTCCCCGCGATCGCCCAGGATGCCGAGTCGGGTGAGGTGTTGATGCTCGCCTACGTCTCGCCCGAGGCCTTAGAGCGGACCCGCGAGACGGGGCTGGCCCACTACTACTCGCGTTCTCGCGACGAACTCTGGAAGAAGGGCGGTTCGAGCGGGCACGTCCAGCGCGTCGACGAGGTCCGGGTCGACTGTGACGCGGATGCGCTCCTCTACCTCGTCGACCAGGAGGGCGGCGCCTGTCACACCGGCCATCGCTCGTGCTTTTACCGCACCGCCGACGGCGACCACGTCGGCGAACGGGTGTTCGATCCGGAGGCCGTCTACGAGTAACCATGTCGAATCCTGTGCAATCCGGCAGCGATGGCACCGACGCTGCTGGACCGGACGCGACCGCCCGCGAGATCGACAGTGATGCGCTGGCCCAACTCGAGGCGGCGATCGACCGGGTCGAGTCGGTCCAGCATCGAATCGACGACGTCGGCGCGGACGAGGTCGAACGCGGTGCCGAGGCCTATCGTCGAGCACGGAAACTCCTCGAGAACAACGACGAGCGAGCGGTCGGGACGGGTCGCGAGGCCTTCGCGGCCTACGTTCAATTCGAGGCACAGTTCGACGATCTCGTCGACGGACTCGACGACGATCTCGCGGAACGGGCGGCGTTCGAGGACGCCTACGAGGCCATCGACAAGCGCCGCCTCTACGACGAGGACTTCGAGGCGGCGAAGGCGGCCCTCGACCCAGCCGAGCGCTACGTCTCGCTCCTCGACGAACGCGAGGCGGCGACGAGCGACCTCCACGAGGCTCGCAAAGCCGCCCATCGGCGCATCGACACCCTCGACGCCGAGATCGATCGGCACGACCGTCTCGTCGAACTCGCGTCGGTCGATCTCGACGTCCCGGTCGATCGCATTCGGGACCCGATCGAGACCTACAACCGGGCCGTCGAGGCCGCGGTCGACGCGCATCTGTCGACTGCCTCGGCCCGCGAGGTGTTTGCCTTCCTCGAACGGAGTCGCCTCTACCCGCTCGTGGACTTCGAGCGACCGCCTGCGGACCTCCGTGACTTCGTCGAGTCGAATCCGGCAGGCGAGTCGACCGTCTCACAGCTTCTCGAGTACGCAGCGTACTCGCGGTCGAAACTCGCCCATCACGTCGACGACCCCGATGAACTCAAGCGCCAGGTAGCCACCCAGCGAACCTACCTGCAGCGCCTCGACGCCGAACCGTTGACGATCCCGTGGCCGCCAGCCCCCGCCGAGACGCTGCGGTTTCAGGTGCGCGAACGCCGCCCGCTCGTCACCCGACTCGCGGCCACCGTGAGCGACGTCGAGACGGACCCGGCCGCCGCGCTCCAGGCAGTCGGGGACCTCGTCCACGATCCGGCGTACGACCGGCTCCAGACCGCCGCGACCGCCCGGACCGAACTGAGCGAGCGCGAACGCGAGCGCATCGAAGCCGGACAGGTCGCCGCCGATCTCGAGGCCCTTCGAGCCGAACGCACCGCGTTGCAGGACGCGCTAGAAACGGCCGACGACGTGACCTGATGCCGGTCGACGCGGACCCGTCGACTTTTACCCGTCCGACTGCGTAGCCTCGCTCGTGACTCAGCAGCTCCTCGTCCCGATGGACGATTCGGCGCTCGCTCGTTCCGCACTCGAGCACGCGCTCACTGCGTTCGACGAGGTCGCGGTGACCGTCGTCCACGTCGTCGACGACCTCGAAGTGGCCTACGGCGGCGGTGCGCCGGGCGTCGCCGACGGCGAACCGGATTTCTTCGCAGACGTTCGAACCATCGCCGACGAGCACGACGCCACCGTCGAGACGGCCGTAATCGAGGGCGCCCCTGCGGATGCGATCGTCGAGCACGTCCGCACCGAACCCGTAGACGGCATCGTCATGGGCAGCGAAGGCCGATCGGGCGTCTCGCGGGTCCTCCTCGGCAGCGTCGCCGAGGCCGTCGCGCGGCGGTCGCCGGTCCCGGTGACGATCGTCCCCGCCGACGATCGCGGTACTGGCGAGTCGTAGCGACAGGCCGTCGAGTGTCGTATGGCGCTGATCGGCTCCGCTCCGAAACCGCGGGGTCTTTGCCCATCTAGCGGGGACTGACGGCCGATGGACGACCGCGTCGGCACGACGCTGCACACCGGGATGCTCCTCTCGACGACGGCAGCGCTGGCCTGGCTCACGGGGCTCCCGATGCTCTTTCCCAGCCTCGGGCCATCGGCGTTCGTCCTCGCACTGTTCGAACGCGGCGAGTCGACGTCCCCGCGACGGGTGATCGGCGGGCACGCCGTCGGCGTCGCCGCCGGGCTCATCGCGTACACGCTTCTCGCTGGCGGTGCTGACATGACGACGGCAACGGCCCCGGGCTCGATTACGGGGTTGCGCCTCGGGGCGAGTGCTGTCTTCGCCACCACGCTCACTGCCGGGGGGATGCTCGCGACTGACACCCGTCATCCGCCGGCCTGTGCGACCACGCTCATCGTCTCGCTCGGCCTGCTCCCGACGGTCGGGGAGGGCGCGCTCATCCTCCTCGCGGTCGTCGTGCTCGTCGTCGCCCACCGCGTGCTCCTCGCGACGGATCGCCTCGGCAAAACGTACGCCGGATCCATCGGCTCGTAACGCCGCCTGAACGGCGGGTACCGCCGAACGGTACTGTAACGAGCCACAGCTACCAGTTGCGAATCGTCGTCCGCTCCGTTCGGTCAGCCTACGACTCCGTTACGCCTGCCCCGTAGCGGCCAGCAGTGCCTCGTGGACGTCCGTCACGAGTTCCTCGGCCCGGTCCCGGTCACGCGCCTCGGCGTAGATTCGCACGAGCGGCTCGGTTCCAGAGGGGCGAGCGAGCACCCAGGCGTCGCCGTAGTCGAGCCGGTAGCCGTCGCGGGAGGTCACCGACGCGTCGGCGTCCTCGGCGTAGGCGGCTGCGGCCTCGAGCATGGCGTCGCACTCGGCCGTTGACGCGTACTCGACGTTTCGGCGGACGTTGGCGTAGCCGTCGTACGGCGCGACGAGCTCGCTGGCGGGCGTCTCGGCGACGAGTTCGAGGAAGCGAGCTGCGATGTAGGCGCCGTCGCGGGCGAGCCGGTAGTCTGGGAAGAAGATCCCGCCGTTGCCCTCGCCGGCGATCGGGACGTGGCGTCCCTCGGCGTCGAGCTCGCGGATGCGCGTGATGATGTTCGTTGACCCGATCGGTGTGAGTTCCACGTCGGCTCCGACGTCGGTGGCGACGTCGACGAGTCGCTGGGAGACGTTCACGGCCGAGACGAGCGCGTCGTCCGCGTCGAGTTCCGCCGCGGCGAGGGCTGCGAAGGTTGCGTCGCCTTCTAAGTGGGTGCCGGTCTCGTCGAAGAAGATCGCCCGGTCGGCGTCGCCGTCGTGGGCGATGCCGACGTCGGCGTCGGCGGCGCGAACCAGTCGGCCGAGCTCGCCTAAGTTTTCCGCGACGGGTTCCGGATCGCGACCGGGGAAGTGCCCGTCGGGCTGGGCGTTGACGGTGACGACGTGACAGCCCAGCGCCCGGAACACGTCCGGGCTCGTCAGCGACCCGGCGCCGTGGCCGGGGTCTAACGCGACGGTGAGGTCGGCCGCGGCGATTCGCTCGCGGTCGACCGCCGCGAGGACGTCCTCGACGTACGCCTCTCTGGTGCCGTCGATCGCTCGCACCTGCCCGATCTCGTCCCAGGCGACGTCGGCGAAGTCCTCGGCGAGCAGCGTCTCCTCGATCGTCTCCAGTTCGGCGACCGAGAGTTCGACGCCGTCGGCGCCGATCAGCTTCACGCCGTTGTACTCGGGCGGGTTGTGCGAGGCCGTGACGACGATCGCCGGCACGCCTTCGCGCCCCGCGTAGGCCTGGACACCGGGCGTCGGGGCGATCCCGAGCCGATCGACGTCGGCACCGACGCTCGCTAGCCCGCTCGTCGCCGCGTCGACGAGCATCCGGCCGGTGTGGCGCGTATCGCGGCCGATCGCGACGCGCGGAGCGCCCCACGCCGTCCCGGCCGCCTTCGCGACGCGGAGCACGAACGCCGGTGTCAACTCCTCGTTCGCTACGCCGCGTGCACCACTCGACCCGAATACCTCCATCGAATCCCATTCCGACCGCCCACCTCAAAGACATTCCGAAGCGCTACGCCGTCGCCGTCGTCTCGGGCCCATCGACACGGGGTGATGCCAATCCTTTCTACGATCCGCGCCGAATCGGCTGGCATGCAGACGCTGACGGAGAAGCGGGTCTACGACGAACACGTCGGCGCGCGTTCGTGTCTCGTGGCGAGTGCAACCGGCCTCGTCGTCGTTCGAGTCACGGACACTGCCGTCGGCGAATTCTCGCTGGTCGATCGACGACCGGCTCGTGACGTGGCCGTCGAGCCGATCGCGACCGACGCGGGCGACGCCCGACACGCCGTCGCGGTCGCGACCGAGGACGACGTGCTCGTCGGGACTGTGGCGGGATCGACCGTCGCGACGAACGAGTCGGCGACCGAGACCGAACCGGCGACTGATCTCGAACGACCCGGCACGACCGCTAGCCCCGATCTTTCGACGTCGCTCTCGGACGCGCTCGAACCGACCGGATTCGGCCCCGCGACCTGCGTCGATGCTGGGCCCGAGACGATCGTCGCCGCCGCGCCGGACGGTGAACTCCGCTGTCTCGAGTACGCTGATGGGCAGCCGGCCGCCGACTCGTCGTGGACCGAGATTACTGCGCCGCGGGAGGCGGCCGCTGACGAGCCTGTCCAGCGTCCATCCGTCGCAGCGATCGACGCTCCGTACGTCGCGACTGACCGTGGCGTCTTCCGAATCCGAGACCGGACGCTCCAGGCCATCGGCCTCGACGAGGTCCGGGACGTCGCGTCCGACGGAGTGGTGCTGGCGGGGGCCGAGTCGGGACTGTACACGCTCGAGAGCGAGTGGCACTCGTTGCTCGACGACCCGGTCGATGCCGTCTCCGTCGTGAACCGCCCCAGCGGGTCCGCACCCATCCAATCGGCCGTTGGGTCCGGAACGGCACTCGTCGCACTCGAATTCGCGGAATCGGACGCAGCGCCGACCCGTCGGACACTCGCCACTGCGAACGACCCGATCGTCGATCTGACGGCTGGGCCGGCCGGCCCCGTCTATGCGATCACCGATGCTGGGACACTCATCGCCGCCGACCGTACGGACCACCGTCGTCACGTGCTAGGGGTTCGTGATCCGGCTGCGATCGCACTCGTCGACTAACGCGATTTACTGCGGTCTCCGTAACCGACTCGCCGAGAGGGACGACGCCGTTGGCCCGAAACAGTCGCACTTCCTACACATGTCTGACAAACAGTTATCCGCGACAGGTCGAAGAGTCACGTATGACACAGCGGACACGACGCCGATTCCTCGCCGTCGCCGGCGCACTCGGTGTGAGCGCGACGGCCGGCTGTCTCAGTGGTGACGAGAGCGACCCGGACGATGGAGCAGACGAGGGGTCAGACGACGGCTCGACCGACGACGGACCCGATGGCGACGCCAACTCGCCGGACGATTCCGGATCGACGGACGAGTCGTCGACCGTCGAGGGGACCCTCCTCGGGGATATCACGGTCGACAACTTGCACGACGCGACCCACACGGTCGACGTGCAGGTCGAGATCAACGGCTCGATGGAATCGTGGGTATCGAAGGAGATCGAAAGTCGCACCGGGAGCGTCGCGCTCGACCGGTCCTGGGACGCGGCCGGCGGCGAGTTCCGGGTCCGGGTCAGGCTCGACGGCACCGAGTTCGTCGAAGTCACCCCGGCGGACTGGAACAGCCCCGACTGCCTCTCGCTGATCGTCGTCATCGATCAGTCGGGAGCACTCCGCGTCGCTGGCGATACGACCAGCGGTTTCTGCGCCCAGTAGTCAGGTTCGCCTTCGGTCGTTCTCTCTCTCTCTCTCTCTCTCTCTCTCTCTCTCTCTCTCTCTCTCTCTCTCTCTC
>JGI2924J29684_1078524_pt1 | contig 61868 bp, 60 predicted proteins | sample BenlonsequencITS_FD_29684 | JGI IMG/M metagenome (IMG submission 29684) | reverse complement strand
TCCTAATGTGTGCCGTATACAACATCAAGCGTACCGTCAACTAGCGAAATCAAGCGCCGTATGGCGATTCACCACGGCCCTTTGTGGGGGCGACCCCGCCCCCAGTCACGTGTCGACGTGACACTCTCATGCGGTTTGTGTCGGTCAGTTCCGGCGTGACCGAAGGCGGGCTCGCGGTCGCGCCGGGACATCGGGACAGCAGTTCGTATCACTGGGGCTGGGTCGATGCGACCCACGATGTCAGACTCGAGGAACCACCAGTGGTGGTCGGTCCCAGAGTGAGGATGCCAGTCGCTTCGAGTGTCCGACCGCGCGACGTTGGAGACAGTAGTGTGAGGGGTGGGCTCTAGCTGTCTTCGGGAACCACTCGTCGTCGGGCCCGAAGCCGGTGTCGAACGTGCTGGTGTCGTCTTCGTCCCACTATGGCCTGCAAAAGCAAACGTTTGCAGATCGAGTGCTGTCAAAACTGTCAGATCAGAATCCAAAGTCGTTCCTGATAAAAAGACACCCCATTATTCGGCACAATATCGATGGGGCGTTCGGACCGACTAGGAACGGATGAGCGAGTACCACAACGTCTTGCAGTCAGGAACGATCGGTAACGTCGACGTCCGAAATCGGTTAGTAATGCCGCCGATGGGGACGAACTTCGCGGACGAAACTGGAGCTGTCACCGATCAGATGCTGGACTATTATGCGGACCGTGCAAGCGGTGGCGCAGGACTGGTGATGGTCGAAGTCGCCGCAGTCGAGTATCCTCACGGGAAGGCAATCACACGACAGTTACGCATCGACGACGACGAGTTCGTCTCTGGCCTCTCTCGGCTAGCGGATCGAATTCGAGCCCACGGCGCGGCGGGATTCATTCAGCTCCATCACGCCGGACGACAAACGACCACCGAAGAGACGGAGGGCCATCAGCCGGTCTCCGCATCGGCGGTTACCGACGAGTTCCTCGGGACGGAGCCACGGCCACTCGACACAGAGGAAGTCGAAGCACTCGTCGAACGGTTCGCCGAGGCAGCCGACCGTGCACAGCGTGCGGGGTTCGATGGTGTCGAACTACACGCCGCACACGGGTACCTGGTCGGCCAATTCATGTCGAGTCGAACCAATCGACGGACCGACAGATACGGTGGCGATCTCGAGGACAGGATGCGGTTCCCCCTCGAGATCGTCGACGCGATCCGAACACGTGTCGGCGACGAGTTCGGCCTCAGCGTCCGCATCAGTGCCGACGAGTTCGTCGAGGAGGGGAACGATCTGGAAGACGGCAAACGGGCTGCGAAGTCGTTCGAGGACGCTGGAGTCGACGTCGTCAACGTGAGTTCGGGCACCTACGAGTCGATGCCGCAGTTGCTCGAGCCGATGGAGTACGAGGAGGCCTGGCGGACACACCTCGCGAGCGAAATCGGTGCCGTCGTCGACGTTCCCACGATTGCTGTCGGTGTGATCAGACACCCCGACACGATGAACGACGTTCTCACCGACGAGAACATCGACTTCGTGGCGGTCGGACGCGGCCACATCGCCGATCCAGAGATCGGTCGAAAGATCGCCGACGGTCGGGCCGAGGCGATCGTCCCCTGTATCAGTTGCAACGTCGGCTGTCTCGACGACGGGATCTTCGCCAGCAACCAAGTCAGTTGCACGGTAAATCCCGAAGCAGGTCGGGAAGCCGAATTCGACGCAGAGCCACGCATCCGGGAGCAAAAAGACGTTCTCGTCGTCGGTGCTGGCCCTGCCGGCGTCGAGGCAGCGACGCGTGCAACAGCCCGCGGTCACGATGTGACACTGGCCGAACAAACCGACGACCTCGGTGGACAGCTCACACTTGCCGCGGCAACGCCAGGGAAAGAGAAGATCGACTGGTTGTGCAACCACCTCGAGACGAAACTCGATGCAGCGCCGGTCGACGTACAGTTCGGGGCGCGGATAACTGTCGACGACGTACGGGAGGCTGCTCCGGATGTCGTCGTAGTGGCGACCGGCGCACGCCCGCTGGTCCCCGCCATCGAGGGTATCGACCGGGAGCACGTCTGTCACACGTGGGATCTGCTCGCGGACGAAACCACCGTCGAGGGCGACACTGTCGTCGTGATCGGCGCTGGAAAAACCGGCTGTGAAACTGCAGAACAGCTCGCAGCAAACGGACACACGGTCTCCGTCCTCGAAATGCGTGAGGAGGGCGCGCCGGGAGTGGAACGAGCCTCCCAGGCCGACGCCAGCGATCGATTCGCCGACGACGATCGGATCACGATCCACACCGACCGGCGAGTGACAGAGATTGCGCCAGAGCAGGTAATCACCGACGGCGGGAAGACGTTCGACGCCGACACTGTCGTGCTTGCGACCGGCAGCGAACCCAACGACGAACTCGTCGACGAGCTAACCGACCTGGATCTAGACATCTACGTGGCTGGCGACGCCAAGAGTCCAAACGGTATCCACACCGCTATTCACGACGGCTGTGAGATCGGTCGGTCGATCGGAGCACGCGAGCCGACAGTAAGTCCGAAACAGTGAGTCGACTGGAATCGTCACCTGTGAGCGAGCGTGAGTTGCGCTCCGCCAGACGGCCATCCGGCGGCTGCTGTGTCGGTCGAACGACGAGTGCCGTGAGCCACCACGAGAGCGAGAACGGAACAGAAGCGTGACGAACTATTACTCGCGTTCGCCCGCACCCAGTGCGCTCTCGCCGACCTTCTCGTGGCCCTCGATGACATCCTGGCCGTCCATGTACGGGCGCAGCGCCTCGGGGATCGTCACCGTTCCGTCCTCGTTCTGGTAGTACTCGAGGATAGCGACCATCACTCGCGGAAGCGCCAGACCCGAGGCGTTCAGCGTGTGGAGGTATTCGGCACTCTCGTGGCGCTCGGGCCGGTAGCGAAGGCCGGCACGTCGAGCCTGGAAGTCCTCGAAGTTCGACGCCGACGAGACCTCGAGCCAGCGACCGCCGCGGTCGGGGCCGTCCTCCATGTCGTCGCCGGGTGCCCAGACTTCGATGTCGTAGGTTTTGGCGCTGGCGAACGTGAGATCGCCGGTACAGAGTTCGAGAATGCGATACGGTAACCCGAGCCGACGGAGGACTTCTTCGGCCTCGTCGAGCAGTTCCTCGAGTCGGTCGTAGCTGTCCTCGGGTTCGACGAAGTTGACGAGTTCGACCTTGTTGAACTGGTGGACGCGGACGATGCCGCGGGTTTCGGTGCCGTGTTCGCCTGCCTCGCGCCGGAAGTTCGGTGTGTAGGCCTGGTGTTTCAGTGGGAGGTCGTCCTGGAGGAGGATGTCGTCGGCGTACATGTTGGTGACGGGAACCTCCGCGGTCGGACAGAGCCAGAGGTCGTCGTCTTCGTACTCCTCGTCGTTGCTCCCGCCGAGTCGGTACGCGTCGTCGGCGAATTTGGGGAGTTGGCCGGTGCCACGCATCGACTCGCTTTTGACGGGTACCGGTGGAAAGAGATCGATATAGCCCTGTTCGCGGTGAACGTCCAGCATGAACTGGACCAGGGCGTGCTCTAAGCGCGCGCCGTCACCCTTGAGGAAGTAAAAGCCCGACCCGGTCGTTTTAGCGCCGCGGGCCTCGTCGATGATGTCCAGTTCCTCGCCGAGGTCGTAGTGAGGTGTCACCTCCTCGGGTAGGTCGCGCAGGGCGTCGAACCCCCAGCGTCGGTCCTCGACGTTGTGTCGCTCGTCGACGCCGAGTGGGACGCTCTCGTGGGGAATCTGTGGCATCTCGAGCATTCGTTGCTCGAGTTCGGTCTGGAGTTCGGCGGCTTCGGTCTCGACGTCGTGAATCTCTGCTTTCAGCTCCTTCGATTTCTCGATGGCCTCGTCTTTTTCGTCCTGTTTCCCCTCCGAGACGAGTGTACCGATCCGTTCGGTAATCTCGTTTCGGTCGTGGCGCAGTTCGTCGCCGCGGGCTTTCAGCTCCCGCCACCGCTCGTCGAGTTCGAGAATCTCGTCGAAGTCGACGTCGGCACCCCGGTCGTCGAGGGCGTCGCGGACCTCGTCGGGGTTCTCTCGTAGATACGTCCGGTCGAGCATTAGGGATTGATTCAAGGCGGCCGTCCAAAACCGTATCGGAAGTCAGTGCTACCGAGCGGCAAACGTTTTTTGGGTCGGCAAAGAGTTTCTAGGTATGGATCCGCTCGAGGGTGAAGCGTCGGTATCGATCGAGTACGAGCCAGTCAACGTCAAAGACGTGCTCGTCGAGATGAAAGACACGGCGGAGCTGTTGATAGATCTCTCTTATTCTGCCGTGTTGCACTCGAGCGAGGAGATCGCCCGAGAGGTGCTGCGTCTCGAAGAGCGAATGGACGTCCTCGAGATGCGGGCACGGATGGGGCTGATGATGGCCGTCCGAAATCCGGACGACGCCGAGCAGCTCGCACCCGTCCTCGGTATCGTCGCTGCCGCGGACGACGTCAGCGACGCCGCCGGCGACATCGCCAAGATCGTACTCGAAGATATCGGTCTTCCCGAGGCAATGCGGGCGGCGCTTCCCGAGGCCGTCGAGACGCTCGTCCGTGGCGTCGTCGATCCCGACTCGGCGTACGTCGATCGAACGCTCGCGGCGATCGACCTCGAGTCCGAGACCGGCGTCCGCGTGATTGCGCTTCGCCGTGGGGACGAGTGGTTGCTCAATCCCGGTCCCGAGACGGCGATCAGGGCCGACGATGTCGCACTCTTGCGTGGCCCGGACGTCGCGATCGGCGACGTCTGCGAGACGATGACCGGGACGACCGACGAGCCGCCCGTCACCGACACGCCCGGCGTGGAAGATCTCGAGCGGGCAGTCGACACCATCGTCCACATGAAGAACCTCTCGGAGCTCGCGGTCGATCTGGCCTACAGCGCCGTCCTCTTCGACAGCGAGCCGCTGGCGGAGGAGGTTCGGAATCTGGAGGTCGAGGTCGACGCCCTCGAGTCGCGGTTCGAGGCGTGGACGCTCCGGGCGGCCGCAGACGCCCCCGATCCGATCGCGCTCCGTGGACTGATCCACCTGGGTAGCGCCACCGAGGTCATCAGCGACGCTGCGATCGACATCAGCGAGGGCGTCCTCCGAGAGATCGACGTCCATCCAGTCGTCCAGTTGGCCGTCGAAGAGAGCGACGAGATCATCACTCGCGTCGAGGTCGACCCCAGCAGCGACCTCGACGGAACCGCGATCGTCGGCGGCGTCCCCAATACCGAGTCGACGATGTCCGTAATCGCCATCAGACGACCGGGCGATGGCTGGTTGCTGGTTGGCGACGCCGACGCCGAAATTCGGGGCGACGACGTCCTCATCTCGAAGGGGACGCGAACGGCCGCGGCGGCGTTCGAGGAGTTAGCAGCGAGCTAGCTCCGATGTATCGACCGACGAACCGAAAGAGAGGCTCACGCCGCTCGAGTCGCTGGCGCGTACGATCGAGTTACGGATCGAACGGACACCGATAGCGTCTCGGTTGCCATCGTAAGCGCGGTGACCAGTGTGCCGTCTCCGGATACCAACCAGTTACTTTTTGAACTGGGGGATGGGGCTCCGCCCATGCACGCGGCTCCACCGACGGTCCTCCTGCTCGACGGCGATTACGACAACGCGCTGGCGATCGCAACGGAACTTAGCGAGGATCTCGAGGCGACGGTGGTCGGCGTCGGGACGACCCCACACAGCAGACTGCTGCGCTCGACGTACTGCGACGCCGGCCGGGTGCTCCCGCCGCCCGACGATCCGGACTATCCCCGGGCACTGCTCGAGACGATCGAACGGGATCGGCCCGACGTCGTGCTCCCGGTGGGCTACGACTCGATGGCGGCGACCCAGTCGATCCGGAAGGCGATCCCCGACGACGTCGCACTCTGTCTTCCCTCTGAAGCGGCCTTCAACGCCGCGGCGGACAAAGGGGAGACGTTACGGCTGGGGCGGCGGCTGGGCCTCGAGACGCCGGCGGAGTACTCGGACGTCGTGGCAGACCTCGAGGCGGACGGCCGACCGACTCCGGACGGCGTTCTCCCGTTTCCGGTCTTCCTGAAAGCCCGCTGGGAGAACGGCGGCGTGACGACGACACCGGTCGACGAACCGGGCGCGTTCTGGGACGGCTACGATCGGATCGCGGCCGCTGCGCCGGACGGCGACGTGCTGGTCCAGGAGTACGTCGACGGCACCGGCTCGACCCACGCCTGTGGACTGCTCTGTATCGACGGCGAGGTCGAACTCACGATGACCCACGAAGAACTCCGGTCGGTGCCCCGTCACGGCGGCAGTGGGACCCACCTCCGACTCGGGCCGGACGCTGCGGTCGCAACGGCCGCACGGCAGTTGCTCGAGGAGATCGGCTGGCACGGCATCGCGCTCGTCGAGTTCAAGCGCCGGGCCGACGGGACGCCGGTGCTGATGGAGATCAATCCGAAGTTCTGGGCGTCTTACGCGCTGGCAAGCGAGTTCGGCTACCGGTTCGCCTCGACGCTGGTCGCCGATCGGCTCGAGCTCGATCTCGAATTGCCGATCGGCTCGCCGGAATCGAGCGGCGAGATGGTGTTCCCGCTCCGGGAACTGCAGTTCGCAGCGAAAAACAGGGATCGTGAGACGCTCCGAGAGGTGCTCTCGACGCTGTCGACGCGCGGTGCGGCCTGGGACGTCGAACCGACCGACCTCGGCGCGTGGTTGACGCCGCCAGCGTCACTCGTAGAGCGGCTTCCGGAGTCCGCAAGGCGATCCACGACGGAGCGGACGGTAACGGAACCGACGAAACCGATACGGAGCCGACGATGACCGCGACGCAAACGACCGAGCCACGAGACGTCGAATCGACCTCGAGAGCCCCGATCGTCAGTCTGTGCCGCGAGACGCTTGCGTACGCACGCGAGCGAGACTACACCGGTTGGGACTACGCAGACGGGCTGAGCAGCGCTTCCCTCCAGAAACTCCCGTTCGAGAGCAAACTGCTGAACCTCGCGGTCCAGGAGGGAATCAAGCGAGCACCGGTCAACCTGCGTCCGTACTTCAGTGTCGAGCAACGGCGCAACTACAAGGGCGCGGCGCTGTTCGCGATGGCGAACCTCGACGTCTACGCCCTGACCGGCGAGGAAACGTACGCTCGAGAGGCACGGAACCTCGTCGAGTGGTTGCTCGCGGCGGACAACGACTGGTGTCGCGGCTTCTGTGGCGGCGGGCACAGACACCCCCTGCAGGACCTCTCGAGCGAGACGGCGTCGACGCCGGGCGAGGTGTCGGGGGTCGTCTCGACCTGCTACGCGGTGCAGGCGCTGCTCCAGGCAGCGGACGTCCTCGAGGAACCGGAGTACGCTCGGGTCGCGCGGACGACGACCGAGTTCGTCTTCGAGAGCCTCGACTACACCGAGTGTAACGAGGGTGCCCGGATCAACTACACGGCCGAAAACGGTGGGAAAAACGAGGCGAGCGCACCCTATACCCTCAATGCGAACGCGCTGGGCGCGCGGCTCCTGCTCGAACTCGGAGCACACTTCGACGAGCAACGGTGGTGCGAGGCAGGCGAGGCGATCCTCGACTACGTCGCGAGCAAGCAGACGGCGACCGGCGGCTGGATGTACACCGATCCGCCGACGGCCTCTCACCTCTCGATGGACAACTTCCACAACGGCTTCATCCTCGAGTCGCTGCTCCGGTACCGAGAACTTGCGGACTCGAGTCGGTTCGACGCGACGATCGACCGTGGACTGTCGTTCTACCGGGCGGAACTGTTCGCGGACGACGGCGCGCCAAACTGGGACGAGTCGAGCGCGTACCCCCAAGACACTCACGCGGCTGCCCAGGGGATAATCACGTTCACCGCGGCCGGCGACCTCGAGTTCGCCCGCCGCATTATCGACTGGACGACCGACGCGCTGTATGCGGGTGACGGTCAGTTCTACTACCAGCAGCGACGGTTCTATACGAAACGGTTCACCCTGATGCGGTGGTGCCAGGCCTGGATGGCCTACGCGCTGTCGACGTACGAGAGGGCGCGCCGGGACAGGCAGGTGTAAGCGACCAATACACCCCGTCGTCGACGTGTACGAGCCACCAAACGAGGGGTAGTGTGAACGTAGTTATGGGAAATTACCTGAAAGGGTCGGCACGATGGCACTCGAGGTAGAACGGCTGGGTTCCGTCGCGGAGGCAAACCGGAACCAGTGGAACAACGTGGTCGAACAGTCCGAACTGGGGTGTGTCTATCACCGCTACGAGTGGCTGCGGGCGGTCGAGGAAGGGATCGGCCACGAGCCCCACCACCTGCTGGTCTCGAAGAAGGGCAACCCCGTCGCCGTCTTTCCGAACTTCGTCACGGACCTCGGTCGAGTGAAGCGGCTGAGTTCGATCCGGCCCGGCTACGGCGGCCCCGTCACCATGACCGACGAGGAGGACGCCCTCGACATGCTGTTAGACGCCGTCGGCGACGTCTGTCGGGGCACCGTCCTCTACAACGAACTCCGAGTCTACGATCAGAACTACGTCCGCTACAACCACTTCCTCGAGTCGAAGGGATACCAGCCGACGATCCTCTCGTGTCGGTTCACGCTGGACCTGACGCGGGGATGGGACGCGCTCTTTGCGGAGATGGACAGCGAGCGTCGCCGCGGGATCAGACGCGGCCACGACTACGGGTTCGAGGTCGTCGGCGAGGAGATCACCGAGGACAACTGCGTGGCGTTCTACGAGGACTACGCAACTGTCGCCGACCGCGTGGGGCTGCCGACCCATCCCCCTGCGTTCTTCCGGGAACTCCCCCGACTTGAGGATCGACTGAAGCTGTTTACCCTCGAGGTCGACGGCGAAGCCCGCGGCCAGTACATGTATCTCCTCGACGAGGAGCAATCGACGCTGCAACACCTGTTTACGGGCGTTACCGAGGATCAGTTCGAGTATCACGCACCCGAACTGCTCCACGAGCACGCGATCAAGTGGGGGATCGATCGGGGGTACGAGACGTACGAACTCCGTGGCTCGCCGCCGGACTTTCGCAACGGCGTCTTCCGGTTCAAGGAGTACTTCGGTGCCGAAACCATCCCGCTGCTCGTCTACGAACGCGGGCGTCCCGCACCGGCGCTGTCGGTGCTGAACGTCGGCCGGTCACTCACCCGTCGACTCGAGTCCTGACTCGCTGACGGGCACCGACACGCCGAGTTCCTCCTCGAACGTCTCCCCGTTGCGAAGGGGAACGACCGTCTCCGCGACGGCCCGTGCGGTGAACCCGACGTTGCGTTTCGCCCGGTTTATCGCCCACCGCTTCCAGCGGGTGCCGTAGGGAACGAACTGCCGGACGTCCCACTCGGCTGCGAGTGTCCGCTGTGCCCGCGGCCTGACGCCCATCAGGAACTGGAGTTCGAGGTCGGTGCCGTCGGCGCGGTCGATCGCGCACTCGATCATCGCTGGGTCGTGTGAGGCGACGGCGACGGTTCCCTCGACGGTCTCGAACGCCCGTTCGAGGAGTCGCCGGTAGGCGCGATCGACCTGTGGGTCGGTCGTGTACGCGATCCCTGTCGGCCGGTCGTAGGCCCCGCCTTTCACGAGTCGCAGTGTGCCGGGAACGTCGGCGAGTCGCTCGAGATCGTCGAGCGTGCGCTCGAGGTCGGCCTGGAGGCAGACGCCGAGTCGAGCGTCTGACGTTCGGGCGAACTCCTCGTAGGCGTCGAGCGTGGCGTCGACAGTCGTGTGCTCTTCCATATCGAGCCAGACGAAGACATCGTGGACGCCAGCCGCCTCGATGACGTCGGCGAGCAGGTCTCGAAAGAGCGTTTCGTCGCACTCGAGCCCGAGCTGTGTCGGTTTCACCGAGATCGCAGTCTGGCCGTCGAGGTCGGCCGCGGCGAGGTCTTCGACGAGCAGGCAGTACTCCTCGGCGTCGGCGACGGCGGTCGCTCGGTCGCCGTGGTGGGAACCCAGTAGGTTGATCATTGGGTCGATACCCAGTTTCGCCTGCCGGCGGGCGTGATCGATCGCCTCGGCCGCGGTTTTGCCCGCGACGAAGCGGTTCGCGACCGGTGGAAGCATATCTTCCTCTCTGAGGACGACGGGGATAGTTAGTGGCACGTTTCGGCGTCTCGCATCGGTTACCTGGAACTCTCCAGGAGCAACCCGACGAGTTCGAGATAGAGCACCGTTCCGAGGACCACGACCACCAGCGCGAGCGCGAACGAGACGGTCAGTCGGAGTCGGTCGCGAGAGCGTTCTTGCGTTCGAACCGACATCGGCCGGACCAGGTCGAAAAGCGTCAGTGCAACCGTCACCGCGGTCGTCATCGTCATCGCTCGATCACCTGCTGGCAGGAGTCGCGGAACGGTCGGATGCGGTCGGAGGCCGTCTCGACTGGCATACCGACGACGGCAACACCGAAGTACTTGAACGTCAGTCAGACACTCGATACCTGAGACTGCGTCAGACGGCAGTATGACAGGTGTCTGTCGCCGATTCTGTTCGGTCAGAACCCGAGCACGAACGCGGAGACGCCGATGAAGATGACCATCCCGAAGACGTCGACGACGTTAGTGACGATCGGAATCGTCGTGTCGTCGGGGTCGATCCCCATGCGATACGAGCCGTAGGTCGCCGCGAAACTGAAGACGATCGCGATGGCGGCGACGGACATCCCGCTGACCAGCGAGATCACAAGGAGTGTCGACAGCGGCAGCGGCGAACCGATGACGATCCCCAGCGCGTAGGCACCGATTGCAAGCGCGGTGAAGATCGTCGCTGCGAGTGCGAGGATCGCACCGACGTTCGCCCACAGCACCCTGTCGGTCGGGTCGAGTTCCGTCGTTCCCAGGTGAAACCGCGTCGAGAGCCGCGAAGAGAGGATCGCACCGAGGTTGCCGCCCATGTCGACCATCGTCGGCACCATCACCGCGAGGATTGCGTACTGCTCTAGCATCTCTTCGGCACCCTCGAGGGTGATCCCGGCCCAGAGGACGATGACAGAGAGGACGATCAGCAACGGGAACATGTTGCCGACGATCGATTTCCAGTCCCACGTGCCAAGCGAGCCCTGTGGGGCGACCATCAGGCAGTCACCTCCCCGACCGCTGTCCGACCGCTCATAGAATCGCCCCCACGAGCAGGATCGAAAACCACAGAAACGCCATTCCGAAAATGTCCCCGAGGGTCGTGACGATCGGCCCGACGAGGTTGTCCGGATCGAGACCGAATCGGTAGAAGAAAAAAATCACCAGGAGCAACCCGGCGATCATCACGACGGACGTCAACACTCCGGCGATCAACATGATACCGACGAGTTCGTACAGCGCCGCGGCTTCCCATCCAAGCACCAGCAGCGCCAGCCAGGTGACGACGCCGATGACGATCGAGATCCCGATTCCGTTGATAAACGAGGCGAGAACGGCGTTGACGAGTCGTTCGTTGCGCTCGAATCGCGGCTCGAGCAGCCCCTGGTGAAGACCACTCGAGATGCGGCCGCCGAGTGCGCCGTAGACGTTCCCTCGCGTCGCCAGAAAGACCGGAACCATCACGAGCAACCCGGGAAACCGCTCGACGCTCTCGAGAATGTCTTCGAGTACTAACCCGGCGAACAGTCCACCACCGAGTGCGATCAGCAGGACCGGAAGTGCCTCGCGATAGATCGACCAGAAGTCGCGCCGAACGCTCATATCCGTTTATCACTCAGTGCCTTGTTAAACGTGTGGGAATGCCGGAACTACTGTTCCCCCGAAACGGCCACTCCGAAACAACCGCTGTGTTGGTGAACTACCCCACCCTACTCGCTCACCGCTGACGCGGTTTCGCTCCTTGAGGAAGGGGACTTACGCCTAATTCCAGCTACACCCAGTGGTAGTAACAAAAGAAAATCTTGATGAGGCCGGTCTAAAAAGTGCGACTGTATGCTGGACACCAACCACAGCAGTCGTCTCTCGTTCGACGTAGCGATCACCGAGCGTGTTCGCGAACGCCTTTCTACGCTCGGAAAACGACTCTTCGACCGTCTCGACGGGGGTTTCATGGGCGTCATCCGCTCACACGTACGGGGTGAAGTCTATGGGGGCTGCTAGCGGCCGCGACCTCGAGTTCCACGCGGATCGCGCCGCCGAGATTACCGACGACGAGTACGTCGCCGTGACCCAGGACACGTTCGTCGGTCCTGCCATCGAGAAGTTTCGTGAATTCGACCCGACAGCGGAGGAAACGACTGTTTACTACCTGTACGTCACCGATAACTCGGACCGGCTCGTCGGCGTCATGTCGCTGCGGGAACTGCTCAACGCGCCTGAAGACGACGTCGTCGAAGAGCACATGGTCACCGACCTCGTGACGATCGATGGCGACGCAGACCCCGAGTACGCCGCCGACGAGATCGTCGAACGTGATTTCCCCGCGATGCCCGTCGTCGACGACGACGGCGTCCTCGTCGGTGTCCTCCGGACCGACGATATGATCGAGGTCGTCGAAGAAGAAGCCACCGAGGACATTCTGAAGTCGGCTGGTTTCTCCTTTGCCGACGTCGAGAAATCCCGGAGTTCGGCGATCCTCGAGTCCTCGATTCCGCGTATCCTCCGGCTGCGACTCCCGTGGCTCATCGTCGCGCTCGCGGGCGGCCTGCTCGCCGGCGGCGTGATCGAACACCACGAAGAGACCCTCGAGGGCGTCGTTGCACTGGCGTTTTTCGTCCCGGTGATTATGGACATGGGCGGGAACGTCGGCACGCAGGCGTCGACGATCTTCGTCCGTGGGCTGGCACTCGGTCAGATCGACGACCGCAACGCGGTGCGTCACTTCGCCCGCGAAGGACTGATCGGGCTCCTGATCGGACTGATCATCGGTGCCATCGGCGCTGTGGCCGCGTACGTCTGGCAAATCGACGAACCGTACGCGTTCGAACTGGCGACGGTTGTCTTCGTCGGTCTCGTCGCGGTCTGTGTAGTCGCGTCGGTCGTCGGATACGTGATCCCCTGGCTTATGAACAAGTTGGGCTTCGACCCAGCTGCGGCCTCGGACCCGCTAATCACGACCGTCAAAGACGTCACCGCGTTGTTGATTTACTTCGGACTGGCCGCAATCTTGCTCGCGGAGCTCCTGTAATACTGTCGGACAGAAATCAACACGAAGTCGGTCGCGGATTCGCGGCCGTCGCCACCGGTGACGGCCCCAGCAGAGCGACCGATCGTCACGTCGTTCTGTCCGGCAGTATAAGCCACACTCTCGGTTTTCGGTTCGAACGGCAAAGAGCAGGGGTCACCAGACACTCGAACTCGAGGACGCCAGAAGCGACGGGACGAGAGCCAGTCGCTCGGAACGTTTCTGCAGTGTGGAACTGGCCACCACACTTATTCGTTGTATTCGAGTGACAGTGCATATGCAGGCACCCGAACCAGGGGAGTCCCTCGCGGATGGGGAGTCGATCGGGACTGAGTACACCGCCACAGAACTGGCAGACGAAATCGGATTGACAGCGGAAAACGTTCGGTGGCGAAAGGAGTTCGTCGATTTCACCGCCGAGGACGAGCGACGACTCGAGAGCCTGAACGACGTCGTCGACGCGCGTCACGACGACCTCGTCGATGCGTTTCTCGAGCCGCTCACGGGCTACGAACGGACTCGAGAGATCGTCGATCGGTCGCCACGGACCGAACAACAGCTCGGACAGATCGTCTCCGGCTACCTGCAGACGCTGACCGGTGGCAGCTACGATCGCCGGTACTTCGCCCACCGGACGCGGATCGGGCGACTCCACGACCGACTCGAGATGCCGCGTTATTATTTCGGCGGGATGTTCGCGAACCTCAACACGATCTTCTTGGAGGAGATCCGCGACGCCACGAAGCGCCAGGTGAAAGCTGCTCTCGAAGAGGACGGAGGAGAACGGACCGAAGAGGCTGTTCTCGAGGCGATCGACGACGGATTTTCCGATATGGCGGCAGTCGTTCGCGGGACGAATCTCGACATGCAGGTCGTCAACGACACCTACCTCCACTCCTACAGCAAGAGCGTGGAGGCTATCGAGGAGAAACGACAGGTCGCCGAACGCGTCAGGGAGTCCGTCGAAGACCTGCGGGAGACGACCGACTCCGTCGCCGGTCAGTCGACAGAGATCCAGCAACTCACGGACGAACAGACCAGTTCGATAGCAGAGACGGCCGGCGAGGTGTCGGACCTCTCGGCGACTGTCGAGGAGATTGCCTCTACCGCGGAGGAGGTTAGCGCGACGACCGAGAAAGCCGAACAGGTTGCGACCGACGCAGCCGGGACCGCCGAGAACGCGATCGAGGAGATGGAGCAGGTCGAAGACGCGACCGAAAACGTCACCGACGACGTGCAGGCGCTACGGGAAAGCGTCGACCGGATCGACGAGATCGTCGAGGTGATCAACGACATCGCCGACCAGACGAACCTGCTCGCGCTGAACGCGTCGATCGAAGCCGCACACGCTGGCAGCGAGGGTGATGGCTTCGCGGTCGTCGCCGACGAGGTCAAGTCCCTCGCCGAAGAGTCACAGCAGGAAGCGTCGAACATCGAGCGTCGAATTGGTCGTATTCAGGAAGACACCCGAACGACCGTCGAGAGTCTCGAGCAGGCCAACGACGCCGTAGCGGACGCCGTCGGAGACGTTTCCGAGACCGTCGCTGGACTACAGCAGATCCGCGAGACGGTCGAAGAAGCGAGCGACGGGACTGGCGAAGTCGCCGCAGCGACCGACGATCAGGCTGCAAGCACCGAAGAGGTTGCGAGCATGATCGACAGCGCACTCGAGCAGGCACGGGCAGTGTCGGATCGGGCTGACGCGATCGACGAGGCGAACGATCGGCAGTCCGAACAAGTAGAGACGATCGCCGAGGAGGTCGGGGCTCTTATGCAGGTCGGCGACTCGTCCGAGACGGGCAGGGATCGACTTGCGAGGGACTGATACGGGTTACTGTAACGATTTACCGGCGCAACCGCCGCCCGGGTCGCAGTTGTGCCGAAAATGACTTACAGTAAACCGTATGATACGGTTTGCTGTCCGTCAGTTCCGGCGGGCCCGCGAGCCCGCCTGCGGTCGCGCCGGGACATCGGTACAGTAGTCCGGGTGAGACCGATTGCTGTTTGCAGTTGCTCGCCAGACGGGGTCGGCGATCGGCGGGAACTAACTACAGTAACCCGACTCAGACGACGGCGACGACCGCCCACGCGAGTCCGATCGCCGTGAGCGAGACGAGCAGGTTCGCGGCGGCGTTGCCGACCGCACGCAGTTGCTCTCCGCGTTCGTACAACTGGACGGTTTCGACCGAGAACGACGAGAACGTGGTGAACGAGCCACACGCACCGATACCGAGCAGTTGGATTGTCGACTCGTCCGCGCCGGCGAAGATCGCCAGTCCGAAGACGAAACTACCGATCACGTTCACGGCAAGCGTCGGCCACGGGAACCGCTCGCTCGAGAACTGCAGGTAGACCCAGTGGCGCAACAGCGCGCCGATGGCGCCGCCGGTGCCGACGAGGTGTGCGGGTTCGGGGTCGAGCGTGACCGCGAGTGCGTCGGCAAGCAGCGGCGGGGCGGCGACGCTCATGCCGTCTCACCTCCGGGGGACGATCGCACGCCGGCGGTAACGCGACGCGCGACGGACCGACTCGCGATGACGGCCGTAAAGCCGATGCCGTAGTTGGCAGCGACGATGGCGAGTACCAGCATGGGGTCGGCGGCGGTGGCCGTCTGGACTGCGAACGTGCTGTAGGTCGTCAGCGAGGAGAGAAAGCCAGTCGTGAAGACGATCCGCGATTGTTTCCCGACGAGACCGGCGTACTCGGCCTCGTAGACGAGAAAGCCGAGAGCGAAGCTTCCGAGGACGTTGACGAGCAACACCGCTGGTACCGCCGCGAACAGCTCCACCGCGAAAAAGCGGAGGTTCGAACCGGCGAACCCGCCGATAGCGATCAGTGCGAGCGTCTCGAGTCGAACGAGTGGGTGATCGGTTGCCATAGCTGACTGGTAGACAGGGACCGTCAGCCGCCCACGGGTTCGTGCGAGCGCGGCAGTTGGGTCGGGCGGGCCCCATCGCCCGGTGGTAGGGGTCGATTCTCACAGGACCGGCATGAGGGTTGTGGAACGGGTGTCGACGGAAGGAAAGACACAAGTTTAGACTCGCTCTAAATCAGGGTATGGTCGACCACAACGAGAGGGCCGGATTCGCGCGGGCAGCGTGGGTGAACGTCCTCGGGAATGCCGCAAAAATCGTCGTCGAGGGTGCCGCAGGCCTCGTTTTCGGCAGCGTGGCCTTGCTCGCGGACGCGGCCCACTCGGTCGCCGATCTCGTTTCGAGCGTGGTCGTCCTCGTCTGGGGGAAGAGTGCCTACGACGAACCAGACGACACACATCCACACGGCCACGACCGGATCGAACCCCTGACGGCGCTGTTTGTCGGGGCCGTCCTCGCCGTGCTCGGACTGTCGCTGCTGTACGAGTCCGTCCAGGGGCTGCTCGTCCTCGATCCACCCGAGGCGAACCCCCTCCTGCTCGCGGCGCTTGCGTTTGCGATGGTCGACATGTACCTCGTCTACCGCTACACCGAGTACGTCAACGCCGACCTCGGCTCGACCGCGCTCGAGGCGCTCGCGGTCGACTGCCTGAACGACATCTACACGACGATCGCCGCCGCCGTCGGGATCGTCGGCGTGTTGCTCGGCCACCCACTGCTCGATCCGATCGCCGGCGGACTGGTCAGTCTTCTGGTCGTCTCCCAGGGCGTCGAGATCGGCCGCGAGAACCTCGACTACCTGGTCGGCGCAGCACCCGACTCCAAGAAGCGAACGGAGATCACGGAGACGTTGCGCGCCCACCCTGCCGTCGAAGGCGTCCACGACCTCACAGTCTTCTACGACGGCACCGTCCTCGAGGTCGAGGTCCACGTCGAGGTCGACGGCGACATGCCGTTCCGTCGCGCCCACGATGTCGAGTCGGAGCTCGTAGACGATCTGCAAGCGACAGAGGACGTCGGGGACGCCCACGTCCATCTCGATCCGTCCGGAATCGGCGAGTGGAAAGCAATCTCCGAAGATCGAAGACCATGAGAGCTTTTACCTCGCCAGTCGGTGGATCAGAACGAGCATGGAAGAGACCCTCACCGAAGTGACGACGGGCGACTGTTCGGACCTCTACTACGTCGACACCGGCATGTACGACACGAGTGGCTACGGTGTCGCCTACGTTCTCGATGCGGAACGACCTGCCGTCGTCGAGACTGGGATCGGGACCAACCACGAACGGATACTCGAGGCGCTCGACGAACTCGGCATCGAGCGCGAGGAACTCGAGGTCGTCGCCGTGACCCACATTCATCTCGATCACGCCGGTGGTGCGGGCTTTCTCGCGGAGGCGTGTCCTAACGCCGACGTCTGTATCCCGGCTGCTGGTGCGAGTCTGTTGGCCGATCCCGGACGACTGGTCGCGGGAACGAAATCGGCCGTCGGCGAACAGTGGCAGTACTACGTCGAACCGGAGCCGATCCCGGAAGAGCGGATCGTCAAACTCGAGGACGGCGACGTAATCGACCTCGGAGACCACGAACTGCGCGTCCACGCGGCGCCGGGACACGCGTTCCACCAGGTCGTCTTCGAGGACCCCGTAAACGATGCGGTCTTCACCGGCGACGCCGCTGGGATCTGGCTCCCCGATCGCGAGCAGATCGTCGAGACTTCGCCGCCTTCTGACTTCGACCTCGAGCAGTGTCTCGAGGACGTAGCGACGATGAAAAGGATCGATCCCGACGTTCTCCTCTATACACACTTCGGACCGCGATACGTCGGCGAGGACCTAGAGGACGCCCTCGAGGAGTACGCGACCGTACTCTCGGAGTGGGTCGAGACCGTCGAGGCGAAACGCGCGCAACTGGAAGACGACGAGGCCGTCCTCGAGTACGTCGCGGAGGCGACGGAGCTGGCGGACGCTTGGAGCGACCACAAGGCACGCGCCGAGGCGAAGATGAACGTCCGTGGCGTACTCGGGTATCTAGACGAGTCGGCGTAGCTCGGTAGCCGGAGCGGTCGGCCACGGTGAGAAGCGATCCGTTTTGACGCCAGCTACTACCGACGGTCATCGTCGAGAATAAACGCGAGTACAAACTAGACCAGTTTACATACATTTTATCGCATACGAGTCACCTTCACACAGTATATGGAGACCCAGTATATGAACTGGAAGGGGGCCGAACGGGAGTACGACGACGAGGTGATCGGGGAGACGACGCTCGGACGACTGTTCGAAAACACGGCCGAACGAAACGTCAATCGCCCAGCACAGAAGTACAAGGGGGGCGTCTACGAGCGATCGTTGACCGGGACAGTGCTATCGACCGCTACGCCGGGCGAATTCCGGACGATCTCCTACGCCGAGATGCGGGACATCGTCCGTCACCTCGCGGCCGGCTTTCGCGAGCTCGGCATCGACACTGGAGACCGCGTCGGCATCTTCGCGAACACCCGGATGGAGTGGGCACAGGCGGACTTCGCTCTCCTGTCGGCCGGCGCAGTGATCACTACCGTCTACAAGAGTTCTTCGCCGGACCAGGTCCGCTACCTGCTCGACGACCCTGACGCCGACGGCGTCGTCGTCGAGAACGAAGACGTCCTCGAGCGCGTTCTCGAGGTCGAAGATGACCTCGACCTCGAGTTTCTCGTCTCGATGGACGAACTCACGGAGTACGCCGACCGCGACGACGTGTACGGGCTCGCCGACGTCTACGAACTCGGTGTCGACGCGTTCGATCTCGAGACCTACCAGGGGTGGGTGGACGAGCCCGGGCTGGACGACCTTGCGAGCCTGATCTACACGAGCGGAACGACGGGCCAGCCGAAGGGGGTCGAGCTCACACACGGGAACTTTCGGGCGAACGTCAACCAGATCCGAAAACGGATGGCACCGCGGCCGGATAGAGACGACGACGTGGCGTCGGTCGACGAGAATTCGCTGACGGTGTCGTACCTGCCGCTGGCTCACGTTTTCGAGCGGACGGCCGGCCACTTCTTGATGTTCGCCAGCGGAGCCTGTGTGGGGTACGCGGAAGACCCCGACACGCTTCAGGAGGACTTCGAGACTGTCGAGCCGAACACGGCGACGAGCGTCCCGCGGGTCTACGAGAAGATCTACGACGCGATTCGCGAGCAGGCGAGCGAATCGGCCGTCAAAGAGCGTATCTTCGACTGGGCGACCGACGTCGGCGTCGAGTACCAGGAAGCCGATACGCCGGGTCCGATTCTCTCGGCGAAACAGGCGCTCGCGGACAAGCTCGTCTTCTCGACGGTTCGGGAGGGTCTCGGAGGCAACCTCGAGATTCTGATCAGCGGCGGCGGGAGTCTCTCGAAAGAGCTGTGTACGCTCTATCACGCGATGGGGTTGCCCATCTACGAGGGGTATGGTTTGACCGAGACTGCGCCCGTCGTGACGGTCAATCCGCCCGAAGAGCCCAAAATCGGCACGATCGGCCCGGCACTCCCCGACGTCGAGTTGCGGATCGACGAGTCCGTCGCCAATCAGGCGGCGTTCGACGACCCCGGCGAGGTTGGTGAACTCCTCGTGAAGGGCCCGAACGTCACCGAGGGATACTGGGACAAGCCGGGCGCGACTGATCGGTCGTTCACCGAAGACGGCTGGTTCAAGACAGGTGACATCGTCCACCTGCGTCCGGACGGCTACGTCGAGTTCCGGGATCGCGTGAAGCAACTTATCGTTCTCTCGACCGGAAAAAACGTCGCACCCGGCCCGATCGAAGACGCCTTCGCCGCAAGCGAGGTCGTCGATCAGGCGATGGTCGTCGGCAACGACGAGAAGTTCGTCGGTGCGCTTCTCGTTCCCGACACGGATCACGTCCGTGAATGGGCCGAGAAAGCAGGAATCGACCTGCCAGACGAGCCCGGCGATCTCTGTGACGACGAGCGCGTCCGTGACCACATCCAGGAAGAAGTCGACCGAATCAACGAAGAGTTCGAGCCATACGAACGGATCAAGCAGTTCGAACTCGTGCCACAGGAGTTCACCGAGGAAAACGAAATGCTGACGCCGACGATGAAAAAGAAACGCCGAGTCATCCTCGACCGGTTCGAGAATCGCGTCGACAGGATTTACGACGAAAACCTATAGAGTCCCGCAGATAAATCTGGTCACTCCAAGAGACCTGTGACGTACGTAGTTCGGTTCGGTAACGGTATATTATACCCAGCTTTCATGTAGGTGCGCGTCCATGGTACGGGAAACCATGGGCTGGAAAGATGCAGAACGAGAGTTCGAAAGCGACGTCTTGGCGACCGAGACGCTCGGTCGGATGTTCGAGAAGACGGTCATCCGAAACGCCGACGCGGTCGCCCAGCAGTACCAGGGACACGTCTACGACCGAAGCCTGGCCGACGTGGCGTTTCCCGCTGCATCGGACGGAAAGTACGCTAGCCTCACCTACGCCAAAATGGGAGCAGTCGTTCGTGCGCTGGCAGCCGGCTTCCGCGAACTGGGGGTCGAGACCGGTAACCGCGTCGGTATCTTTGCACAGACGCGCCTCGAGTGGGCCCAGACCGACTTCGCCTTGCTGTCGGCCGGCGCGGTCGTCACCACCGTCTACAAGGGGTCTTCGCCGGAGAAAGTCCAGTACCTGCTCGACGATCCGGGCGCAGACGGCGTCGTCGTCGAAAACGAGGAACTGCTAGAGCGAGTGCTCGAGGTCGAAGACGACCTCGACCTCGAGTTTCTCGTTTCGATGGACGAACTCGAGGGGTACGACGACCGCGACGACGTCTACACCCTGGCGGACGTCTACGGAATCGGCGACGAAGCGTTCGAGTCGGACGCCTACCAGCGGTGGCTCGACGAACCCGACGTGGACGACCTGGCGAGTATCATCTACACGAGCGGAACGACGGGACAGCCGAAGGGAGTCAAGCTCACCCACCGTAATTTCCGGGCAAACGTCAACCAGGTCTATCGGCGGGTCGGTCCACGGCCGGACAAGGACGAAGAGACGGCGTCGATCGACGGTGACAGCAAGATGGTCTCGTACCTACCGCTGGCCCACGTCTTCGAACGCACTGCGGGGCACTTCCTTCCGTTTGCCGCCGGTGCGACCGTCGCCTACGCCGAGAGTTCCGAGACGCTCAAAGAGGACTTCGGCACGGTCCAGCCGACCGGAGCGACGAGCGTGCCACGGGTGTACGAGAAGATATACGACGCCATCCGCGAGCAGGCGACCGAATCGGCCGTCAAAGAGCGCATCTTCAACTGGGCGACAGCGGTCGGCCGAAAGTACCAGCGGGCCGACGATCCAGGACCGATCCTCGAGGCCGAACTCTCGATCGCGGACAAACTCGTCTTCAGTCAGGTCAAGGAGGCACTGGGTGGTAACATCGAACTGCTCGTCAGCGGTGGGGGAACGCTCTCGTCGGACCTCTGTACCCTCTATCACGGGATGGGGCTGCCCATCTACGAGGGGTATGGCCTGACCGAGACCGCACCGGTCGTCACGACGAACCCACCCGAGGAGCCAAAGATCGGCACCGTCGGTCCGCCGGTCGTCGACTGTGAAGTCACCGTCGACGACTCGGTCGTTCCCGACGGCGAGACAGCAAACACCGAAGGCGAGACCGGCGAACTGCTGGTCAAAGGGCCGAACGTGGCCGAAGGGTACTGGGAGAAACCCGAGGCGACCGATCGGGCTTTCGAAGATGGGTGGTTCCGCACCGGCGACATCGTCACCATCCGACCGGACGACTACATCGAGTTCCACGAGCGACGGAAGCAACTGCTGGTGCTCTCGACCGGCAAGAACGTCGCACCAGCCCCGATCGAGGACGCCTTCGCCGCACGCGAACTCGTCGAGCAGTGTCTGGTCGTCGGCGACGGCGAGAAGTTCGTCGGCGCGCTGATCGTCCCCAACGTCGACGCTCTCCGTCGGCGCGCCGAAGACGAGGGAATCGACCTTCCCGACAGCGCCCAGGAAATCTGTGATCACGCATGGGTTCGTGAGCGCGTCGACAGCGAGGTCGAGGCGGTCAACGAGCGGTTCGAGTCCCACGAGACCATCAAGGAGTACCGGCTAATCCCGATCGAGTTCACCGACGAGAACGACCTCCTGACGCCGACGATGAAAAAGAAGCGTCGGGCGATCTTAGACGAGTTCGAGGCGGAACTCGAGTCGATCTACGCGGAAAATCAACTCGAGCAAACCCGGACGGCCTGATACGGTCTGTTGTGATCTTTCCCGGTGATCGCTCGAGCGGGGCAGCGATCACCGGGAAAACGTTACAACGATCCGGACGACTGAAGCGCAGTTAGGGAGTACGTTCTTTGGACGGGCGATTTCAGTACGAGTATGGGAGTCCACCGTCTCTACCGGCTCAACACCGCCGAGTGGACGTTCGATCACAGCATGGCCGTCCAACTCGAGAAACCGGGCGACCCCTACACCGGCTGGTGTCCGTGTTACCTGCTCGAGCATCCGGAGGGGCTGGTGCTTTTCGATACCGGGATTAGCCGCGAGATGGCAGCCGATCCCGCGGAGTACGGGCCAAGCGGCGCGGCCCACATGACGGCGTTTCTCGAGACGCTCGACCTCGCGGTTGGGCAATCGCCGACCGACCATCTCGCCGCGCTGGGGTACGAACCCGAAGACGTCGACTACGTCGTGCTCTCGCATCTCCACGTCGACCACGCGGGCAACGTCGACGCGTTTCCGGACGCCGAGGTGATCGTCCAGAAGTCGGAGCTACGGTACGCGTTCTGGCCTGACGGTGTCCAGCGACTGTTCTACCTTGAGGGAGACTTCTCACCGTTGCGCGACGAGTCGATGGACGTGACAGCGATCACCGGCGAGTACGACCTCTTCGGCGACGGCAGCGTCGTGGCGTTCCCGACGCCGGGACACACGCCCGGCCACCAGTCGCTCGCGGTCGAACTCGAGTCGAAAACCGTCGTCCTCGCCGCCGACGTCGCAAACAGCCGCGAGGGGTACGAACGCGAGCGAGTGCCGTCTTTCGTCTGGTCGCTCGAGGACTCCCTCGAGTCGATCCAGCGGGTTCGAAGTCGTGCACGGAAGACGGACGCTACCGTCGTCGTTCATCACGACCCCGACGAGCAAACGAAGTTGCCGGACCCACCGGCGGCACTCGAGTAGTCGCAAGGGACTGCGTTCGTCTGCCCGTCGAAGCCCCGTCCGGACTCGTGGTCGAGTTCGCTTCCGTCACGGGCTGGGACGCCGATGCTGCACTTCCGGGCCGGAAGGTGGCAGACTCGAGGTCGAGTTCGGAACCGGTGTCGTCGTGCTCGCGGTCCGGGAGTCCGCCGGACAGAGAGGACTCGAGTAACGCTGTTTCTCGCACTCCGCGTGGGCAGTGGAGAGTCCCAGGCCGCTACTCGTGTCGACTCCGTCCTAGCGCTCCTGGTCGCTCGAGGACTCGAGAAGGCCTTCGACCGGACGCTCGACGATCGTCTCGACGATATCGTCCCGTTCGACGGTTCGCTCGAGAAGCGATTCGACCGGGTCCGAGTCGTCGTCTCGGTCCGTCATGGTCGGTCGACTGTTGGGTGGCCCCGAAATTGAGTCTTGTGTCAGCTACTCAGCTCGAGGCGACTGTATGATAGCAGCAAAACAGAAAGAAGTTTATAAAATATAAATAATAAATATCACCGAGAAGCGGTTGCCGAGATCGCAAGTCGTCCTCCGGAGATCGAGGACCGCACCGGAGGCGATCACTCGATCACGCCTATTAATCCCTAGAACCCGATTTACGGCCGGAATACAGATAGGTGAGTGACGAATTTGACACTCGGATCGACGGCTGTCTGGCTACGCCGATGTCGATCTAGCGGCCGGCCTTACCCAAGAATGATCAGTTTAGGTTATAGAAACTTGATATGGTAATTATGGGGTTTCAGGGGTCGGTCGTGCGCAGTTAGCGCCAGCCACTGACCTCGCCTGATACGGACTGCTGTCCCGATGTCCCGGCGCGACCGCAGGAGGAGTCACCGCCGCGCCGGAACTGACCGACAGCAAACCGTACGAGTGAATCACGTGCATCGCGACGTGGACAGAGATCCCAGTCACGAAGCCACCGACGAAACTGAGAGCAGGGTCGACCGGACCCGCGGCCTAGACTCCAGCAACCACCGCTGCACCGACGAGACACAAAACGACGATCTGCCGTCCGTTCTCGCCGATCTCTCGTCCCCAGTCGCCGACGCGGGAGTCGTCGAGAAACCGAATGACTGGACCCAGTACGATCACACCGACGACGGCCCCGGCCGCTACCCAGGTCCAGACGACCGTCTCGAGGGCGATCGAGTTGAGCGGGAACCACAGCAGCGCGAGACAGCCAGTGACGACGGTCGCCCACGTTGGCGGCCGATCTGGATACCACGATTGGAAGACCAGTGACAGAACTGGTCTTCGACACAGAATAAATCCACGTGGTGTGGTCCCTACTCGAACTCGGGTGACCGATCGGTCAGGAAGGCGTCGACTCCCTCCTCGTGTGCCGGCGTGTCGTACGCCAGCGACTGGACGGACGCCTCGCGCTCGAGGCCGTCGCTCCAGGGCCGCCCGAGGTTGTCGTGAATCGCCCGCTTCGCGAGACCGACGTTCTCGGTCGGGCAAGCGGCGAGCGTCTCGAGGATTTCGTCGATTCGTGCGTCGAGGTCGCCGTCGGGGACCGTCTCGTTGACGAGGTCGAGTTCGTCGGCCGTCCTGGCGTCGATCAGTTTCCCGGTGAGCGCGAGTGCTTTGGCCGTCCGGAGGCCGACCAGTCGGGGGAGAGTGACGGTGGCACCCATGTCGGGAACGAGCCCGACGTTGATAAACGAGGCACCGAACCTGGCGGATTCGGCAGCGTAGGCGAAATCTGCGGCGGCGACCAGCGAGAGGCCAGCACCGACGGCGTCACCGTCGACTTTCGCGACGATGGGGACCGGAGCGGTCAACACTCGTTCGGCGACGCGACCCAGCGTCTCCCGGATGCGTTCGTACGCCTCTGCCGTCGTCTCGTCTCGTTCGGCCATCGCCTCGACGTCACCACCGGCACTGAACGCCTCGCCCGCACCGGTGAGGACGACCGCATCGAGTGTTCCAGGGTCGAGATCCTCGAGTTCGGCTGCGAGGTCACGGGCCACGTCCGCCGTGAACGCGTTTCGTGTGTCCGGTCGGTCGAACGCGAGATACCGGACAGAATCCGCGTCGCGAACCTGCATACGGTCACTCCTCGTGCTTGATCAGGAATTTCATGTCGCCCTCGAAGACGACGGTGTCGTCCTGGTTCGTCATCACGGTATCGAGAACGACGAGTCCGGCATCGTCGTGTCCGACGTCTTTCGTCTCGCTGACCTCTATCTCGAGCGAGAGCGTGTCGCCGATGTAGACGGGGTTGGGCAGGTCCATGTAGTTCATCCCGAGGAACGCGTAGGCGGTGCGTTCGACGATCCCGGTGCGGTAGACGAAACCCGTCGCCTGGACGAACGTCATCGGACCGTGAGCGATGCGGCCGTCGAAGGGGCCGTCCTCGGCGTACTCGGCGTTGGTGTGTAATTCCGTCCAGTCGCCGGATAGCGCCGAGTGCATCACGAAGTCGGCTTCCGTGACAGTTCGACCGACGCTCTCGAACTCCTGTCCGACCTCGAACTCCTCGAAGTGATGTGGCTCGTAACTGTATGCCATACGTAATTATTCCAATGAGTATACAAATAGTTTGCCACGCCACCCGAAAACGGACACAGACAGTCGGTTACGGGATTTCACAGTCGGCACTACCGACGCGGCGAGACTGCCACGGCTCCGACGTGACGTCGATCTCAGGTCACCGATGGTCGTAGACGCGCTTTACCTTCCCGACTTCCGTGCGCTCGAGTTCGCCGGGGTCGACGAGTTCGAGGTCGTCCGGGGTAAACGAGAGGACGTTCTCGAGTCGCGTGAGCACGCGGTCGGCCAGCGCGTCGCGGTCCCCGTCGAACGTCGCCTCGAGTTCGACGCGTAACTCGAGTCGGTCGAGGGCGTCTTCGCGGGAGAGGTCGATCCGGTAGTAGGGCGCGACCTCGTCGAACTCGAGGACGACGGCTTCGATCTCGCTGGGGTAGAGGTTGACGCCGCGGACGATGATGAGGTCGTCGGCACGGCCGGTGACGTTGTCCATGCGGACCATCGTCCGACCACACGCACACTTCTCGGAGGTGAGCGTGGTGAGGTCGCCGGTGCGGTACCGGATAGCTGGCAGCGCCTCCTTGGTCAGGGTCGTCAACACGAGTTCGCCCTCTTCGCCCTCGGGGAGTGGCTCGCCGGTGGCGGGGTCGACCACCTCGGGATAGAAGTGGTCTTCCCAGATGTGCAGGCCGTCCTGGGCCTCGTGGCACTCGTTCGAGACGCCTGGCCCGATGATCTCCGAGAGCCCGTAGATGTCGATCCCCGTCACGTCGAGTCGCTGTTCGATCTCCTCGCGCATCGGGTCCGTACACGGTTCGGCCCCGAAGATCACCGTCGAGACCGGAAGGGTGCGTGGGTCGACGCCCATCTCTTCGGCCGTCTCCGCGAGGTACAGCGCGTACGACGGCGTACAACTCAGGACGTCGCTTTCGAGGTCCTCCAGGAGTTCGACCTGTCGCTGGGTCTGGCCGCCGCCGATCGGGATCACCGTCGCACCCAGTTCCTCGACGCCGTAGTGGAGGCCGAGCCCACCGGTAAAGAGCCCGTAGCCGTAGCCGTTCTGGACGGTGTCGCCCGGTTCGACGCCCGCAGCGACGAGCGACCGCGCGACCACCTCGTTCCAGAGTTCGAGGTCGTCTTCGGTGTAGGCGACGATCTTTGGCTTGCCCGTCGTCCCCGAGGAAGCGTGGATTCGCCGCACCGCCTCGTCGTCGACCGCGAACAGGCCGTCGGGATACTCCTCACGGAAGTCCGATTTCGTCGTGAACGGGAGTTTCTCGACGTCCTCGACCGTCTCGATGTCGTCCGGAGAGACGCCCGCAGCGTCGAGTTCGTCCCGGTAGTACGCCACGTTCTCGTAGGCGTTGCGGACAGTCTCGCGGAGCCGTTCGCTCTGCAGTTCACGGATCTCCGCTCGGGACGCTGTCTCTATCGCTTTATAACTCATCCTCACCACACAATCGAATTCCCTCGATAAAAATCATGTGGTGGAGTCACACTCAGTGAGAGAAGTAATGGCAAGAGCACAGTCCCAGTCCGAACGACTTCTCGCAGGGCCTGCCGTCCTGACGTCTCGGCGATCGCCAGCCGGAGGCGACGCTCGAGCCAGTCGACGTTCAGGAAGACAGAGGGGTCGATCAGCATCAGACTGAGACAGACGGCTGTACCGATGTCCCAGCGCGACCGCAGGCGTGCTCGCGGTCGCGCCGGAACTGACCGACAGCAGACTGTCTGAGAACGTGTGTATCGCGTAGGTTGCTCGAGCGCCGTCGGCTCGGCGTCGGTGACGACGGGCGTCACTCGCCGGGGCTGACGGTGACGACCGGCAGGTCGGTCTCGAGGATCACCGACTGGGTGACGCTCCCGAAGATGACCTTCCCAGTCGGCGTCTGCTTTCGCCCGGAGAGACAGAGCATGTCGGCATCGAGGGCTGTGGCTGCTTCGATCAGTTCCGGAGCCGGCTCGCCGCTCGTCTCGTAGTACTCGTAGTCGATACCGGCCTCGTCGAACCGGTCGGCGATGTGTCGGACGCCGTCGAGTTGCTGGACCGACCGTCCATCTGGATTGTCCTGGAATACGTGTGTGAGAACTGCAGTCACGTCCTCGGTCGATCCGGGGAGCGATTCGATCGTCGACGCCTGTGACTCGGCACGCGCTACGTCGGTGTCGAGTGCGACCAGTATGCGGTACACACATACTGATTGTCATTATTACCCATAACGTTCCCGATCGGTTCACGGCCCAGTTCGACCGACACCGCAGACTCGGACGATATTTCCAGCACCACCAATAAACCACCCACAAAAAGCGGTTTATATTTATAGGTGTTTATCAATAATTCAGTCTATGTCTCGAGGTGACAACCCACATAGCCGGAGACGAGACGTTCTCAAAGCAATGACGGGAGGCAGCGTCGCCAGCGTGATTGGACTGGCTGGCTGCGTCGGTGATCCGGAAGAAGCAACCGGGAGAGACGACGAGGAGTTCGACACAGTACGACTCGGTGTTCTCGAGCCGCGAACCGGTGAGTTCGCCGAACTCGGCGAAGAGCGCCACCAAGGCAACGAGCTCGGCATCCAGTGGGTCAACGAGAGCGACGAGTACGACTTCGAGTTCGAGTACGAGAGTTTCGACACGCAGACCGATCCTGCGGACGCGACTCGCGAGGCCGAGGAGGCCATTCAGGACTACGGAGTGGACTTTCTCACTGGCTGTATCAGCAGTTCCTCGGCGCTTGCGGTTGCCGACATCGCCGAAGAAAACGGCGTCGTGTACACGCCAGGTGCGGCGGACATCTCGATCACTGGCGACAACTGCAGCGAGTACGTCTTCCGGTTCGAGACGAACACCGCCCAGATGACCGAGGTGATGGCCCAGTGGACCGACGACGAACTAGGCGACCGGATCTTCTATCACATCGCAGACTACGTCTACGGCGAGTCGGTGCGCGACGAGTTCGAGGCCAGAATGGCGGCACTGAGCGACTCCTACGAGAACGTCGGGGAGACAGCGTCCGACCCCGGTGCGACCGACTTCGACGCGTTCATCACGCAGATCCAGGACGAGGCTGACGAGGCCGACGCTCTCGTCGTCGGGATGACGGGTGCAGACCTCGGGATCTTCCTGCAGCAAGCCGGCGAGCGCGGCCTGCAAGACGACATCCCCATCGTCACGACGACGGGATCGTTCACTCCCGTCCGCGGCGGTGCCGGGCTCTCGGCCGTCGGCGTCTACAGCGGCGTCCGATACTCACCGGAACTCCAGATCGGTGACAACCAGGCGTTCGTCGAGGCCTACGAAGACGAGTTCGACGAACTACCGGACAACTTCTCGCGGGTCGGCTTCGATTCGATCCGGATGCTCGCCAACGGCATCCAGGAAGCCGGTTCGCGCGATCCGGACGCGGTCAAAGAGGTGCTCAACGGCCTCGAGCACGAGACGATCTTCGGCCCGAACCGCTTCCGGGAATGTGACGGCCAGGCAGAGAACCCGGTCTGGATGGGTGAACTCGTCGAACCGGACGACGGTGAGGTTCCAGGCGTCACCTTCGACCTCGAACAGCTCGAGGGCGAGGACGCGATTCCAGACTGTGAAGACGTCGGCTGTGACGGCCGAGCGTAAGTACTGAACACCCATGCTTGCTGGACTCACACAACAGCTGTTGGATGGATTGACACTCGGTGTCGTGTACGTACTGCTCGCCGCGGGGCTTTCAGTCATCTTCGGCGTCATGCACGTCATCAACTTCGCCCACGGCGAACTGTTCGCACTCGGTGCGTACTTCGCGCTTGCGGTGATCGCACCGCTCGGCGGGACGGCGTTTTTCGCCGCGTTACTGATCGCGCCGTTGCTCGTCGGCGTGATCGGCGTGGCCATCGAACGATACACCGTCCAGCCGCTGTACGGGCGCAACCCGCTCTATCACATCCTGCTGACGTTCGGCCTCGTGCTGGTGTTGAACGACCTGATATACCTGGTCTGGGGACCAGGTGCCTCGAGCCTGCCGCGACCGGACGTCGTCAGTGGGACGATTTCCGTGTTCGGGTTCGGCGTGAGCGCGTACAACCTCTTTATCATCGTCGCCGGCAGCCTGATGGCCGTCGCCGTCTGGGCGATGCTCGAGTACACCAGGTACGGCCTCATCATTCGTGCCGGTTCCCAGGATCGCCAGATGGTGCGCAACCTCGGGATCGACATCGATCGATACTATTCGCTCGTGTTCGGCGTGGGTGCGGCTCTGGCGGCGTTTGCCGGTATCATCCTCGCTGGAAGCAGGCAAGTCAACCCCGAGATGGGGATGTCCGTCATCATCCCGGCGTTCGTCATCGTCGTCCTCGGCGGCCTGGGGAGTTTCAAGGGTGCAGTCGCCGGCGGACTCTTCGTCGGCATTCTGCAGGAATCGATCTTGCGACCGTACGTCCCGTTCCTCGAGGGAATGGTACTTTTCCTGCTGATGATCGGTATCCTCCTGGTCCGGCCACGCGGGTTGTTCGGCACCGAAACGCCGGACGACGAGGGCGGTGAACTGCTCACCGGGAGTAATGGTGGTTTCCTCGACCCCAAGACCCGCAACCGGCTAGGGGTCGCGATGGTCGGATTGCTCGTGTTGGTGCCGTTCGGGGCAGGGTGGCTGTACTCGACGTTCGTCGTCACGTTGCTGATCGAGGTCCTGATCTGGGGACTGTTCGCACTCAGTCTCGACTTCGTGATGGGGTACACCGGGCTGGTGTCGCTCGGTCACGCGCTGTTCTACGGACTGGGCGCGTACGTGGTCGCGATCACTCTCCAGCAGGTGACGCCGTCCGTGTTCGTTGCGCTCCCCCTTGCGATCGTAATCTCGGCGGCGGTCGCGTGGGTCGTCGGCTACCTCTCGATCAGGGTCTCGGGCGTCTACTTCGCGATGATCACCCTCGCGTTTGCCGAACTGTTCTACAACGCGGTCACCAGACTCGAGATTACTGGTGGCTCCGAGGGCATCTTCGGGCTCGATCCCGTCTACGGGATCGGCGGCGTCGGCGTCGAACTCGACTCGATCGGGCTCTTCCTCGGGCCGGTAGCCATCACCGGTCGGCTGCTGTTTTACTACGTCGTGTTGCTCGCGCTGGTCGCCGGCTTCTTGCTCACTCGCCGGATGCTCCAGTCGCCGTTTGGCGCAGTGCTTACGTCCATTCGGGAGAACGAACAGCGCGCGACGTTTCTCGGCTACGACACGGTCACGTACAAACGTCGAGCGTTCGTCGTCAGCGGAGCACTCGCCGGCCTCTCCGGCGGGCTGTACACCCTCTTTACGGGCCGGGTCTTCCCCGCCACCGCCGAGTGGATGGTCTCCGGTGAAGTGATCGTGATGGTCATCCTCGGCGGGATGGGGACGCTGTACGGGCCGATCGTCGGCTCGGCCACGTTCTTCGGCCTCGAGTACGTTCTCACTGGCGTCACCGAACGCTGGCGGCTCGTGCTCGGGTCGATATTCGTCCTGTTCGTCATCTTCTTGCCGCGAGGGCTAGTTTCGGTCCCCGAACTGCTCGCACCGCACCTTCCGGGCGGACCAGGCCCGGACCCCGAACCGGCCACGAGCGACTCGAGCACGCGAGGTGACGACTAGTGACGGTGGAACCACAGGAGCGCGAACGGTTCACCGACGGTGACGTCATCCTCCGGACCGAGGGGCTCGTCCGGAAGTTCGGCGAGTTCACCGCGACCGACCACGTCGATCTCGCGGTCGAACGCGGCGAGTGCAGGAGCATCATCGGTCCCAACGGAGCGGGTAAGACCACCCTGTTCAACCTCATCACGGGGGCGTTGTCCGTCACCGACGGGACGATCTACTTCGACGGCGAGGAAGTTACCGACCTCTCGCCGCCCGAACGCGTCCGCCGTGGCATGGGTCGATCGTTCCAGATCTCGAACGTCTTCGGCGGACTCACCGTCCGCGAGAACGTCCGGCTGGCGGCTCAGTCGGTCAGCCGCGACGAGTACAGCCTCGTCGAGTCGCTTTTCAAACCGACCGACAGCTACGACGGGATGAACGAAGAAACCGAACGCATCCTCACGCGCATCGGCCTAGAGAACGTCGCCGAGGAGGAGGCCGACGCGCTCGCGTACGGGAACCGACGGCGACTCGAGATCGGCGTCGTGCTGGCGACCGATCCCGACATCGTGCTGTTTGACGAGCCGACCGCTGGCATGAGCGTCGAGGAAACCCAGGAGACGATCGATCTCATCGAGGAAGTGCTGGTCGATCAGACCCTGCTGTTGATCGAACACGACATCGAACTCGTCATGGAACTTTCCGACCGAATCACCGTGTTGCATCGTGGCCAGATTCTCGCGGAAGGAACACCCGAAGACATCGCCGGCAACCAGGCCGTCCAAGACGCCTACCTCGGGGGGATGGCCGAATGAGCGCCGACCGCGTGCTCGAACTCGAGGAGGTCGACGCCGGCTACGGCGAGACGAAGGTGTTACACGACCTCTCGCTGACTGTCGACGAAGGCGAGATCGTCTCGCTGGTCGGTCGCAACGGTGCCGGGAAGACGACGACGCTCCGGTCTATCATGGGGATCGTCAACCCGACCGACGGGACGGTCAGCTATCGTGGCGAGGAGATAACCGACCTCGACGCGACGACGAGCGCTAAACGCGGCCTCTCGCTGGTCCCCGAGGAACGGCGGATCTTCCCCGAGTTGACCGTCCGCGAGAACCTGGAACTGGCAGCATACGGCGGCTCGACCGAGGTCGACGCGTTCTCGGTCGCGGAGGCACTCGAGATGTTCGAGAACCTAACAGAACGGACCGAAAACGCTGGCTCGTCGCTGTCGGGAGGCGAACAGCAGATGCTCGCGATCGCACGCGCACTGGTCGCCGGTGCCGACCTGATCTTGCTCGACGAACCCACCGAGGGACTCGCTCCCTACATCGTCAAGGACGTGATGCACATCGTCCGCGAACTCCGGGAGCAGGGGATCACCGTCTTGCTCGTCGAGCAAAACGTCCACGTCAGTCTCGAGCTAGCCGACCACAACTACGTCATCAACCAGGGCGAGATCGTCTGGGAGGGCAGTTCCGCGGAACTCGAGGAGGACGAAGCGATTCTCGATCGGTATCTCGGCGTGACTGCCTGATACGGAATGCTGTAACGATTTACCGGCGTGACCGCGAGCCCTCCTGTGGTCGCGCCGGAAATGACTTACAGCAAACTGTATGACTGCCCCCGTGTATTTCGGACGGATTGCTGTACCGAGTTCCCGGTGCACCCGCTTCGGGGCGCTGGTGGCCCGGAAATGACGGACAAGAAACCGTCTCAGTCCAGCAGGTACACCCGCCCACGGAACGTCGAAATACGGTCGTCGTCGTCGTCAGTGACGGCGACCTCGTATTCGGCGGTCCGACTGGTGACGTGGGTTTCCTCGGCGGTCGCCGTGAGGACGTCGCCGACCGCGACTGCGTCGAGATAGGAGATGTTCGTCTCGAGCGCGACCGCGGTGTCGCCACGGGAGTTCGAGGCGGCCGCAAACGCGGCGTCGGCGAGCGAGTAAACAGCACCGCCGTGAGGTGTGCCGTGGAAGTTCAGCAGTTCCGCGGTGATCTCGAGTCTGGTCCGTGCGGCTCCAGGCTCGAGGTCGACCAGGTCGATACCGAGTGTCTCGCAGTAAGCGTCGCTCTGGATGCGCTGGCAAACGGCGTCGAGGTCCGTCATACAGTGACACGGTACTCCGGGAGAAAAGAAGTTACCGATTAGCTGAAAATCTGCCGGAGGAGCGCCTGCTCGCCACGGCGCAGGCGTTCGAGGAACGCCGACTTGCTGATCCCGAGTTCCGCGGCGACCGCCTCGGACGTCGTCTCTCGGGGAATCGCGAAGTACCCCATCTCGAGTGCCGTCCGCATACATGCTTCCTGTGCAGGAGTGAGGTCCCACCGTGGGCTGGCCGATTCTCGTGTCTCGGTCTGGAGCGGATACACGCGTTCGAGTTTGACGCCGACGGCGTCACCTGCCGCGGCCATGACGCCTTTGAGAACGTCACGGCCGACGACGGCACCGAAAATCGTCGCCTCGCCGTTCCGGTAGCGTAGCGTCTCGACGATCAGTCCGCCGTCGATCAGTTCTTGGACGACACAGGGAGCTTTCGAGAGACACCGGTACTGGTACCGGCCGTCGGTTCTCGAGACGTGCAGGTACGAGATGCGATCGTCGGCCTCGAGGACGTGCGTGAGTTCGTCTCGTTGTGGCGTGACGAACTGCAGGAGGTCGTAACCGTCGCTCCGGTGTTGGGGTGGCTGGGCATCGACGTCGACGTCGATGGCTCGTGTGGCTTCCGCGAGCGGACAGTCGTCGTTTTGAACTCGGAACTCGACTGCGAGGCACTCTTCGATCATAGCGTGTGTCTGTCAATCATAGCCATGTTTTCGGCCAGTACAGATAAAACCTCGTTATATAGTGGTGAATTGCTAAGGATGTCTCGGTCATGTTTACTCGTGAACAATGCACATAGAAACGGTCAAAGACCGAGCGGGACCGCGGGAGTTCAGCCCCACGGACGACCTCCCCGAGAAGTACCGCGAGGCGGCGACCCGGATGATCGAGTTCCACGCCAACAGCGAGATCATGGGCGCGTACTTAGAGCGGCCGTTTATCCGGCAAGCACCGAGTATCGACCGCAAACTCGCCTTCTCCGCGAAGGTACAAGACGAGATCGGCCACGGGCAGTTGCTCTACCGTGCGGCGGAGTCGCTTGGTGTCAAGACCCGCAAGGAGATGCTAGACGACCTCGCAAACGGCGACGGGAAGTTCCTCAACTGCTTTCATTACCCGATGGAAGGGTGGCCCGAGACGGCGATGATCGCTTTCTTCGTCGACGGTGCGGCGATGCGCCGGCAGGCGACGCTTCGTCGGACCAGCTGGGAGCCCTACGCTCACGCGATGGACAAGGTCTGTTTCGAGGAAGGGTTCCACGTCAAACACGGCGAGGACATCCTCGCGACGCTGATGAGTGGCTCGCGGAAAGAACAGCAAAAGACCCAGGAGGCCTTCGAGACGTGGTGGCCCCGAATCATCCAGTTTTTCGGCCCAACCGACGACCAGAGCAAACACCACGACTTCGCCGCCGACGTCGGTCTGAAACAGAAGTCCAACGACGAACTCCGGACGGCCTTCCTCAACCAGTACATCCCGAAAGCCCAACAGTACGGCCTCGAGATCCCTGACGAGCCCCGCATCCGGAAAAACGACGAGGGAGATTACGAGGTCGTCGAAGACGATTTAGATTGGGCGGAGTTCTTCACGATCGCGAAAAACGAGTACGAACCCGGCGTCGGCCAGATCGAGGGGCGCAACGCCGCACAGGAGGCCGTCGAGTGGGTTCGGGAGACGATCGACGGAACCGACGTGCCGTCGGGTGGCCAGACACCACAGGCTGCCGACTAACCATGATCTGGGAAGTATTCCGACAGGAAGAGCAAGGCGAGTACCACACCCACTGTGGGAACGTTCACGCACCGGACCGCGAGATGGCAAAGCAGTTCGCCGCGATCCAGCACGGCCGGCGCAAGCCGACGAACAACCTCTGGGTCGTCCCCAAGACGGAGATCGGTGAACTCGACGGCGACGAGTACGCCTTCGGCGGCGCAACCGACAAGAGCTACCGCTGGGCGACGGGGTACGACGTCACCGCCGACGACGCAAGCGAGGTAGTCGAGTCCTCGGGCGAACAGGAAGACGCCAAGGAACGGCGTAACGAGGTGGTCTGATGAGCGGGTTCGACTCCTCCGCCGACCTCGACGACGAACAGGCAACAGCCCTCGAGTCGCTGTTGCTCAGACTGGCCGACGACGAGTTCGTGCTGGCCGAACGCTACACCGAGTGGCAAGTCAGGGCACCGTCTCTCGAGTCCGATCTCGCGTTGTCGAACAACGCCCAGGACGAACTCGGCCACGCTCGACTGTGGTACGACGTTCTCGAGGATCTGGGCCACGAAGAACACGAACTGATCTACGAGCGCGACCCCGACGAGTGGCGACACAGCACGCTGACCGAACGACCGTTCGACGAGGGCGACTGGGCCGACGTCGTCCTCAGACACTACCTCTACGACGTCGCCGAACAGCTCCGACTCGAGTCGCTCGCGGAGTCGAGTTACGCAAAGATCGCCGACCGCGTCGGCAAAGTCCGGAGCGAAGAGCAGTACCACCGCGAACACGCGGAGAGCTGGATGGAACGGCTCGCCGACGGCGACGAGGGCCACGAGCGCCTGCAGAACGCCGTCGATCGGCTGTTCCCGCACGCGCTGACGCTGTTCGAAGTGGCCGCGCCGACCTCCGGCACGGGAGACGCGAGCGGCGACGAACCGCGGGCCGTCGACGACGATCTCGAGGAGACGATCGTCGAGGCCGGCTTCCGTGACGCCTCCCTCGAGGCGCTTCGTGCAGAGTGGCTCTCGATCGTCGTCCCGTATCTCGAGGATCTCGACCTCGAGACGCCGGTTTCGGAGATCGTCCACTACGACGACTACGACCTCGAGGTGCCCGACGACACCCTCCCCGAAGCTCTCGGCCGGGACGGTACCCACACCGACGCCTGGGCGAAACTCCACGAGGAGTTTACCCACACCTACCGCGAACTCGAGCGCAGTGAAGCGACCACGATCATGGCGCACCCAGAATAATGAACCACGACACGCCGGACGACCCCGACACCACGCCCTGTGCGTACACCGACTACCGGGAGGGCGAGGCGGTCGAAGAACTGCCCGCGACTGGCGACGACGCGACCGGCCTCGAGGCCGACGTGTGGGAGACCCTCTACGAGATCGAAGACCCCGAGATGCCGATCAGCATCGTCGACCTCGGACTGATCTACGGCGTCGACGTCGAAGACGGCGTCGCCACCGTCGACATGACCCTGACCTATTCGGGATGTCCGGCACGCGACATGCTGACGACGGAAGTCGAGGAGTCGGTCGTGGCCCTCGAGGACGTCGACGACGTGGAACTACGGCTCGTCTGGAGTCCGGAGTGGACCGTCGAGATGGTGACCGACGAGGGCGAAGACGACCTGCGAGAGTTCGGACTGAGCGTATGAGAGAACCCGATCCAAGCGTTACGACTGGCGGCGACGAGACGGGCGCGGAGTGTCCCTACTGTGGATCGACGAACACGGTTCGCGAACACCCGAAAGGGCCGTCGCTGTGTCGATCGATGCACTACTGCAACGGCTGTGAGCAGCCGTTCGAGCGGTTCGAGTAGCACGACCGCGCCGCAGTTCTTTCGGCGAAATCCAAGCGCGTTGGTACAGAACGGTGGACAATATGAAAAGACATGGCAGTACCAACCGAGTCTCGCTCGCGCGAGGAGTGACGCGAGGTCCAGTCGAACCCGCGCCGGGAGACCGCCGAACACACCTGCGAGAACGTGCCGTTCTACCGGCAGCGACTCGAGTTCGACCCGGAACTCGAGTCGACGTTCGACGTTCGACCGCGACCGACTCCGTGATGCGATCGAGAAACGACTGGCCAACGCCCTGTCGTTTACGCCGGACGACCTCGAACTCGTCGACCCCGGCGAACTCGAGGAACGGAGGAGGGCACGGTCAAACGCGTTTACGAAAGAGGTAGTTTCTCGACGGAGGCGGTCGACGCCGTCCAGACCGAAAGCGATAGCGAGGTCACAGAGTCGGGACGGTCACACTGGCTCGAGTCCGTCCTCCTTCCGGAGCACGTTGACGTACGTCCGGAAGCCCGACTCGAGGTCGTACTGGACCTCGTAGCCCAGGTCCTCCTGAGCCCTGGTCATGTCCAAGTTCTGGGTCCAAGGGAGTTCGCCGTCGTCGGAGACGGTGATGTCGGCGTCGGGCACGACGCTCTCGACGGCTTCGGCGGCCTCACGGACCGTCGCGAGCACGCCGCGGACGTTGTAGACCCGCTGAGAAAGGTCGTCTTCGGGGGTGAAGGCGGCTTTCCGGAACGCCTGTGCGATGTCTTCGACGTGTTGCCAGTCGACGTGCTGGTCGCCGTACTCGACGCTGTAGGACTCGCCGAGGGCGGGTTTCTCGACGACGTTCGCGAGGAAGGCGGAGCCGCCGGTCTCGCGGTGGGGGCCGTAGGCGACGGTCGGGCGTAAGGCGACGTGATCGAGTCCGTAGTCCTCGTGGTAGACCCGGGCCTGATGTTCGTTGTACTCCTTGGTCGCGCCGTAGAGCGTGTCGGGATAGACGAGTTCGCCCTCGTCGACCCACTCGGCGTCGTAGTTCTCTGGGGATGCGTAGGCGGCTGCCGAGGAAGCCCACGCGACGCGTTCGACCTGGTCGTCCAAGATACGAGCGGCCTCGAAGACGTTGTTCGTCCCCATGATGTTCACGTCAGCCGCGGCACGCGGGTTCTCCCGTGCCGTCGTCGTCAGCAGTGCCGCGAGGTGAACGACGTGGGTCGCTCCTGACTCCTCGAGCGCGCGGACCACGTCGGTCGGCTCGGAGACGTCGCCGCGTCGCACCTCGACGTCGTCGGCGACGCCGAGTTTCTCCAAGATTTCCGTGTCCGTCGAACGGTCGTAAGCCACGACGTCGTGGCCCTGTTCGAGCAGGTCCTGTACCACGTAGGAACCGATGAAGCCGGTTCCGCCGGTTACCAGTACGGTCGCATCGTCAGTCATGTGTGCTGTATGGTCGTCGAATTCGTGTAGTCGTTCGCATCGTTACTCGTGGAGTCCCCCGACAGAGTCGTAAAACGACGAGGACAGCGTCTCGGCCATCCCCTCTTCGCGGTCGATGCGGACGTCGACGACGTGTGGAACGTCCGCCGCTTTACCCGACTCGAGGGCGTCGGCCAGTTCGTCGGGCGTCGTGACGCGCCGGCCGACAGCGCCGAATGCCTCGGCGGCGGCCACGAAGTCGGTGTCGTGGAACTCGACGCCGGCGATGTCGCCGGCCTCGTCTTGCATCTGTCGAACCATGCCGAGACTCGTGTCGTTCAAGACGACGAACGTCGGCGCGACGCCGTACTCGACGGCAGTCTCGACGCTGTTCATCGTCATCGCGAACCCGCCGTCACCGGCGACGCCGACGACGTCGTTCTCGGTCGTCAGAGCCGCAGACACCGCGGCGGGGGTCGACCATCCCATGCCGCCGACGCCGCCGCTGCCAAAGTAGGTGCCGACGGCCGGCGTCTGGAGGTAGTACAGCAACCAGAACCGGTTGTTCCCGGAGTCTGCGGTGACTATCGTCTCCTCGTCGACGACCGACTCGATCTCCGCGACTGCACGCTGGGGCTTGATCGGACTCGAGTCGTCCTCGCACTCGGGCGCGGTGAACCACTCACGGGCCTCGGCCGCACGCGGTCTGGCCCACCCGTTCTCGCCGCTGCCGGCCTCCGCAAGCGCCGCCAGGCTCTCTTTGGCGTCGCCAATCAGCCCCACGTCGGCGGGGTAGACCCAGCCGGCGTTTCGCGTGTCGACGTCGGCGTGGACGATCGTCTGTTCGTCGGGCCGGATGAACTCGGGCGCTTGCCAGTTGGTGTCCATCGGGTTCAGCCGACAGCCGACGACGAGCAGCGCGTCGGCCTCACTGACGACGCGGTTCGCTCCCTCGTGGCCGAACGACCCGATGACGCCGGCGGCCCGCTCGTCGGTCTCGGGGAACGTCGACTTCCCGAGATAGGAGGTGGTCACGGCACAGTCGTAGGTCTCCGCGACGGCCGCGAGTTCGTCGTAGGCACCCGCGACGTGGACGCCGTTGCCCGCGACGATGACCGGTCGCTCTGCGTCCTCGAGGGCCTCGACGGCCGCGGCGACGTCCTCTGCGGTCGGTGCGGCGTCCCACGTCCGGGTCTGTTCGGCGGCATCCCACGTCGACGGGGTCGGGTCGTCGGGGACGTCTTCGGCGATCGCGTCGCCGTCGAGGATGACTGCCGTCGGCCCGGGCCGGCCCGCGACGGCGTGTTTGAACGCCAGCTGGACCGATCGCAGCGTCTCGGTCGGCGTCCGAGGGAACCACCACTCCTTGGTGACCCCATCCAGGATGTCCGGGAGGCTGAAGCCGCCGTAGTCGCCGCGGGCCTGCTGGTAGGGCGCGAGCGTCGAGTACTCGCCCCGTTCGGAGGCCTCGGTGAGCACGACCATCGGCGAGGAAGCCAGTCGCGCCTCCATCTGGCCGATCATGCCCAGGCTGCCGATCCACGGTCCCTGGCCGGCGAGCACACCCGGTGTACCGGTGAGACGGCCGTGCATCTCCGCCATGACGCTGGCCTCGCGCTCGTCGCGTGGCCGGACGAACTCGACCTCTGAGTCGGGCAGAGACTCGAGGAGTTCGATTACCCTGCCGCCGGGATAGCCGAAAACGTACTCGATGTCTAGGGCCTCGAGCGTCTCGACGAGTTCGCTGGCGGTCGTCATTCGTCGACGTGGACGGTCTCCTCGACGATCAACCGGGGGCCGGCCCCGATGTCGACGAACTCGGCGGCGTCTGCCTGGACCTTCTGACCGTCTTCGGAGGCGAAGGCTTCGTTCAGCGCGTCCTCGTCCTCGAAGACCAGTTCGAGGACGCCGTCGTACTCGACGGCCTCGGGATCGGCCGGCACGGACGTACTGTACCGTTTCAGGCCCGGCAGTTCGCGAGCGATCTCGGCGTGGTCGGCCTGCCAGCGCTCGACGAACTCCTCGTGGCTGTACTCGTCCTTGCGAACGAGTAACTCTACCAGCTTGAGCATACACGTCCTCTGTCGGACGCGGGTGACTTTGTTCTATCGGTGTGTTCACATGCCTATCGATGGGTGAGAACGAGTTACACACTACGAGGGTTCGGTTCGCGTAGCCAGTATGGGCGACCTGCCAGCACTGCGTGTCGACCATGCAGGTATCACGGTCGAGTCGATGGAAGCGGCCGAACTGCTCCTGTTCGCACTGGGATGCGAGAAGAGCCACGAAGAACGAAGCGAGTGCGGGAAGTTCACCTGGGCGGCGGACGTGCTCGGCGACGCCGAGAGCCCCCAAAGCAGGGACAGGACTGTTCGTCGACGGCGAGCGGCTATGATACGGGCTGCTGTCGGTCGCACGGACTTGTTGTACCGTTCTACCGGTGCAACTGCCGGACGAGTCGCGGTCGCTTCGGTACAGCGTCCGTCTGAGACGACGACCTCATAATTTATTGGATCGCGCCAGAAAGCTACTGACGGGAACGACGGCACCGAGCTACTCGAGTCGCCGTCCAGACGACACACAGACTATGTCCGAATCCGATTACGACACGCAAGTCCGCGACGCGTTTCCCGAACTCGAGCGGATCGACGACTCCACCCTCGCCGACCGGGTCGTCGAGGCCTGGAGCCTCGGCCTGCGGCGAGGTGGCTGGCGACACGTCGAGGACGTCCCCTACGCCTGGAACATCCACGAGGTTACGAACGTCGAACACGTCCGTGGCGTCACCCGGATCGCCCTGGAGAGTGCGAGAGAGCAACGCGAGTTCCACGGGGCCGACCCGGACATCGATACGACCGTCGCGGCCTGTCTCCTCCACGACGTGGGCAAGTGCTACGAGTACACCGACCACGTCGACGACGACATCCTCGCCGACACCGATCCGCGGTACGGCGGCGAGACGATCCCGCACTCTATCTCGGGGTACGCGCTGGCCCACGAGGTCGGCTGTCCACTGTCTGTCCAGCGGGCGATCCCACACTTCCTCGGTGAAATTCCCGACCGGACGCTCGAGGCCGAACTGGTACAGAGCGCGAACTCGGCCTCTTCGAACGCCATCACGCAGGCGACGATGGGTATTACGCTCCAGGAGTGGGTCGACGAGTACTCCCAGACGACGTAGGGATGGATGTCGAGGTCGTTCGACTAGCGGAAACGACCTCGTTCTCGAGCGACCGAACCGCACCCCGTTCGTCCGCTAATTCGAGCAATCTTTGATCGAAATCAGAAAATTCCGGCCGATAGCAGCGGGTGCGTTCGAGTAGTTCGAACGTTATTCGCTACCGAACGGAGATCGGAACGACGGTCAACCACCCATTATTTACAGTAGTACTTCTGTAAACTCTCGGTGGACGGACGTGTATATGACTGTCAGATACTGAGAGATGTCGGCGAACGCCGGGCACGCCTACGTTCGAACAGCTCGAACGAAGCGACAATCGTTCGAGCCAGTAGCACAGGCGTGACAGAGAAACGAGCTTCACGACGGTGAGGACAGCGGTTGGAAACGCGAGGACGGCAAAGACTACTCGAGCAGTTGCATCTTGAACCCGTACCGAATCACGTCTTCCTGGGTGTAGATTCGGCGGATCGTCGCCTCGACGCGGTCGCCGGGCGAGACCGACTCCTCGCCGACGGTACGGACCTGGGCTGGCGTCGAGACCGTGTCGTCGCCTGCGGGACCGTCGAGGGCGACGATTGCGCTGACGTACGCCCCTTCTCGTGCCTGCTGTTCGACGAACTCGGGGGGTGCACCGCCCTGGCCGATGACCGTCGCCGCCTCGACCGTCCCCGTTCCCGGCAGTGAGACCGTCTCGTCGGCCTCGAACGCACCACAGTCGGTACAGGCCCCCTCGGGCGGGAACGCGAGCACGCCACACTCCCGGCAACGCCCGGCGACGAGGCGATGGCGCTGAGGAAGGGTGCGTTTCCAGCTCGGGACGCTGACGTACGCGCCGCCACCTGCCGGCTCGCCTGGCGTGACGTCGCCGCGCATCCGCAGATACTCGCCGTAGGACAGCGTCTCCGCACCCTCGAGATCGGTCGCGACCGAAACGTCCGTCCCCGCGAGGGCGATCGCCGTCCCGCCACCGGGGCCGTAGCCGATCAGGACGACGTCGGTGTGGCCGGCCTCGAGCGCGCTGGCGAATCCGAGAAGCGCACTCGCCGCGCCGGTGTCGCCGAGGTCGTGGACGGTCGTCCCGGCTTGGAGGGCGTCGGTCTCGACGCCGAGCGGACCGGCGGCCCGGTAGGGGAGTTTCCCGTTCGGCGACTGGAGCGCGACGGCGTCGGCCGTCGCGAGGTCGTACTCGAGGTCGTCGGCGACGGCCGCGACGGTCTCCGTGAACGCCGACCGATCGTAGGCGGTGATCCCGAGGTCCGTCGTCTCCCCGGAGCCGGCAGGACGAAATCGCGTGCCGGGAAACGTCGTCGTCCGTTCGGCCCGGTCGACGACCGAGCCGGGGCCGTCGTCAGTCACCACCAGCGCGGCCGCGCCTGCACCGCCAGCGTGTTCGCGTTCGTCGTCCGGAGCACCGCGTGGTGCGTCGCTGGCGACCACGAGCGCGGGGCTACCGCCCTCGAGTGTCGTCGCCAGTGCGTCGACGCCGGCACGCGTGGTCGCGGAAAACGTTCGCGTCTCGACCGTCTCCGCGAGCCCGAGGAAGCTGGCGAGCCGTGCACCGATCGCGCCCTCCTCTAACGGTGGCGTCGTCGTCGCGACGAACAGCCGGCTCACGTCGGCCGACGCGAGGTCGCTGTCGGTCAGCACCATCGTCGCGGCCTCGCCCGCCATCGTCAGCGTATCTTCGTCCGCCGCAGGAACCGCCGTCTCGGAGATACCCACGCCGTGGAACTGGCCCCAGGCGTTCTCGACGGTCGCTGCCGTGATCCGGTAGCGCGGGGCGTAGGCCGCGACGGCGTCGATTCCGAGCGTCATCCTGTCACCCCCTCGCGCTCGAAGACGTGAACGACCGACGCGCCGCCGCTGCCGCCGACGTTGTGGGTCAGGCCACAGTGGGGGTTCTCGAGCTGCCGGTCGTCCGCCCGTCCCGTCAACTGCTCGAAGGCCTCGACGACCTGGCCGGTTCCGGTCGCTCCGATGGGGTGGCCCTTCGACTTGAGTCCGCCGGAGGTGTTGACCGGGAGGTCGCCATCGGGGTCGGCCCGTCCCTCGCGGAGCAGGTCGGGGGCCGATCCCGGCGCACAGAAGCCCAGGTCCTCGTAGGCGACCAGTTCCGCGATCGCAAAGCAGTCGTGGACCTCCGCGAAGTCGAGGTCGTTGGGGACGACGCCGGCACGCTCGTAGGCCGTCTCGGCGGCGACCTGCGAGGCCGAAATGGCGGTGTAGCTGTCCCGCTGGGCCAGCCCGACCCGTTCGCTGGCCGCGCCGACGCCGGCGACCCGCACCCGCTCGTCGCTGTACTCGCCCACGACGTCCTCGCTGGCGAGGATCGCGACCGCAGCCCCGTCGGAGGTCGGACAGCAGTGATAGAGGGTGAGGGGATCGGCGACGGTCGGCGCTTCCACGGCGTCCTCGAGCGAACACTCGAACCCCAGGTGGGCCTTCGGATTCTTCGCGCCGTTCGCGTGGTTCTTCACGGCGACCCGCGAGAGGTCCTCGTTCGTCGCGTCGTACTCGTTCATGTACGCACTCGCCATCTGGGCGTAGACGCCAGAGAAGGTCGTCCCGGTCAGTCGCTCCCACTCGGTCTCGCCGCTGACGCCGAGCCAGTACGTGGTCACGTCCTCGGAGAGGTCGGTCATCACCTCGTAACCGCCAGCGACAGCGACGTCGGCGAACCCACTCTTGATCGCCTGGACGGCCTGACGCACGGCGAATCCGCCTGCAGCGCAGGCGTTCTCGACTCTCGAGCAGGGGACGTTGTGGAGGCCGACGTGTTCGGTCACGGCCGGCCCCGACAGGCCGAGCTGGCGGCCGCCGACGCCGAGCGTGCCGACGACGGCCTCGTCGACGTCTCCGGTATCAATTCCGTGATCGACGCTGTCGCAGGCGGCCGCGTAGGCCTCCGCGAACAGGTCCCGGTAGCTCTCGTCCGGAAACGCCCCGAACGGCGACTGACCGGCACCGACGAGATAGACGTCTCGCATGGGCTCACGTTTTCGGCGGAATCATATATGTGTGCTGTTGACTTCCACACTCTCTCACGACGATCGTTCGAACACCGTCGCCACACCCTGCCCGAAGCCGACACACATCGTCGCGAGGCCGTACCGGTCGTCCTGCCGCCGGAGTTCGTGCAACAGCGTCGTCGCGATCCGAGCGCCCGAACAGCGAAGCAGGTGGCCGAGCACGATCGCGCCACCGTTGACGGTGAGTCGGTCGTCGTCGACCCGAGTGCCCGCTTGCAGTAGAGACTCTGGGAGGCAAACGCCTCGTTGAGTTCGACCAGGTCAAGGTCGCCGACGTTGATCCCTGCCGTCTCGAGTGCCGCTCGCGTCGCGGGCACCGGCCCGACCTCCATCACGCGCGGATCGACGCCAGCGACGGCCCGCGATCGGACGGTCGCGAGCACGTCCAGATCGTTCCGGGAGGCGTACTCGGGGCTCGTGACGAACAGCCCCGCTGCGCCGTCGGTCAGTGGCGAGGCGTTGCCCGGCGTCACCGTCGCCGCCTCGTCGTCGGCGAAGACGGTCGGCAGGTCCGCCAGGTCCTCGAGCGAGGTCTCGGGTCGCGGCCCCTCGTCGCGCTCGAGGGGATCGTCGGCGTCGACGGGGACGACCTCGTCGTCGAACCGACCCTCCTCCCAGGCGTCGATCGCCCACCGATGTGAGCGGAGGGCGAACCGGTCCTGTTCCTCGCGGCCGACGTCGTGTTCCCTGGCGACTCGCTCGGCGGTCGCCCCCATCGGCAGTTCGTCGCTGTCGTACCGCTTCTCGATCCCGGGATGGAGCCAATCCGAGAACGGGATGGGGCTCATGTGTTCGACGCCCGCGACGGGGACGACGTCGGCGTCGCCGGCCTCGATCGACCGCGTCGCGTCGACCAGCGTCGTCAGCGACGAGCCACAGAGTCGCGTCAGCGTCGCCCCGGGGACCGACTCGGGGAACCCACCTGCCAGCAGCGACTGCCGGGCGAGATTCCGTCCCTGTTCGCTCTCCTGGTTCGCACAGCCCAGACGGAAATCGTCTCACTCCCCCGCCGGAACGTCCGTCCGCTCGACCAGCGCCTCGAGGACTTCGATCACGAGGTCCTCGGGGTAGGGGTCGGCGAAGGCACCGTCCTTCCGGGCCTGTGGCGTCCGTACTGCGTCGACGATAACGGACTCTCTGCCAGCCGTCGAGCGTCGTATCGTGGCGTCTCGAGTGAAGTATCCTCCCGAGAACGTGTCGGAAATAGATTAGTAACGGCTTTGAGGATCGTCCCGATTGTGTGACGTATGCACGTCACAGTACTAGGAGCCGGTACCATGGGACACGGCATCGCACAGGTGACGGCGACGGCCGGACACGACGTCGTCGTCAGGGACATCGAATCCGAGTACGTCGAGGAAGGAATCACAGCGATCGAGGACAACCTCGAGGGCGGGGTCGAACGCGACAAACTCACCCGCGAGGAGGCCGACGCGACGCTGTCCCAGATCGAGGGAACGACCGATCTCGAGGCGGCCCTCGAGGGAGCCGACGTGGTAATCGAGGCAGTGCCAGAAGACCTCGAACTCAAACAGCGCACGCTCGAGGACGTCGAGGCGGTCGTCGACGAGGAGACGATCGTCGCGACGAACACGTCGTCGCTGTCGGTCACCGAAATCGCGAGCGCAGCCGACCACGACGACCGCGTGATCGGGCTGCACTTTTTCAACCCGGTCCACGTCATGGAACTGGTCGAGATCGTCGTCCCCGAGCAGGCCAGCGAAGCGACGGTCGCGTCCGCCCACGAGTTCGTCGCGGACGTCGAGAAGACCCCCGTCGAGGTCACCGACTCGCCCGGCTTCGCCTCCTCGAGACTCGGCGTCGCACTCGGCGTCGAGGCGATGCGGATGGTCGAGGAAGGCGTCGCCGATCCCCGCGACGTCGACACCGCGATGGAACTGGGGTACAACCACCCGATGGGGCCGATCGAACTCGGCGACGTCGTCGGCCTCGACGTTCGGCTGGATATCCTCGAGTACCTGCGGGAGGAACTCGGCGAACGGTTCAGGCCACCACAGGCCCTCAAGCGCAAGGTGCGTGCGGGTAACCTCGGCAAGAAGACCGGCGAAGGGTTCTACGTCTGGGAGGACGGCGAGATCGTCGGCGTCAGCGGGGGCGAAGGCGATGAGTGACGACCGGGTCGACGGAGCCGGCGAAATCGAAGCGGTCGCAACGAACAGCGAGACGATCCGCGTCTCGGTTGGCGACCGCGTCGACGGCGTCGCGACGGTGACGATGGACCGGCCAGACGCCAGAAACGCCCTCGACGCGACGTTGCGAGCCGAGCTGAAGAAGATACTCGGTGCCATCGAGGATAGCGACGTCCGCGTCGTCGTGCTGACCGGTGCCGACGAGGCCAAGGCGTTCGTCGCCGGGGCCGACGTGAGCGAGTTGCGCGAGCGAGACGCATTAGAACAGCGCGAGGCCTCGAAACGGCCACGCGTCTACGAGGTCGTCGACGACCTCCGGCAGCCGGTCATCGGCCGGCTCAACGGCCACGCGCTGGGCGGCGGCTGCGAACTCGCGACGGCGTGTGACGTCCGGATCGCCCACGAGCGAGCGAAGGTCGGCCAGCCCGAGATCGCCCTCGGGATCATGCCCGGCGGCGGCGGCACCCAGCGACTTCCCCGCCTGGTCGGCGAAGGACAGGCGATGCGACTGATCCTCTCCGGCGAACTCCTCGAGGCCCGGGAAGCCCGCGATATCGGCCTCGTCGATGTCGTCTGTGCGGACAACGAGGAACTCGACGAGGAGGTCTACGGCCTCGCCGAGTCGATGGCCCAAAAGAGCCCCGTCGCCCTCGAGTTCGCAAAGCAATCGGTGAAAGCGGCCTCGAGGATGGACTTAGAGAGTGGCATCGAGTACGAGGCCGAACTGTTCGCCCAGCTGTTTGCGACCGCGGACAAAAACGAGGGGATCGACGCCTTCCTCGAGGACCGCGATCCGGAGTGGCAGGGACGATAGCGGCGGCCTGCACTTTTATTATTTGCCAACAGGGAGTGTGTGTATGGATGTCGAAGCCTTCTTCGAGGGGATGCCGTTTGCCTCCCTGCTGGGTATCGAGATCACCGAGTGTGCCGACGGGCACGCCGAGGGTCACCTCGAGATGACCGAGGAACTCTCCTGGAACGAAGCGGAGTTGCTGGCCCACGGCGGCGTCACGTTCACCCTCGCGGACACCGTCGGCGGCGCGGCCCTAGTCTCGGAGGTCGAACAGCCGGTGCCGACGATCGACATGCGGATCGACTACCTCAGCGCCGGGACGGGCGATCTCTACGCCGAGGCCGACGTCGTCCGGTGTGGCGGTGACGTCGGGACGGTCGACGTCGAGGTGTACGCCACAGAGGAGGAGACGCTGATCGCGGACGCTCGAGGCGTCTACAAGACCGGATAAGAGCTGACTATCGCAGTGCCGGCGCGACCTCGTCGCCGAGCTGGTGGACGCACTCTACCATCTCCTCGGTGCCGACGCCGGGGTGGTAGGTCCGGAAGATGACGTGGACGTCGTCGCCCAGCGCCTCGCGGTACGCCTCGAGTTCCTCGATCACCTGTTCGGGCGTGCCGAAGATCGCCTGCTCTTTCAGTTCCTGCTTGCGCTCGTCGTCGAGTTCGTCGACCGACTCGCCCGAGAAGATTTCCTCGTAGCGACGCTGGATGTAGAGGTAGCCGTCTTTCATCGTCTCCCAGGCCTCTTCGCGGGAGTCGCCGACCCAGCCGTGCTGGAGGACGTAGATCGTAAAGTCGTCCTCGAGGCCTGCCTCGTCGCGAACTCGCCGAACGTCTTCGACCCGTTTCCGGACGCCCTCGACCGAGAGCGACGAGGGGGCACACCAGCCGTCGGCGATCCTGGCTGCCCGCCGGACGGCTGGTTTTGCTGCTCCGCCGAGCATAATCGGCACGTCGCCGTCGACGGGTGTGGGCGTGATCGAGACGTCCGTCGGCACGTCGTGAAAGTCGGAGTCGTACGCGAGATCGCCCTCGCTCCAGGCACCCCGGAGGAACGGAACGAGATCGCCGAGTCGCTCGGCTCGCTCCTCTCGAGGGACGCCGAAGACGTCGAACTCCCGGGGATTCGAGCCGATCGCGAGCCCGAGCGTGAGTCGGCCGTCCGCGAGCGCGTCGACGGTCGCGGCGTCCTCGGCCAGCCGAATGGGATCGTACAGCGGGCCGAGCGCGACGCAGCTTCCGATCTCGAGGTCGTCGGAGACGGCGGCCATCGCGCCGAGGGCCGGCATCGTTCCGGCGAGGTACTCGTCCTCGGCGAAGTGGTGTTCGGAGACCCACGCGCTGTCCAGTCCCGCGGCATCGATCTCACGGGTCACCGCGAGGAGTTCGTCGTAGCGGTCGGCGGTGTCGCGGTCGTCGTCCGGCCGCTGCTGGGCGGTAAACAGGCCAGTACCGAGTTGCATACTCGTTTACATCCAGCGCGACCGTCTTAATCTTTGGCGAAGTGACGAAACGCAACTGGCTGACGCGGCAGGCAGCCGTCACGGCGACGCGAACTCGGCAATAGCGCTCGAGTGGTGGCGTCGACTCGATTACTGATCGACGACCGTGATCTCCTCGACTGGCCACTGGCTCAGGATCTCGACGCCGTTCTCGCGGACGACGACCATCTCTTCGACGCGGACGCCCTGCCGACCGGCCGGTTCCTGGGTCTCGACGGCCATCGTCATCCCCTCCTCGATCTCGATGGGGTGGTCGGGCGAGAGCCCCCGCCAGATCAGCGGCACCTCGTATAGCTGGAGGCCCAGTCCGTGGGCCCAGTGGTTGGTCGTCAGTTGCCAGTGTTCGTCGGCGTCGTAGTAGTCGGCGTGCTCGCCTGCCATGTCCGGGAACCCCCGGGCGATCTCGTCGGTGGTTGCACCCGGTTCGATCCGCTCCAAGACGTCGTAGAGGTTGTCGCGGGCAGCCTCGTAGGCCTCTTTCTGTTCCTGGGTGGGTTCGCCCATCGAGAACGTGCGGTAGTAACAGGAGCGATAGCCCAGATAGCCGACGTTGTAGAAGTCGGCGTAAACGAGGTCGCCGGGCCGGATCGTCCGGTCGGTCGTGTTCGCCTGGTGTTTCGGCCAGGTGTTCGGTCCCGACGTGAGGTAGCCGCCGCCGACGAACGCGCCGTGTCGCCACAGTTCCCGGACCGCCTCGCCCCACAGTTCGTTCTCGCGCCTCCCAGGCTTCGCGGCGTCTTTGATCCGCTGGAAGCCAGCCTCACAGATCGCCGCGACCATCCGCAGACACTCGATCTCGTCTTCGGTCTTGACCTTGCGGGCGTCCTCCATGACCGCGTTGGCCGTCTCGACGTCCGTCTCGAGGCCCTGCCCCCCGAGTGCCTCGAGCAGTCCGCGGTTGCCGACGTCGACGCCGAGTTTCTCGTCGGCGACGCCGTACTCCGTGGCCGCCTCGGCGACGCCCTCGGCCATCGTCTCGAGCAGAAACTGCCGTGCCGAGTCGCGACCGGACGCTCGCGGGACGTTCCCGAGTCCGGGGCAGGCGTACCGGATGTCGTGGAGCCACGGACAGTTGAACCGCTGGTTGCTCGCGTGGTCGGCGGTGTCCCAGTGGACGATATCGCCCTCCTCGGTCAGCAACGTGTAGTGGTCGGCACCGCTGCCGCCGGTCATCGCCAGCCCGGTGACGTACCGGATGTTCGGGTCCGATACCAGGAGCATCGCACCTAGCTCCGTCTCCTGGAGTCGCTCGAGTGCCCGCTCCCTGCGCCGTTCCCGGAGTCGCCGCGTATCGATGCGTCCTTCCCAGTCGACGGCCTGCGTGCCGCGGGTCCCCTCCATGAAGCTCCGCTCGTAGAAGGCCATGGTCACTCGTACCAACCAAATCGACGCACATAAATTGTGGCCTGTGATACACTCACCCACACGTTTATTGGACTGTGTGAACAATTCAGGCGTGATGTACAAGCACGTCGCGTTGCTGGTTCGACAGGACGGACTCTCTCACGAGGAGTTCGTCGACTACTGGCAGACCGAACACACCCCGATCGCCAGAGAGATCGACGGCGTCGTCAGGTACCAGCAGGTCCTGCCGACCGATCCCGAGAACGCCGAGTTCGACGGACTGGCGGAGCTGTACTTCGAGGACCTCGAGGAGCTCCACGACGCGCTGGGCAGTCCCGGGTCCCGGGATTACGACCCGACGAAGGAGGTGGCGACACGCGCCCGCGAGGACGTCGACAACTTCCTCGCCGTCGAAAAGCGGCCTCGATTTATCGGCGAGGAACTCGTTCAGAAAGACGAACTCGGCGGTGATACCGACGACCTCTACAAACACTCGGCGTTTCTCGTCCGACGGGACGGGATGAGCCACGAGGAGTTCGTCGACTACTGGCAGACCGAACACACCCCGATCGCCAGAGAGATCGACGGCGTCGTAAAGTACAACACGATTCTGCCGACCGATCCCGAGAACGCCGAGTTCGACGGCGTCGCAGAGTTGTACTTCGAGGACCTCGAGAAACTCTACGACGCGCTGGGCAGCGAGGGCTCCCGGGACTACGATCCCGACAGAGGCAAAGCCAAGGAGGCCCGCGAAGATGTCGACGACTTTCTCGCGATCGACGAGCGGCCCCGCTTCATCGGCCGGGAACGACTCGTCAAAGGCGAGCGATAGCGTTGCACCATCCAGAGAGATCCGTGGCAGTCTTCGAACTATCGAAACGAACACGAGACACGTTCGAATAGCGGGAACAAACTTTTGTGCTGGTCGTGGAATGATACCCATGGCATCCAGATCGAGCCATCGGCCGGTCGAAACCGTCGAGACGGCGTTCGACATCGTCGATACGCTCAAACGGACGGAGGGAGGTGGCGTCTCCGAACTCGCGGACGAACTCGGTCTCGCAAAGAGCACGGTCCACAGACACCTCAAGACCCTCGAGTCTCGAGGGCTGGTCGTCCAGGAGGGCAACAGCTACCACCTCAGCACGTGGTTTCTCGACTACGGCGTCCACGTCAGGAACCGCCATCCGCTGTACGACCTCGCGAAACCGAAGGTCGACGAACTCGCCGACGTGACCGACGAGAAGGTCTGGTGTGTCGTCGAAGAACACGGGATGGGCGTCCACGTCTACGGCGCACAGGGTCGCCACTCGGTGAAGACCCACGCCCGGATCGGCAAGCGCACGCCGCTACACCAGTACGCCGCCGGCAAAGCCATCCTGGCGTCGCTCCCCGACGAGCGCGTCGAGTCCATCCGCGAGCGGTACGGCTTGTCAGCAAAGACGGCACAGACGATCACCGATCGAGAAGAACTGTTCGAGCAACTCGAGACCATCCGCGAGCGTGGCTACGCGTTCAACCGCGAAGAGTCGGTCACCGGCGTCCACGCCGTCGGAGCACCGATCGAAGACGAGACGGGGACGGCGATCGGCGCGTTGAGCGTCGCTGGTCCAGCCAACCGGTTGCGGGGTGACGTGATGACCGACGAGCTACCGGAGTTGCTCCTCGGGGCGACAAACGAAATCGAGATCAATCTGGCACACTCGTAACGAGGTTCGAGCGAGTCGAACGACACCGACGGTGTTTCGACCGAATTGCTGTACTGCTTTCTCGTCGCTCGAACGGGCGTCACTACGTGAGTCCCAGAAACTCCTCGGCGTTCTCCCAGAGAATCTTCCGCTGAATCTCCTCGTCGTAGCCGAGTTCCGCGAACTGCTCGAGCCACGGCCCCGGCTCGAGCATGGGATAGTCGGTCCCGAACATGACCTTGTCCGTGAGCAGGGTCTTCGCGTAGTGTAACACCTGATCGTCGATGTACCTCGGCATCCAGCCCGAGAGGTCCATGTAGACGTTGCCTTTCTGCTGGCAGATGGCGAGTTGTTCTTTCTCCCACGGGTACGCTGGGTGGGCGATGAGGATCTGCAGGTCGGGGTAGTTGGCGGCCACGTCGTCGATCAGCATCGGATTTCCGTACTTGATCTGCAGCCCGCGGCCGCCCGGCGAACACGCACCGAGCGTGGAGTTGCCGCCGTGGAAGACAACCGGGACGCCCAGATCCTCGATCGTCGTCCACAGCTCCTCGTGGTCGGGCGCGGACGGATCGAACCCTTGTGCGATCTGCTGGAACTTGAATCCCGACAGATCCAGGTCCGCGACACAGCGAATAGCCTCCTCGACGCAGTCGTCCTTGAGCGGGTCGACGGAGCCGAACCCGACGAAGAACTCGTCGTACTCGTCGCGGACCTCGGCGACGTAGTCGTTGGGAACCGGCGGGTTGCCGGTGTTGGTCTCGGCATCCCACCCAAGCAGAACGGCCCGGTCGACGCCTGCGTCGCGATACGCCTCGAGCATGTTCTCGTAGGTGTCGGGCTCGAGGTCGGTGCCGAACCGGTCGGCAGCGTCTCGCATCAGCTGGCCGCCAGCGTCGTGGAGGAACTCACTGGTCGGCTGGTGTGCGTGCATGTCGATCGCCCGTGGCTCCTCGAGGACAGAGGGAGAACCCATAGACGAGTGTACGGCGTTCTGATATATGTATGTTTACTGTTCGCATAGTGCGACGGGAGTGGGGGCTGGCGTTCTCAAAACACAAGTTACACTATCTTTTCTATATCTAAACAATAATCCTACACTACTGAATAGCTATTGGGAGGCGTAGATTCGAGGCCATATCGTATCTTTCTCACCGTACAACTCTTGAATCTGTGTCCGATAGTCGTCGAGTGGTATCCATCCGCGACGAATTGAGCTGTATGTTAAAAATACCAATAGTATATTATTCTAGTATAAATCGGTGATTCTGCCGGACACCGCGATCGCTGCAACCGGTATCGTTTTGCGATAGGGCGTGTCACACCAACTCATATGAAACACGTCCGAGGGCCGCTGTGTACGATCGACGTCGGGGAACGAACCGTCGACGCCGAAGAGGTCGACGACGTCCTCGAGTCGTTTCTCGGCGGGCGCGGCGTGGGGACGAAACTGGCACACGATCGGATTCCGTTCGACGCCGATCCACTCGGCCCCGAGAACCGACTCGCCCTGGCGACAGGGCCGCTCCAGCACTCGAGGATGAGCTTTACAGGACGAATGTCTGCAACGGGACTCTCGCCGCTCACCGACGGCTTGCTCTCCTCGAATGCCGGCGGCTTCCTCTCGCGGAACTTCACCGCGACGGGGTACAGCGCCGTCGAGATTACCGGCGAAAGCGACGAACTCGTGATCGTCCACGTGAGAGACGGCGGCGTCGAGTTCGAACCCGTGCCCGACCTCGAGGAGGCGACCGTCTCCGAGACCTGCGACTACGTCGCCCAAGAGCACGGCCTCGAGTCCGAACACACGGCCGTCGTCGGTCCCGCTGGAGAGAACGAGGTCCGGTTCGCGTCGATCATGACCTCGAGAGAACGGGCGTTCGGCCGTGGCGGCCTCGGCGCAGTCCTGGGCTCGAAGCACGTGAAGGCGATCACCTTCGACGGTGACTCGACGCGGGAGGTCGAGATTCCACCGCTCCAGACGGACGTCCACGGCGAGGCCGCCCAGACCGACCACATCATGAAACGCCAGGGGACGACCTCGGTCACCGAGTACGCGAACACGGTCGAGGCCCTGCCGACGCGGTACTTCTCGGAACTGTCCTACGAGCACATCGACGACATCAGCGGCGACCGCGTCGAAGAGAAGAAGTACCAGAAAGGGACCTGCTCGGCGTGTGCCTTTGCCTGCAAGCTCCCGACGAGAGACGAGGAAACCGGCCTCGAGACCGAAGGCCCCGAATACGAGACGCTGATGGCGTTCGGCCCGAACTCGGGTGTCGACGACATCGTCGACGTGATGCAGTCGAACGAACTCTGTGACGAGTTCGGCCTCGACACCATCTCGGCCGGCGACGTGGTCGCAGCCTACCTCGCAAGCGAGGACGAGTTCGGCAACGTCGAATTGATCCACGACCTCGTCGAGAAGATTGCCTACCGAGAGGGAATCGGCGACCAGCTCGCAGACGGCATCGACCGCATCCACGACGACCTCGGCGTCGAGAACTGGACGGTAAAAGGAATGGAGTTTGCCGCCCACGACGGCCGGACGCTCAACGGTCAGGGACTGGCATTCGCCACCGCAAACCGCGGTGCAGACCACATGTACGGCGAGTTCTATCCCTACGAGTACCCACTGGTCGACGCCGACGACGCCTTCGACAAGACGGGACTCGAGGGCAAGCCACCGAAACTCGTCGACCTCGAGAACGGCAACGCCGTCAAAGACAGCGCCGTCCTCTGTAAGTTCTCGCGGGACTTCGTGGGCCCGGACCGACTCGAGACGCTACTGGACGCCGACTACGAACGATTACTCGAGGTCGGCGGCGAAGTCGTCACGCTCGAGCGTCACTTCAACAACCAGCGCGGCTTCGATCGTGAAGACGATCGGGTCCCCTACGAGATTCCTGGTTTCGAAGACGGACTGGACGAGTACTACGTCGAACGCGGCTGGAACGAGGACGGCACGGTCCCGGACGAACAGGTCGGCGGTGAAGACACAACACTGGCCGACGACTAATACGGATTGCTGTAAGTAGTTACTGCCGATCGCCAGTAATTGGCGGCAGTAACTGTATGAGGGGTTTCCTGTCGATCAGTGCCGGCACACTAGCGATCCGAAGCAGTTGCACCGGTACATCGGGGCAGCAATCCGTCTACGTGCACGAAAACGCGCGACTCCGGTTGGGTCGTCGAAAGGAACCGGGTGAGACGGAACTGATTGCACGTCGATTGTCCATCTTCCTTCGGCTCTGGCTTACACGGACCGCATCCCTCGTGCGATGGGGTCGCCCACTGTTTCCCGCGTCGAATCCTTCGCGTCAAGGAATCGGACGGTACCGTCCGTCAGCCTATCGGAATCGGCGGGCAGTCTCAGACGGTTTGCTGTACCGATGTCCCGGCACGACCGCAGGAGGGCTCGCGGTCGCGCCGGACATGACCGACAGCAAACCGTATCAATACTTCGGCTCAGCACCGGTGATCTCGTAGACGCGCTCCATCACCGCGTCACGTTCTTTCTGCCAGCCGTCGTATCGAGCCGGGTCGTCGGGATAGCCATCGTAGACGTCTTTGAGCGTGGCCGCTTTCTTCTGGATCGTGTAGAGATCGTAGAGGGCACCCCAGTGACCGACAGTCTTCAGGAGCGTCTCGAGTGTGAGACCGAAACTCATCTCGATCGTTCCTTTCTTACCGATTGCGTCGACGATTTGCTCGCCGGGAAGGGACGTGATGACCGACACGAGGGAGTCGACACCACGTGCCGTCCCGAAGATGTTGTACAGATCCATCGCAGCGAACCGCTTCCCAAAGTCAGTCTGGACGCGGTGGTTGTACTCCCACAGGCTCGCTTCACTCACGTCACCGTCGGCAATGGCTTCGGCCGCGATTTCGGCGGCCCAGTGGCCAGCCATCGCCGCCCCAGGGATACCGCCACCAGTACAGGGGTTGACGTGCGCTGCCGCGTCGCCGACGGCCATGTAGCCGGGGTGAACGGCCGAATCGTACGGTCGTCGGGTCGGAAGCGTCGCGCCCAGTTTGTTCTCGACCGTCGCACCATCGAACTCTGGCCGGTTCGCGATATCATCTGCGAGCACGTCGACCAGTTTCATCGGCTCCTCGGTCATCTGGAACCCCAACCCGACGTTAATCTCGGTCCCCGATCGGGGGAAATACCAGAGATAGCCGAGTTCCTCGGTCGGCTTGAACACGAGCGCATCGTCCCACTCGACGGGTTCTGGTAGTTCGAGCACTTCGCGATAGGCCGAACAGAACTGTGAGTAGTCGACGTTGGTGTCGAACGCCGACCCGGAGAAATCGGCCTTGTCCTGCAGGATCGACAGTGCGCCGGCCCCATCGATTACGACCTCCGCCTCGTAATCGACGGGGTCACCCTCACGAATTGCGCGAACACCGTCGATTCGCCCGTTCGGCTGGATGACGTCGTTGACGACGGTATCGTAATGGATTTCGGCACCGGCCCGGTCAGTCTCGTCGAGCAGTACCTGTCCGTACCGGTAGCGGTCGACGACGGCACCCGTCTCGCCGAACTCGATCTCGAGCGTCTCGCCGGTTCGGGGGTTCTCGAAGATGCCACGACCGATGCTGTCGTTCGTGAACGCCTCCGCACGCAGCCGATCGCAGTCGACGACATCGGGGAACTTGCTCGTTCCCTTGATACCGTCTCCGCAGGCGATGTAACCTGCTTGCTCAGCGGACTTGCGCTCGAGGAGAACGACCTCGAGGCCCGCTCGTGCTGCCGTTGCAGCGGCGAAGCAACCGGCCGTTCCCCCGCCGACTACGACGACGTCAGCAGTTTCTATACCTGATGCCATCCGTGTGTAATCCATCTAGCACCAGAATAAAAAACACGATGATATGCGCTGGCGGTCGTCGGGTCGTGAGACAGAAAGCTTATGATAGTGCTGACTGAATGGTCAGTTGGCGGGAGCGCAACGAATTCACCTGCCGTAACCACCAACTCTCCACACTGACTTTGGCTCCCGTCGTCGCATCCACCACACCCTGCACCCTGACTCCTGTCGTGCGGTCGCCCCAGAATGTTCCCGGGGGCGACGTTTCTGGAGACGCTGTGTATGGGACCACGACGTATCAGTACGGTAGAACGAACTGACGAACGTCGGAAAGCGGGCGGATCGGTCCCTGGAATATTTACGACCGAGCATCGATGGTACGTCTATGGCAGACACGCCGGGGGCGGGCTGGGTATCGACGTCGACGGACGAGTTCGACGAGACGACCGAAGAAATCATGCGAGCGGTGTATCGAGCCCTGTCCAAGAACGGCTACCCGGAAACTACGATGGCGGAAATCGCCTCGGAGTTCGAAAAGAGCAAGGGGCTGCTCTACTACCACTACGACAGTAAAGAGGCGATTCTGAACGACTTCTTCACGTATCTCTGTCAACGACTCCAGTCGTCGCTCATCGAAGAATCCTACGAAGACCCCTACGAAAGACTCCTTGCGGTGGTCGATCGAATCCTGCCAGCAGCGATCGACGACGAACAACTCGAGTTTCGACAGGCGCTTTTCGAGGTTCGATCGCAAGCGCCGCACAACCGCTCGTACTACGAACAGATCCGTCGTTCGGATCGGATCATCCTCGAGACGTTGACGGAGACGATCCAGCAGGGCGTCGAAACCGGCCGATTCGCCGATGTCGATCCGGAACGACGGGCCGAACTGTTGTTCTCGACGCTGTACGGGATTATGGAACGCGGGGCTGCACTCGGCGACCGTGACCTCGTCGAACGCAACCGGGAGATGGTTCGAGTCCGCCTCGAGCGAACGTTACTCGCCTAACATTGCAGTTGGCGAGATCGCCACCGGGTGATCCCGGAGGCGAGATAGACGGAAGACTTACTACTGACTAACCGTTCAGTCAATGCATGAGCCGACAATCATCGCAGAAACGGCCGTGGCTCGCCGCCGGACTAACCCTGCTCGTGGTGGGTCTCGGACAGTTCTACCTCCGGCGGTGGCTACGCGCACTCGGGTGGGTCAGTCTCGCTGTGGTGACCACGCTCGTGTTTGTCCCCCAGTCGGTACTGACGGACCCGGCAGCAGCGTCTTTCTGGGACGGTGCGCCGCTGGCCTTCGTCGGGCTACTGAGCGTCTTCGACGCGTACGTTCTCGCCACACAGCACAACGTCCGTCTCGAGTCACAGAACCCGGAGACGCCCCGATGTCCAGCCTGCCACCGCGAACTCGAGGCAAACCTGACGTTCTGTCAGTGGTGTGCAAACGAACTCCCCGAGGGGGAGGCGGCGAATTTCGCGACCACGGACGAAACTGACGGCGATTCGTAACTACCGAAAGGCAGTGCCTGCGCGATCGCGGACAGACGAGCCGAATACTCGATGTGAGCCGGAACCCAGCCAGCGAGTGGGGGTGCGATGGCGCGTTCCGTTTCGAGTTACTGTTTCTGCGAGAAGGATGTCGTCCGGCCCGCTCCAGGTCCGGCGAGGCGATCGGCCGGCCGGCAACCCAGGCCGGAGATCGGTCAGGACACCCGATAGTTCGAGCAGACGGGAACGAAACACAAGATTGAGTAACAGCTACTCGCTCGGTTCGAGTATGCACTTCGGGGAGAGTCGACTGGCGAGCAGTTGGACAGTCGTCACGCTGTCGAACAAAACGATACACACGCCGAGCGCAAGTACGGAGAGAACAGCATGACGGCGCGACCGACTCGACCGTGGGCCGACTGGACTCACGTCTTAAAGGTCGATCCTGACCGCGAACTCGTCTCCGACGATACGTTCGACGATCTCTTTGGGTGTGGGACCGACGCAATCTTGCTCGGCGGCACGACCGGTGTGACCGAATCGAAAGTCGAGCGCATTCTCGAGGCGTGTGCTGCCGCCGAGGTTCCCGTCTATCAGGAGCCGAGCAATCTCGACAACGTCGTCGACGCTCCGCGTGTCGACGGCTATCTCGTGCCGACGGTCCTGAACGCAGGTGACCCGTTCTGGCTCGTCGGCGCACACAAAGAGAGTATGCGACGCTATCCGGATCATCCGTGGGAGCGAACGACGACGGAAGCGTACATCGTTCTCAACCCCGACGCGACAGTCGCGACGTACACGGACGCAGACTGCGATCAGACGCCAGCCGACGTGGCGGCATACGCACGCACCGCCGAGCACCTGTTCGGACAGGAAATCGTCTATCTCGAGTACTCGGGAACGCTCGGTGATTCCGCCGTCCTCGAAGCAGCGAGTGATGCACTCGAGGATGCGACGCTTTTCTACGGCGGTGGGATCGGAAGCTACGAATCTGCACGGCAGATGGCAACACTCGCAGACGTCGTCGTCGTCGGTGATCTCCTGCACGAAGAGGGCGTCGATGCGGTCGAGCGAACGGTCGAGGGGGCACGCGACGGTCAGCGTGAAAACGACTGAACGAGTTACTGTCAGGCAGTTTGCTGTGGTCACTTACCGCCGATCGTCAGAACGGGTCGGCGATCGGCGGTAACTAGTTACAGCAATCCGTTCGAGACGGTCCGCCGTCACCGTGGAGCAGTGATAGCCATCATACAGTTGTGGCGAAACCGTCGGAACGGCGCTCCGGATGGGTCGGCTCGGCGCGCTTCTCGAGGGTCACACTGTCGCCATGCAACCGGATTGACACTGGCCACTAGCGACTCTCAGGTAGGTCCGCGATCGAGTCAGGAGACTCGTAGTCGAGCGACAGTTCGAGAAACGCGGTGAGTTGCTCGTCGACGAGATCCCGCGAGCGGGACGGCCAACACTCGACGAGGCTGTCGAGTTGCTTCGAGGGAGCCGATGGACGAGTCGATATCTCGGTCGTATCCACCTGCTGACTCTGTCCGGTCGTCCGGTACCAGACGTGAAATCCGAACGTATTTGCTCGCCGTATCAGCTCCGAAGAGACGCTGTCGACAGCGGCGAGCGTCCCGGCGAGTTCGATGCCACATCCAGTCAGTGCACCGAGTCGTTGCACGACCTCGGATCGTGAGTGCTGCCCGTCTGCGTCCACACCGGACACGATTGCATACCCCTCCTGGACTCGTCTGGTTGCCCGGGTAAAACGCTCGAGACACTGCTCGAGACGGACTGGCGGTGCATCGTATCCGGCCAGCACTTCGAACGTGCTCGACTCGAGGAGATCTCCACGGAGAATGGTGTGGGTGAGATCGGTAACCGACGACGGGCCAGATTCGAGGGCTTGCCGATGAACAGTCGACTGGAGCGAGGCGAGCTCGAGGGCAACAGCGACTGGTAACACCTCGTCGACCAGCCGAGATGACGGCGTGAATCCATCGAACGCCGTCAGAAACACGTGTCCGGCCGTCCTGGGCCGACCGACCGACGGTATGCGATCGTGTTCGAACGTGACGACCGTTGAGAGGATTTCCTGAAGTAACTCCTCGAGTATCTGTCTCCGGTGTAGTATCGTATCCGACGTCATCTGTGACGGTCTCTCGTATCTAGTACCGTCCCAACCGTCGACTGATGGGTCGAATCGGGCCACACCGCCAGATTCGACCCATCAGTTCAGGCTTGGGCCACCACTAGTCGTCTGTCAGGGCGTTCTCCTAAATCGGGAGTGTCCGTCAGTATGAACACTTTGGCTTCGGCCAGCCACAGGGAGTCCCCACTCGACTCGAGAGACATCCGGTCGGACGAGAAACGAGAAGCAAACGAGGGACGCGGCCGGTGATCCGGGCTGTCGAAAGTCAGTTGTGAGACAGCGGCGGTCGACTGTGCAGTTGGCCCGGAACACAGTTGCAGTCCGCACGAACTGTGAACTGCCTCGGGAAAGTGGTCGAGACGCCGAAAGCGTCTCGTTACCGAGCGAGAACAGCGGTCTCACGGACATCGTGAAGTTTTGGTCCGCTCAGTCACGGAAATCGTGGCTTTCCGTACGACCTCGAGGCACTCGGCCTGCTCCACCTGTAGACGTCCCGTGTACATCGGCTCGGGCCGTATCGTGTCGGTGGCCAGTCACGTAGCGCCTTCCGTAGATAATTACAGCAGTACAGGTGTAATCAGCACGGCACGCTCTCTGACTGACTAGTTAGTCAGCACCGGTAAAAGTCTTACTGATCATTCAGTTAGCAGCGACGATCGAACGAGAGACGCACTTAACAGTAGTTACCCATGGACAGATTGGAGTAACGACTGAAATCATCCGTGTACCGATTCTCCCGCTCACGAATCGATTCTCTCCGTTCGACGACCGTGATTCCCGCGTCGACCAGTCGAACCGCGTCCTCCTCGTCGGCCCCAGTAACCGCTAGCTTACAGTGGAGACCGTTTCCGAAATCTGTTCTGGTCATCCACTTCCCCATATTCTCTTATTTCCACATATCAAAGCATATATCGGAATTCGTATCATTCTCGCTCATCGCGGCGAAATCCGAGTCCGTGCTCACGAATCTCGGCAACAGCCCACGAGAATACATCGGCAAAAAACACGGGATTGCGACGCTCGTTCTCGAAATACACCACTCGAGGCGTTTACTGTATCCTGAATCGAACGACGTGTAGCGCCAACCCACCGAGCACCGAGTTGAAGACGGTCTCGTTCCATCCAACGTGTTCGCGCTATTTCTCGCCTGGTGAGTGTGGATCGCCCCTCGGCACGTCGCTATCCTCGCTCGTTCGCCACTATTTTCTATTTTCGTACCAGTATTGGAAAGTGATATTTTGGAGGCGTCGATGCACGATCACACCAGCTCGCGCCGTGTCGTCCCACACGCCAGGCGCTACTTCTATCACGAGAAGCGGAAAAGTGACCGACGACTGCTAGTACCGTCCCAACCGTCGACTGACGGGTCGAATCGAGCCACACCGCCAGGTTCGACCCATCAGTTCAGACTTGGAACGCCACTAGTAGCGTCCCAACCGTCGACCGACTAGTTGAGAGTTGGCCCAAACCGATCACGATTCTCGATCAGAAGTGGAGTACACTAGTCAGAGTAGACTTGGGA